>Ga0210384_10000640_pt1 | contig 52839 bp, 47 predicted proteins | sample IncBWH2MmetaG_FD_160574 | JGI IMG/M metagenome (GOLD analysis project Ga0210384, IMG submission 160574) | Forest soil microbial communities from Barre Woods Harvard Forest LTER site, Petersham, Massachusetts, United States - Inc-BW-H-2-M | ecosystem: Environmental > Terrestrial > Soil >...
CTTCACCGGTGATCATGCCGCCTTCCTTGGTGGCGACGATCTTCGACCTTAGCTCGTCACATTTTCCGGCGAGCTGCTGCAGTTGCTGGCGTAGCGGATCTTTCTCCGGCAGCTTGGCCGACCGGGCGTTCGCCGCGTCACGCACGCCTGTGATCGCCTCCGCCGAATACGTCATGTGCTCCAACAGCTTGTAGACCTTCATGGAGAGATCGAATTGTGCCTTGCGCTCCTCCAACGGGTACTTCGCCCGCGGATCGATTGCAACATTGATCTGCTCGCTGTAAACCTGATCTCCTTTGGTCAGCTTCACTGTGTATACGCCCGGTAGGACGCGCGGCCCCTGCGCTGCTTCAAACAGCGCGGTTGCAGCTGGAGCAACCGCTGGTGGCTTTACCCGCATTCCCCAACTGGCGCGGTTTAATCCCCGATGCTTGCTGCCCGCCACCGTGTCCACCAGTTTGCCATTCTGGTCAAACACCTCAATCTTGAGGTCGCCGAAGATGTGCCTCCCCTTTTGGTAGTAGGTGATCTGCGCGTCAAAAGGCCGGCTACGCCCACGGAAACTCTCGTCGCCTTCTGGCCAGCCACCGTTCGCGTCAAAATACTGGATCGTATCCCGGCCTGGAATCAGCACAGCTTCTTTGGTCATCGTCTCCGGTGTGAGCGCGCGCAAGGGCGAGATATCATCCACAATCCAAATGCCTCGCCCGTGTGTTGCTACCACCACGTCGGACTCCCGCGCCTGTACCGCGATGTCGTCTACCGCCACCGCCGGGAAGTCTGTCCCCTTGTATTGCGCCCAGCGCTGCCCGCCATCCACGGAAATCCAGAGCCCAAATTCCGTGCCCAGGAAAAGCACATTGGGGTTGACCGTGTCTTCCTTGATCACATGCGCAAAACCACGCACGCCACTATCCTTCGCCGGCAGCGCCGTCCACGTCTGGCCGTAGTTGGTAGTCTTATAAACATACGGATTCATGTCGCCGAAGGTGTGCCGGTCAAACGTGGCATACGCCGTGGCTTCGTCGAAGCGGCTGGCCTCGATGGTCGAGACCCACGAATTCTTTCCCAGCCCGCTGACGTTCGCCACCACGTTCGTCCAAGTCTTCGCGCCATCGCGGGTTATCTGCACATTCCCGTCATCGGTGCCGACCCAAATGACCTGCCCGTTCTTAGGCGATTCCGATATCGAATAGATCGAGGTGTGCATCTCCGCCGAAGAGTTGTCGATGGTTACGCCGCCCGACTCTTCCTGCTTCTGCTTTTCAGGATCGTTGGTCGTCAGGTCGGGGGAAATGCGGTCCCAAGACTGCCCGTGATCGCGCGAGCGGAACAGGAACTGCGCCCCGATATAAATCGTCCCCTTGTCATTGGGACTCATGTGAATGGGCGTGTTCCAGTTGAAGCGCAGCTTTTTCTCGCCATAATTCGGCAGTGGCTTGATGCTGCGGCCCTCATGCGTAGTACGATTGACCCGCCCTATCGTGCCACCCTGTGCTTCGGCATAGATGTAGGCAGGGTCGGAGGGATCCTCGAACATCCAGAAGCCATCGCCGCCATACATGTTTTCCCAGCGCGAGTTGGTCACGCCGCCCGGATACGACGAATCGCCCACCCAGGAACTGTTGTCCTGCAAGCCGCCATACACGTGATACGGATCCGAATTGTCCGTGCTCACGTGATAAAACTGCGAAACTGGTAGGTTCATCTGGTGCTTCCAACGATTTCCGCCATCTTCGCTGCGCCACAGGCCGCCATCATCGCCGGCAATTACGATGTTCGGATTCTTAGGGTTGATCCACACGTCGTGAAAGTCGCCGTGCGCCCCGCCCGAAACCACGTTGAAAGTTTTTCCGCCATCGTTGCTGAGCAACAGAATGAGATCGGGCTTGAAAATTTTGTTTTCATCCTTCGGATCGACGATCAAGTTGCCGAAATAGAACGGGCGCCACACCATATAGTTGCTGGCATCCAGCTTGGCCCACGTCGCCCCGCCGTCGTCGGACCGGTAGAGTCCGCGTTTTTCCGCTTCGATATTGGCATACACGACCTGCGGCTTCGAGGGCGCGACCTGCACCGCCACGCGGCCCCATGGTTTCGCCGGCAGGCCTTTCGCGTTGCCATCATTGACTTCGCTCCAATGCGCGCCGCCGTCGGTGGACTTGAACAACCCGCTGCCTGGGCCACCAGAGCGGAACGTCCAGCCTTTGCGCCGGAAATCCCACATCGACGCGTATACGGTCTTCGGTTCCTGACTGCTCCTCGCAAGCATGGCGCAGCCGCTCGAACCGTTGGCACCCGCCAGAACTTTCTTCCAAGTCTTGCCGCCGTCGGTCGTCTGGAAGATCCCGCGCTCGTCGTTGTCGTCCCACAGATGACCCAGAGCGCAGGCCAGCACGTCGTTGCTGTCGCTTGGATTCACCAGAATCTTGGCGATGTGTTCGCTGTCCTTGAGACCAACATTGGTCCAGTTCTCGCCGCCATCCGTCGATTTGTACACGCCGTCACCGACGGACACGCTGTTTCGCGTCCAGGCTTCGCCAGTGCCCACCCAAATGTTCTTAGAATTCGAGGGATCAATCGCCACCGCGCCAATCGACTGTACGTCTTCGCGATCGAACACCGGCTTGTACGTCGTGCCGCCGTTTACCGACTTCCACACTCCACCGCTGGCTGCGCCCACGAATACAGTGATGCGTCCATTCTCCTCCACGGCATCCACCGCCGCGATGCGCCCACTCATGGTGGCTGAGCCGATGTTTCGCGCTGGCAATCCCGAAACCGTTGCCGCATCGAAGCGGTACGTCGCTTGCGCCCCAGCCTGCAAGCCCCCGCAGAGCAGAGCAGCCCCGGCAAACCACACACTCAACTGCGGCAGAAATCGTGAATAGCTTGTGCCTGCATTCATATTTGCAAATCCTTTTCCTGTTTCCTGTCGAAAAATTTTGTCTCCGCGGTCAGCAAAAACCTTACCTCGGGGGCTAAAGCCCGCATTTTTTATGGCTTGGTGTCACGGCTGAAGCCGTGACCTACCCGAAACCCTTTATGAGACCCGTACGACGTCTATGAGACCAGTCCTACTTCTTCGCAGCAGCGCTGACCCCGGGCTTCAACGAAGCGGGAAGAGCAAAATCCGCGTTATTGATCGTCACATTCACTTCCATTTTCTGCACCGTAACCGTTTGCGCATCCGGATTGTTTTTCGGTCCGCTCGAAATCGAAAATGGAAACATGACGCCCGCCACTGGCTTGTAAGAACCCAACCCCATCACACGATCCCGCACTGAGCCCCGGATGAACTGTTGGATCTCCTTGCGAATCTCCATGTAGGTATCGGGATCGAGGTAGTCGTAGATGATGTCGCCGTTCTTCAGCGTCACCTTCAGCCGGAGCGCGTCGTCCCCATCCACCACATCGTGCCCGAGATACTCCACTGCACTGCCTTTCACTTTGTAATCCACCAGCGGCCCATCAAAGTCGGCGTCCAGCAGCAGATCGCGCAGGTCGTCTTCTCCCATCAACACTGGATCTTTTTTTCCGTCAAAGGGCTGGATCTGCCAAGCGGTCGCGCCGTCATAAGCCTGCACCGCCGTCATGCCCTGTAGCGCGAACGTCTCGCGGAGCAGATTGGGGCGCGCATTGACCTGGCCCACGGCAGCAGTGAAGCCTCCGCCACCATCGAACTTACCCGTCATGCGGATGCTCGTGATGGCTTTGATCTTCTCCATCCCGCCCTTAGCCTGGATGTTCTTGGCAATCAGTTCGTCGGCAGTTTGGGAGTAGGAAAATACGCTGAAGCAGCAGAGAGCAAGCAGCACAATCATGGTGTGACGCATCGAGCAGACTCCTGTTGATGAGGGACTTGAAACCCAAGGGAAACAGCGAAACAGTACTTTACTCGTTAATAGACGGCTTTGCCAAGAGGTTGTGAGCAGGAGACAGGCTTGGTGTCAAAGCCACACTCCTCTTCGCCTTCTTTTTTCTCATCGTTTTCTCATTCTGTATCATTAACCCCAGCGTCTTTAAACTCAGAGTCCATGTTCGCCCGCAAACTCCAAGTCGACTACGAGGCTGCCGGCCATCGCCAGCCCTGTCCGCTAAAGTGGCTGGACAATTTCTCCATGCGGAGTTTTACCAATGCTTCTGTCTTCGACGACACGCTTCCCGTCGCTGACGGGCGCATGGAGGTCGGGACAGCGGTGCCGCTCGACCAGCTACGGGATGCCATGGAGGATTGGTTCCGGCGCAAGAGCTATCTGGGGAAAGACGCGCGCGTGGTTGTTTCAGAAATACACACTGGGTGAGCCAAGATCGGCGACCCAAGAGGGGACGAAATCCCTCGCTTTCGGGAATTCTTACCAGGAGTACGGACCTGGTTTTCCACACCTTATCCTGCGAAACCATTGACTTGACAAGGTATTAGCAAGATAGAAACACTGGCACGCTTCGTGCATCTAAAAAAGTAATGAGTTAGTAAATTTGGGCCCGCTGTGGAGGTAGTTTATGCCTCAGTTTGCCAATGGAATCAAGCAGTTAGGTGGGCATCGCGTGAATTGGACAGCGATCCTCGGCCTGGGCGCGGCTCTGTTCCTCAGTGTAGGGTTTTGGGCTGCTGTGATCAACACTACGGCAGAGTTGGTGAAAAGATAATAGCCTTTAAGGACGCGGGGACGCGCTAGAACCGGCAGTGTCTGCGCGTTTGTAGTCGGTGAATTTCAGGGTTTCCTTGATGTGCACATCCTCATGAACAAAGTGCAGAGTGTCGTCGGATGAGGAAAACGTAGGGAACCAGTACTTGCCGTCGATCTGCTCGCGCCACGTAGTGAATTTCGGAAACAGATTCTCGTCCACGCGTTTTCTTCGCTGAATGCGAATATCGGGCACGGACTTGCCTGTGTTCTTCACAATCTGAAAATCCTGACTGTCCACCCAGATGCGTCCCTGAAAGTAGCGGCGTCCCTTTTCCATGATCTTGGGCGCGACGTCGAAGGCATAGCAGTGCAGCTCATCGAGCCGCTGCTGTCCTACGTACGTCACTTTGTAGGTCGCGAGTTCATCGGTTCCAATGGTGAAGGACTGGCGCGTTTCCAGATCCTCAAGGTCTTGCTTGGACGCCACCAGGCTTGGCTGCGGCGCGAAGACGATAGTCTTGGTCCATTCGGTTTTGGGGTCGTAGCGTAGGTCGCCAACTTGCTGGTATTCGCTCACGACTTTTCCGTCGGAGTCGACTGTATGCACTTTGATGTTCTGGCGGAAGGTGTATTGGCGACGGATGGCTTGAACTTCTTTTTCCTTGGCCGCGAAGCGTTGGATGATTTGCTCGGGCGTCATGTCTTTTGGCGGCGAGGGATCGAGGACGCCCTCGCCGCGATCTTGTGCGAGTGCAGTGCATAGCAAGAAGCAGAGTGGGATTGCTAGAAGTCTGGCGCGAGGCGTAATCATGAGAGTCCCAGTCTAGCAAAATGCCATAGCCCCGCTAGGGTGTTTTCCGGTCGTGGTGCAGTTTAGTAAAGGCACTTCGCTCGTATTGTCATTCCGAGCCAGGTTTATCGGCGAAGAATCTGCTCCTGCCTGCAAAATAGCAGATTCCCTTCGGCTCGGCTCAGGGCAGGCTCTCGCGCGACACTGCCGCGCTTCGGAATGACAATTTTGAAGAAATACATAAACTGCACCACTACCCGATTTTCCACGGCTTGATTCTTGGGCGGCTTACTGCTGCTTCTTTGGCTCGTCCGGTTTTTGTGGTTCGGCGGGTTTTTGCGGGGCTTTCTCGATTTCTTCGCCTTCGAAGGTAATCTTCGAGCTTGCTCCGAACCGTTTGTAGTTGTCGTAGTGCAAAATTTCGCGAATGCGGATGTCTCCGGTCGAGAAATGGAGATTGTCATCCGCCAGCGTGTAGGTGGGGAACCAGTATTTGCCGTCAATCTGTTCGCGCCAGGTGGTGAAGCTGGGGAACAGATTTTCGTCCCCGCTCTTTTTTTTACGAATGTCGGGCACGGATTTTCCGTTGGTTTTCACGATTTGGAAATCTTGATCGTCGACCCAGATGCGTCCCTGGAAGTAGCGTTTGCCCTTTTCGATTTGTTTCGGCGCTATGTCGAATACGTAGGTGTGGAGTTCGTCCTGCTGCTGCTGGCCGATGTAGAGGACGTCGTACTCGCCGAGCTCGTCGCTGGTGAGGACGAAGGGGAGTTTGTTGCGCAGGTCGTCCAAGTCTTCACGAGTGATGGAGATTCCGCCGCTCTCGATGTCGGATTGCGGGGCGAAGACGACGTTCTCAAAGCGTCGTCCCTTATCGTCGGTTAGTACGTCGAAAGTCTCCTGGTATTGCCCCTTCACAGTGTCGCCGTCCATGGCTTGCACTTTGATGGTTTGGCGGTAGGTGTAGTGGTCGCGGGCGAGCTTGAATTCTTTCTCCTTGGCGGCAAAACGGTGGATGATTTCCTCGACGGTGATCCCGGTGGGCTTGGCCGTGCTGAGCGGACCTTCGGCCGGATTGTCGGCGCGCAGGAGCAGGGGGGAGAGCAGCAACAAGAGACCCGCGAGACTGGCTTTTTTGGTACGAATCTTCATGAGGTGGAGTCCTGGTACGAGCAATAGTATTTGATTTCAATATTTTAGATGCAGAGGCGGCGGGAAAGGTTAGCAAATGGCGGATGGGGCTGGTTGGATTGTCACTTCCAGATTGTCATTCCGAGCATAGCGAGGAATCTGCAATTGTTTGGAGGTTAGCAAGAACAGATTCCTCGCGTCAAAAGAGGGCGCTCGGAATGACAATTCCGCGAAGGGATTAAGGGACTGTACTCATCGATTCTCAGTCGCCCTACCGCCTGCGCTACACTAGCTTCCCGGAGGCCTCATGCGCCGTCTTCTCTTGCTCTTGCTCGCTTTTTCCGTTGCCGCCGCAGCCCAAGCCAAGCATCCCTTTACCTTCGAAGACATGATGAAGCTCAAGCGCGTCGGTGAGCCTGTGCCTTCGCCGGACGGCAAGTGGGTGGCGTTCTCCGTCGTCGATGTCAATCTGGAAGCCAACACGAAGACGCCGCACGTTTGGATTGTGCCCACGGCGGGCGGCACCGAGCGCGAGATCATTCCCAACCAGGATTCCGACCGGCCACGCTGGTCGCTGGACGACAAGCATTTTCTCTTTCTGTCTTCGAAAGATAGTGGCCAGCAAGTCTGGATTGCCGATTTCGACAGCTCTACCGGCACCGTACCAGCCACGCACCGTCTGACCTACATCGCCACAGAAGCCGATGGCCCCCTCTGGTCGCCCGATGGCAAGAACATTGTTTTCACTTCCAGCGTTTATCCCGAATGCGTGGGATCTCCGGAAGAAGCCGCAGCCTGTAACGCCAAGAAGCTCGACGAAGCGGCAAAGTCGAAAGTGAAAGCACAAGTCTTCACACGCCTCTTGTACCGCCATTGGAACGAATATCAGGAAGGCAAGCGGAATCACCTCTTTGTGGTCGCTGCCGGTGGCGGCACTCCCCGCGATCTCACCCCTGGAGATTTCGATGCCCCCGTCTTCAGTCTCGGCGGCCAGGACAACTACGCCATTTCGCCCGACGGCCAGGAACTTTGCTATACCTCGAACCACGACAAAGTCGAAGCTACGTCGACGAACAACGACTTGTGGATCGTGCCGATCTCCGGCGGCGAAGCGAAGAACATCACCGCCGACAACCCCGCCAGCGACTCCACCCCGCTCTATTCTCCCGACGGAAAATACATCGCCTACCGCGCGCAGAAACGACCCGGATATGAAAGTGATCGGTTTCGATTGATGCTGTATGACCGGAAAACGGCAAGAACTTTCGATCTGACGAGAGCCTTCTTTTCCCGAAACGCCCACAAAGTTGGGAAAAACTACGAAACGTACGATTTTGATGGTTGGGTGGGCACTTTTAGTTGGTCTGATTCGAAAGGTCTGTACTTTAGCTCCGATGACAAAGGTGAATCTCCTATCAAATTCTTGTTTATCGGAGGAGACCTCTTCGGCGAAAAGGACGGGAGTACTGAAAAGAGAGAAGTCTATGGAAAGATAGAGGAAGATAAGTTTATTGAACAAGCATGGGCAACGAAGTACATGGATGAAGTAGTGCGTGGTTACAACGATGACTTAATCGTCAGCTCTGACGGAAGGGGGTTGTGGTTTACGCGCATGTCGATTGAGGCACCTAATGAGATCTACTCTCTGTCAGTGAGACGACCAACCGTCGAACATTCCAACCCTGTCGACGCTGGAGCGAAACCGATCGCCCTCACTCACGTCAACGACGCCGTCCTCTCCCAAGTCTCCATGTCCCCCATCGAACCCTTCTGGTTCGAAGGCTCCGAAAAAGCCAAGGTCCAAGGCTTCCTCGTCAAACCTCCAACCTTCGATGCCAAACAGAAATACCCGGTCAAGCTCCTAATCCACGGCGGCCCGCAAGGCGCCTGGGGAGACGACTGGTCCTACCGCTGGAACGCCGAACTCTTCGCCGCCAATGGCTACGTAGTCCTCATGATCAATCCCCGCGGCTCGACTGGCTATGGACAGAAATTTATTGACGACATCAACGGCGACTGGGGTGGACGCGCCTTTGAAGACCTGATGAAAGGCCTCGACTACGCGGAACAGCACTATGGGTTTATTGACAAAGACCGCGAGTGTGCCCTCGGCGCCAGCTACGGTGGTTACATGATCAATTGGATTCTCGGCCACACCGACCGCTTCAAGTGCCTGGTCTCGCACGATGGCATGTTCAACACCGATTCCGCCTGGGGCTCGACGGAAGAACTCTGGTTCAACGAGTGGGAATTCAAGGGCACGCCCTGGACGAATCGCGAGCTCTATCGCAAATGGTCGCCGCACCTGAGCGCGGCGAATTTCAAGACGCCGACACTCGTCATCCACAGCCAGAAAGACTACCGCCTCGATGTCTCGGAAGGATTCCAGCTCTTCACCACGTTGCAGCGAATGAATGTGCCCTCGAAGATGCTGTATTTCCCCGATGAAGGCCACTGGGTGCTCAAGCCGCAGAACAGCCAGCTCTGGTACAAGACAGTGAATGACTGGGTGGATCAGTGGATTGGGCCGGGAATGAAGAAATAATTGGCACGGTTCGAAGTCACGTGGGCCCAGGCGCCTCGCCTGGGCGGGCGAGCGCAGCGCGCCGGGGGAAGTTCTCAAACCTATAGTTCTCAAACCAAGGGAGCCGAGCTTGCTCTCGGCTCGGGCAGGCGAGGCGCCTGCTCCCACGTGTCTCTTGGACGGCCGAGGGCGGCCGTCCCCACGAATGCTTCTTGGCTCCGTGAATCTCTTACGCTTTGGACTCGCGGTTTTTTAGGATTTCGATGGCTTTGCGGAGTTGTTCATCCTGCGCGGCTGGGACTTTCTTCGGTTCTTGATCTGGAGCAGGAGCGGCGTCTTCGTCGGGAAGAACGGCTTCTTCTTCATCGGCTACCAGGATGTTGGGCGTTACGGCGGAATCCTGAATCGCCTTGCCGTTGGGCGAGTAGTACTTGGCAATGGTGAGATTCAGCGCCGAGTTATCCTGCATCGGAATCATCTTTTGGATGGAGCCTGCGCCGAAGGTTTTGTCGCCGAGAACATCTCCGCGAGCATTTTCCAGAATGGCGGCAGCGACGATTTCCGCGGGGCCAGCGGTGCCGCGGTTGACCAAAACTACCACCGGCAGCTTAGTGATGGCTTTTTGCGCATCCGCTGCGAAGGCTTCTTTCGGGTACTTCTGTCCCTGCAAATAGGTGATGGTGCCGTGGTCGAGAAAGAGGTTGGCAGTGGCAATGCCTTCGGCGGGATCGCCGTCGGCGCTATTGCGCAGGTCGAGAATGAGTTTGGTCGCGCCGGATTTCTGCAGGCTGCGAATTAAGTTGGCGACTTCGGCGCTCTTGCCTTTAGTAAACCAGTCAACCTTGATGTAGCCCACGCCCGCATCGACGACCTTGCTGGTGGCGGCGGGGTTGGTGACGATGTCACGCGTGATGGTGATCTTCTCCGGCTCGGCCTTGCGGGCGCGTACGACGGAAACGCTGACCGTGGACCCGGGGTCTCCAGCGAGCAAGCTGCGAATCTCCACTGGCGACATTTCGTGTGTAGTCTTGCCATCAATGGCTTCAATGATGTCGTAGTTCTGGATGCCGGCTTTTTCTGCGGGACCTCCGGGAAGGATGGAGACGACGTTGGCATAGCCGAAACGTTTGGAGATGGCGGCGCCGATGTCACCCGTCTTCTGGCTGCCACGAGCTTTGAATTCCTTGTATTCCTCCGGGCTCAGGTAGCTGGAGCTGGAATCGAGCGCTTCGAGCAAGCCGTGGAGAGCGCCGTTTGTGACCTGCGGCATATTGGGCTCGTCGACGTATTCGCGTTCGACCTTGGAGAGGACCTCGCTATAAACCTGGAGCTGTGGGTAAGGGCCGTCGCCACCGTTGGAGGCGCGCACACCCAAACTTCCCAAAGCCATGACTACGACCAACGCGAGAGAGCAGGAGAGAACGAACAGCTTGGATTTTGTCGACATATGGAATCAATTCTCGAGAGGAGCTGGAGTAATTTTTGGTTCAGGCCTGACCAACATTATATCGGATTGGATGCCGGTTCCGAGCCGGGAGTTGCGGAAGGATATCCCTGAAGTAACGTGTTTGGTTGCTGGGGTTTAGGGGCTCCACTGTGGAGCTTAGACGGATTTGGGGGCTAGAGGTGAGCCGGACAGGAAGTGATTTGGTGGCGGCGGTCGGACTCGAACCGACGACCTAGGGATTATGAGACCCTCGCTCTAGCCACCTGAGCTACGCCGCCACGGTTGCGACGTGCGCAACCCTAATATTGTAGCATCGGCGGGCCTCTTAACCCTGTCATCCTGAGCGAAGCGAAGGACCCCTATACCCTCGACATGATCTTGCTGCCACAAGCTTTCTAACCGTGATGTCCTAGTAAGAAAGTTTGCGAGACCCCTGCCACTCTCAGGATCTTGGGGGTCCTTCGCTCCGCTCAGGATGACAGGAGTTTGATTTTAGATAAAAAAACAGCGTTCCCTTAATCGGTCGGCTTCTCTTGGGGCGGGGGCTCTGTGGCACTGAAATCGGCGAGGAAGCGGTCGGTGTAGGAATCGAGTAGGGTGCGGATGCGTTCCGGGTCTGGGGATTTCAGCAGGAGCGCGGCGTGATGTTTCTTAGAGGGGCGCGCCACGATTTCCGGGTCGTTGTAAGCGGTGAGGTCGGGATGCTCCTGGCGGGCGAGCGTGAGAATGATGCCGGCATAGTCTTTTTGGACAGCCGGCAATTTGTAGTCGGCGGCGAGGATTTCGACACGTGCCCATTCGCGCCAGAGATTGATTCCGCTGGCAGCCTCGACGAGATCGGAGATGTAGGCTCCGCCGACGCGAGCTGAGGTTTCCAGAAAATAAAACTGACCGTCTTCCTCGGCGCGAATGAATTCCGTGTGCGCCACGCCTCGCACCAAGCCCAAGGCTTTTTGCAGCTTGCGCTGGATGGATTGCAGTTTCTTCGCTTCTGCCGAGGTCCGCTTTAGCGTGCGCGTAGTGAAGATTCCGCCACCGTGCGAAATTTGCATAGGCGGACGGCCGTACTGGTGGACGTCGGAAAAGACGACTTTGCCTTCCGAGATGACGCTATCCACGTGGAAGACCTCGCCGGGGACGAATTTTTCCAGCAGATGATAGGACTGCCGGTCGCCGAGCTGGTCGAGGAGCGGCCATAGATCGTCGGCGCGCTCGATTTTGCAGATGCCAATGGCCGAGGCTTCCGAGCGCGGCTTGAGTACCCAGGGCGGGGCGACGCGAGCCATGAATTCGCGCAGGGCATCGTAGTTTAGAACAGGACAAAACGGTGGAACGAGGATACCTTCTGCGTGGGCGCGTTCGCGCATGGCCAGCTTGTCCCGGAAATAGCGCAGCGTGGTTGCGCCCATGCCGGGAATGCGCATGTGCTCGCGCAGTTCGGCGGCGGATTCCTTGTCATATTCGTCGAGGGCGACGATGCGGTCAATGCGCACAGTACGCGCCATGTAGGCGACGGCGTGAATCATCTGTTGCAGTGTGAGGTTTTCCGGGATGAAGAAGATGTCCTCGAGGACTTCACGCGGCCAGTTGGCGTCACGACGCTTTTCTAGCGTGAGCAGGACGACGCGGCAGCCCAGGCGCTTGGCCTCGCGCATGAACTCCTGGCCTTTTTCGTACGACGCAATGCAGAGGAGAGTGAGTGGCTCCATCGGTTCGCCAAACAGTGTTATAAGAACACAGTGCGATAAGAACAAAGAGACTATAGCAATTTGTTGCCCAGCTCGCAGCGTTTTGGTTCGTCGAGTTTGCGATAGGAGAGATTTGTGAAAGCAATTGCAGTGATTCCCGCTCGCCTGGCTTCCACGCGGCTGCCGCGCAAGATGCTGCACCTGATCGCCGGAGAGCCGCTGCTGGCGCACGTGGTGCGTGGCGTGCAGGCATCGCCACTGCTGGCAGAGACGATTGTGGCGACCGACTCCGAGGAGATTTTCGCGCTCTGCCAGAAGAATGGGTGGATGGTACGCATGACTTCGGCGGCTCACCGCAGCGGCACCGAAAGAGTCCACGAAGTCTCCCAGTCTGTAGCGGCGGACGTATACGTGAACGTGCAGGGGGATGAGCCTCTGACCCGGCCTGAGCATATCGCGGCACTGCTGGAGGTGATGCAGAATCCCGAGGTGGAAGTGGGGACGTTGAAGACGCCGTGTCCGGCGCACGACATACACACTCCGAACGCGGTGAAGGTGGTGTGCGAAACCGGAGGAAGGGCGCTTTACTTTTCGCGGGCGGCGATTCCGCATGATCGCGATGGCAGCCATCCGCGCTACTTCAAACATCTGGGGTTTTATGCCTACCGTAAGCCCGCGCTCGACCGTTTTGTTGCGCTGCCGGAGTCTTTTTTGGAGAAGAGCGAGCGGCTGGAGCAATTGAGGTTTTTGGAGAATGGAACTTCGATTCATGTTGGCGAGACGCCCTTCGACACTGTGGGTGTCGATACGATAGAAGATGCGCAGCGCGTGGAAGAAGCTTTGCGGAAGCGCTAGGCCTACTTATCTACTTGGAGCGGGCGGCGTTCTCAGCCCAGGAGCGCGCGGCCGCGACGCGGTTCGAAATCGAAGGATGCGAGTGGAATAGCTTTTCCACCCACTTCGAGGGAGCACGCTCTGCTAGATTCTGGTCTGCCAGTTTGTTCATTGCGGAAACGAACGGATCCACCGAGCGGATGGATTGGAAGCAATACCGATCGGCCTGCCGCTCGTTGAAGCGGGAGTAGGCGTTAAGAACCGGCATCACTAGAACTGAAAGCGCGGTCGAAACCAACACCAGCAGCGGAAGATTGGCGAAATCGGAGAGCGTCTCAAACCAGCGAACGTGGTCCAACGCATAGCGTAGAACTTCCGAGCCCAACCAGAATCCCGCAAATGTTACTGCGGCCTGCACGAAAATGCTTTTGAGAATATGACGATGGACGTGGTGGCCGAGTTCGTGAGCCAGTACCGCCTCAATTTCATCGGCGCTGTAGTTTTGCAGCAGCGTATCGGCAAGAATAATGCGGCGCGTTGCTCCCAAACCGGTGAGGGCGGCGTTGGCTTTTTTCGTTTTCTCGGAAAGTTTCCACTCGTAGACTCCGCGCACGCGCGTTCCGGCGCGCTCGCTTAGCTTGACGAGGCGGGCTTTCAGGTCTTCGTTGTCGAGTGGTGAAAATTTGTAGAAAATCGGGAACAGCACCACCGGCGCGACCTGAGCCATCAATACAAAGAGGGCGAGAAACACCACCCACGCGATCAACCACCAGTTCTGCGCCGAGAAGCGGATCGTCCAGTAGATGAGTTCCACCACGATGGTGCCCAGCAGCCAACTGAGCAGGAATGTTTTGGCCTCATCCCACAGCCAGGAACGGAGCTTTTGGTCGGACAGATGGTAATTGCGTTCCAGACGGAAACCGTAGTATTCCAGTCCGAAGGCCAGTACCTTGCCAATCAGCAATAGGAACAGGACGTACAACAGAACCGCTAAGGAATAGTTCTGATGCGCGCCAGAATAGGCTAAATCGCGCAACTGGCCGCTCCAACCTGTCACCAGGAGGACGAGCAAGAACACAAAGCCCAGAGCCAGATCGGCAAACCCCAGCCAGCGTTTGATCCGGTTGTAGCGGCGGGTTTCGGGCGAGTCCGCTACCGGCGAATTGGGGATGGCCAGATCCATGTTTGGCTGAAAACTTCTCCGTTCAATCTGCTTGTTCGACTGATTGTCGCTCGCCGCGATGAAAATTGCGACTCCCAGCAGTTCAAGGGACTAGAGTCACCAGACCGGTGGAGCATTACGCGGCATTTACGAAGACCTCCGCCGACCCCAGGATTTCGGTGACCAGCTGCGGCGAGGCTGCCTCCGCGTACACACGCAGGAGCGGCTCGGTGCCTGAGGCGCGGAAGAGCACCCAAGGCTCAGCACCGCCGCCATTCGTCGGAGCGTCGAGAAAGAACTTTACGCCGTCCATGCTCTCTTTCCGGAGGACGCTGTAGGCACCGAGACGATTCGTTCCCGTTGCGCCCGCTCTTTGAATCGCGCTTTGCTTCAGTTCTTCCGTAATGTGCATGTCGCGGCGGCCATAATGGTGTTCGCCAAAATCTTTTTGGAGACTGGCGACGAGCTGTCCCAAGGGTTTGCCTTCTTCCGCCATTACATTCGCCAGTAGCAGAGAATTCAAAACTCCATCCCGCTCTGGTAAATAGCGCGAGTAGCCGATGCCGCCGGATTCTTCGCCGCCGATGAGGATGTCACGCTCCATCATCAGGTCGGCAATGTATTTGAAGCCGATGGAGCATTCGATGAGTTTTCGGCGGTGCTTGGCAGCGATGCGGTCGAGCATTTTCGTGGTGTTGAAAGCACGGACGACATCTCCAGGCCAGTCGCGTCGTTCCAGCAGCCAGCGCAGCAGGACACAGAAAATCTTGTGCGAGTCGACAAAGCTGCCATCTTCGGCGACAGCGCCGATGCGGTCGGCATCGCCATCCGTACCAAATCCCGCGTGGCAGCCCTCGCGTACCACCGTTTGCTGCAACATGGCGACGTGCGGCTCAATAGGCTCGGGATTGATGCCTGGGAACAGCGGATTCAACTCCTGGCGAATGGCGGTGAAACTCACTCCGAGGTTAGTGAAAATTCTCGGCAGAATCCCACGCCCAGAGCCGTACATGGAATCGACAGCGAACTTGAACCCCCCTCGGGCGATATTCTCGGTGCCAGCGAATTTGCAAATGGCTTCTATGTAAGGCTGAGTTAGGTTCACTTCCTGGATAGAGGCTCGGGTGCCTGTGGGCATCGAGCCGGCACGCAGCTCCTGCTCGATGATCTTCATGATCGCCGGCGTGGCGGAGCCTCCAAAGTTGCCTTTGAATTTGACACCGTTCCAATTCCAGGGATTGTGGCTGGAAGTAATGACGACGCCACCTGCCGCGCCGGACTGCTTTACGTGCAACGAAATCGCGGGTGTGGGCACGAAATCGTCAGCGAACTTGACCGGGATGCCGGCGTCCGCCAGAACGGCGCTGGCGACTTCCGCGCCCCGGCGCGAAGCAAAACGCGTGTCATAACCGACCACCACGCCCTTGCTCGCGTCCTCGTGCTGGAGTACGTATGCGGAGATTGCACCGGCCACGCGGCGAACGTTGTCGAATGTAAAATCATCGGCGATAATGCCACGCCAACCGTCGGTTCCAAATTTGATATCTGGCATGAGGTCTTTAAGATTGGGCTAGGTGAGCTTCTCCAGCTTCTTTTCGTCCAAGTACTTTACAACTTTACCCACGTCCTGGGCATGTTCGAGGGTGGTAATGAGAAGAGCGTCCTCTGTCTCCACCACGACGAGGCCAGTTACTCCGACCGTCGCCACGAATTTGCCGGGGGCGCGCACGTAATTGCCGGCAGCATTGAGCGCAAAGTTCCCAGCGGCGGAGATCATATTGCCGTCGGGAACAGGCTTTTTCGCTGCGTGATGCTCATAGAGGGCGGTCCATGAGCCGAGGTCGTTCCAACCAAAATCCACGGGCACGCAGAAAATGTTCGAGACTCCTTCGCCCTTGGCCGAGCGCGGCTCGAGCACAGCGTAATCCACGCTGATGTTTTCGCACTTGGGATAGAGCTTGCGGAATGTACTTTCAAACTTACGTGTGCCAAAACTAGAGGCAATTTCGGCAAGGAGCGGCGCGGTTTTGGGTAAGTGCTCTTCCAGAGCGCGAGTCAGCGTGCGCGCACTCCACAGGAACATGCCGCTGTTCCAGTAGTAGTTTCCCGCTTGCAGGAACCCGGCGGCGCGCTGGGCATCGGGTTTTTCGGTAAAGCGGCGGACGCGCAGAGCCTGAAACTTCGCAGTCTCTCCCACTTCAATGTATCCGTAGCCCGTTTCGGCGCGCGTTGGGCGAACTCCAAGAACAACAATGTTTTCACCCTCGGCGGCAATCTCAATGCCTTTCCGCAGCGTTTCGCGGTACGCCTTGTCGTCGGCGATCACATGATCCGAGGGAAATAGTCCGAGCAGGGCCTCTGGGTCTTGGCGTAGTAACAGGTAAGCGGCCAAGCCGATGGCCGGAGCCGTGTTCCGTCCGCAAGGTTCGGCGAGAATCTGCCTCGCGGTGAGCTTGGGAAGCTGGCGCACAATGGCGGCGCGGAGATCACTGTTCGTAATGACCCAGAAGTTCTTAGGCCGGGTCAGCCCCAACAGGCGCGCCACGGTTTGCTGAATCATCGTCTGCTTGCCGTCCAGCGCGAGCAGTTGTTTGGCACGACGTCGGCGGCTCAGGGGCCAGAAGCGCGTCCCTCGGCCGCCAGCCAGAATCACGGGATAGAAGTGTGGATTGTTCTTCAGAGGAGATCCCAGTGTTGATGAGTTCAAAAGAATGCTTTTCAATGCTGCGTTAACGGTTCTGGCCGAGGATCCCCGGGAACCCGGGAGATCAAGAACTCAATCTGCTCTTGCGGATGGACCCGGAACTCGTTCGCGCTCGCCGGAACTACCACCGCATCGCCTTTCGTGAAAGCTACAGTCGGGCCACCCTCGCACTCTACCGTGCCACTGCCTTCGACCGCCACAAGAATCTGGACCGACGACGGATCTCCAGCATCCGCCGTTGAAAATTGCCGGCCTGCGAATAGATTGTACTTGTCGACGACAAAGTATGGTCCCGCTACGAGCTCTTCGGCCTTGTCTTTGCTGCTACTGCCATTGCTATTCCCCGAACCACCCGCACCATTCAGCGGTACGGGACGCCGCAAAACCTTACCTGAAGCCGCATTTTCCTTGATCGCCGCCAAACCGCGTTCCAGATGCAGCTCGCGCTGACGGCCGTAATCATACAAACGGTAGGTTGCGTCGGATTGCTGTTGCGTCTCGACCAAAATCGAGCCCGGCCCCAAAGTATGCACCGTGCCCGCCGCCACGTAGATCATATCGCCAGAGTGAACGTCCAGCCAGTTGAGTAGCTCCTCGGCGCGTTTCTCGTCAATTGCCTGCGCGAATTGAGCGCGCGTCACGCCCGGTTTCAGCCCTAGACCAATCTGCGATCCGGCCCGTGCATGCGCAATGTACCAGCACTCTGTCTTGCCCCAGGGTTCGCCAAGACGTTGCGCAGCCGTATCGTCCGGATGAACCTGCACAGAAAGCTTTTCGTGCGGAAACAGGAACTTCAAGAGGAGTGGAAAACGCCGATCGTCCCGCGCCGCAGCTCCCACCAACGCACGTCTGAACTGTTGGCTAATTTCATCCAAGCGGCGGCCAGCAAGGGGTCCGTTAGCAATCTTGCAGTGATCGCCCGTCAACCATGCCTCGCCGATTTTCTGCGAAAACTGCTGGTCGGGATAAATGGGGGCCAGATCCAGCGTCCCCCAGGGACGAGGATCGAACTCGGGCACCATCAAGAATGGATATAGGCTTCTCACGATTTAAGCTAGAGAGCCGCGAAAAACTTGCGCATGCGGTCCAGGCCGCGATCCAGTTCGGCGATCGAAGTCGCGTACGAAACGCGAATATGTTCCTTGGTCCCAAAACCCTCGCCCGGAACCGTGGCTACATGCGCCTCGCGCAGGAGCTTGCCAGCGACATCTGAAGCGGATTTCGTTCCGCCGCGCCCAATGAAGGCTGAAATGTTGGGATAGGCGTAGAACGCGCCTTCCGGTATGGTGCACTGGATTCCTGGGATGGAACGCAAGCCCGCGACACAATGGTCGCGCAGCCGGATGTACTCGGCGCGCATTTCGGCCACGCAGTCCTGCGATCCCTGGAGAGCGGCAACCGCTGCTTTCTGCACGATCGAGGTCGGGTTGGACGTGCATTGACTTTGCAGCTTGTTCATTGCGCTGATCACCGGCGCGGGACCGAGGGCGTATCCTAGGCGCCAGCCGGTCATGGCGTATGTCTTCGACAACGAACCGATCACCAGCAGACGGTCACGATACTCCTGCAGTGAGCCAACCGAAAAAGCTTTCCCCGTGTAGTTCAGGTAGACGTAACATTCGTCGGAGAGTACCCAAATGCCTCGCTCCGCCGCTAATTGGGCAATTGCTGTTTGGTCTTCGGGCGACATGACGGCGCCGGATGGGTTGGACGGCGAATTCAGAATAATCATCTTCGTCCGCGGCGTGATCAGTTTTTCCACCATCGACGCTGTGATGCGGAAATTTTCTTTCTCGTCGGTCACGAGCAGCACGGGATTGCCGCCGGCATAGCGGATGATGTCTTTGAACGAAACCCAGTACGGCACCGGCAGAATAACTTCGTCTCCGTGATCAACGAGAACCGAAACTGCATTGAAGATGGCGTGCTTGCCGCCAACGTTGGCGATGCATTCTTCGCGGCGGTAGCCAGAACCGAAGTCCACCGCGTGTCGTTGCACGATGGCATCGCGCAGCTCGATGGTGCCGCCGACGGCGGTGTACTTACTGAAATTGCCCTGAATGGCGGCGATGGCAGCATCCTTTACGTGCTGCGGCGTCGAGAAATGCGGCTCGCCCGCGCCAAAATAGACCACATCAATGCCTTGCTGGGCCAGCTTATCGGCTTCGGCCACTACGGCCATGGTGGCGGAGACTTCAATACGTTGAATGCGCTCCGTTAGTTGGAGGGCTGCGGCTTCAGTGGTTGGGGTCATGACTTCGTTGTCCTCTTTTTTCTGCGCTTGCTCTGTTCGCGTTTTGACCGCGGAGCACCCGCTTTCGATCTTTTCGGTGAATCCGTGCTTTTGAATTTGGCGCGCAACCGTTGTTCGATCAGTCCGGGAACGAGAGCGCCAACGGGACCGCCCATGCCGGCGATTTCGCGGACTAGGCGCGAGCTGATGTAGGAATAATGCTCCGCGGGCATCATGAATACCGTTTCCAGGCTGGGCTGTAATTTGCGGTTCATTAACGCCATTTGCAGCTCATATTCGTAGTCACTGATGGCCCGAATGCCGCGCAGAACGGCAGTGGCACGCAGCCGGGTCGCATAGTCGACCGTCAGGCCTTCGAAGGTGTCGACGCGAACGTTCTTATATCCGGAGGTGAGAAGCTCGATCATTTCCTTGCGCTCGGCAACCGAGAACAGCGAAGTTTTCTCCGGATTGCGCAAAATCGCCACCACCAGCTCGTCGAAAATGCGGCTGCCCCGGGCGATCAGGTCAAGATGCCCCTTGGTGGGGGGATCGAAGGATCCCGGATAAATGGCTATTTTGCGTGACAAAAACCCTCGCTCGGGATCTTTAGGGAAGTGGCTGCCTATTGATTCTAAAGCCCGGAGCCGCTTGGGGCAACGAGGGTTTCATGCAAAGTTTGAATGAGTGTCAGGCAGCTTTCCCCTGCGGACGGCCCATCTCCGGGCAAGAACCTGGAGTCCGTGCCTGCAACCGCCGGAGGAATATTGCGCATCTATGTGCCAGAAGAGCCAAAGTCCTTTATGCTTATTGTGAGGAGCTCAGAGTGAATCGATTTTCGAAGTGGAGTTCGTGCGGTTTAGGCGCGGCAATTCTTGGCGTAGTGTTGGCCTCGGTGAGTTGTGGGACATCGTCGTCGTCGGATCGCACACAGATGCGGGTTGTGCATCTAGCGCCCAGCCCAGGGCCTGTGGATTTGCTGATCGACAACAAGAGCGTTTCCAGCAACATCGCCTATGGCGTGCCGACGGCGTTTGTCAGTATTGCTCCTGGGAAGCACGATTTGAAGTTTAATCAGCCCGGCAGCTCGATCAACCTATTCGACAATCCGGCGGAAAACTTTGCGGGGGGTACTTCGTATACCTACTTGTTCATCGAGTCCCCCGGACCAGCCTTCCCCGGCAATAAGCTGGCAGATGACCACTCCAAGCCGACCAAAGGCATGTTCAAGATTCGGGTGGTGAATGGTTCGCCGACCTTTGGATCGGTGGATGTGTATCTCATCGCACAGACTGTACCGCCAGCAGTCGCAGCGCCGGACTGCTCCATGCTGAACACCTTTACCCCTGCTCCAGTCCCGGCCATGAAGGGCTTGGGGGCCAACGCCGCATCCACCTATCAGACGCTGGCGACGGGGACCTACAACATCTGCATCACCAAGGGCGGCGATAATACGACGGTGTTGGTACACTTCGACGGCCTCAGTGGTACTACGTCGCCGATCTTTACGGACGGTCAGATTCGGACGCTGATCATGAAGAACCAAATCCCGATCACGAGCACGCCGCCGTACGACACGATTACCCTAACCGACCTGAATTGAGGCGGGTGGCTGGACGCTGCACTGGGTGGATGCTGGACAATGTCCGACGGGGCTGTTTGATGGTGAAGCTCAGTCTCCGGCCCCCAGCGCCTAAAGGCGCTCTCATTTCACAGCTCTTATGGCATGGCTGAAGCTATGTCCTGATACAGATCCGATTTGCACCACACGCCGTTAGGCGTCGCCCTTGGCGGTCGCGTCGCCCGGCAGGTCCTCATCAAAACCCATCAGCATGTCGTTCGTGCCAATCTCTGGCCCGGATCCCGGCTCGCGTTTTTCCGTCTTGCGCTGATCTCGGCGCTCGAGCTTGTCTTTCTGCTTCTGCTGACGAGTGTGTTCTTTCTGGCGTTTGGTGAATGTGGTTCGGCTTCGGGTTGAAATATGCGCCTCCGTGTCATGTTTCTCGCTGATTGGCAATCAGCGGCCTGTTCGTTAGCGCTGAGTTACTTTGAGGCGACCTTGCGGGGCGCGGCGGCGGTAGCGGTTTTCCCGCTGGCTGCAAGTTCCTGGCGCAGTTCACGGTTCCTTACGCGCAGCTTTTCCCTGTGTTTGCGTTGCCGGTCGTTCCGGGCTTTGTCGCCGTTAATACGTGACATAAATGCGTCTTCCTGGGATGGACTCTCAATCGCGAAGGCGCACGTGAGGAAATGACTGCGCTGGATCTTCGAGGTTAAGGCACTACTAGTATACGCGAGTGCGACGGCGGACGCAGCCCTCTGGACCGCGCCCGCGTGGCTCGTTAGTGCCTATCTGCTTTGTTGGCAATCATCTAGGCCCGATGTTAACGGCTACCTGCGTGCCGCTGGCGCCTTGGCTCCGCCTTCTGGAGCGCTCGGCATCTGGGTAACGCGGGCGCCCGCACCTATGCCAGCCCCATCTGTACCAGTCTTTGCGTCGGGGAAGAGCGCTTCCGGCGTTAACCCCACTGCCTTTCGCACTTCGGCTTCAATATTGGCAGTCGTGTCTTTATTTTCCTTGAGATAGGCACGCACGTTTTCACGTCCCTGGCCGATTCGCTCGGTTTTGTAACTGAACCACGATCCGGATTTTTCGATTACGTTGTTGGCAACCGCCAGGTCGATCAGATCACCTTCGCGCGAAATACCCTCGCCGTAAAGAATGTCGAATTCGGACTCACGGAAAGGCGCGGCGACTTTATTTTTCACAACTTTCACCCTGGTCCGTGAACCAGTCACAACATCGCCTTCCTTAATAGCGGCAATGCGGCGGATGTCGATGCGTACCGACGAATAGAACTTGAGCGCGCGGCCACCGGTCGTGGTCTCAGGATTGCCGAACATGACGCCGATTTTCTCGCGAATCTGATTGATGAAGATCAGGCAAGTGCCCGATTTCGAAACAATGCCCGTGAGCTTGCGTAGCGCCTGCGACATGAGGCGCGCCTGCAAGCCCATGTGGCTGTCGCCCATTTCGCCATCAAGTTCGGCTTTGGGTACCAGGGCCGCAACGGAGTCGATGACAAGCACATCCAGCGCCCCGGACCGCACCAGCGCTTCGGCGATTTCCAGCGCCTGCTCGCCGTAATCGGGCTGCGAGACGAGAAGGTTGTCCACGTCCACGCCCAGTTTCTTGGCATATTTTGGATCGAGCGCGTGTTCCGCATCGACAAAGGCCGCCATGCCTCCGGTTTTCTGCGCTTCCGCAATTACTTGCAGCGCAATGGTGGTCTTACCGGAAGATTCCGGACCAAAAATTTCGACCACGCGACCGCGGGGAAATCCGCCCACGCCGAGAGCCGCGTCGAACGAAATGCACCCGGTGGGAATCACGGAGATGGGGACAATGGCTTCTTTCGACCCCAGCCGCATGATGGAGCCTTTGCCAAACTGCTTTTCAATCTGTGATAACGCCAGCTCAATTGCCTTGCCACGCTCGTCAGCCATGAACGCTCCTTAAGATTTGTCGGAACTGATGCGGATTATATACAGAGATCGAAGCGAAGAAAAGGCGAATTTATGGGAATGGGTGTCTACTTCTGTGGAAAACTCTTTCGTAGGTACCGGGGTCGGCGGGAATCCTGGCAAAATCCCGTCTTGCATATACAAAATAGTAATGTATATACTACACCTATGCCCCTTAGCATCCGCAGCGCGGAAGTCGAGAAGCTGGCCAGAGCACTGGCTAGGCTGACTGGCAAAAATATGACTGAGACCATTCTGGAAGCTCTCCGGGAACGGTATCAGCGAGTTCGCGCGGGACGGGCCAGCCAGCGGCTGGTCGAGGACCTGAGCGCCATCGCTAGCCGCACAGCGGCACTTCCCAAGCTGGACAACCGGAGCGCAGACGAAATCCTGGGCTACGACGAACACGGACTGCCACGTTGATACTGTCCCGGACGGCCCGCCCGTATGGTGATTGACAGTTCCGCGCTCATAGCGATTCTGGAACGCGAACCCGGCAGCGAAGAATTGCTGCAGCGGCTGGTGGAAGCCGGAGTGCGCCGCATCTCCGCCGCCACGCTCCTCGAAACCGCGATTGTCTTAGAGGCAAAATCCGGAGAGGCCGCTGGCGAGCAATTGGACTTGTTCTTGGCGCGCGCTGCCACCAAAGTGGAATCGGTCACTGCCGAGCATATACAAATCGCCCGCAAAGCATGGCGGCTCTATGGCAAAGGTAGAGGACACTCGGCCGCGCTGAATTTCGGCGATTGCTTCAGCTACGCTCTAGCCAAGGCGTGCGGCGAGGAACTGCTGTTCAAAGGCGAGGATTTCGGGCAGACGGATGTGAATTCGTGAATGTTGCTTCGGGGTGAGACTATGTTCTTGAGGTCGCAAATTGCGACTTCAAAAGAGCACTTACTTCCTCGCTTCTTGGAAAGATTTACTGCAAGAAATATGGCATTGTTCGTTCAGGGTACGTGTGGCAGGAGAAATCTCGATGAGAGCTATACTCGTGCTTACCCTTAGCATAGGCCCTCTCCTTTGTCAGGCAGTTGGACAACAATTGGAATCCCCGAACCACTCGGAGAGCGCGATTACGAAGGTTGGTCACGGGACGTTGGTCGTTGCAATTGCAACACCAAGGTTCATAGTGGTAGCCACAGATAGCAGGCGCACGTACAGGCCGGGTGTATTTGACGACCACAGCAAGAAGTTGTTCCGAGTTGGCAAGAGAAGGGTTCTGGCGATTGCCGGACTTGCCGATGCTGACCTGAATGAAGTTCCGGGGCTGACGGAACAGACTGCGCCTCTTCTTGACGAGGAGATCAGCGAATTTTACAAGTATGGTGCGAACCTGGACGACATGGTCTGGAATGATCCTTCGCAACTTAGCAGTCACAAAGACAACATACCGTATCTTTGGTGGAAGGCGGTCAAGGGACCCATCCAAACCATTACAAATATCGCGGCGACGTTTCCGATGGAAGACTTGTCTCACTATCGCCTGTACGGCCTGCTAGCAGGCTTCAAATCAAATGGCGAGGCAAAGATTGAGCATTTTAGCGTGGAACCCATAAGAGGAGTTTCAGGCTCTGGGCGCCCGTTAATTGGGCCTTCAGAATTCCGGGAACAGCAAGTCACCAAAGACCACTTGATTTTCAAGACAATGGGAATCGCGCAATATGCGAATTCGGTCTTGAATGGTGAGCTTGACGAAGATGCTAGAAGAGCCGCCGCAAAGTATCCGGCCATTCAAAAGTTTCTCAGGCGTCGCGCTGCGGGAAGCACTGATCGTGCAACGGAGCAAGAAATTGTGGGTCTGTGCAAAGAGTTGATTCGCCTGACCGCGGACCGTAATCCTCTTGTTGGCCATGATCCGATCCAGATCGCCGTAATCCGGCCACACAAGAACGTAGTCTTCGACCAGGTCGTCGACCAGCCGTTATTTCCATCTCAAGGTCATTTCCTGTCTGCTCAAGGGAGTTGGAACCCCGGCGTTGTGTTTACGCCCGACTACCCGTTTGATCAACTGAAGAGTGGCGCTGTGTACACCTTTTGTGAGATCTCAAAAAACCGTATTCCTATTCCCCTCGGGAATAATTACTTCTATGGAAACGAGTTCGACGAAACAACTTTTGTATATTCAGGGGGCAACATCAGCTTCGGGAACAATAACAAGTGTCAACACTGCAAATTGATTCTGTCGGCCGGAGTGGACGATTCGTCGATCGCGCAAGTGCGCGACTACTTCGAGACAATAGAACACCAAGAAGCGGCGGATTCGAGTCACGGCGAAAGCAAAAAGTAAGAATCACATCGCCGCGCAGCCGTTGAAGCAACCGAACAACCTACACTTCTTTAATTACCGCTTCAGCAAATCCACCGGTTCCCGCACATCGTGCACGCGGAAATATCCCGCCAGCGCAGGATGCTTCCGTGCCACGGTTTCGTACATGGCGTAGGCCACGCGACGGTAGGAGGTGTGTCCAGCGGGTGTGGTACGCAGTTCGGAAATGTAGAGTGCTTCGGCGAAATCCATTTTGAAGAGCGTGCGCTTGCGGTAGGCAAGCGGGATGGCGTACTGCGCGGACTCCGTGGCTTCGACCCCACCACTTTCTGTCAGCTTGGCGACCGCGCCTGCCACGCGTTGCATCGTCGCCTGGTAGCGGCTAGTGAGTCCAGCGCTTTCAAGTTCCTCGGGCGCGTCGTAGCCGTGCGCGGTGGTGAAGTCCTGAATGATCTGCGTGCAGCGGCGGTGGCGGTGCATGTCGCGAAAGCCGCCAATATCCATCAGGATGTCGAAGCGGAAGCGCTGGCCTGAGGAGTAGGCGCGCAGTAGTTCGTCGTGCTTGCCGCGATGGCGCATACCCAGACCAATGATTTCGTGCCTGCGCGTTTCCCCGGCGGACTCGACGGCTTCACGAATCTGGCGGTAGGGGTAGTGGCAATGTTCGTAGAGCAGCGTTGTGGCCAGCTCGATTTCGATGGCATCGTCATCGAGCAGATCCACCAACACTGCTTTCGCAATCGGCGCGCCCTTCATGAATTCCGCAGCGGCCTGACGCAGCTCGCGGCGCGTCTCAATCTCATACGCATTCGGGTCCGCGTACTTCACCAGTGTGGGCGCAACGTGAACGTCTTTCAGCAGCTCGCCTGCGGCGCGCTCGCCGAGTTCGGCATTGACCTCACGAATTTTCTCCACTAGCTCCCGGTACGAGTCGTGATTCACGTTATAAGCGGGTTCGAGCGCGGCCTTTTTCAGCAGCCCGCCCAGGTGCCGGACTTCGGCATGCGTATGGGAAAGCAAATGCGAGACCTGTGTTTCAAGCGTGCGTGCATTAACGATCTCTCCCAGCGAAGTATTCGTCGCCAACGGCAGCAGGTAGCGCGAAATGTCGAAGGCGCGGGCGCGAAGGGTGCGCTCGTAGGCGTCCTGCTTCATGTCATCGGGCCGCGGCGTACGGCCCATCAAATACTGGAACATCTGCTCCGAAAGCGCTTCATACTCCGCAAAGAGAAAATCCAGCGTCTCGCGATAGAGTGCTCGCGAGGCATCGTCGGCAAACTGCGGGGTGAAATAGCCGCCCTTGCGGAAATCCTGGTAGCGGGTGGAGCGCTCCTGGCCGTCCCAGCGCTGCTCATCGGCGAGTGCGATGGCCGCGAGAATCGACAGGCGCTCCACCGCCAGGACAATGTGCGCCAAATCCGCAATCGAGCGGTGTCCGTACTGGAAGTAGAAAGTATTGAGGAATTTTTCAGCTTTTTGCGAGCTGATCTCGCGCAGAGACTCCTTCATCGAGAGCGCCGAGCGCGAGTACTTGGCCATGGCATAGGCCTGCACCTCCGGTTCGGCTCCGTGGATAGCGAAGACTTCGATGGCCGGTTCGGGTTGCGAGCCGTTCGGCAAGTTTTTGGCAGCGGAGGCGGTCGTGGATGGCGGTGTTGTCGGAGACATGGGCGAACCCACATCGTACCGGGCCGCAGCGATGCGGGCAATGGTTCGGGAACGGATTACGGCCGCTACTTTTCCTTTTCGCCAGCATCGTATATAAACGTGGGGTACCCCTTTTATCGTATGCGATCTTATTTAGTTGTTTTGGCCTTTGTTTTGTTGTGCTTGAGTGGAAATGTGCTGGCTCAGGCGGCGGCTCCGGCAGTGCTTGTGCCGGAGGTGTTGTCGTCCGATGACTTGGCTGCCATGGACGCTCTGCTCGAATCGATCTTGTCGGCTGACGTTCCTCCGCAGCTTCAGCCACCTCCTACTGTCCTGCCGTTGATGTCGCCTGAGCTCGCGCTCCAGACTTATGAGGCGCGCGCGGCCCGGCAAGCGACCGGGATTGCCTCCTACACGGCGACGAGTGTGATTCGCGCCGAACTTCCGGAATCCAAGCAGCAGGGCGAGTACGAAGTGAAGCGGCAGTATTCCGCTCCCAAGTCTCTCTTGTTCACGGCGCTGCATTTCACGGGAGACACCTTCGTGAAGGCCAATGTCATTGCGCGTTTCCTGCAATCCGAGGTGGATCACGTGCAGAAAGACGACGGCCCTTCCATGGCACTTTCCGCGGCGAACTATAAGTTTTCCTACAAAGGGATGAAGATGGCCGACGGACGCGCGCTGCAGGCATTCCAGATGAAGCCACGTAAGAAGCGCCTAGGCTTGGTGAAGGGAAGTATGTACCTCGATGCTCATACCGGGAGTCTGGTGCATGTGGAAGGCGTGCCGGCGAAATCTCCGTCGGTGTTTCTCTCCAAAATCCGGCTGAGTCAGGACTACGCCGATTTCGGCCCGTTCACGCTGCCCGTCCACATTCATTCCGAAGCCAAAGCCAGCATTGTGGGCCGTACGATTGTGGATGTTTACCACCGCGACTATCAGGTCGTGCCGGGAGATGTGCAGGCCGCTCGGGCGACCGTTCCTACGGAATAGCTGGTTCGATGGAGGCGCGGGCCCGTTCGCTTCGCTCAGGGCAAGCTAAGAACCCCCGCCCGTTGTTGTAGTTCCAAGACACTCTCACCAACGCACGGGCGGGACGCCTGTGCCTCCATCGTCATAGGCGTCTTAAACCATTTCCTTGCCTCCCCGCTATAATCCTCACTGCAATCTTTCAAGGAGCCTCGGAATGACATTCGCTGACCGGGTGGCGTTGGTGACAGGTGCGTCGCAAGGGATTGGACGCGCTTGCGCTCTGCGCTTGGCAAAGTCGGGAGCGACGGTCGCGGTCGCTGCGCGCAATCAGGAAAAACTGGATGAAGTGGTTCGGGAAATCATCGCGAGTGGCGGACAGGCTGCTGCGTTTGCGCTCGACGTTGCGGAAGAAGAACAGATCAAGGCCGTGATTAAGACGGTGATCGCGCAGTTCGGCAAGATCGATATTTTGGTGAACAATGCCGGGATCACGCGCGATCAGCTCGTGATGCGGATGAAGCGCGCGGATTGGGACGCGGTTCTTCAAACAAATTTGACTTCCGCGTATCTCTGCACACAGCAGGTTACCAGCTCCATGCTCAAGCAGCGTTGGGGCCGGATCATCAACATCGCCAGCGTCTTCGGGCAGATGGGCCAGGCAGGGCAGGCGAACTATGCGGCGTCAAAAGCCGGGCTGATCGGGCTTACCATGGCGATTGCCCGCGAACTGGCCTCGCGAAGTATTACCTGCAACGCCGTTGCTCCGGGCTTCATCGAAACAGCCATGACCGACGTGCTCTCCAGCGAGTTCAAAGAGGGTGCTTTGAAAATGATTCCGTTGGGCCGTACGGGTACGCCGGAAGAAGTCGCTCACGCCGTGACGTTCCTCGCGTCGGAAGAAGCGGGCTACATTACCGGGCATGTTCTCAACGTGAATGGCGGATTGTTGATGGGATAGTTGTGCTGAAAACTTCTGTAAACATTTCGCAGGCGCACACTCCAGCGCAGATCGAGCAGGCGCGGGAGCTTTTCCTCGAATACGCGCAGTCGCTCGGCTTCAGCCTCTGCTTCCAGAATTTCGACAAGGAACTGGCAAGTCTTCCGGGGGACTACGTTCCTCCCGATGGCAGATTGTTACTCATCGAGTGCGATGGCGAACTTGCGGGCTGCGGCGCGCTGCACCGTCTCACCGACTCGACCGGCGATGCCACCGCATGTGAGATGAAACGCCTCTATGTGCGTCCGAAGTTTCGCGGTCTGGGCTTAGGCCGTACTCTAGCCGAACGCATCATTGCCGAAGCTGGTAGCATCGGATTTCAGCGCATCCGTCTAGACACCATCGTCGGTACGATGGACGATGCGATTGCCCTCTACCGACGGCTTGGTTTTCGTGAAATTGCGCCCTACCGGGAGAATCCTATCTCTGGCGCGCTGTATATGGAGCGTGAACTATGAAGACGTTAACGCGGAAGAGTTTTTTCATTTCAGTTGTTTTGTTACTTGCCGTGTCGTCTTTCGCGGCTACTGGCAAACCCGTTTCCTACAAGAGCGGCGATGAGACCGTCCACGGCATTCTCTATTCGCCGCAAGGCGCAGGCCCGTTCCCGGCCCTCGTTGTCATCCACGAATGGTGGGGACTGAACGACTGGGTGAAGGAGCAAGCCTCGAAGCTCGCCGACGAGGGTTACGTCACGCTCGCGGTGGATTTATACCGCGGCAAGGTTGCCACCACGCCTGACATGGCGCATGAAATCATGCGCGGCGTTCCTGAAGACCGCGCCGGACGTGACCTGCGTTCTGCCGTCGGATTCCTGCGCGCGCAAAGCAACGTGAAGAAGGATCGCGTCGGCTCCATCGGCTGGTGCATGGGCGGCGGCTATTCGCTGCAAACCGCGCTCGAAGTTCCTGACCTCGCTGTAACCGTGATTAACTACGGCCACCTTGTCACCGAACCCGAAAATCTGAAGAAGATCCACGCTGTCATCCTCGGAATTTTTGGTGGAAAAGATCAAGGCATCACCCCAGACGATGTGGGCAAGTTCGAAGCGGCGATGAAACAGCTCGGCAAAAAAATTGAAGTCAAAATTTACCCGGAAGCCGGACACGCCTTCGAGAACCCCAACAACAAAGCTGGCTACCGCGCCGACGATGCAGCCGATGCCTGGAAGCTCACGGTCAGCTTTTTGGCCGCAAACTTGAAGTGATGCGACAGGAGTTGAATCATGAAGAAGCCAAAAGCAATGAAGGCTCCTCTGATTGTTATTCTTAGTCTGTTGCATCTTGCCAGCTTCGCTTTCGCCACCACTGCCAGGCCCGTCCTTTACAAAAGCGGCAACGGATATGCCCAAGGTATGCTCTACATCCCTGCTGGCGAGGGCCCTTTTCCGGCAGTTGTTGTCATAAACAGGTGGCGGGGTCTAAACGACTGGGTCAGAGAGCAGGCTTCAAGACTCGCAGACGAAGGCTACGTCGCGCTTTCGGTCGACCTAGATAGCGGCAGAGTGGCAAGACCGCCTAGGGCGCCAGTTTTCCTGCGCATTTTCCCTGTGGAGTCCGTAGGAGGCGATCTTTCAGCGGCCGTCGATTTCCTGCGCTCGCAAAATAATGTAAGAAGAGACCACATTGGTTCCGTTGAAGACAGTGTCCGACTGGCTGACAGCTGGTTCGGCGAAGGGGGCTTTCTACTGGAAGCAACGCTCGCTGTGTCCGGTCGGAAGATTGCCATCGTTAACTACGGTCGGGTGTTCAGCGAAGAGGAGTACCCTTCGTTTGACCTCAAGCTCCCCGACCTTTTCGATCAAAAAGGTCAAGGTACCGAGCTACATGATATTAGCCAGGCCGCAGCGGCGTCCCAAAAGCGCAGTAAACTGATCGCGTTAAGGATCTTTCCCGACGCTGAACATGTACAAGACCCCAACGACAGATCCGACTACCGCCCTCAGGACCCACATGAAGGATGGCAACGAATGCTCAGCTTCCTCCTCGCAAACTTAAAGAGCTCTTTTGGCTCGCAGTCCTAAGAGCGGCAAGCCAGAGTTCTATTGCCTTTCACTGAGCCAGTGCCATTACTTTGTCTTCTGTCTCCCATCCGCCATTTTCGCTTGCCAAGAGGTGCCGAACTAATTACTATGCCTGTCTGCTTGGGTCTCAGAATTTGACCCCCCTGAACTTATGAATATCGGCCAAACCATTAAAGATTACCGCCTACAAAAAGGCATGTCCCAGGGCGACATTGAGAAGCGCACGGGCTTGCTGCGCTGCTACCTCTCGCGCGTGGAGAACGGCCACACAGTTCCCTCGCTCGACACGCTCGCCAAGATCGCCGGCGCCATGGACCTGCCGCTGTCGCAATTTTTCATGGAAAACGGCCGTGAACACAGCTCCAAGAACCTGCCGCAACTCAGCGAGGACGAACTCCGCTTCGTGACGCAAATGCGGCGCTATACGGCACAATTGAATGACAGCGATCGCAAGCTGGTTCTCGCCATGGTCAAGAAAATGGCGGGTGCGCCCGCCCGCTAGCGCCCCATTAGTGCAACGCTTTGCCCGCGTTGGGCCAACGTCTTCACCCAAGGTAACTTCCCTAAAGTAATGGCCCATCCGTGACCATGGGTTCGGCCTATCCGCATGCTACCTTGCTCATAACCCAGGCACTGGAGTCGCGCGACGTTCCTCGTGTGGCCGCGGTTAGGTAAAAGCGAGGCTTATCGGTGACGACGGAAGAGGAATTAAGCGTACTCGAGCAGCAGCTTCGACGGCTGAAGATCGAGTACGAGATGTACTTTAATAATCCCGCCAAACGCTCACCCACCGATGTCGAGTGGAAGGTGCTCGCCATTCTGCGGAAGTTTTCCGATGGCGGCCGCATGAACTTCGCCCAGCGCTTCCGTTACAACGCCCTGGCGCAGCAGTACGCGGTGCAGAGCGATTTGTGGCGCAAAAAATCCCGCATCCGCGAGGAAGGTTACCGCCGTCCCCAGGACGCGCTGCTCTCCGTGCAGGGCGTGCGCGTTTTTGAAGACAAAGATAAAGACAAGGCCGAACCCGAGGCCACCCTGCACGAGATTACCCCGCTCGACATTGGCGATGAGGAAACGGGTACGCTCGAAGCCGTCGCCGAGGCCGCAGCCGCTAGCATGCATTCAATGAATCTGGATACACCTGCGGCTCCCTGGCCCGTTGCCGCCAAGCCCGCGGCTGCAAAACCTGCACCGAAACCCGCAGCGAAAGCTACTCCGCCTGCCGCGAAAGCTGCCCCCAAGCAGCCCTACAGTGCGCAGCTCACGGACGTCGTAAAAGACAGCAAGCGCGTCGAGTCGCTCTACAAGGCGTTGGTCGAAGCTAAGAAGAATGCTGGAGAAAAACTGGGCGACACCTCCAATTTCGATTCCTTCTCGTTGTTCGTCAAGAAAAAGACAGACCAAATCCGTAAACAGTACGCCTGCGAAACCGTGGAGTATTCAGTCGAGCTGGAGGCCGGCAAGGTCCGCCTCAAAGCCAAGGCAGGGTCCAAAGGCTGAGCTGCGTAGCCGCAACCAGAACATTGTCCCCCATGTAGTGTTAATAAGAGGGAGGAAGACTCTATGAGTAACTCAATTTCACGAGCTATTTTTCTGGCCGCAATTCTGGCAGTCCGCTTGTCAGCACAAGATCATAGTGCGCAGGCTCAGGGAGCTGCAGCTCACCACGATATGCCGGGCATGTCGATGCCCGATTCCGCCAAGACTGATACTACGAGTGACCAGGGCAAGAATGGCCCGCCCGAGGGCGAAGACGCCGCCGCCCAGTCCATGAGTTCAATGGACCATCATCATATGGACATGGGCGCCCACATGAAAATGACCCAACTGCATGATCGCAAGCCAGGGGACGAAGCGCGCGCCGCTAAAGTAGCTGACACAGCTCGCCAAGTTGCAGAAAAATATACGGACTACCACACCGCGCTCAACGATGGTTTCAAGATCTTTCTCCCCGACGTCCCGCAGAAGCAATATCACTTCACCAACTATAGGTATGCGGCAGAGGCTGCCTTCGGCTTCAACCCGGAGCACCCGACGTCTCTCCTGTACGAGAAGCAGGACGCCGGTTATAAGCTCGTCGGAGTGATGTATACGGCGCCCAAGCGCCTGACGGAAGACGACCTCGACCAACGCATTCCACTCAGCGTAGCGCAGTGGCACGAACACGTGAATTATTGCGCGCCGCCAGCGAGCCTGACTCGCGAAGAGAAAAGAGCGCAAATGTTGGGGCCGCAGGCCAAGTTCGGACTGCGTGGTTCCATCGCCGCGCAGGAAGCGTGCGATGCCGCTGGCGGCACGTTCCGCCCCGTGATCTTCAATTGGATGGTGCACCTCTACCCATTCGAAAAAACTCCGGAAGCGATCTGGTCGGCAGAGCGCCAGCACGACCACAACGACTGAGACTTAGGACCTGGACCAGAAGAACTGCCGTGCCGCTGGGTATCAGAGACGCACACGTGGGGGCAGGCGCCCTCGCCTGCCCGGCGGATGAAATAGACTCTAGATGTGACTCAGTTAGACAACTGGCCCCGGGTTGCTGTCGTAGGAGCAGGAGCAGTCGGCGGATACTTCGGCGGCATCATGGCGCGTGCCGGTGCGCCGGTCGTCATGATCGGACGAAAGCCCTTCGTCGACGCAGTCAACGCTCGCGGCCTCTTCCTCGATACGCTCCACTTTCAGGAAAAAGTGCGGGTCGAAGCGGCGACTGAACTGAACGCGGCACGCGGCGCGGACATCGTACTCTTTTGCGTCAAAACAACCGACAACGCCATTACCGCCCGTGAACTCGCTTCCTTCCTTGGGCCCAGTGCTGTCGTCGTGAGCCTCCAGAACGGTGTGGACAACGTCGAGCAGATTCACGCAGCTTCGAAAATCGATGCAGTACCGGCAGTGGTCTACGTTGCGGCAGCAGCCCCGGAGCCCGGCCGCATCCAACACTTCGGACGGGGCGACCTGGTGATCGGCCCAGAAACAGAACGAACGAAGCGGCTCGCGGCTCAATTTGTGCGCGCTAACGTGCCGTGCCGTGTATCGAACAACATTACAGGCGAACTGTGGGTCAAGCTGATTGCGAACTGTGCCTTGAACCCAGTGTCCGCGCTAGGCCAGGCGAAATATGGCCGGATCGCCGAAAGCGCCGACGCGCGGAAATTGCTGGAAATGATCGGAGACGAAGTGCTGGCGGTTGCCCACGCCGCCAATATTGTCCTGCCGGGTGTGGAAGACCGTGCCGCGGCCCTTGCGGTCACTATGAAGATCGCGACGCAGATGACCGAGCAATTTTCTTCCACCGGGCAAGATATGAACCGTGGCAAGCGCACAGAGATCGATTCCCTGAATGGTTACATCGCGCGCCGGGGAGCGGAGTTGGGTGTGCCCACACCCGTCAATCACGCTGTGTACACCCTCATAAAACTCGCCGAAAGCCGGTGACCCCGTTCCAAATCGTGACCAATACCCACGTGGGGGCAGGCGCCCTCGCCTGCCCGCGCGGGATGCTTCTTGTGTTTGTAGCACTAACTGGGAACTTGCATATCTCCTGACGTTTTCAGTATCTTTGCTAAATCACAAAGCTGTAACTAACTGAAGGGGATAACATGTCAAATCTAGTAGAGATAGTGAACGAGTTACACAGCAAACGCAAGGAGTTACATCACGAACTCAACCGCATCGATGCCGCGATCTCAGCTCTGAGTGGACTGCAGAGTCAAAGCGGCAAAGCTGCCTTAGTTACCACCAATTCCGCGCCACGCCGCGTTCTTTCCCTGAGCGCCCGCCGCCGCATTGCCGCCGCACAACGCGCGCGCTGGGCCAAAGTACGCGCTCAAAAGAAAGGCGTTTCTGTCGTTGCCGGCCCCAAGCCGCGCCGCGTTCTTTCGGTGAGCGCGCGCAACCGCATTGCCGCCGCGCAACGCGCCCGTTGGGCCAAAGTACGCGCTCAAAAGAAAGCCGCCTAAGACTTACTCCGGATGCCCCGCTCTTGTCGGTCAGCGACAGGGCCTGCCCTGAGCGAAGTCGAAGGGGCGGGGAGTTCGGCTTCATGATCCAGATACTCCAGTACCTTCTTGACGCAAGTCTCCAGTCGCAGAGCCGTCCTCACCACAAGCTTACGCCGCCGAATCTCCTGAAACCGAGCCTTCACCTCACGGTAGAGCTCCGCATTCCGGTTTCCCGCAACATGCCGCCGTTCTGCCAAGTCTTCTTGCAGCCGCCGCAGCGCGACTTTTTCAGAACAGACGCACTCTGCAATCCGCAACGGCGTTCCAGCCTGTTTCGCAAACGCAACAACCCTATCCACCTGATACTTTCGGCTAAACGTCCTCCCGTCCAGGATCACGATGGCCGCAGGGTCGCGCCGCAATAAATAAGCGGCCGCGAGCAACATCAACTCCACCACCAAATCATCCTGTGCGGTGGAGTATTCAATCAGCCGCTTGGGAAATACGCTGGCCCGAATCAAATCCTTATCGAGCACCACACCGCTAATACGGGCGGCTAGCGCTCGGGCCAAAGTACTCTTCCCCGTGCCAGGCAATCCCGCCATCATCACAATCACAGAAGTTCCTGTGTGGCGCGTGCACCTGGAGCCCTTCCCCACACGTGGTTCTTACGCAACTTCTTTCTCGCTCTCCCGCGTCACGGCAAAGGTCAGCGCAGAACCGGCCGCATCCACCAACACATGATCCCCGTGGAGCACCTCGCCATCCAGAATCTTCATCGCCAGCGGATCCTGCACCAGCTTCTGGATCGCCCGCTTCATCGGACGCGCTCCATAGTTCGGGTCATAGCCTTCGCGAAGCAAGACTTCCTTTGCCGCCGCAGTTAGATCCAAAGTGATCTTCCGGTCGGCTAGCAACCGCCGCACGTCTTCCAGCCGCAGGTCCACGATCCTCACCAACTGTGCCTGGCCTAACGGATTGAAAATCAAGATGTCATCCACTCGATTCAGAAACTCAGGCTTAAAGTGCGTCCGCACCTGCTGCAGAATCGCGCGATGAGCGCTGGCCAGCTTGCCCGCTCGTTCTTCGGCGGCCAGACCATCCTTCTTTGCATCACCATTCTTGCCATTCGTCACGAAGCCAATCGGCGGATTGAAGTTTTGCAAGTGTTCCGACCCGATATTTGAAGTCATGATGATGACTACGTTCTTGAAGTCCACGGTTCGTCCCTTGCCGTCCGTTAGCCGCCCATCGTCCATTACTTGTAACAAAATGTTGAACGCATCGGGATGCGCCTTCTCCACTTCATCCAGCAGCAGCACTGCGTAGGGACGCCGCCGTACCTGTTCGGTAAGTTGCCCTCCTTCGTCATAGCCCACATAACCCGGGGGCGCCCCAATCAGCCGCGCCACGGCATGACGCTCCATGTATTCGGACATGTCGATGCGCAGCATCGCCTTTTCATCGTCAAACAAATACTCCGCCAAAGCCCGCGCCAGTTCGGTCTTGCCCACACCGGTCGGCCCCAGGAACAGGAACGACCCAATCGGCCGCTTGGGATCGCTGAGTCCGGCGCGCGAACGACGAATGGCGTTCGCCACATGCCCCAACGCTTCATCCTGCCCGACCACCCGCAGCCGCAGCCGATCTTCCATCTGCACCAGCTTCTTCATTTCGCCTTCGAGCATTTTCGAAACCGGAATACCAGTCCATCGCGACACGATATGCGCCACGTCCTCCTCGTCTACCTGTTCCTTCAATAACCGAGTGGCACGGACGCCCTCGGCCGCGGCTTTTTCCGTAAGTTTTTGTAGTTCCTCCTCAGTTTGCCGCAGCAACCCGTACCGAATCTCCGCCACACGCGAGAGATTGCCCTTGCGCTCTTCCGTTAGTTCCTCCTGCTTGAGCTGCTCGATCTTTTGCTTGAGCTCTCGAGCCCGCGCAATGCCTTCCTTCTCCTGCTTCCAGTGGGCTTTCAGAGCATTCGACTGCTCACGCACCTCGGCCAACTCCTTGTCGATTACTGCCAGCCGCTCGATCGAATTCCGGTCGTCCTCCTTCTTCAACGCTTGCCGCTCAATCTCCAGATGTGTGGCCTTGCGCTCCAGTTGGTCAATCTCCGTGGGCAAGGAATCGATCTGGATACGCAAAGACGCCGCCGCTTCATCAATCAAGTCAATCGCCTTGTCCGGCAAAAACCTGTCCGAGATGTAGCGGTGCGAAAGCGTTGCCGCCGCCACAATCGCCGAATCCTTGATGCGCACGCCGTGATGCACTTCGTAGCGTTCTTTCAAGCCACGCAGAATCGCAATCGTGTCTTCCACATTCGGCTCGCCCACGTAAACAATCTGGAATCGCCGTTCGAGCGCTGTGTCTTTCTCGATGTGCTTGCGGTATTCGTTGAGCGTGGTCGCGCCAATCGCGCGCAACTCTCCCCGAGCCAGCGCCGGCTTCAACATGTTCGAAGCGTCAATCGCGCCCTCCGATGCGCCCGCTCCGACAATCGTGTGCAACTCGTCGATGAACAGAATGATCTTGCCTTCCGCGTCCTCAATCTCTTTCAACACAGCCTTCAGACGGTCTTCAAATTCGCCGCGAAATTTCGCCCCCGCAAGCATCGCACCCAAGTCCAGGGAAACCACTCGCTTGCTCCGCAAAGCCTCGGGTACATCGCCGGAAACGATGCGCTGCGCCAGCCCTTCGACAATCGCCGTCTTGCCGACGCCTGGTTCTCCAATCAGAACAGGGTTATTCTTCGTCCGACGCGACAGCACCTGCACCACGCGCCGAATTTCTTCGTTGCGACCAATCACAGGGTCAAGCTTGCCTTTGCGCGCCGCCTCGGTCAGATCGCGCGAGTAACGCTCCAGCGCCTGATACTTCGCCTCGGGGTTCGGATCGGTAATGCGTTGCGACCCGCGCACCGACGTCAGAGCCTTCAGAATCGCTTCATGCGTCGCGCCTAGCTTGGCCAAAATTTGTTGCGCGGCATCGCGTTTGACCTGCGTTGCTGCCAGCAACAAGTGCTCCGTCGAAACGTACTCGTCCTTGAAGCTGTCCGCCTCTTTGAACGCCTGCTCAAACAACTGCTGCACGGCCTGCGAAAGCTGCGCCTGCTGCACTCCACCGCCCGAAATCTTCGGCAGCCTCTCGATTTCCTTGCGCACTTCCGCCGCCACCTGCTCCGCGCTGATGCCAATCTTCTCCAGAACCGGCGGCACAATGCCGTCGCGGTCCTGGGCCAGGGTCACCAGCAGATGTAGCGGCAAAAGCTCGGGGTTGCCATTTTCGGAGGCAGACTCCACCCCCTTCTGCACAGCTTCTTGCGCCTTCAACGTAAATTTGTCCCAACGGATCGCCATATCTCTCCATTCCAGTTTCCAAGGTTGCGGCCCTTATGGCAAAAGAAAAAAGCGGGAAGCGGAATCGCCGCCTCCCGCCGTGTACTCTTGCAGTCTTAGGCTGCCTTGCCTTGAGCGTCAACCTGTTTGCCGACGCTGATCTTGATCTGCTTCGGCTTGGCTTCGGCTCTCTTGGCCAAGCGAATCTTCAGCAGACCCTTGTCGTACTCCGCCGTAACGCTTTCGCTGTCAATGGTTTGTGGCAGCGTGAACGAGCGCACAAACGACCCGTAGCGCCGCTCCACCCGGCGGTAGTTTTCTTCTTTCTCTTCCTTCTCGAACTTGCGCTCGCCGGAAACTGTGAGCGTGCTGTTCTCCAATTTCACGTCGATGTCTTTTTCCTCGATGCCCGGGACTTCGAGCTTCAACGTGTAACTGTGTTCATCTTCATAGATATCCACCGGAGGGGCGAAGCTGGTTGCCAGCAACGACTCATCCCGGCCTGGTTCCTGCTGAAGCAGACGGTTCATCTGGTTCTGCAGGCTCGCGAATTCGCGGAAAGGTTCAAAACGCGTTAGGAATGTCATAGCTCTCTATCTCCTTGAAATGATTGGACTGGTCTCGCACGAGGCGACTCAACCCATTGGATTCTGACTAACTCTAAAAGAAGCATAAAATATGAGTGTGTCATTGTCAATATAAATAAGTACTTATATTGCAATGGCTTAGATGAAGCATAGGAGCGAGAAATCTCAGATAGCTTGCAGGATTAGGGCCTTGAGGTAGGCCGTTTCGGGGATAGTTGGGACGATGGGATGATCCTTGGCCTGGCCGCGCCTTTCCAGCAGCCGCACGGTGCGCCTAGCGTCCAGCGAGGCGGCCACAACGATGTCCTGCAACTCCTGCTTGCTGACGTGGTAAGAGCAGGAACAGGTGACCAGGATTCCGCTAGGGCGAAGCATTTTGAGGGCGCGAAGGTTCAGCTCTTTATATCCGCGGGCGGCGGCGGCGAGATCGCGTTTCGTCTTGGCGAAGGCTGGCGGGTCGAGAACGATGGTGTCGTACTGGCGTCCAGCGGAGGCATAGTCCTTGAGCAGGTCGAAGGCGTTGGCCTCGATCCATTCAATTTCTTCCTGAGCGTTTGCCTGCCGGTTCAAGTTCTCGTTCTCTTCCGCAACTTCGAGGGCGGGGCGCGAGCTGTCGACTCCCGTGACCTTCTCGCAATGCCGCGCCAGGTGCAGAGCGAAGCCGCCCTGGTAGCAGAAAACGTCGAGCGCTTCGCCCCGAGCATATTGCGCGGCGGCGGCGTAGTTCTCGCGCTGGTCGAGGAAGGCTCCGGTTTTTTGGCCGTGGAGGCCGTCGAAGTGAAACTTGATGTTGTTCATCGTAAAAACGGTGTTCGTCGTTGTTCCGTGAAGAAGCTGCGATTCGCGTAGGGGCAAGTGTTCCAATTCACGTACGCGCGGTTCGACGCGTTCGATGATCGCAGCGGGCTGGATTTCTTCGCGTAGAGCAGCCAGGGTAGTTTCGCGGACCAAAGTGGAGTCCATTGCCTGCGTTAGAAATTGCACGGAGAGCAGATCGTTATAGCGGTCGACGATGAGTCCGGGAAGGAAATCGGCCTCGCTGAAGACGACACGGTAGGCGTCGGTATCCCGTACTACGAGCTTGCGATGCGCGACAGCATCGCGAATTCGCTGCCGCAGCAGCCCCGGCAACTCAGCCTGCGAAATTGCGCCCGGCGACAGCATTCGGATCGCGATCTGCGAAGAGCTGCTGTAGAACGCCGTCCCGAGCGGCTTTCCGCGATGATCGGCGATCCGTACCAGCACCCCGGCGGCGAGGTCCGCAGTTGATTCCACATCCGACCGGTAGACCCAGACATGCCCGCTCTGGAGGCGGCTGGCTCCGCGTCCTGAAATCCGCACTTCCGGCAGTGCGCTTGTTTCCGTCACCTTTGGCATACTGCTATCTTAGCTGCATCAAACTTGGAGGACTTCCCATGCAGAAAATTACTCCATTCCTGTGGTTCGCACACGACGCCGAGGAGGCAATGAAGTTCTACGTTTCCATCTTCAAGAATTCCCGGATCGTCAACGTTCAGCGCATCGAAAATGCCGGACCGCCAGGAATGCAGGGGACCGTTGTAACCGGAACCTTTCAGCTCGATGGCCAGCAATTTATGGCGCTGCAAGCCGCCCCACACTTCAAGTTCAACGAAGCCATCTCGATGTTCGTACACTGCGAGACGCAGGAAGAAGTCGATTATTTCTGGGAGAAGCTAACCGCGGGCGGCAGCGAAAGCCAGTGCGGATGGCTGAAAGACAAGTTCGGATTATCGTGGCAGATCATACCTTCCGCTCTGGGCCAGATGCTGGGGGATAAAGATCCGACGAAATCGAAACGCGTGATGGCGGCTATGTTGCAAATGCGGAAGATCGACGTGGGGAAGTTGCGGCAGGCGTATGAGGGGAAATGAATCTGTGGCGAGATGAAGATGGTTGAAACATTTCTATTCTCCGCACGTATCAAGAGGCGGAGGATTGAAAATGATAAAAGCAACACTATTTGCTGTTCTGTGTTTTGTCTCGCCTCTCTGTTCCGCGCAGGCTGTACAGGACAGGATGGTAGACGTTGGTGGGCATCGCCTCCACATTGTGGAAGCTGGCTCGGGAACGTCGACGGTGGTCTTTGAATCGGGGTTTGGAGAAGACACAAGCACCTGGGGCGATGTGCAGCCGAAGATTGCGCAGTTTGCGCGCACGGTTGTCTATGACCGCGCCGGGCTGGGTAAGTCGGACATGCTTCCGGCCAGCACGCACAGCCGAACGGTTCAGGACATGGTGGAGGATCTTCATGCGCTGTTGCAGGCAGCGAAGGTTCGGCCACCGTATGTGTTGGTGGGGCATTCACTGGGCGGGGCGCTTGTGCAGGTTTTCGCACATTCCTATCCGAACGAAGTGGCGGGATTGGTACTGGTGGACCCGGAGGACAGCCGGCTTGTGGACCTGCTGCACTCACGCATGAGCGCTGCCGATTGGGCCGCGCGGCAAAAAGCCGTCGACGAAGCGGTCTCGGGTATGACTCCGGGAATTCGGGCGGAACAGGATGCCGCGTTCAAGACGAGCGGCAGCTACACGGCGCAAGCTACTCCATTGCCGGATGTGCCTGTGATTTTGCTAACTGGGACGAAGAAAAATCCTGAGTTTCCGGGAAATCCATTGGAGCAGGATCTGAAGATGGAGTTGCACAAGGCGCTGTTGGCGAAGATTGCTCACGGGAAACAAGTGCTGGCGCCGAATTCGCGTCACTACATCCAGAACGACGAGCCGGAATTGGTGATTGAGGCGGTGCGAGAGGTCGTCAGTCACGGGAAGCCACGCTCTAGTGGTATGTTGAAGTAAATCCGAGCCCGCTGTTCGTTACAAGTCTCTAGTTTTTGTTGTGTCAAGTTCTCGCGGGCGAGGCGCCAGCGCCACACGAACTTTAGGAGTGGACTTCTTCTTTGATTTCGGCGACGGGTGCGGGTTTTGCCGCGCTGGCTTCTCGCAGAGCTAGCGCTAGGTCGCGCTGTAGAACGTCGAGGACGATCATCGGTAGTTCGTTGCCGTATTCGTCGAGCTCGGTTTCCTTCCAAGCGCCGTTGAGGCGGAGAGCTTCGGCGAGATCTTCCGAGAAAGCTTCTTTGTAGCTGCCTGGGCGAGTCTCGTTGGGCTGGGGCGAGCGGCCAGTGTGGGTGTCGTAGACGCGGCGGCTGGATTTTGTGGGGACACCCTCGCCGTTCACTTCGGAATTCAGAAAGCAGAGAAAAACTTCGTCGTGGCCGCCGTAGGTCTCGCGGTAGTACCAGGCCTGCGCGGCGTCGGCTTTAGGCTTACCACGTTTCTTAGGGGCGAGGCTGGCAAGTTCTTCGGGAGTCAATTCCACCACGCGGAAATATAGGATTCTGGAACACGACTCGCAGGCAATCAACTTGTGTCCGGCTCGTACTTCGGCAAAAACCTGCGGACGCAAGGTCATCTGGCAGGTCAGACATTTACCATTCCGCGCCTCAGAAATGCCCGTCTTGCGGGCTTTGGCGATGCGCTCGTAGTGCGCCAGCCACTCTGCGGGGACGCCTGTCCTCAGACCGTTGCGTTTGGCATGCCACTCGGCGAGGAGCTTTTCGTCCTCAGCGGTTTTGTCGTGAGCGATTTTCTTTTCTTTTTCGATCTCGACGGTTTCGGCCTTGAGCTCCGCTTCGGCGGCCTTCACCTGGGCGGCTTTGGCATCGGCGTCGAGCATCAATTCCAGAACTTTGTCTTCGTTAGCCTGGATTTCCTGCTGGGCGAAGTCGATTTCATGCTGGAGGGCTTTGTACTGCTCGTTGGTTTTGACGGCGAGCATTTGGTCGCGGTATTTGGAGATTTTCTGCTGGAGATCGAGGTTGGCGGCGTCGAACTTCTTTTTGGCGGCTTCATCGGCCTTGACGGCGGCCCGGGCGGCTTCGAGCTGGGCTTTGGTGCCCGCTAGTTGCGCCTCGATCGCGGCCACGCGCTTGGGTAATGCTGCCACTTCGTCGTTCAAACGTAAGATTTCTTTATCTACATCTTGCAGGGCGAGGAGGGTTTCGAGGTCAGGATGCATGGTTGGAAGATACTGTTTAATTCTACCACGCGGGAGGCTCCAGCACGGACTGGCTGAGCGGAACCCCGTCTCTACTCAGCGACTGAAGTCGCTCTCACAAAACAGCGCTTACGGCATGCCTGAAGGCATGCCCTGATACGAATTTCTCACCGCGACTTAAGGTATTTTTCCAGCAAATTTGCTGCTATGATTCCCTGCCTTACGGTTATGTCAGGAAGAGTCTTCATGTCAGCAAGAATCTTCGGTTTCGCACTGTTGGTATTGATGGCCTGCGCGTGCATGGCGCAGCAGCCTGCGCCTCTCATCACAGACATCGAGCGTCGCAGCACTATTTCCCTGAACGGGGCCTGGCACGCCATTGTCGATCCTTACGACACAGGCCTCAAGGACTATCGCTCGCACGTCCGCTTGCAGGATGGATTCTTCCGCAATGCCAAGCCGAAAACGCCACAAGACTTGATTGAGTACGGCTTCGATAAAAGTGAAACCCTGAACGTCCCCGGCGACTGGAACACGCAGCGTCCAACGATGATGTTCTACGAAGGGACCATCTGGTACGAAAAGTCGTTTTCGTACCACCCGAAGCCGCATATGCGGGTGTTCCTACATATAGGGGCGGCGAACTACTTTTCGGCGGTCAGTGTGAACGGGACCGTGATCTGCGACCATGAGGGCGGCTTCACTTCGTTTAATTGCGAAGCCACGCCCGTGTTACACGAGGGCGAGAATTTTGTGGTCATCTACGTAAACGATGTTCGCAAGGCTGACGGTGTGCCCACGCTCAACACCGATTGGTGGAACTACGGCGGGCTGACGCGGGACGTGCAACTGGTCGAGGTGCCCGAGCGATTTATTCAGGATTTCTACGTCCATCTGATGCCGGGCACGCGGGATCAAGTCGGCGGTTGGGTGAAATTGAGCGATTCCGCCGCTGGGCAAAAAGTTACCGTTCGTATTCCGGAACTAGCGGTGGAGAAGAGCGTTGTCACAGATCGCGGCGGAGTGGCGGAATTCTCGTTCACCGAGTCTCCCTTCTCCGGCAAGCCGCTCCAATTGTGGTCGCCCGACCAGCCGAAGCTGTACAAGATCGAAATCGAAAGCGATTCCGACAAGCTACAGGATGAAGTTGGGTTTCGCAGCATCGAGGTTCGTGGGCACGACATTCTGCTGAACGGTACGCCTATTTTTCTGCGTGGCGTATCGATTCATGAGGAAGCGCCGTATCGTTCCGGGCGTGCCAACAGCGAAGAAGACGCGCGAACGCTGCTGGGCTGGGCGAAGGAATTGGGCGCGAACTATGTGCGGCTGGCGCACTATCCCCACAACGAACACATGCTGCGCATGGCGGACCGTATGGGGCTCATGGTGTGGTCGGAGATTCCGGTGTACTGGGATATCAAGTGGGACAATCCGGCTACGCTGGCGAACTCGGAGAATCAACTTACAGAAAACATTACTCGCGACAAGAATCGGGCCAGCATCGTGATTTGGTCCGTTGGCAACGAGACTCCGGTGAGCGACGCGCGGACCAAGTTCATGAAGAGTCTAGTGAAGACCGCGCGGGCGCTGGATTCCACGAGGCTGATCAGCGCGGCGCTGCAAGTGCAGCATCACGATGGTACGACGCGTGTCATAGACGACCCGCTGGGCGCAGACCTGGACGTGCTGGGTTGCAACGAGTACATCGGATGGTATGAAGGCCTGCCCGAGGATGCCGACAAAGCTCGCTGGCAAACTCCGTATGACAAGCCCCTGATCATGAGCGAATTCGGTGGAAGCGCGCGCTATGGATTGCACGGGGATTCCAATATGCGGTTCAGCGAAGAGTGGCAGGAAGATTTGTACAAGCATCAAGTCGCCATGCTCGACCGCATTCCGTTCCTGCGAGGCACCAGCCCGTGGATACTGATGGATTTCCGCTCGCCGCGCCGTCTGCTGCCCGGCATTCAGGATTATTACAATCGCAAGGGACTGGTTTCGGATCAGGGAGAAAAGAAGAAGGCTTTTTACGTTTTGCAGAAGTGGTACCAGCAGAAGAGCGCAACCGAACGCCCAGTTCCCGCACAGCCCTAAATTCACGCCCAACCCTAAATGGAGCATGCTGCATGTTCAGAGAAAGACTGACGCGCGCGATTCCAGTACTTCCATTCCTCTTCACGGCTGTGCTGGCCACGGTACAGCAGCCATCGGGACAGGCTGCTCCGGCGCTGCTCGAAGTGCGAGTGCAGAAGCCGATTGCCCAGGTTAGCCCGACGCTCCACGGCTTGATGACAGAGGAGATTAACTATTCCTACGACGGTGGCTTGTACGCGGAGCTGATCCGGAATCGCTCCGTGATGGATGACTGGAATCCTGCTTATTGGACTCTGGTCCAGAACAAAGCAATCGGGGCGTCCATGCAATTTGAGCAGAAAGCGGGACCAGGCGCGATCGCCAAGTCCTTGAAGTTGGTGGTTGAGAAGGCGTCGCCCACGGATCGCGCCGGCATTGAGAACGAAGGGTTCTGGGGAATCCCTCTGCGGGCCAATACGACCTACAAAAGTTCCTTCTACGCCAAGGCAGACAGCGCATCGATGGGTCCGGTCACAGTGAGCCTGGTAGCGGATAGCAGCGGAGCAGTGCTGGCGAGCGCTGTTGCACAACCTCTGACCACGGACTGGAAGCAATACAACGTCGAACTTAAGACGGGAAACATCGCCACCTCGGCCGCAAACCATTTCGTTCTTTCCGTAGAACGTCCTGGGACCGCATGGTTCAGTCTGGTGTCGTTGTTTCCTCCAACGTATAAGAATCGCCCCAACGGGAATCGCCCGGACATCATGGAAAAGCTGGCTGCCATGCACCCGAAGTTCCTGCGCTTTCCTGGCGGAAACTACCTCGAAGGCGACCACATCTCAGAGCGATACCAGTGGAAGAAAACCATCGGCCCGCTGGTGGATCGTCCCACGCATCCCAGTCCCTGGGGCTATCACTCTTCCGACGGCATGGGGTTGCTGGAGTTTCTCGAATGGTGTGAGGACTTGAACATGCAGCCGGTGGTTGGCGTCTACGCCGGCTATTCCATGAGGCAGGAGCACGTGAATCCGGGGCCGGATCTCGATCCGTATGTGCAAGAAGTGCTGGACGAAATCGAATACATCACTGGGTCTACCGATACAACCTGGGGCGCGGTGCGGGCCCAGAACGGGCATCCCAAGCCATTTCCTCTTCCCTATGTGGAGATCGGAAATGAGGACTTTTTCGACCAGTCAGGCAGCTACGACGGCAGGTTCACGCAGTTCTACGACGCGATCAAGAAGAAGTACCCGCAGATTCAGATCATCGGCAGTGCGTCGTCGAAGGGCCGGACTCCGGATGTGATTGATGAGCACTTCTACCGGAACGAAGAGGAGTTCTATAGCGACACCCATCACTACGATAAAACCGATCGCAAAGGCCCCAAGATCTTTGTCGGCGAATGGGCGACGATAGAGGGGTCTCCGACACCGAATTTCGGCGCGGCCTTGAGTGACGCCGCGTGGATGACGGGCCTTGAGCGTAACAGCGACATCATCGTCATGGCCAGCTATGCTCCGCTGTTCGTCAACGTCAATACCGGGGGAACACAGTGGCGAACGAACTTGATCGGTTACGATGCGCTCTCGAGTTACGGTTCCCCGAGCTACTATGCGCAAGTGATGTTCTCCAACTACCTTGGCACTGAGGTAGTGGAAACGAAGGTAGAGGGTGCCGGACCGCGTTTCTTCTACTCCGTCACGCGCGATACCATTAAGGGCTTGCTTTTTATAAAACTCGTGAATGCCTCGGCCACACCTCAGCCGTTGGAACTCAAATTAGAGGGAGCGGCGCATGTCCGCAGTCGAGCAACGCTGGTGACTCTCACAGCCAAGACCAAAGAAGCCACCAACACGATTGCAAACCCGAAGAATGTAGTCCCGATCACAACCCCGATCAACGGTATGAGCGTGGAGTTCCGCCACACTGTGCCGCCGTACTCGATCCAAGTATTGGAAGTTGGCTTGAACTAGGCGCAAGAAGATTCCAACCTTGGCAGGTGAGGGCGCCTGCCCCTACATGTGCGTTGCAAACACGAGCCTTGCTTTTGCCCTGAAAACTGTGCAAAATGGTGCTGGACATAAGGTTACGACGGGTTCAGAGCACGTTACACAAAGTGTGACCTTCGTCCGGCTATTAGCATCCAAGTTAATGTAAGAGTGTAAGTGCAGTTGATTTAGGCGGTTTCAACATCCCCGCAGGTTGGGCGTTTTCAGGCTGAACGAGCCGGACGCAGTGAATCTGCTGGAGCCGCAGAGTTGCTTTCAACATCCCCGCTCCAGAGTCAAGCGAGTCCGCGCCCACGGCGCGAGCCGCCGTTGCTGGAGCTGAAAGCGGAAAACATTTATGACAACGGCCACGGCTGTATCGTGTTCTCTGGAAAACTATCTCGTGCTGCCTGACCATTCAATGGACGAGCGCATTGCCGCCGCGCGCGCTGCGCTGGGCAAGGACTGCATCGTTCTCGGGCACCACTATCAGCGCGATGAGGTCATCCGCTTTGCTGATTTTCGCGGCGACTCCTACAAACTCTCGCAATTGGCAGCGCAGGCAGGGGCGAAGTACATCGTCTTTTGCGGCGTGCATTTCATGGCGGAAAGCGCGGATGTACTGGGGCATCCCGGGCAGGCCGTGATTTTGCCCGACCTCAACGCGGGCTGCTCCATGGCCGACATGGCTGAGATTACGCAGGTGGAAGACTGCTGGGAGCATCTGGTCCGCGCTGGTTTAACAAACGACGCGGGTGCTGGCATCACGCCCATCACCTACATGAATTCAACGGCCGCCATCAAAGCTTTCTGCGGCGAACGCGGCGGCGTGGTTTGTACTTCGTCCAACGCCAAGGGCTCGTTCGAGTGGGCGTTCCAGAAGAACAAAAAGATTCTGTTTCTTCCCGATCAGCACCTGGGCCGCAACACCGGCTACCGCATGGGGATTCCGCTCAACGAGATGGTTGTTTGGGATCCCTACCTGCTCAACGGCGGCATTACACCTGAGCGTTTGAAGGCCGCGCGCGTAATCCTCTGGAAAGGGCATTGCTCGGTACATCAGCGTTTTCTGCCTGAGCATGTGGACAACGTTCGCGCGAAGTATCCCGGCATCCGAGTGATCGTACATCCCGAATGCCGTTGGGAAGTCTGCCAAAAGGCCGATGGCATCGGCTCAACCGAGGGCCTGCTCAAGCAGATCGACGAAGCGCCTGCGGGCAGCATGTTTGCGGTGGGTACAGAGATTCATCTCGTTAACCGCATGGGCGCCGAATTTGCCGCGAAAGGCAAAAAAGTCATCACGCTCGACGACGCGGGTTGCCTCTGTACCACCATGTACCGCATCTCGCCGCAGCATCTGTGCTGGGCGCTGGAAAATCTGGTCGAGGGCAACGTTGTGAACCAAATCAAAGTTACTGAGGACGTAAAGCTCTGGGCGCGCGTGGCGCTGGACAGAATGCTGGAGATTCACTGAGGGAAGGACTAGACTCAAGTCACATGTCCGACCGCACATTCACTCTTGAAGAAGCGCAGTCGATGCTACCGGTGCTCGAGGGCCTCATCCGCACGGCCATTGACGGCAAGCAACTGATTGATGCAGTCGATGGCGAGTTTCAGGCGCTGGCCCATCGCGTTTTCCTCGCCGGAGGCCTGCTGGTCAACGTCGCCCACTTTGCCCGCCGCCGAGCCGAGCGCGATAAAGCTCTGCAACGCGTCAAAGACGCGGTACACGAGATCGATGCCATCGGCGTGCAAATCAAAGACCTCGATATTGGGCTGCTCGATTTCCCTTGCATCGTAAAGGGAGAGACGATCCTGCTGTGCTGGAAGCTGGGCGAGAAGCAGATCACGCATTGGCACGGGACGAACGAGGGATTCGCCAACCGCAAGCCGGTCGACGAGCACATAGGCGGACCGAAAGATCACGGCTCGAAAGACCAACCCGGAAAAATCAACTAAGGCTAAGTAGAGTCATTTTGGGTGGGGTCATATGGGGACGGCCGCAATCCTTCGACTTCGCTCAGGACCTGTCCAAGCGAGCGCAGCTCGCAGGCTTTGAGCACTCCCAAATATCTCTCCAAACTTTTCCGCAAGTTCCGGCGAACAGGACGATCTACCAGAATCGAGTATGCAGAATTGGGCTTCGCTTTTCTGGTCCGGATCGCGGGGGAAGCCCGGCGCGTGCACCGCTGTGCCGGAATAGAACCGCCGTCTCTGCTAGAATCTCGATAATACGGCGCGGTCGCTCCCAGACTGCTCCCCTGAGGTTTCTATGATTTCGCTGCCGAATCGCAAGGCTTTGCCAGCGTTGCTGGCCTTGTTGCTGATCATTCTAAGTGTAGCCGGGTGCAATAATTTTTTCACGGACCCGAAGCTGACTGCCATCTCAGTAACACCCGCGTCGTCATCCATTGCGTCGGCTGCGCCAGGAAACACCGTTCAATTGACGGCTACTGGAACTTATGACGACAACAGCACGAAGGACGTAACAGGATCGGCCACCTGGAGTTTCTCGAGTTCGACCCTCCCTGGCATAGCGACGTTGAGCCATGGGCTGGTTACAGGGCTTAAGAACGGTACCGTCACAGCCCAAGCAAGCTCGGGTGGGCAGCAAGGCACAGCAACCGTTGCTGTTGGCGTGACGCTTGTGAGTATCGTGGTGACCCCGGGAAACTTGACCCTTAGCAAAGCCTCTAGCCCGCCCCAGCAGTACACGGCGACGGGAACTTATTCGGACAGTAGCACGCTGGATATCACTACTTCCGTCGTTTGGAGTTCGAGCCCAAGCGGAGTTGTGACATTTTCCACTACGACGCAGGGTCTAGCAACGCTCGTCGCTACAGGAACAACTACGATCACGGCGACCTCGGGATCGGTGAACGGGAATACCTCGCTCACGGTTAACTGACGGCTCTTGCTTCGGTTCATTTGTGGTGAATCTCTAGGTTGCCGAAGGGGCGCTATAATAGCCCCCCTTTCTTTTTCCTCTCCCGCTGGTACCAACCCCATTACCAACGCCTCCCACCGACGCGGGTATCATAGAATCTGAGGTATCCGAAGGTTTTCGTGGCACGCCCTCTCCCACAACTTTTCGTAATACTAGTCTTCGCGCTAGTGCTCGCGACCGCCGCTTGCAAAGGCCACGGCGGCAAAGTGCGCGAGGCAACCTACGTCTCCGCGCCGCAAACATTTCTGCGCGACCGCGTTGCCACTGTCTACAACAAAGTTGCCACGGTTAAGAACGGCGAGCGCCTTGATGTCCTCGAGCGCACTACCAACAAGCGTTTCGTCCACGTCCGCACGGCCGATGGCTCGGACGGCTGGGTGGAGCAGCGCTCGCTTGTGGGCGAGGATGTTTTCCAGGCGTTCCAAAAACTAGCCAAAGAAAATGCCGGCGCGCCGGAACAGGCTCTCGGAACGACGCACGCCGAGACGAATCTGCACGTCGCCCCAGGCCGCGACACCGAGCATCTCTACCAATTGCCGCAAGGGGGCAAGCTTTCCGTGCTCAAACGCGCGTTCGCGGAAAAGACTCTCCCTGGCGCGGCAACGAAACCGAAATCAGGGGATGTAGAACCCATACTCGAAGACTGGCTGCTGGTGCACGATTCCCAGGGTCGCGTGGGCTGGGTGCTGGCGCGTCTCGTTGACTTCGACGTGCCGCTCGAAATCGCGCAGTACGCCGAGGGTCAGCGCATGGCCGCTTTCTTCGTGCTGACGGAAGTGCAAGACAAAGACACCGGGAGTTCAAAAGAAGATCAGGGTGTAGTCAAGAAAGTCCCCGAGTACCTCGTGCTCTTCACCGAGCCCAAGGACGGCCAGGATTTCGATTTCAACCAAATTCGTGTCTTCACCTGGAACGGACGCCACCACCGCTACGAGACCGCCTACCGCGAACACAGGCTCAACGGCGTGCTACCTGCGTCCGTGGGCCGTGAGAATTTCGGTAAAGACGGCGAGCTGCCGACATTTACGATTCACGTCCGCGATGACGACGGGAAAATCCTGGAACGCAAGTACAAGCTCAACGGGCCCATCGTGCGGCTAGTGAAGCCAGGGGAAACAACTACTGGTTCACCAAGCAGCCACTGAAGTACACAGAAGATCGTGTGGCGCGGGCCCATTCGCTTCGCTCAGGGCAGGCTAAGAACTCTCGCCAGCGAAGCCGTCCTCAGCCATAAGAATCCGTTAGAAGACTCAGCTATAAAACTCAGCAATCTTCCCCACCACATACGCCTGCTCGTCTTCCTGCAACTCCGGAAACATGGGCAGCGCCAGCACTTCGCGCGCCGCACGTTCCGCTTCCGGAAGGTCACCAGAACGGTATCCGAGATACTCAAAACAGCTCTGCAAATGCAGCGGAATGGGATAGTAAACTTCGCTGCCCACGCCATGCTCCGCCAGAAACGCCCGCAGCTCATCCCGCCGCTGCGCCCGCAGCACATACTGATGAAACACATGCCGCGCCCTGGGATCGCGCCAAGGCAACGCCAAGGGCGGCACAGTCTCTATCGCCGAGCGTTCTGCAGGAGTTCGTTCTCTAGATGAAACCAGCCCCGCACCCGCCAGCAGCCGGTCGTATTCCGCCGCCCGTTCCCGTCGCGCCTCATTCCACTCAGCGATATACCGCATCTTCACTCGCAGAATCGCCGCCTGCAGCGAATCCAGACGCGAGTTCCATCCAAACTCCTCATGCACATACCGCCGGGGACTCCCATGATTCCGCAGCCGCCGCATATGCCCGGCCCAATCGGGATCCATCGTAGTCACAGCGCCAGCATCGCCGTAAGCGCTCAGATTTTTTGTGGGATAAAAACTAAATGCCGCCGCCCGCCCTAAAGCCCCCGCACTCAACGTTCCAGCCCTGCCCTGCCACTTCGCGCCAATCGCCTGCGCCGCGTCTTCTATGACAATGAGATTGAACTCCGCCGCCAGCTCGCCGACCGCATCCATATCCGCGCACTGACCATAAAGATGCACCGGCAACACAGCCCGCAGCTTCGCCACCGGCTCGGCGCGCAATTTCTTCGCCAGTGCCCCAGCATCCAGATTCCAGGTGCGCGGATCAATATCCGCAAACACCGGCCTTGCCCCGGCCCGCACAATCGCGCTGGCCGACGCAAAAAAACTAAATGGCGTGGTCACCACCGCATCGCCGGGCTGCACGCCCGCCGCTACCAGAGCCAGCCACAGCGCGTCGGTGCCGGAAGCGCAGCCCACGGCCGCCGCCGCCCCCGTAAACGCCGCCAACTCCTCCTCAAACGCAGCCACGTCCTGGCCGCCAACGTAATGCGAAGACGCGCAGACCCTCTCCACAGCTTCCAGAATCTCCACCCGAATCCGCGCATACTGTCGCGAGAGGTCCAGCGTCGGCACCGTCATCCGCAAATGTTTCTGGCGCAAATGCTTTGACGAGTCGCTCTGGGCGGGAAAAGTCATGAAGCCGGGATTCTAACATTCAGGTCGGTGTATCTAGCGCTGTGGGCTGAATTGCGCGGCTTGTCTCGGCAGAAGAGCGATTAATATCAGGGCAGCCTTGGAGGTCTGCCAGGAACGAAAAACTCCTGATCTCCCAAATTCACAAGGAATATAGAAATCCATAAACAAGTGGGATGAAACACTACATATTTTCATATTCATTGTTGTATCCATTCTCAATATCAAAGCTAACTATAAGTAAACAAAGATAATAATGATTTGTTGCGATAGTCATCACACTGGCATTCGTTGTGCAATAACACTCTGTTGTTTTTGCGCGTCATGTCTTGTAGACTGTGCGCTTTCGCAATTGTTCCACCGAATTTTTGTAAGGAGAGTATTCCAATATGAAGTCCACTCTACTGAAGTCCACTCTGCTTGCGTTGCTCATGACTCTTTCCTTGACCGCCTTTGCGCAATTCGAAAAATCCACGATCAGCGGCACGGTAACCGATGCCACAGGCGCGGCTCTGGTGGGAGCTGAGGTCAAGGCTACCTCGGTCAATACCGGTGCGGTGCGTGCGGCGACGACCAATGACTCGGGTCTCTTCACCCTCAGCAACATGGCACCGGATACCTATGAGGTGACTGTAAGCCAGAAGGGTTTTGCTGAATTCAAGCAATCTCTCACAGTTTCGCCCGGTGGACACTCCACGGTTGACGCCAAATTGGAAGTGAGAGCTGCAGGCGAGACGGTGGAAGTTATTGCTGGGGCGGCTACCCAGGTGGAGACTCAGACCTCCTCCATTAACCAGACGGTAAGCCAGTTTCAGGTGTCGCAACTGCCCAGTCTGACGCGCGATCCTTATGATTTTGTGCAGACCATGGGGAACGTCAATCAG
>Ga0210384_10000642_pt1 | contig 52662 bp, 48 predicted proteins | sample IncBWH2MmetaG_FD_160574 | JGI IMG/M metagenome (GOLD analysis project Ga0210384, IMG submission 160574) | Forest soil microbial communities from Barre Woods Harvard Forest LTER site, Petersham, Massachusetts, United States - Inc-BW-H-2-M | ecosystem: Environmental > Terrestrial > Soil >...
CGTGATCGGATACGCCGCGGTAGAAGCGCATCTTGGGCCGCACCCGGTCCGGCCGCGGCTTCAGCTCCGCGACGCAGCGAAAGCCCATGATCTCGGTCCAGAAGCGGTGCGAGACCTCGATGTCGCGCACGTTCAACACCAGGTGATTGATGCCGCGGGGCGTCTGCGCCTGCGTCTCTCCCATGATCTCCCTCCGGCCGTCTAGAACATGCCGTTGTTGTTGGCTGCCTTCTCGGGCCTTGTCCGTCGATCATACCTCAGACGCGGAGGCGGGGGTCGAGGGCGTCGCGGACCGCGTCGCCCACGAAGTTGAGGCCGACCACCGTGACGAAGAGGGCCGCGCCCGGGCCGAAGACGATCCACGGCGCCTGCTGGAGATAGCCCCGGCCCGCGTTGATCATGCTCCCCCACGAGGCCGCGGGCGGCTGGATGCCCAGGCCGAGGAACGACAGCGAGGCCTCGGCCAGGATGGCGAAGGCCACGCTCAGCGACGCCTGGACCACGATCGGCGCGGTGGCGTTCGGCAGCACGTGGGCCCACGCGATGCGCCAGCCGGGCGCCCCGAGCGCGCGGGCCGCGTCCACGTACTCGCGCGCGGTGATCGTGAGCACCTGGCCGCGCATCAGCCGCGCGAACGTGGGCGTGTACACCACGCCCAGGGCGATCACCACCCCGGTGAGCCCGGCCCCCAGCACCGCGCCCAGGGCGAGGGCCAGGACCAGCGGGGGAAACGAGAGCACCGCGTCCATCAGCCGCATCACGAGCCCGTCCACCCGCCCGCCGGCGTAGCCGGCCAGCAGCCCGAGCAGCCCACCCGCCACCATCGCGATCGCCACCGAGCCGAAGCCGGCGACCAGCGACACCCGGGTGCCCCAGATCACGCGGGAGAGCACGTCGCGCCCGACGTTGTCCGTGCCCAGGAGATGCGCGCGGCCCGGCCGCGCGAGCGCCCGGTCGAGGTCCTGCTTGAGCGGGTCGTGAGGCGAGACCACCGGCGCGAAGACCGCGCCGAGCACCGCGAGCAGCAGCACCGCGGCGCCGAAGGGGGCCAGCCGCGCCGCGGCGGCGCGGCGCAGGGTGCCCCACCGCGCGGGCTCAGCGATGCCGGATCCGCGGGTCGATCCAGCCATAGAGGAGATCCACGACCAGGTTGCTCAGGATGAAGCCCACCGCGATCAGCAGCACCACGCCCTGCACCAGCGGGTAGTCGCGCGCGAAGACCGCGTCCACCACGAGGCGCCCCACGCCCGGCAGCGCGAAGACGTACTCGGTGATCACCGCGCCCCCGATCAGCGTGCCGAGCTGCAGGCCGATCACGGTGACCACCGGGATCAGCGCGTTCTTGAGGGCGTGCCGCCGCACCACCGCGCCGTCCGACAGCCCCTTCGCGCGCGCGGTGCGGATGTAGTCCTCGGAGAGCGCCTCCAGCATGCTCGAGCGCAGGGTGCGCGTGATCACCGCGGCCAGCGCGAGCCCGAGGGTGATCGCGGGCAGGGTCAACGACCGGAGCCCGTCGAGCGGCTCCTCCAGCGGATCGACGTAGCCGGAGATCGGCAGCCATCTGAGCTTGACCCCGAAGACGAAGATCAGGATCAGCGCGATCAGGAAGTTCGGCATGCAGATGCCGAACAGGGCGAAGCTGGTGCCGACGCGATCCACCGCCGAGTTGCGACGCGCGGCGGAGAGGATGCCGATCGGGGTGGCCACCAGGAGCGCGATCCCCATCGCGAGGCCGGCCAGCTGCAGGCTCGGCTTGATCCGCCGCCCGACGTTCTCGATCACGGGTTCGCGGTTGCGGATCGAGCGGCCGAGGTCACCCTGCAGCAACCGGCCCATCCAGGTCGCGTACTGCAGATAGAGCGGCCGGTCGAGCCCGAGATCGCGGCGCAGCTCACGCTTGACGGTGTCGTCCACCGACTCCGCCATCATGGCGTCGATCGGATCGCCGGGGGTGAGGTGGATGAGGGCGAAGACCCCGGCGGTGACGAGCAGGAGCACCGGGATCGTCGCGACCAGCCGGCGGAGGAGGAGGCGACCCACGGCGCCGCGGAGCTACTTCAGCCAGACGTCCTTGAAGCGCATCATCCCGTCCGGGATCGGGTCGTAGTTCTGCACCCGCGGGCTGAAGGCCTTCGGCTCGATGGGGTGGACGATGAACACCATCGGCAGCTCGTCCTGAAGCAGGCGGGTGAGCTGGCTGAACAGCTTCTTGCGCTCGGCCTGACTCGAGATCTCCCGCGACTTGTCCAGGAGGGCGTCCATCTGGGGATTCGAGATGCCGGACCAGTTCAGCGAGGTGCCGGGGGTGGTGTGAAAGAACTGGTAGGTGTTGCCGTCCGGATCGGGCCGGCCGCTCCACTGGAAGCTGATCATCTCGAAGTTCCTGGCGTTGCCGTCCGAGATCAGGGTGCCCGCGTCGACCAGCTTGATCTTCATGGTGATGCCCGCCTCGGCGAGCTGGGCCTGCATCACCTCGGCCTCCTGCACGTTGATCGGGATGTTGTTGGTGGTCATGGTGAAGGTGAAGCCGCCCGGCTTGCCGCCCTCCGCGAGCTTGGCCCTGGCCTTCGCCAGATCGCGCTTGATGAACGGGATCGAGCGGTCGTAGGCCCAGCTCGTGGGCGGGATGGGCCCGTTGGCGGGCACCCCCACGTTGAGCCACACGCCCTTGACGATCTGCTCGAGATCGAGCGAGTAGGCCACCGCCTGGCGGAGCGCCTTGATGTCGAACGGCGGTTTCGTGTGGTTGAGCTGGTAGGCGAAGTCGGCGAGCGAGGGCACGTCGACCACGACCACGTTCTTGTCCGCCTTGACCGCGGCCACGTCCCGCGGCTGCACGTAGTCCATGACCTGGATCTCGCCCGCCTGCAGACTCTGCAGCTTGACGGTGTCGTCCGGGATCGGCCGGTAGCGGACCTGCTCGAGATACGGGCCGCCCTGCTTGTTCCAGTAGGCGTCGTTGCGCCGGATCAGCAGGTGATCGTCCTTCACCCACTCCACGAACACGAAGGGGCCGGTGCCCGCGCCCTTGGCGTTGCGCTCGAGCTCGGCCCCGCGCTCCTGCGCGGTCTTCGGCGAGACCATCATGCCCGCGCGGTCGGTGAGCGTGGCGAGCAGGGCCGCGTCCGGCCGCTTCAGGTTCAGCCTGACGGTGTACGGATCGACCACGTCCACCGTGTCGATGCTCGCCACCTCGCCCTTGCGCACCGACTTGGGCTCGGTCTTCATGCGGTTGAAGTTGAACTTCACCGCCTCCGCGTTGAAGTCGGTGCCGTCGTGGAACTTCACCCCGCGGCGCAGCTTGAAGACCAGGGTCTTCGCGTCGGGCTGCTGCCACGACTCGGCCAGGCCGGGCTTGACACCGAGGTTGGCGTCGAGTACGACGAGCGGCTCGTATATATTGTGGTAGACCTGCCGGTCGATCTTGCTGCCGGACAGATGCGGATCCATCGTGGCCGCCTCGATGTAGAACCCGACCCGCAGGGTGCCGCCCTTCTTGGGTGCCTCCTGCGCCCACGCGTGCCGTACTCCGCGCGGCGCGAGCAGCGCGGCGGGCGCGAGCGGGCCGGAGACGAGCGCGGCGTGCAGGAACCTGCGACGTGAGACCGCCTGCGGCGTGCTGCCGGATCGGATGGCCGCCATTCCCTCTCCTTTCGGAACCTAGAGCCGCGTCTCGTCGACCTTGAGGCCGAGCCAGTGGCGGCCCACCAGTTCGTAATGGGCGAGGCGGGCCTGCAGGTGCTGGCTGATCACGTGGACGTCCTGGAAGTAGCGCTGGATCGGGTTGCTGTCGTAGACCGCGGTCGCGCCGGAGGCGTTGTAGACCGTGTCCACCACCTGCACCGCGAGGCGCATGGCGTGGGTGGTGGCCAGGCGCAGGGTCGCGCGCTGCTCGAGCGTGATGCCGCTCCCCGCGGTGAGGGTGCGCCAGATGTCCCCGACCGCCTCGTGCAGGAACGCGCGGCCCGAGCGGATGTGGGCCTCCGCGTGGCCGACGTCGTTCTGCACCATCACCTGATCGCGCAGCAACGCCTCCATCGCGCGCGGGGTCTTGGTGGTGGCCAGCTCCACGAAGGTGGCGAGGCAGCTCCGGGCGGTGCCGAGTGCCACCGAGGCATCGCCGGAGGCGAACACGAGCGTGCGCGGGATCTGGTAGAGCGGCCCGGTCTCGATGAGCGGCGCGGTCACCGAGCGCACCGTGAGCGCCTCGGGCACGAACACGTCGTTGACCGCGAAGTGGTGCGTGCCGGTCCCGCGCATGCCACGCACCTGCCAGGTGTCGAGCAGTTCGGCCTGCGCGCGCGGGACGAAGCAGTAGCGCCGCTCGGGCTGCCCCATGTCGAGCCGCGGGCGGCCGTCCTCGATCACGGTGCCGTGCGCGGCCAGCCACGAGGCGTGCCGACAGCCGGTGCTGAAGCCCTGGCGGCCCGTAACCCGGTAGCCGCCGGGCACCACCACCGCCTGGGCGTTGGCGAGTGGGGTGTTGGCGACCACGCTGCGCGGGGTGTCCCAGATGGCGCGCGCCGCCTCGTGCGGCATGCGCGCGGCATAGGTGGCGAAGACCGCCAACTGGTTCGTCACCCACCCGGTGCTGGCGTCGTCCTTGCCGATCTCCTCGATCACCCGGATGTAGCTCGGCAGGTCCATCTCGGCGCCGCCCAGCGCCCGAGGCAGGGCGAGCTGGAAGAGCCCCGCGTCCGCCATCGCCTCGAAGAGCGGGCGCGGCAGCTCGCGCTGCGCCTCGGTCTCCGGGGCGGAAGAGCGGATCAGGGCTCCGAGCTTGCGGGCTGCCTCGAGCGGGGCCGCGGCCATGGTCAGTCTCTCACTGGATCACCGAATGCGGGGTCGCCACGATACGGGTCACCTTGATCTGCTCGCGGTCGATCATCGTCCCCACCCGCGGCGAGATCTCGTTCTTCCAGTAGTCGCTCTGGTAGACCGCGTCGTAGAGCCGCTTGCGCTCCGGCTCGCTCTCGAAGCGACGGATCCACACGTACACCGACGCGTCCTCCTCGCCGACGAAGCTGCCGAGGATGACCATGCCCATCTTGACCTGGAACGGAATGATCTCCTCCTCCATGCACTTGACCCAATTCTCTTGCTGCCCGGGACGGATGTGGTACTGCCGCAGCTCGAAGAACATCGTCATCTCCTCGGTTCGGGTGCACTGCTCGTCAGCCACTCGACCACCTTCACGCACCAGGGCTGATCCGGCCGGTCCCGCGCCAGATCGAGCGCGGTCTTGCCCTCCGCGTTGCGCCGCGCCGGATCGGCTCCCGCCTCCAGCAGCAGCTTCACCGCCTCCAGGGCGCCGGCCCACGCCGCCTCGTGCATGGGCCCTCCGCGCGTGCTCTCCGCGTGGACCAGCCCTGGGTTCTCGGCGAGCCGCTGACGCACCTTCGAGCCCCAGGCCCAACTCGCGGGGGTGCAGATGCCGAACGCCTCCGGCGTGCAGCCTAGCACGGGATCACGGAGCGTGGGATCCGCCCCCGCCGCGAGCAGGAGCGCGACCACCCGGGGCGCGCCCGCGAAATGGGCCCAGTGGAGCGCGGTGGCGCCCGCGAAGGCGCGGAAGGAGAGATCTGGCCCGTGAGCCAGCAGCTCCCGCGCCGTGTCCACCTGGCCGTTGCGGGCGGCCATGTAGAGCGCGTCCGACACGATCTCGCGGTCCGTCTCGGGCGGGCACGGCAGCCGCGTCCCGTCGGGCGTGTAGCGCGAGCTGCCGGTGATCGAGGCCCGCGGCCTGAGCGGGCCGTCGGGGGTGAAGAAGGCGCGCACGCGGTCCACCTCGCCCAGCCCGGCGGCACAGAACAGGTCCGGCTCGACGCCGGCCTCCATGAGCGCGCGAGCGCAGTCGTAGGCCTCGATCACCACCGCCCAGGACAGCGGGGTGTGGGCGGAGTGGGCGTACACCAGGTGGGGATCGCCTCCGCGGCGCAGCAGAAGCGGGATGAGGGCCGCGCGATGCGCGTCGACCGCGGCCAACAGCGGGGTGCTGCCGTCCTCGTCGCGCGCGTTGGCGAGGTCGGGATGGGCGGCGAGCAGCCGGTCCACCGCCGGCCCCTCGCCGCCGCGGATCGCGGCGAAGAGCTGGACCACGTGATCGGGCTCCGCGGCGGCGAGCCGACGGTGAAGCTCGGCGCGCAGCGCGCGCCAGCTCGGGAAGCCGTGCTCGCGCGCGACTGCGAGCTGCGCGTCCGCGAGGCGGGCGGACGGAGTTGCGCGACGCATCTCCGGGAGCCGATCCTTGGCGAGCTTCTTCAGGAACTCGAGGCTGGGACGATCCGGCAGAGGCATGGCGCACCACCTTTCCATGTGCCCGGTGTCCGCGGGATCGGGCGGAAGGTGGTTCCTTCGTCACTTCGGAGCAGGTGGGTTCGACCCTTCACGCGGACCGTATGCCGCCTGGACGGCTAGGGCCGAGTCTACGACTGGCCGTCGTCAAGTCAAGGCCTCGTGTAAAATCGCCGGAGACATGCCCCATCTCGTGTGTGGCTGCTGCCACGGGAGCACCGTCGCTCCGGTCGGACTGGTGTCGCCGCGAGGCTCCAGGCGAGCCGCGGGCGCAGCTCACGGGCGACCCGCCGCGGAGGCGCCCCGGGCGACCACCCCCAACGCCGGCGTGCAGGGCTACTCCCCGCCCCCGTCCCCGGTCAGCCCGATCAAGGGCCTGATCGACTTCCACACCCACGCCGCGCCCGACATCTTCGGCCGGGCGATCGACGACGACGAGCTGGCCGCACTGGCCGCCTCTCGGCAGATGGAAGCGATCGTGTTCAAGAATCACGTGACCCACACCGCGGACCGGGCCTGGCTCGTGCGCAAGCACGTCCCCGGCATCAAGGTCTTCGGCGGCATCACCCTCAACCGGGCGGTGGGCGGGCTCAACCCGCAGGCGGTCGAGTGGATGTGGCGCATGCAGGGCGGCTACGGCCGGGTGGTGTGGTTTCCCACCTTCGATGCCGACAACCACGTGCGCAAGAGCGGCACCGCGCCGTCGGGCCTCCGCGTCGTCGACGAGCGCGGGCAGGTCCTGCCGGAGGCGCGCGCCGTCCTCAAGATCTGCGCCGCGCAGCGCCTGGTGGTGCAGACCGGCCACGCCTCGGCCGAGGAAGCGCTGGCCCTGATCGAGGCCGCGCGCGAGGAGGGCTGCGATCGTGTCGTGGTCACCCACGCCCAGTTCGACGTGGTCGACATGAGCCTCGCCCAGATGAAGAAGGCGGCCGCGATGGGCGGCAAGATGGAGCTCTGCGCGCTGCTCATGCTGACCGGCCCCGACTCCCCGCTCGAGTGGATGCGGCACGCCCCGCGCATCCCGCTCGCCGACACCGCCGCCCGCATCAAGGCGGTGGGCGCGCAGCACTTCGTCCTCGGCACCGACCTCGGCCAGACCGGTAACCCCACGCCCGCCGACGGCCTCCAGATGTTCGTCACCGGCCTGCTCGCCCAGGGCATCACCCGCGAGCAGATCGAGACGATGGGCCGTGAGATCCCCGGCGCGCTCTTGACAAGCTGACATGACGCCTTCCATCGCCACCATCGTCGCGGCTCTGCTTCTCGTGGTCGCGCCGCTTACCGCCCGGGCGCAGCCGGCGGGAAAGGTCTGGCGGATCGGCTATCTCTCGCTCACTTCCGATACGGTGTCCTACAGGCCCTGGCTCGCCGCCCTTCGTGACGGGCTTCGGGATCTGGGAGACGTGGACGGTGAGAACATCGTCATCGAGCCGCGATACGCGGCCGGACAAGTCGAGCGACTCTCCACGCTGGCCGCCGAGCTCGTCCGACTGAAGGTCGACGTTCTCGTTACCGCGCCCGCCGGCAGCGCGCTGGCGGCCAGGAGCGCCAGCCGCACGATCCCCATCGTGTTCATCGGCGAACCCGATCCGGTTGGAACCGCGCTCGTGGCAAGCCTCGCCCATCCCGGTGGGAATGTCACGGGGCTGTCGGATGCTCAAGCCGACCTCGTCCCGAAGCGGCTCGAGCTGCTCAAACAGGTCGTCCCGTCGGTCACCCGGGTCGGCATCCTGTGGAGCCCCGCCAATCCTGGCACCGCGCCACAAGTGAGGATCGCCGAGGGCGCCGCTCCCGCCCTGGGCCTGACCGTTCTCCCGGTCGCGGTCAAGGGCCCTCGACGTGACGACCTGGATCGGGCCTTCGCGACGATCGAGAGAGAGCACCTCGGGAGTCTCTTCGTCATCGGTGACTCGACCCTCGGAGTTCAACGTGATCGGCTCGCGGAGCTCTCGTTGAAGCACCGCCTCCCGACGTCCGCCAGCCATAGCCGATGGGCAGAGGGTGGACTACTGATGTCGTACGGCACGGACTTCGTCGACCTGTTTCGCCGCAGCGCGAGCCTGGTGGACCGTATCCTCAGAGGCGCCAAGCCGGCCGATCTTCCCGTCGAACAGCCGACGAAATTCGAGCTCGTGATCAACATGCACACCGCGAAGGCACTCGGGGTGGTGATCTCGCCATCGTTGCTGTCGCGCGCGGATCGGGTCATCGAGTAAACGGTGGGAGTAAACGGAGGTGGAAGAGTGATGCGCATCGAGGTGATCTGCACCGGTGACGAGGTGCTGACCGGCAAGATCGTCAACACCAACTTCAGCTACATCACCCAGAAGCTGGAGGACGTAGGCCTCTCCGTGCAGTGGGAGACCACCGTCGGCGACGACCGGGAGAACCTGCTTCGCGCTTTCGTCCTCGCCGGCGAGCGCGCCGACGCGGTGATCGTCAACGGCGGCCTCGGCCCCACCGTCGACGATCTCTCCCAGGAGATCGCGGCCAAGGCGGCCGGCGTGGACCTGGCGCTGAACGAGGAGTGGCTCACGCGCATGGAGGACTTCTTCCAGCGTCGCAGTCGCGTGATGCCGCCCAACAATCGCAAGCAGGCCATGCTGCCCACCACCGCCGAGGTGATCGACAACCCCATCGGCACCGCGTGCGGCTTCGCGGTGGACATCGGCCGGGCCCGCTTCTACTTCACGCCCGGCGTGCCGCGCGAGCTGCGCCGGATGCTGGACGAGCAGATCGTCCCGCGCCTGCTCGCCAAGGCCGGGCTGCCCGGGGCCATCTTCCTCAAGCGCTTCCATTCCTACGGCCTGGGCGAGTCGCACGTGGACTCGCTGCTGACCGGGGTGGAGGCGCTCGTGCCGGACGGCAGCGTCAAGCTCGGCTTCCGCGCCCACTATCCGCAGCTCGAGACCAAGCTGACCGCGCGCGGCCGCGATCTGGACGACATCCGCCGCAAGCTCGAGCCGATCGAGCGCGAGGTGCGCAAGCGCATCGGCAACTTCATCCTGGGCGAGGACGATCAGACTCTCGAGAGCGTGCTCCTCCGCGACCTCCGCGCCCAGGGGGCGACGCTCTCCCTCGTCGAGACGTTCACGAGCGGGCAGATGGCGGCGCGCGTGGCCCACCTGCCGGGCGCGGAGACGATCTTCCGGCGGGGCGCGATCGCTCGGTCGCTACCCGAGGTGTGGGCCGCGGTCGGGCTCGCGGGCGCAGCGCCCGACGGCGCGCTCACCCCGCAGGTGGCGGAGACGGTGGCCCGCGCCGCGCGCGCGCAGACCGGGGCCACCCACGCCCTCGCGGTGCTGATCGACCTCGACGACGGACCCGACCGGATCGAGTTTGGCGGCACCATCTGCCTGGCCATCGCCACCGCGTCGGACGCGGCCTCGCGGAAGGCCCGCATCCTGGGCGGCCGGGAGTGGGTGCGGCTGGGCGCGGTCGAGATGGGCCTCGACTGCCTGCGCCGCTACCTGCAGGGGCTGCCGGTCTACGAGCGGATCGACTTCGAGAAGTCGTAGCGATGCCCATCACGGTGACCCGGCTCACGCCCCACTTCGCCGCGCGCATCGACGGCGCCGACATCGCCCGCCCGATCCCCGACGAGACGTGGGCGGCCATCCGCGCCGCCTTCGAGGAGCACTCGGTCCTGCTCTTTCGCGACCAGCCCCTTGACGATGACTCCCAGGTCGCCTTCAGCCTCCGCTTCGGCAATCTCGAGATCACCCGCTCGATGAACCCGGCGGCGGGCACCCCCTTCGCGCGGCAGTCGAACCTCGACATCAAGACCGGCGAGGTCATCCCGCCCGACGACCGGCGCATGATCTATCAGCTCGCCAACATGCTCTGGCACACCGACAGCTCGTTCAAGGCGGTGCCCGCGCTCTGCTCGCTGCTCTCCGGCCGTATCGTGCCGCCGGAGGGCGGCGCCACCGAGTTCGCGTCCACCCGCGCGGCCTACCCCTCGCTGCCGGAGGGATTGAAGCGCCGGGTCGAGAACGCGGTGGCGGTGCACGACTTCGCCTGGTCGCGCGATCAGATCCGGCCCGGCTTCTTCACCGAGCAGGAGCGCGCCACGTATCCGCCGGTGCGCCATCCGATCGTGCGCGCCAATCCGGTGAACGGGCGCCGCGCGCTGTTCCTGGGCGCGCACGCCTCGCACGTGGACGGCGCGCCGATCGAGGACGGCCGCGCGCTCCTTCGCCAGCTCCTCGACCACGTCACCCAGCCCGAGTTCCGCTACCGGCACGAGTGGCGCGAGGGCGACCTGGTGGTCTGGGACAACCGCTGCGTCCTCCACCGTGCCACGCCCTACGACACCGCGCGCCACAAGCGGCTCATGCAGCGCACCACCATCTCCGGCGACCCGGCCGAGATGGCGGCGGCGCCCACGCTGAGCCGGTGAGGAGATAGAACGATGAGTCGGACGATGGCCGTCACGCGGGCCGCGGTCTTCGCCGCGGTTTTCGTCGCCCTCGGGGGCGCGGCTGCGCCGGCCGCGGCCGACGGCGGAATCGAGCGCCTGTACATCCTCGACTGCGGGCAGAACTTCGCCAAGGATCAGGCGCGCTGGTCTCCCGGCATCAACGAGGGTCGGCCCGTCGAGTTCTCGGACAACTGCTACTTGATCCGGCACGCGAAGGGGCTGCTGCTGTGGGACACCGGCATCCCCGACGCGGTCGCCACCATGCCCGACGGCATGGTGGTGGCCAACGGGGCCATCACCTATCGCCGCGCGACGACGCTCGCCTCCCAGCTCGCGGGGCTCGGGCTCGCGCCGGCCGACATCACCTACGTGGCGATCTCCCACACCCACGGCGATCACGTGGGCAACCTGGGGCTGTTCCCGTCCTCCACCATCCTGATCCAGCGCGCCGAGTACGAGTGGGCCCTGAGCCAGCCGGTCAAGCCCGGCTTCGTGCCCACCCAGCGGATCGAGCAGCTCGCGGGGGACCGCGACGTCTTCGGCGACGGCAGCGTGGTGGTCTTCTCCACGCCCGGTCACACCCCGGGGCATCAGTCGCTTCTGGTGGTGCTGCCGAAGACCGGCGCGATCGTGCTCTCGGGAGACGCGGTCCACTTCCGAGACAACTGGAACGCCCGGCGGGTGCCGTCCATGAACACGAGCCGCGAGGAGACGCTCGCCTCGATGGAGCGCATCGCCTCCGTGCTCAAGGACCGGAAGGCCCAGCTCTGGATCAATCACGACCGCGCCCAGAGCAGCCAGCTCCACTACGCGCCCGAGTATTACGAGTAGGCGTCGAGTCCGGCGCGCATGATCGACTACAAGTCCCTGGTCCAGGACGATCGTATCCACGCCTCGCTCTACACCGACCCCCAGGTCTTCGCCGACGAGATGGAGCGCATCTTCCACCGCGGCTGGGTCTTCGTCGGCCACGAGAGCGAGATCCCGAACCCGGGCGACTTCGTCACCCGCCGCGTCGGCACCGAGCCGGTGATCATGGTGCGCGGCGCCGAGGGTCTCGTGTCGGTCCTGATCAACCGCTGCCGCCACCGCGGCACCATGGTCTGCCCGGCCGATCGGGGCCACGCCCGCACGCTGACCTGCCCGTACCACGGCTGGACCTACGACCTGAGCGGCGCGCTCCTCGGGGTGCCCTACCCCGGCGGCTACGGCGGCTTCGACAAGACCGCCAACGGGCTGCCCCGGGCGCCGCGGGTGGACGCCTACCGGGGCTTCGTCTTCGCGAGCCTCGGCCCCGACGGCATCTCCCTCGCCGAGCACCTCGGCCCGGCCACGCGGCTGATCGACCGCTCGTGCGATCTCTCCCCGGTAGGGGAGGTCGAGCTGACCGCGGGCTGGGTGAAGCACCGCTGCGAGGCCAACTGGAAGATGCTGCCCGAGAACGACAGCGACGGCTATCACCTGGGCTTCGTCCACATGGCGCTGTTCAAGACCATCCGCTCGCAGTACCAGCGCGTGGTCGGCGACGAGAAGACGATCCGCGCGGTGGTGCGCGACTGGGGTCACGGCCACATCGAGATCGACTGGTCGCCCGGCTACGAGGGGCCCTTCGAGTGGCTGGGCGGCGCCTCGGGTCCGGCGGTGGCCGCCTTCACCGCCGCGCTCGAGCTCCGCGACGGGCCCGAGATCACCCATCGGCGCCTCATGGAGGGGCCGGCGCACGCCCTCATCTTCCCCAACCTCTTCTTGGGCGAGACCAACATCGCGATCGTGGAGCCGGTGAGCGTGGAGGAGTGCGTGCACTGGCACACCCCGATGTTCTGGAAGGGCGTGCCCGAGTTCAACGGCCGCTTGCTCCGCATGGCCGAGGCGGGCATGGGGCCGGCGTCCTTCCTGATGCCGGACGACCTGATCGTGGCGGCCCGCAACCAGCTCGGGCTCCACGCGCAGACCGCGCCGTGGCTGCTGCTGGGGCGCGGGCTGAACCGTGAGCGCGTGGACGCGCTCGGTCGCACGGTCTCCCACGTCACCGACGAGACGACCAATCGCGGCTTCTGGCACCACTTCCGCGCGGTGATGACGGAGACCTAGGCCGGATCGGCACTCCCGGAGATGATCTCCGACGCCCAGTACCGGAGCGCGGCCGACTTCCTCTACCGGGAAGCGCGCCTGGCCGACGAGGCCCGCTACGCGGAGTGGCTCGCCCTCTGGACCGACGACGGTGTCTACTGGGTGCCCGCCACCACCGACCCGGCGGCCGATCCGGAGCGGCACCTCTCGCACGTCTACGACAACCGCGCGCGCATCGAGACCCGCGTCAAGCTGCTGCAGACCGGGCACCGCTACAGCCAGGAGCCCGCGTCCCTGATGCGACGGCTCGTCTCGAACATCGAGGTGACCGCGGCCGAGGCCGGCGAGCTGACCGTCGAGTCGAACTTCATCCTCGCCGAGCTGGCCGTGCAGGCCAAGCACGAGCTGCACTGGTGGGCGGGCCGCACCACGCATCGCCTGCGCCCGGTGGACGGCGAGCTGCGGATGAGCCGCAAGACGGTCGTGCTGGTCAACGCGGCGGAGCCGCTGCCGAACCTGGCCTTCCTGATCTGAGCGCGCGGTCGGCCCGGCCGCGGCGGTCAGGGCCGCAGCAGCTTCGCGTAGGCGTCGAGCCGCGGCAGCACCGCGTCGCGAGGCTCCGAGGGCAGGCCGAAGATCGCGCGCACGACGCCCGCCGCCGCGAGGGCGTCCAGCGCCTCGCGCTTGGGCGGCGCGAAGAAGATGGACACCGGGGCCGACTTCGGATCGCGGCCCGCCGTCTTCAGGCGCTCGCGCAGCGCGGGGATCTTCTCGACCGGGCTCGTGTGGGGCCGCATGATCGGCATCCACCCGTCGCCGAACTCCACCACGCGATCGAAGGTACGCTCCCCGTCGCCGCCGATGAGGATCGGCGGGTGCGGCTTCTGCAGCGGCTTCGGGTCGGCCCAGATCCGCTCGAAGCGCACGAACTCGCCCTGGTAGCTCGCCTCGCGCTCGGTCCAGATCTTCTTCATGGCCAGCACCCGCTCGCGCAGCAGCCGCCAGCGGCTCGTCCACGCGGTGCCGTGGTGCTCCATCTCCTCGGCGTTCCAGCCGCCCCCGATGCCGAAGAGCACGCGGCCGCCCGAGAGCCGGTCGAGCGTGGCGACCTCCTTGGCGGTGACGATCGGATCGCGCTCGATCACGAGGCAGATACCGGTGCCGAGCCGGAGGCGCTTCGTCGCGCCGGCCGCCGCCATCAGCGCGACGAACGGATCGTAGGCCGACCAGTAGTCGCGCGGCAGCTCGCCCCCGCCCGGCCACTGGCTCTTGCGGCTGGCCGGGATATGCGTGTGCTCGGGGAACCACACCGACTCGAAGCCGCGCTCCTCGAGGGCGCGGGCCAGCTCGTCCGGGGCGATCGAGTACTCGGTCGGGAACATGACGACGCCGTGGTCCATGGGAGGCCTCCTTTGGATTCGCCGCGGATTGTACTACCCTGTCGGCCGGACCCGCCATGACCCCTCCTCGGCACGTCATCGTCTGCGGCGCCGGCGTCGTGGGCGCCGCGGTGGCCTACTTCCTGACCCGCCGCGGCGTCAGCGTCACGGTGGTCGAGCGCTCGGGGGTCGCCTGCGCGGCCTCCGGCAAGTCGGGCGGCTTCCTGGCGCTCGACTGGTGCGATACCTCAGCGCTGGGCCCGCTCGCGCGGGCGAGCTTCGCGCTCCACGCGGAGCTGGCGCGCGAGCTCGGAGCCGACTACGGCTACCGCCGCATGGACACCTTCATGCTGGCCGCGCGCGAGAACGGCACGGTGCGCGGCGGCCATCGCGTGCCCGCGCCACGCTGGATCGACGGCCCCGCCATCGTCGCGGGCACGCTCGGCTCCACCGAGACCACGGCCCAGCTCCATCCCGCGCGCTTCACCGAAGCGCTGCTCGACGCCGCCACCGCGCGCGGGGCCGTGCTGCGCATGGGGGTGGTCGAGGGCGTGGTGCAGTGCGCCGGCGCGGTGAGCGGGGTGCGGATCGACGGCGAGACGCTCGAAGCCGACGCGGTCGTCCTCGCCATGGGGCCGTGGACGGGGCGCGTCGCGGGGCTCAACCTGCCGAGCGTCCACGGGCTGAAGGGCTACAGCGTCACGCTCGCGGCGGCGGACGTGCCCGCCCACGCGCTGTTCATGGACTACCGCGCCGCGGACGGGCGCGCGCTCGAGCCCGAGATCATTCCGCGGCCCGACGGCACCGTCTACGTCTGCGGGATGGCCGATCTCCAGCCGCTGCCGGAGTCGCCGGAGGGCGTCGAGGTGAGCGAGGCCGGCTGCGCCACGCTGGCCCGCGCCGCCGGCCGGGTGTCGGCGATGCTGGCCGCCGCCCCCATCACCCGCCGGCAGGCCTGCTACCGGCCGGTCACCGACGACGGCCTGCCGCTGATCGGACGCGTCCCCCGCGTGGCCGGCGCCTACGTGGCGACCGGCCACGGCCCATGGGGTATGCTCAACGCGCCCGCCACCGGCCTCGGCCTGGCGGAGCTGATCGCGGAGGGCTCGGCATCGGCGGTGGATCTGAGGCCATTCGACCCTGCCCGGCTGCCCGCGGCCCCGGAGACGCGATGAGAACGGTCGCGATCGTGCTGCTCCTGCTCGTGATCCTCGTCGCGCCCGCCGCGGCCGGGCCCGAGGGCACGCTCACCTGGGGCATCCACGTCACGCTGGCCGCGCGCTGGCTCGATCCGAGCGACACCGAGGCCTTCATCAACCCGTTCATGGTGCTCTACGCCGTCCACGACGCGCTCGTGAAGCCGATGCCCGCCGGAGAGAACACGCCGAGCCTGGCCGAGTCGTGGACGGTCTCGAAGGATGGGCTCACCTACGAGTTCGTCCTGCGCAAGGGCGCCAGGTTCCACAACGGCGACCCGGTCACTGCGGAGGACGTCAAGTTCTCCTTCGACCGCTACAAGGGCGCCGCGGCCAAGCTGCTCAAGGACCGGGTGCGCGAGGTCGAGATCGTCGATCCGAATCGCGTCCGGTTCCATCTGAAGGAGCCGTGGCCGGACTTCATGACCTTCTACGGCACTTCCGCCACCGGCGCGGCGTGGATCGTCCCCAAGAAATATGTGGAGCGGGTGGGCGAGGACGGCTTCCTGAAGGCACCCATCGGCGCGGGGCCGTACAAGGTCGTGAGCTTCACCCCGGGCGTGGAGCTGGTCATGGAAGCCTTCGAGGGCTACTGGCGCAAGGTCCCGTCCGTGAAGCGCCTCGTGTTCCGCAGCATGCCCGACGAGACCACGCGCGCGGCCGCGCTCAAGGCCGGCGACGTGGACATCGTCTATCTCCTGAGCGGACCTACCGCCGAGGAGGTCAAGCGCACGCCGGGGTTGCGCCTGGTCGCCGCCATGCCGCCGGGCGTGGTCTTCCTCGACCTGCCCGAGCAGTGGGATCCGAAGTCGCCGTGGCACGACCGGCGGGTACGGCTCGCGGCGAGCTACGCCCTGGACCGCAACGCGCTGAACCAGGCGGAGACGCTCGGGCTCTCGCATCCCACCGGGGGCCTCATCCCGCGCGTCCTCGACTTCGCGCGGGCCTATCCGCCACCGGCCTACGATCCGGCCCAGGCCAGGAAGCTCCTCGCCGAGGCCGGCTATCCCAACGGCTTCGACGCGGGTGACCTCACTCCGTTTCCGCCGTTCTTCTCCCTGGCCGAAGCGATCGGCAACTACCTCCAGGCGGCGGGCATCCGCACGCGCCTGCGCACCCTGGAGCGCGCCGCGTTTCTCACCGCGTGGCGAGAGCACAAGATCCGAGGGGTGATCATGGGCCTCGGCGCCCCCGCCGGCAACGCGGCCACCCGCATCGAGGTCTACGCGACCAAGGGCGGCATCTATTCCTCGGGGGAGGTCCCGGAGATCGAGAGCCTCTTCCAGCGTCAGGCCCGCGAGCTCGACCGGAAGAAGCGCGAGGCCATGCTCCATCAGATCCAGCAGATCATGCAGGACCGCGCGATGTACGTGCCGATCTACGAACTGGCCTTCCTCTGGGGCATCGGCCCGCGGGTGGAGGAGGCGTGCGTCGACCGCATCAAGGGCTTCTCGTACTCCGCGCCGTACGAGGACCTCCGGCTCAAAGCGGCGCGCTGAGGAGCCCCCATGGACATCGTCGACTCGCAGGTGCATCTCTGGGCCGCGGAGAGCCCGACCCGGCCGTGGCCTCCCGGCCGCGCGGCGGAAGCGCAGAAGCCGTATCAGATCCTCAAGGAGACGCTCCTCTTCCAGATGGATCTCGCCGGCGTCAGGCGGATCGTCCTGGTGCCGCCCTCGTGGGAAGGCGACCGTAACGACATGGCGCTCGAGGCGACGCGCAGCCATCCCGACCGCTTCGCGGTGATGGGGCGTCTCGCGCTCGGAGATCCGGCGAGCCGTGCGCTGGTGGCGGACTGGCGCAAGCAGCCGGGCATGCTCGGCATGCGCTTCACCTTCCACAACGAGCACTACCGGCACTTCCTGATCGACGGCACCGCCGACTGGCTGTGGCCGGCCGCCGAGAAGGCGGCCGTCCCGCTGATGGTGCTGGTGCCGGGCGCGCTCGATCACCTCGACCGGATCGCGACCCGGCATCCCGGCCTCAAGCTGGTGATCGACCACGTGGGCATCAGTGTGCGCGGCAAGGCGCCGAAGGTGTTCGAGGACCTGCCCGCGGTCTGCGCCCTCGCCAAGCATCCGAACGTCGCGGTGAAGGCCTCCGGGATGCCGTCGCTCTCCGCGGAGCCCTACCCGTTCCGCGACCTGCACCTGGCGATTCGCACGCTGGTGGACGCCTTCGGCCCGCGCCGCGTCTTCTGGGGCACCGACCTCACGCGGATGCCGTGCACCTACTACGAGTGCATCACGCTCTTCACCCAGCATCTGCCCTGGCTCAAGGGGGCGGACCTCGAGTGGGTGATGGGCCGTGGCGTCTGCGAGTGGCTGGGCTGGCCGCTGACGGCCGCCTGAGCGGGGCGGCGGCTTGGGCGCGCGCCCCGATGGGACCAACCAGGCCCTTCCGCAAGAATTCGCCAGGCTCTCCGCGTTGTCGGGACCTTGCGGAAAGCGGGCAAGGAAAGGAATCCGGTGATCGGCCGGTCGCGTCTAGAGAACCAGGGAGGAACCACGCGTGGTCCCCTCGCGCGGCCGTCACGCTGTATCCGTGCTCATCTCTCGCTCGCTCGGACGACTCGTTGTAACGGCGTGACCAAGGATCCCGCGCGCGGAGCGGACATCGAAATCCACGTCGAGCGTACCGTCCGACCTTCCCCCCACGCGCGCGGCTAGTCCTACGTCGAGCCGGGCCCGGGTCGAGGCGGTCGATCTCGCCGGAGCCTCACAAACCGCGCCCGAAGAACTGGGAGCAGTAGCCATCGTGTGCTACCTTCACTCGCGCAACCACGCCGAGGCGCGGGCTTACAAGTTCGGTACTCCCGAAGGGAGGGGATTCAAAGATGATGCGAATCGAGGTAGGCGCCAATCTTCTCAAGATGCTGCTCGCAACTGGGCTCGTGCTGGGATCAAGCGGCGTGTCGGTTGCGCAGTCGCTGAGTGATCTCCGTCCGTCGTGGAGTGCTGATGCGATGGATAAGGGATGGCAGGCGGTTTGTGGAGACGTGCGCAACGTTGGGCGTGTGCCAGCCCGGAGTGTGGTGATTAGGGTACAAGGGCTCGACAGTGCTGGCCAAGCGGTCAGCACTAGAGATCGCTACGTCAACGCAGACGTGCCAGTGGGAAGCCGCTCGGTCTTTTGTGTGCCAATGCCCGCCGGGGCGGCTTCATACACTGTGACTATCCTCGGAGCCGATTGGGGGTTCGTGATGCAGGGCCCATAGCGGAACCCGTGCATAGACACACCCGCGAGGCGCTACGTCTCAGAAGCTGACCGGCAGGGCCTGCAGCCCGCGCAAGGTCAGGCTCTGGCGGTACTCGGGCTTGTCGATGGCCAGCGCCAGCTTCGGCAGCCGCTGCAGCATCGTGTTGATCGCGATCTGTCCTTCCATCCGGGCGAGCGGGGCCCCGAGGCAGAAGTGGATGCCCATGCCGAAGGCGATGTGCCGGTTGTCGCCGCGCGTGATGTCGAGGCAATCCGGGTCGGGGAACTGCGCGGGATCGCGATCGGCGGCGCCGAGGAACGGCATCACCATCTCGCCCTTCGGGATCGTGTGATCGCCGATCGTGATGTCCTCGCTCGGGATCCGGGCGGTGCGCTGCACCGGCCCGTCGAAGCGCAGCAGCTCCTCGACCGCGCTGGTGATGAGCCCTGGATTGTCGCGCAGCTTGCGGAGCTCGGCGGGGTGGCGCAGGAGCGCGAGGCTGCCGTTGCCGATCAGGTTCACGGTCGTCTCGTGACCCGCCACCAGCAGCAGCAGGCACGTGGCCATCAGCTCGTCCTCGTTCAGCTTGTCGCCCGCCTCCTCGGCCGCGATGAGGGCAGATAGCATGTCTTCGCGCGGGGCGGCCCGGCGCTCGGCGATCAGCTCGCGGAAGTAGGCGGCCAAGGCGCGGCGCCCGGCCATGCTGCGCTGGGCGACCTCGGAGTCCGGCGGCAGCATGATCGCGTCGAGGCCACGCGCGATGTCGAGCCCCCACTGCTTGAACCGCTCGTGGTCGGCGACCGGGACGCCCAGCATCTCGCAGATCACCCGGACCGGCAGCGGGTACGCGAACTCCTCGATCAGATCCATCTCGCCTCGGCCCTCGACCTTGGCGAGCAGGCCGTCGACGATCCCCTGGATGTGCGGCCGCAGACTCTCGAGCGCCTTCGGCGTGAACGCCTTGCTGACCAGGCCACGCAGGCGCGTGTGATCCGGCGGGTCCCGGTCCAGCATGGACAGCCCGAGGCCGGGCGGCACCGCCATCCCGAAGCGCGCGGCCACGAAGGCGGCGATCGGCTCCTTGATGAGGCGCGGATCGCGCAGCATGGCGATCACGTCGGCGTACCGCGTGAGCACCCAGAAGCCGAGCGGGCTGTGATGGACGGGATCCTCCGCCCGCAGGCGGTGATAGGTCGGGTACGGATCCACCACGAACTCGGGCGCCATCGGGTTGAACTGGATGTCGGCCATGGGGGGTCCTCCGGGCGCCATTCTACATTGACACCCGACGCGGGATCCAGGATTGGACATGCGTCGGGGCGTTGCGGAACTTCGGGGCGCCCAGTCATCCGAGGGCTGACGCGTCGCGGAGAGTAAGCCAACTACTCGGACCGACGGGCCGGGGGAGCACGAGCGGGCCAGCGACGGCTATTGCCCCCTGAGCCACCGGTAGAGCAGTGTGCCGATCGCTAGGACGAGGAGGCATACTGCGGCCTGCCAGATGGAGTATGGAGGTTCATAGAAGATTCCTCGGTACAGCCCCGGCTCCGGCTCGGCGCGCTTTCGAGGGGACTCCCGTTTGTCCATGTCCGGCTTCTGCCCTGATGGATTGGGGCCCTCGGCACCTGGGGCGTCCGGGGGCCGCCTGGTTCTGCTGGGCCGCGGCGGTGACATGGGATCGGACTGGATCGGGGAGTTCGAGCGGAGGAATGAGCGTCGGCCCACCACACACCCTCATCTGGCCGCGTCGTCTAGGAGGGGACGGGGCGGGGCGGCCAACGGGGCGAGTTTACACCGGGCGGGGCAATCGGCGAAAGCACCCCGGTGGCGACTCGCTCCGCACCCGACCATGTTCTGAGCGGAGGGACGACATGAATCATAAATCCACACCCACTATCAAGAGTATGGGCCCTATGTGACCGAGACCGTTCTCACTGCAGGGGCACGTACACGTCGATTACCGTCCAAATTCGGCGTTGTGACGCGCATGAGATAGCCCACGAGTCCATCGGCGAATCGATCCCTGCCCGGCGGGCCACCTACTACATTGACGTGCCCACGCGCGCTCGGGCTGCTACATTCTCTAGCCACCGGCCCGGACCACCAGGCCGCGAGGCTCCTCACCGGGGAGGAAAGGACAGGTCATGGCGACGATCACGGGTTCGGAAGTGCTGGCGCAGGCGCTCAGGTCGCAGGGCACCGACACCATGTTCTATCTCATGGGCGGGCCCATGCTCGAAACGGAGGCAGCCTGCATCAAGCTCGGCATCCGGGCCATCGACACCCGGCACGAGCAGGCCGCGGCCCTCGCCGCGCACGCGTGGACACGGGTGACGCGCCGCCCGGGCGTGGCCATGGGCTGCTCCGGCCCCGGCGCCATCAATCTCGCCACCGGCGTGGCCAACGCCTTCACCGACTGCGCCCCGCTGATCGCCATCGGCGGCTCGAGCCCGCGCGTCTTCCTCGGCATGGAGGCCTTCCAGGAGATCGACCAGGTCGCGCTCATGAAGCCGATCACGAAGTGGACCGAGCGCATCTACGACGCCAAGCGCATCCCCGACGTCGTGGACACCGCGTTCCGCCAGGCGACCTCCGGGCGGCCCGGCCCGGTCTACATCGACATGCCGGGCGACATCCTGGGCGAGAAGGTCGAGGAGGACGCCATCCACTACCCGGGCCCATGGAAACCGGCGCCGCGCACCCTGGGCGATCCCGGCGCGGTGCGCGAGGCCGTCGCACTGCTCGGGCGCGCCGAGCGGCCGGTGATCATCGCGGGCAGCGGCGTCTGGTGGTCGGACGGCGCGGCCGCGCTCCAGGCCTTCGTGGAGGCCACCGGCATCCCGTTCTACACCACCCCGATCTCGCGCGGTCTCGTGCCGGAAGATCACGAGATGGCGTTCCTCAACGCGCGGAGCAAGGCCTTCACCGAGGCCGACGTGGTGCTCGCGGTCGGCACGCGCTTCAACTGGGTGATCCAGTTCGGCCGCCCGCCGCGCTTCGCGGCGGACCTGAAGGTCATCCACGTGGACATCAACCCGACGCAGCTGGGCCACAACCGCTCCGTCGACGTGCCCATCGCGGGTGACGCGCGCGCCGTCCTCGACCAGCTGCGCGTGGAAGCCGAGGGCAAGATCACGCCCAAGCGCTACGCGGCCTGGACCGGCAAGCTGCGCACCCTCGACGCCGAGAAGGGCGCCGAGCAGGACAAGGCGATGTCCGCGGACCAGACGCCGATCCACCCGCTGCGCCTCTGCAAGGAGGTGCGCGACTTCATGCGGCGCGACGCCATCCTGGTGGTGGACGGCCAGGAGATCCTCAACTTCGGCCGCCAGGCCATCCCGACATACGTGGCCGGGCACCGGCTGAACTCCGGCGCGTTCGGCACGATGGGCGTCGGCCTGCCCTTCGGCGTGGGCGCGAAGGTGGCCCGGCCCGACGCGCAGGTGCTGGTGCTGCACGGCGACGGCTCCTACGGCATCAACGCAATGGAGATCGACACGGCGGTGCGCCACAAGATCCCGGTCGTGGTGGTGATCAGCAACAACGGCGGCTGGACCGCGGACGCGCCGTGGACGCGCCCCCTGCCCAAGCCCGGCCGCAATCTGGGCCACACGCGCTACGACCGGGTGGCGCAGGAGCTGGGCGCGCACGGCGAGTTCGTCGAGAAGCCGCACGACATCCGCCCGGCGCTCGAGCGGGCGTTCGCTTCGGGCAAGCCCGCGGTGGTGAACGTCATCACCGACCACAAGGCCCGGGCGCAGACGGTGCGCTTCTCGGCCTACACCACGTAGGCCGGAGACCCGATCATGGCCCAGGCGCTCGCGGGGATTCGAGTTCTCGATCTGACCCAGTACGAGGCCGGCCCGTCCTGCACGCAGATGCTGGCGTGGCTCGGGGCGGAGGTGATCAAGATCGAGCCGCCGACCGGGGAGCCCGGTCGCACCGCGCTTTCCGACAAGCGCGGCGAGGACGCGTGGTTCTTCCTGCTGCTCAACTCCGGCAAGAAGGGCGTCACGCTCAACCTCAAGTCCGAGCGCGGCCGCGCCATGTTCCTCGACATGGTCAAGACCGCCGACGTGCTGGTCGAGAACATGGGCCCGGGCGCGATGGACCGACTCGGTCTCGGCTGGGAGGATCTCCATCGGTTGAACCCGCGCCTGATCGCGGCCTCGGTGAAGGGCTTCGGCAGCGGTGGGCCCTACGCGGACTACAAGAGCTTCGAGTGGATCGCCCAGGCGATGGCCGGCGCCATGAGCATGACCGGCTCGCCCGACGGCCCGCCGACGAAGGCCATCGGCGGGCTCGCCGACACCGGCGCGGGGCTCCACACCGCGATCGGCATCCTGGCCGCCATCATCCAGCGACAGGCCACCGGCATGGGCCAGCAGGTGGAGGTGGCCCAGCAGGAGGCGGTGGTGAACCTGCTGCGCATTCACCTGCGCGAGAGCTACGCCACCGGCAAGCCGGCCCCGCGCCAGGGCAACCGTTCCGCGGCCGCCGCGCCATCCAACATCTACCGCTGCCGCCCCGGCGGACCCAACGACTATGTGTTCATCCACTGCGCCACCGTGGAGATGTGGAAGTCGCTGACGAAGATCGTGGGCCGGCCCGAGATGGGCGACGACGCCCGCTACCACGACCGGCGCGATCGCGTGCAGATCGTCGACGAGGTCGACGCGATGATCGAGGCGTGGACCGAGAAGCGCACGAAGTACGAGGTCATGGACGTCATGGCGGGAGCCGGCGTCCCCTGCGGCGCGGTCCTCGACTCCACCGAGGTGCTGGCCGACCCGCACCTGCGCAAGCGCCGCTTCGTGGTGGATCTCGAGCACCCGCGGCGGGGGCCCTATCCCATGCCCGGCAATCCGGTACGCCTCTCGGATTCGCCCACCGACGTCACGCGTCCGCCGCTCCTGGGCGAGCACAACGCCGAGATCTACGGCCGCCTGCTCGGCGTCGAGCAGGAAGACCTCGACCAGCTCCGCCGCGACGGCGTCATCTAGTGAGGAACAACCGATGAGCGACAACCGCGCCGTAGTCGTCGATCCCGAAGCCCCGGGCCGGCTCGTCCTCCGCCCGGTCCCCGATCCCACCCCCGATCGCGACGAGGCGATCGTGAGGGTGCGCGCCATCTCGCTGAACCGCGGCGAGGTGCGCCGCTCGACCATGGCGCCGGCCGGCTGGCGCCCGGGCTGGGACCTGGCCGGCAACGTCGAGCGCGCCGCCTCCGACGGCTCGGGCCCGAAAGTCGGCGCCCGCGTGGTGGGCTTCCTGCCGGAGGGCGCCTGGGCCGAGCGGGTGGCGGTGCCGACGCACTCGCTGGCCGAGCTGCCCGACAAGGTGACGCTCTCGCAAGCGGCCACGTTCCCAGTGGCCGGCCTCACCGCGCTCCACGCCCTCGCCAAGAACGGCACGATCCTCGGCAAGCGCGTGCTGGTGACGGGCGCCACTGGCGGCGTCGGCGACTTCGCGGTGCAGCTCGCGCGCCTGGGCGGCGCCCACGTGACCGCCGCGGTCCGCCGCGCCGATCAGACCGCGGCGATGCGGCAGCTCGGCGCGCACGACGTGACGGTGGGCGACGACATCCCGCCCTCGCCCAAGTACGACCTGGTGGTGGAGTCCGTCGGCGGCCGCACCCTCGGCACCGCGCTGGCCGCGCTGGAGCGCGGCGGCGTCTGCGTCACCCTGGGTGTCTCCGCCTCCGCCGAGGTCACCTTCGACACCCGCACCTTCTTCGCCACCGGCCGCACCCAGCTCTACGGCTTCTATGTCTTCACCGAGCTGGGCAACGAGCCCGCGTCGGTGGGCCTGCGCCGGCTCGCCGACCTGGTGGCCGCGGGCCAGCTCGCCCCCCACATCAGCGTGGAGCGGCCGTGGGCCGAGATCGCGCAGATCGCAGCAGACCTGATCGCGCGGAAGTATCCGGGCAAGGCGGTGCTGACGCTCGGCTGATCCGCAGGATCATGTCGCATCACCACCCGGCTGGCGTCCCGCGCCGGGCACCTGGACGTTTCCGCGGAAACGTGGCTCCCCTCTTCCAGCACGGATCGGCCGGGTCGCTCGGGGTCGGCCAGCACCGCGGCGTCCACGTGGACCACCACCGGATACCGCTCGCCCGGGGCGCCGGGATCCGGCGCGTGAGCCGCCGCACGGTCAATTCATCCGCGCGACGCTGTCAACCGGGAAAGCACCTTTACCTCCCTGGTAATTGCGAGCCGTCGCTTCGCGCCGGACCATGTGGCGCGGGAGGAAGGCCATGACCAAGCTCGACGAGCTCGTGGATCGCTACGTTGCGGTGTGGAACGAACCGGATGCGGACCGCCGGCGCGAGTGCATCGCCGCGCTCTGGGCGGAGGACGGCGCCCACTTCACGCCGTCACTGGAAGCGCGGGGCTATCGGGCCCTCGAAGCCCGGGTGACGGGCGCCTACGAGAAGTGGGTGAAGGCAGGCGGCTTCGTGTTCAGATCGGCCCGGAACGTCGAGACGCACCACGCCGGCGTGCGGTTCAACTGGGAGATGGTGCCGGCCGCCGGTGGCGCACCCGCCGCGGTCGGCTTCGACTTCCTGTTGCTGGGCGACGACGGCCGGATCCGGCTCGACTACCAGTTCCTCGACCGGCCGCCGGCGTCCTAAGTCGCTACGCCCCTACTCGCTCAACCACACCGTATCGAGCTGGTTGTTCAGATAGTGGCTCGGAGTGATGGTCCAGCCGTGCACCTTGGACAGATGCGGCACGATGCGGTTCCACTGGAAGGTCATGATGTAGTGCACCTCTTCGTCGTAGAGGCGCTTCTCGAAGGCGCGCAGGTACTTCCGCCGCTCCTCCGGGTCGAGGGCACGGGATTGCTTGACGTACAGATCGTCCATCACGGTGTCCTTGTGACGGCTGAAGTTCACCGGTGACGTGGTGAGGAACCAGTGCAGGTCCATGTCGGGCTCGACGATGGAATTGCACGGCGCGTTGGTGGACACCTCGAAGTCGCCCTGCTTCTGCGCCTGGAGCCACGCGGCCGACTCGAGGGTCACCTGCTTGACGTTGAGCCCGATCTGGCGCCACTGGTCGATGAGCCAGATACCCACCGGCTCGTACGGCTGGGGCACCCCGCGATTCAGCAGCGTGAACGACAGGCCCTCCTGGCCCGCCTCCTTGAGCAGCCGCCGGGCCTCGGCCCGGGCCGCGTTGATGTCCGGGCCGTAACCGGCCAGCTTCGCCAGCTCGTCCGGCGGCGTGGCCCACGGCGTGCCGGGCACCTGGATGCCCGCGACTTCCTTCACCACCGCGATTCGCGAGAGCGCCTTCGAGCCGGCGTAGCGGTCGAGCGCCAGCGAGAGCGCCCGGCGCACGCGCTTGTCGCCGAAGGGCTTCTTCTCCTGGTTCATCGCCACCTGGATCGAGCAGTTCCACGCGCTCTCCTGCACCGTGATCTTGTTGCCGAGCGCCTGGACCAGCCCGTCGCGCTGCGCCGGGGTGAAGCCGCGGAACTGGATCATGGCGCGCTCGCCGCGGATGGCCGCCACCTGGGCCGAGGCGTCCTGGATGAAGATCGCGCGGAAGCCGTCGAGGTAGGGCTTGCCCTTGTCCCAGTAGTCCGGGTTCTTCTTGCCCACCCAGTGCGAGCCGCGCACGTATTCCACGAACTTGAAGGGCCCGGTGCCCATCACGTTCTTCTCGTACCAGTGCATGTCCTTGGCCAGGATCTCCGCCCGGTAGATCCAGTTCCACGGCGAGGAGAGGTTGGCGAGGAACGACGCCTCCGGATACTTGAGCCGGAAGATCACGGTGTCCGCGTTCGGGGCCTCCACCGCCTCCACCGTCTTGTAGGCCGCCCGCCGGCTCGAGACGACCCCGGCGGGCGGGAAGATGATCTTGTCGTACGAGGCCTTGACGTCCGCGGAGGTGAGCAGGCTCCCGTCGTGGAACTTCACCCCGTGGCGGATCTTGAAGGTGTAGGTTCGCTTGTCGGGCGAGATCGTCCAGGACTCGGCGAGGTCGCCGATGAACTTGGTGCCGGTCCGGTCGAACGGATCGACGCGCATCAGGGTGTTGTAGTGCGGCGCCCCGGGATGAAGCATCCCGAACGTCTCTTCCCGGTGAGCGTCGAAGCTCGGGGGCTCCGCGGCGACCACGAAGATCAGCTCGCCTCCGTGGCGCGGCTGCTCCTGGGCCGAGACGGGCGACGGGCGCCCGCTCGCCAGGACGAGGATCGCGCAGCCGATGATCGACAGTGATCGCGAGAGCCGGCTCATGTATGACCTCCGAGGAATATGGGTCGAGCCGGAGTCTATCAGAAGCGGGACGTGCTAGTCTCTTGCCGTGGCTCGCGCGCTCCGAGCGCTCGCTCCGCTGGCCCTGTTCGCGACGCTCGGCGCCGCGCCCGCCGGCGCCGAGCCGAGCGGTACGATCTCCATCGCGGTTCACGTCACCCTCGCCACGCGCTGGCTCGACCCGGCGGAGACCGACGCCGAGATCACCCCGTTCATGATCTTCTACGCGCTGCACGACGCGCTCGTGAAGCCGATGCCGTCCGGCCTCAACGCCCCGAGCCTGGCCGAGTCGTGGAGCGTGTCGAAGGACGGGCGTAGCTGGGAGTTCGTGCTCCGCAGGGGCGCGCGCTTCCACAACGGCGAGCCGGTCACCGCGGAGGACGTGAAGTTCTCCTTCGAGCGCTACCGCGGCGCGGCCGCCCCGATCCTGAAGGAGCGCGTCCGGGAGGTGCAGGTGGTGGATCCGAGCCACGTGCGCTTTCACCTCCGGGACCCGTGGCCCGACTTCATGACCTTCTACGGCACGAGCGCCTCCGGCGCCGCCTGGATCGTGCCGAAGAAATACGTCGAGAAGGTCGGCGAGGACGGGTTCCGGAAGGCGCCCATCGGCGCCGGCCCGTACCGGTTCGTGAGCTTCCAGCCCGGCATCGAGCTGGTGCTGGAAGCCTTCGACGGGTACTGGCGCAAGACCCCGAGCGTGAAGCGCCTGGTGCTGCGCAGCATCCCGGACGAGTCCACCCGGGCCGCCGCGCTCAAGCGCGGCGAGGTGGACATCTCCTACTACCTCAACGGGCCGGTCGCGGAGGACGTCCGGCGCACGCCGGGGCTCACCCTGACCCCGATGCGCACGAACGGGCTGCTGTTCATGATGTTCCCCGAGCAGTGGACGCCGGGCTCGCCCTGGGCGGACCGCCGCGTGCGGCTGGCGGCCAGCCTGGCCATCGACCGCCAGGCCATCAACGAGGCCGAGGCGCTCGGGTTCTCGGGTCCCACCGGCGGCATCGTGCCGCGTCACCAGGAGTTCGCGCTCTCCATCGCGCCCGATCCGTACGATCCCCGGCGCGCGAAGGCCCTCCTGGCCGAGGCCGGCTATCCCACCGGATTCGACGCGGGAGAGTTCACCCCGTTTCCGCCCTACACCTCGATGGGCGAGGCCATCGCGAACTATCTGGCCGCGGTCGGGATCCGCACGCGCGTACGCACGATGGAGCGCGCCGCCCTGCTCTCGGCCTGGCGCGACAAGAAGCTCCGGAACCTCTTCGTCGGCGCGGTCGGCTCCGCCGGGAACGCCTCGACGCGCATCGAGGCGCTCGCCACCAGCCGGGGCGTCCTGTCCTACGGCACGATCCCGGAGGTCGAGAGCCTCTTCCAGGCGCAGATCCAGGAGACGGACCGCAAGAAGCGGGAGGAGATGCTGCAGCAGATCCAGCGGATACTCCAGGAGCGGGTCGTCTTCGCGCCGATCTGGGAGAACGGATTCCTCCGCGCCTACGGCCCGCGCGTCGAGGAGGCCGCGCTCTCGCTGATCCCCTCGTTCCCCTACGCGGGGCCCCTCGAGGAGCTGAGGCTCCGGCGCTAGCGCTTGAGCCGCGGCAGGAGCCGCGTCGCGGCCTCGTCCACCTGGGCGAGCTGATCGCCGCCCGCGAAGCGCAGCGCCAGATGGCTCGCGCCCGCGTCGATCCACCGCTGCAGCCACTCCGCGCAGCCCTCGATCGGGCCGGCGTACGTGGCCTGCCGGGCCAGCATGGCCTTGGCCGGCGCCGCGTAGTACGTCTCGAGGAAGGTGTGCAGGCGCTGCTCCGCGGCGGCCTTGCTCGGGTCCAGGGCCAGAGTCAGGTACGCCGCGCCGGTCACCGCGCCGGCCGGACGACCGGCGGCGCGGGCGGCCGCCTGGATGCGCGGGAAGTGCTCGGCGAAGAACTCCACGCTGGGCCCGGTGGGGAACCACGCGTCGAAGCGCGCCGCCTCGCGAAACGCGGTCGGCCCGCCACCGCCGATCCAGATGGGCGGGCCGCCCGGGCGATGCGGCTTCGGCTCGACGGTGGCGCCGTCCAGCGTGAAGTGCTTGCCGCCGAAGCCGACACCGTCGCGCTGCCAGAGCGCGCGGCAGATCTCGAGCGTCTCGAGGAAGCGGCCGACGCGCCGGTCCCACGGCACGCCGGCCGACGCGAACTCCTTGCGGATCGCGGGGGTGTCGGCCGCGATGCCCACGCCCAGGATCACGCGCCCCTCGGCCAGGCGGTCCACGGTGGCGACCAGGTGCGCCAGCACCACTGGGTTGCGCAGCGCGGGCAGCAGCACGCCGGTGCCCAACCGCACGCGCCGCGTGCGCGCGGCGATGGCGGCCATCAGCGTGAGCGGCTCGTGTCGGGGCCGCGCGGTGATCGAGTCGCCGATCCACACCGAGTCGAAGCCGGCGGCCTCCGCGCGCTCGGCCATGGTGAGCAGCGGACCCGTCTCCGGTCGCCCGGACATGATCGCCTCGCGGGTGGGAATCAGGACGCCGAGTTCCATCACCGTCTCGCCCTACGCATCACGCCACGCGCTCGCCTGATCCAGCGCGGCCGTCGCCTCGGCGTCGAGGCGCAGCTCGATCGCGCCCACCAGCTCCTTGAGCTGCACGGCCGAGGTCGCGCTCGCGATCGGGGCGGTGATGCCGGGCCGGTGGGCGAGCCAGGAGAGCGAGACCTGCGCCGGCGTGGCATTCACCGACGCCGCCACCTTCTCGACCGCGGCCAGGACCCGGAAGCCCCGATCGTTCATGTAGGTCTTCTCGACCCCGCCGGCGCGCGCGGTCTTGGGCAGCGGCTCGCCGGAGCGATACTTGCCGGAGAGGAAGCCGCTCGCGAGCGAGGAGTACGGGATGACGCCGACCCCTTGCTCGAGGCAGAGCGGCTCCAGCTCGCGCTCGTACTCGTCGCGGATCACCAGGTTGTACTTCGGCTGCAGGCATTCGTAACGCGCGTAGCCGTGCCGGTCGCTCTCCCACAGTGAGCGGGTCAGCCGCCACGCCGGGTAGTTGGAGCACCCGAGGTACCGCACCTTGCCCTGGCCCACCAGGTCGTCGAAGGCGCGCAGCGTCTCCTCGAGCGGGGTCTCGCGGTCGTCCCAGTGCGCCTGGTAGAGATCGATGTAGTCGGTCTGCAGGCGGCGCAGCGAGGCCTCGACGCCTTCCATGATGTGCGTGCGCGAGAGGCCCGAGTCGTTGGGCCCCGACCCCATCGGCCCCATCACCTTGGTGGCCATCAGCACCGCGGGCCGGTTCCGGCGGGCGGTCATCCAGATGCCGAGCGCGGTCTCCGACTCGCCGCCCTTGTTGCCGGGCGCCCAGCGGGAGTAGACGTCGGCGGTGTCGATGAAGTTGCCACCGGCCTCGACGTAGGCGTCGAGCACCGCTTCCGAGGCCTTCTGGTCCGTCGTCCACCCGAACGTGTTGCCGCCCAGGCACAGCGCGGACACCTTGAGCCCGGTGCGACCCAGCTTGCGCATCAACATGAGCACTTTCTCCCTTGCTTACGCCGGAGTCACTTCCGCCAGAGTTGATCGGACGCCAGCCGGGCGCCCTCGGCCATCGACTTGAGCTTGGCCCACGCGATCTCGGGCTCCACCAAGGCCTGGGACCGCGCGAAGGTGGCGAACCCGCAGTCGCTGCCCGCGATCACCCGCTCCCGCCCCACCAGCTCGGCGTAGCGGACGATCCGCTGCGCGACCAGCTCCGGATGCTCGATGAAGTTGGTGGTGGTGTCGAGCACGCCCGGGATGATCACCTTGTCGTCCGGCAGCCGGGTCTCCCGGAATACGACCCATTCGTGCTCGTGACGCGGGTTGGCGCCCTCGAAGGAGAGCCCCTGGGGCCGGGCCTTGAGGACGACCTGGATGATCTCCCGCAGGGGAATGTCGCGGTGGTGGGGGCCTTCGTAGTTGCCCCAGCAGAGGTGCAGGCGCATGCGATTCGCCGGGATGTCGCGCAGCGCGTGATTGAGCGCCTCGACGTTGGCCTCGGCGATCTTCACGAACTCGGCGTTGCTCAGCTCGGGAAACGCCAGATGTCGCCCCATCGCGAGGTCCGGGCAATCCACCTGGAGCACGAAGCCGGCCCGGTGGATGGCGTCGTACTCCTCCTTCATCACGTCCACCAGCCGCGCCAGATAGGCCTCGCGGGTCGGATAGTAGGTGTTGCGCAGGAAGTGGGCGATGACCCCGGGCGAGGCGGCGGTCATGAAGGCCTCGGTGGGCTTGGCGGCGGCCACCGCCGCACGCAGGTTGGCCACGTCCCGCTCCACCGCGGTCCGGTCCTTCCAGTCGATCGGGCCCGTGCACGCCGGGCGCGCCACCGCCGCGCGTCGCTCGGCGCGCGCGGCGGCCTCGGGAAAGTCCGCCCAGTCCGCCCTCGCCGCGACCCCGCTCTGGCCGTCGAAGCCGGTGAGGCGATGGCGCACGTACGTGGAGTAGCCGACCTTGCCCTGCTCGCCGTCGCTGACCACGTCCACGCCGGCCTCGACCTGCTTCCGCACGATGTCGGCGACGGCCCGACGGACGCCCGCCTCGAATGCGGCCGGATCGGTCGGGACACCCGTGTCGTGCGCCTCGAGCATCGGGATCAGGTCGGCGGGCCGGGGCAGGCTGCCCGTGTGCGTGGTCAGGATACGGTCGGCGCTTCGCTTCATGTTGGCTTCATGGGGGGCGAGCGGAATCTCACCTACTCGCGGGCGATTGTCAAGAATGGTAGAGTCTGGCCGACCTGACCCGGCCCTTTCTCCCCTACCCAAAGGAGATCGCCATGGGACGCGCCTACAACGTCATCGACGCCGACGGCCACGTGCTGGAACCGGTGGACATCTGGGACAAGTACATCGATCCCTCCTACCGCGAGCGCGCCCCCCGGATGATCATCGACACCGACGGCAAGGAGCGCCTGCTCGTCGAGGGGCAGGTGCTCGGGAGCAAGAAGGGCTTCAACGTGGTCGGCGCCATCGGCTCCCGCCAGGGCGGGGTGCCCGAGGCCACCATGAAGTACGTGGACGGGCGCGCGGGCGGCTTCGATCCGCATGCCCGGATCCCGGACATGGATCTGGACGGCATCGACGCCGCGTTCCTCTACCCCTCGGTCGGCCTCTTCGCGGGCGCGGTGCGGGAGCCGGGGCTGGCGGCCGCGATGTGCCGCGCCTACAACCGCTGGCTCGCCGAGTACTGCCAGCCCTACCCGGACCGGCTCTTCGGGGTGGCGATGCTGCCGATGCAGTCCATCGATCTGGCCATCGAGGAGATGCGGTTCGCCCGCCGGGAGCTCGGGATGCGCGGCGGCTTCCTGCGTCCGAATCCCTACAACGGCCGTTCCCTCCATGACCCGGCCTACGAGCCGTTCTGGACGGAGGCCGAGGCGCTCGACTTCGCCATCGGGCTCCACGAGGGTGCGAGCGGCGGCATGCCGCAGGTCGGCGTCGATCGCTTCGAGACCCGCGGGGCCCGGCACATCATCTCGCACACCATGGAGATGATGCTGGCCGCGATGAGCGTGATCTGGGGCGGGGTGTGCGACCGGCACCCGCGCCTGCGCATCGCCTTCCTCGAGTCGGGCGGCGGTTGGATCGCGCCCTGGCTCGACCGGATGGACCGCCACTTCGACGACCAGGGCTTCAACGACTCCGGGCTGTCCATGAGGCCCAGTGATCTGTTCCAGCGCAACTGCTGGATCTCCTTCGAGCCGGTCGAGGGCTGCCTCGGTGCCCTCGCGGAGTACATCGGCCCGCACAAGATCCTGTGGGCCACCGACTACCCGCACCCCGACGGCTTCTTCCCCGGCGCGCCCGCACTGATCGCAAATCGGCCCGAGCTGTCGGAGGAGACCAAGCGCCAGATCCTGGGCGGCGGGGCCCGGGGGTTCTATAGACTCTGATCCGGTGACTTCCCAGGAGCGACCGTGACCGATCACGCCCTCTCCGGCATCCGCATCCTGGACCTCACCCAGTTCGAGGCCGGCACCTCCTGCACCCAGCTCCTCGGGTGGCTCGGCGCCGACGTCATCAAGATCGAGCCGCCGGGTGGCGAGCAGTCGCGCCGCAACCGGCCGGAGGTGCCGGGGCTCGACGCGATGTTCTTCCTGCTCTTCAACGCCAACAAGCGCAGCGTCACGATCGACCTCAAGAAGCCGGAGGGCCACGCGCTCTTCCTGCGGCTGGTCGAGCGGGCCGACGTCGTGGCCGAGAACTTCGCGCCCGGGCTCATGGAGCGGCTCGGGCTCGACTACGAGCGGCTCAGCGCGGTGAATCCAAAGATCATCCTGGCGCGGCTGAAGGGCTTCGGGCTCTCGGGGCCGTATCACGAGTACAAGAGCTTCGACATGATCGCCCAGGCGATGGGCGGCGTGATGAGCGTGACCGGCTTCCCGGATCGCGAGCCGGTGCTCTGCGGCGCCAACATCGGCGACAGCGGAGCCGGCGTGCACATGGCGGCGGGCATCATGGCCGCCTACATCGAGCGGCAGCGCACCGGCCGCGGCCAGGTGGTCGAGGTCTCCATGCAGGAGGCGGTGGCCAACCTGATCCGCCAGCGCTACGTGGTCCACTACCGGGACGGCAAGCCGACCCCGCGGCGCGGAAACGGGGCGCCGCCGGGCGCGGTGCCGGACGGCCTCTATCCCTGCGCGCCGGGCGGACCCAACGACTACGTCTACATCTACGTGCAGCCGATGAACCCGGGCATGTGGGAGGACTTCGCGCGGGCCCTCGGCCGCGAAGACCTGCTGGCGGATCCGCGCTGCGTCGACGCGGCTTCCAGATGGGCTCATCGAGACGCGCTCAACGGCATCGCGAAGGCGTGGACCGGCGCGCGCGCCAAGCAGGAGGTGCTGACCACCCTCGGCAAGGCGGGCGTCCCCTGCGGCGCGATCCTGGATACCCAGGAGGTGCTGGACGACCCGCATCTGAACGAGCGCGGCGCGGTCGAGACGATCGACCATCCCACGCGCGGCCGCTTCCGGGTGCCCGGCTGCCCGATCCGCCTCTCCTCCGGAAAGTCGGTGACGACGCCACCGCCGCTGACGGGCCAGCACACCGAGGAGGTGCTGGCCGAGGTGCTCGGGCTCGCCCCGGAGGCGGTGGCGGCCCTGCGCTCGCGCGGAGCGATCTGATCGGTGTTCTTCGGCCACTCGCCGGAGATCTGGCAACAGTTCCCCCATCTCGTGCCCGGCGTCCTCGTGGTCGGTGGCATCGACGCCGGCGCGGACGTGCGGGCGCTCCTCGCCCCCTGGCACGACCGGGCCCGCGAGCGGCTCGCGCGCGGGCCGGAGTCGGAGCTGGCGGAGGTGTCGGCCTGGCGGCGTGCCTACGCCCAGATGGGCCTCAAGCCGACCCAGTATCGCTCGGCCGCCGAGGCGCTGCTCCGCCGCTTCCGGCGTGAGGGCGATCTGCCCCGCGTACACCCGCTGGTGGATCTCGGCAACGCGCTCTCGCTCGCCTTCGCGCTGCCGGTGGCGGTGTTCGATCTGGCCGCGGTGGACGGCTCTCTGGAAGTCCGGCGCGCGGAGGGTGGCGAGGAGCACGTGGGCTTCAACGGCGAGATCGAGCGCGCGGAGCCCGGCGAGGTCATCTTCGCCGACGCGGCGAAGCACGCGCACGCGCGACGCTGGACGTTTCGGCAGAGCCGGCGGTCGACGGTCTCCGCGGCCACCCGCGACGTGCTGATCGTCGCCGAGGGCCTCCATCCGACTGCCGGCGCCGACGTGCCCGCCCTCGTCGACGCGCTCGCCGACGGCCTCGCCCGCACCTGGGGTGCCCCGCGCCAGCGCGCCGTGCTTACCGCCGCCGCGCCGCGACTCGAGCTCGCGGTCTGAGCCGGGCTCCGGCCGGCGTCCCCGCCGTCCGCACCATCGTCGCCCGCAGCGTGCCCGCCGCGGCGGCGGTCGCGGTGTTCGGCACCCTCTACGGCGCGGCCGCGCGTGGCATCCTCGGCGGGCCGCTGACCCTCCTCTCCTCGGTCATCGTCTACTCCGGCGCGCTCCAGTTCGCGATGGTGGCCCTGCTCGGCGTGGGCACCGCCGCGCTGCCGCTGCTGCTGACCGCCCTGGTGCTGAACCTCCGCCACCTGGTGCTGGGCGCGGCGCTGCGCTCGCGCTTCGAAAGCGGGCGGCTCGGCCGGGCCGGGCTCGCGTTCTTCCTGGTCGACGAGACGTTCGGCTTCGCGATCGCGGCCGGCAACGCGGTGGAGCCGGCCGCCGTGGGCCGGACCACCGAGCGCACGCTGCTGGTCGCCGGCCTCACGCTCTACGTGGCGTGGCTCGCGGGCACGCTGGTCGGCGTACTGGGCGGCGGGCTGACCGCGGTGGAGCGCGCGGCCGGCGCGATCTTCCCGGTGCTGTTCATCGGCCTCGCCGCCCTCGCCGCCACGCGCCGCTCCCACGTGATCCGCGCGCTCGCCGCCGCCGTCCTCACCGCCCTGGTGGCCTGGCTGCTGCCCGGCCTGCGCATGCTGGCCCCGGTGGTGGCGGGGGTGCTGGTGGCTCTGCCGGGGCGCGAGCGATGAGCCCGCCGCTCCTACTCGCGATCGCGCTGATCACCTACGGAAGCCGCGCCGCCGCGGTGGTGCTGCTCCCGCGCCCGGGCGCGCGCTTCGAGACCGTGCTCTCCCGCATCCCGGCCGCGATCTTCGCCGGGCTCGCCACCGCGACGCTCCTGGGCGAGGGCGGCACGCTGGCCGGCCTGCCCATCCTGGGCGCCGCCGCCGGCGCGCTGGTGGCGACGCCGGCGCGCTCGCTGCTGCTCTGCCTGGTGGGCGGCGCGATCGGCTACGCGGTGGGCGCGCTCGGGGGCTGAGCGCGTCCGGGACGGTCAGTGGCCCTTGGGCCAGGTGCCCATCACCTGCCGGAGAATCGCGAGCTCGCCGATGTGATAGGTGTTGTGCTCGGAGACGATCAGCAGCTCGCGGATCAGCGTGTGCTGCTGGGCGTAGGGCAGCGGCGAGCCCAGGGCCACGCGGGGATTCGCGGCGATCTTCTCCAGCGCGGCGCGGTCCTTGCGGAATCCGGCCACCGTTTTCTTCCACGCCTTTGCGTCGGCCTTGGCGTCGGCTGCCGGCCAGTAGTCGTCCGGCCAGGTGGGCAGTCGATAGTCTGAATCCTCGATGTACTCGAGGATGTCGCGCTGGGCGATCCGCATGTGCTCGAGCAGGTGCCAGGGCGTGTACGGCACGTTCGGTGGCCGCGAGTTGATGTGCTCCATGGGGAACTGCGCCACCACGTCCTCGAAGGTCATGTACGACGGCCCGTGGACCAGGTTCCGCACCTCGGCGCGGACCGCATCTTTTTTGGTGCCGGCCCTGGTGCCGGCCTTCGCCTTCGCGCGGCTCATGGCCGCCACGTGGGCCATGTCGGGGCCACCGGCAGCGCCTTCAGCGCTTCCTTGAAGGCGGTCCAGAGGATTAGATGCTGTCCCCACCCCGGCCCGATGAGGGTCGGCCCGATTCCGAATTGCTTCGCGGCCAGCCGGGACGCCTCCCGGATGTCCTCCACCGCCTCGAAGCGCCCGTCGGCCTGACGGCGACTCAGGATGGGCGTGGGCACCGGCAGGCCCGGCCGGAACCCGAGCAGATACTCCTGCCCGTCGTCACCCTCCACGAGGATTCCCCTCACCGTGCCTTGTGCCTTCATGGCGTCCCCCCCGGATCCAACGTACGCGCGTCAACGCTCCATTGACAAGGCCAGGCCGGAGTCTAGACTCGGGGACCAGAGGACGACGACATGGCGACCGGCAATCGTTACGCGTTTCGGCTCCTTCCCGGCATGCGTCGAGGCCTTCGCAGCGAGACGCCGCTGCCGACGCGCCTCGTGTCCAACGAGGAGTTCCCGCCGCTGCCGCAGACGCCGGCTCAGCGTCGGGTGGAAGACCGGATCCTGGCCGAGGCGGGGCGGCGGGCGCCGCGCCTCGGGCTCAGTCGCCGTGACTTTCTCCGCACGAGCGGCGGCATGGCGACGTCGTTGCTCGCGATGAACGCGGTCTTCGGGCGCTTCTTCGACGTGCTGCCGGTCGAGGCCGCCGATGCCGCCGCGTTCAAGGAGCGCGCCGGTGATGCGTTCTTCATCTTCGACGTGCAGCTCCACTACGTGAGCGCGGGCTACGACCCGAAGAACGAGGAGGCGGGACGCACGGGCGCGGTCAGCAAGCGGGCCCTGCTGGGCCTGCGCCGGGGCTCGCGACGGCTGAATCCGAAGCTCGCGGCCGACCAGGGCACGATGGCCGATCTGGCCTGGGCCAACATGGTCAAGGAGGTGTTCCTCGACAGCGAGACCGACATCGGGCTCATCTCGACGCCGCCCGGCCCGTATCCTCAAGACGCGGTCGTGCCGCCGAAGGAGATGACCCACATCCGCGACGAGATCAACCGGGTCACCCAATCGCGGCGGATGCTGGCCCACGGCCTGATCACCCCGCAGCTCGGCCAGGCCGATCTCGATTTCATGGATAAGCAGGCCGCCACCCTCAAGGTGGACGCGTGGAAGGGCTACACCGGCGCCGCCCCCAAGGGCTTCGACCACGGCTGGTTCGTGGACGACGAGAAGATCGCCTATCCCATGCTGGAGCGGGCCCGCAAGCTGGGGATCAAGCGCGTCTGCCTGCACAAGGGGTTGCCCCTCGGCCCGGTCTCCGACTACAACCACCCCCGCGACGCGATCAAGGCCGCGCGCGACTTCCCGGACATCGACTTCATCCTCTATCACGCGGGCCTGCTGACCGTGCCGTCCGGCCGGTCGGCCAACGTGCCGTGGACCACCGAGTTCTGCCAGATGAAGAAGAAGGAGGCGGGGCTCCGGAACATCTACATGGAGCTCGGCTCCACGTTCGGCCAGCTCGCCACCACCAACCCGACCGCGTGTGCGCACCTCATGGGCCAGCTCATCGACGCCTTCGGCGCCGACCACGTGCTGTGGGGCACCGACTCGATCTGGTACGGAACGCCGCAGTGGCAGATCGAGGCCTTCCGGCGCTTCGAGATCCCCCAGGCCCTGATCGACGCGCACGGATACCGACCGCTCACCCGCGCGGTGAAGGAGCAGATCTTCGGCCTCAACGCCGCGCGCGTCTTCAACGTGGACGTGACCGCCAAGCGCAACGAGCTGCCCGAGGACTACCTGAGCCGCATGAAGATGGCGTATCTCCACGACGGCCCCGATCCCAGCCACCGCTGGTACGGTTGGACCGCCTAGTCCACGTAGACGCGGGGGACGCGGGTGTTGATGTTGGTCAGCACCTCGTAGGGGATGGTGCCGGCCCAGTCGGCGAGGTTCTCGCAGGTGATCAGCTCGTTGCCGTCGGCGCCCAGCAGCGTCACCACGTCGCCGTTGTAGGCGGTGTCCCATTCGAGATTGACCATGATCTGGTCCATGCAGACGCGGCCCACCACCGGGTACTTACGGCCGCGGATCAGCACGTGGGCCACGTTGGAGAGCGCGCGGAAGTAGCCGTCGCCGTAGCCCACCGGCACCGTGACCACCCGTACCGGGTGATCGGACTCCCACGTCGAGCCGTAGCTGACCGGGTGGCCGGGCTTGACCACCTTGAAGTAGACCACGCGCGAGTAGAGCGACAGCGCGGGCTTCACCACGATCGTCTTGCGCACCTCGTCCGAGGGATAGACGCCGTAGAGCACGATGCCCGGGCGCACCATGTCGAGATGGCTCTCGGGAAGCTGCAGCACCGCGCCGGAGTTGGCCATGTGGCGCACCGGCGGCCTCATCCCCTGCTTGTCGTACCACTCGAGCACCTCGAGGAAGCGCGCGAGCTGCAGTCGCGCCGAAGTGAGATCGGCGGCGTCCGCGTTGGCGAAGTGCGAATAGATGCCCTCCACGGTCGAGTGCCGGCACTCCGAGGCGCGCTCGAGCAGGCCCCGCGCGCTGTAGTAGTGCACCCCGATCCGCTCCATGCCGGTGTCGATCTTGAGGTGCACCGTCGCGCGGACGCGCATCTGCGCGGCGACCTCGTCGATCTGCTTGAGCTTGTCGATGGACGACGCGGTGATCGTGAGGCCGTGGCGCAGGAAGATCGGGAGCTGGTCGCCGAAGATGCCGCCCATGACCAGGATGGGCAGGGTGACGCCCGCCTCGCGGAGCGCGACGGCCTCTTCGAGGAACGCCACCCCCAGCGATCGGGCCCCGAGCGAGACCAGATGCCGGGCCACCGGCACCAGGCCGTGGCCGTAGGCATTGGCCTTGACGATCGGCATCACCACCGCGGGGGCCACCGCGGCCTGGATCGCGCGGAAATTATCCGCGAGACGGGCCAGGCTGACCTCGACGACCGTCGGCCGCAGTGAGCCGGTGTCCACCGTCTACTTGGGGATCATCCCCTTGAACCGGGGCATGACCTCCTTGGCGAGCAGCTCCATCGAGTGGTGCCAGGCGTTGGGGTTCTCGCTGTAGTCGAAGCAGAAGACGAGGAGCGTGCCGAACCCGCCCACCTCCTCGTAGATGTCGTGGAGCTTCTGGGACACGGTGGCCGGCGAGCCCACCAACCAGTTGTGCTTGGCGCAATACTCTGGCGTCACGTCCGAGTCCGGCACGCTCGCGTCGTGCTTGAGAAACTCGGTGAAGCCGAAGGCGGCGAGCAGCGGCAGGAAGTACTCGGTCATCATGCGGCCCATCATGCCCCCCGCGGAGAGGCGCAGCGCCTCCGCGTCGGTGTCGGCCACGAAGACCTCGCGCACCATTCGCCAGTCGGAGCGCTTCGCGCTCCGCTTCCCCCGCTCCGCGCCCTGCTCGACCGCCTCCCAGTGGCTGCCCACGTAGGCCGGGTTGAGGTTCAGGCTCATCGGCCAGAAGCCCCGCTCGCCCGCGAGCTTGAGCGTGTCCGAGCCCTTGCTGAGCCCGGCCACCCCGATCGGCGGGTGCGGCTTCTGGAACGGGAAGATGTGCGGCCGGAGCGTGTTGAACATCGGCCCGGTCTTGGTCACGTGCCAGAACTTGCCCTTGTAGTCGAACTCCGGCTCGTCGCTCCACAGGCGCAGGATGATGTCGAGCGCCTCGCGCGTCATCTCGCGGTTCTGGCCCGACATGCCGTCCACGTTGAACAGCGACCAATCGCTCGGCAACCCGCTCGCGGCGACCCCGAAGTTGAGCCGGCCCTGCGCCAGGTGGTCCAGCATCGCCACGCGGTTGGCCAGCTCCGCCGGATGGTGATACGGCATCAGGAAGCCGCCGGGGCCGATGCGCATGCGCTTGGTCTGCAGCAGTGCCTGCGCAACCAGCAGGTCGGGCGACGGATGGGGCTCCCACGGCGCGGTATGGTGCTCGCCGATCCACGCTTCGCTGAAGCCCAGCTCGTCGGCCCAGCGGAGCTGCTGGAGATCCCACTGGTGCCCGTCGAAGAGCTTCCGCTCGGGTGGATGCGAGGGCATCGTGAACAGTCCGTATTCCATGGCGAACCTCCTCAGAGATCTCGCTCGAAGGGAAAGAGCGGCCGCCTGCGGTTCCGGTAGGTGAAGAGGCGCAGGTCGGAGCTGGTCACGCCGTCACCGTCGCAGAGCACGATCTGCCGGGCGATCGGCTCGAAGCCGGCCCGGAAGTGCTGGCGTGACTTGATCAGGACGTACTTCTTGCGACGCGGGTCGATCCCGCAGTGGGTGAAGACCCCGGTGTCGAAGGGCTCGCTGCGACCTTCCGAGACGACGATCTGCATGGCCCCGGTGTCGAGCACCACGGTGCGGCCCATGCGCACGCGGGTCCCGGTGGCCATCGGTCCGGTCACCGTGAACTGCCCGTCGGTGATGCGGGTGACCTTGCCGGTCACGTTGAGCGGCTTGCCCCGCAGACCGATCTGGGGCATGTCGATGCGGCCCCCGAGCGGCAGCGTCACTCCCGCCGCGGTCCCCGCGTCCACCAGCCGCCGCACGCCGGCCGGATCGCAGATCGGCCCGGCCACCACGTCGGTGAGACCCTGACGCATGGCTTCCTCGATCACGCTCATCACGTCCTGCGTGCCGCCGGACGCGGTGTTGTCGCCGTGGTCCACCAGAACGATCGGTCCTTCGCTCAGCGTCCGGGCGTGGGCGATCTGTCCGGCCAGCGGGGCGCCTCGATAGAGAAAGTCCTCGCGCCGCTCCCAGGCCATCGCGAGCAGCCGGTCGCGCAGGGCCTGGCCCGCGTCGGTCCGGCGATCGCAGACGACGACCGCCGAGAGCGAGATGTGCGGGATGTCCGAGTGCGGGAAGCCGCCGAACACGGAGGCGTTGAGCACGGCTCCGGAGGCTTCCGCCGCCATCGCCATGTCCATCACGTCCTTCATGGGCTGGCGCGACGGGGTGTGCACCAGCGTGCTGGTCATCATGGGGAGCGATCCCCACACCATGACCGGCTCGATCTCCCCGCGCAGCGCCCGCATCATGGTACGCCCCGCGCGCTGGCCGGTGTCCCCCATGTCCACGTGCGGGTAGGTACAGTAGCCGGTGATCACGGTGGCGTTGTCCACCATGGCGGCCGTCATGTGCGAGTGGAAGTCGAGGCCCACCGCGATGGGCACCCGCGGGGCCACCGCGCGGATGCGCCGCAGCAGCTCGCCCTCGCCGTCGTCCACGTGCTCGGCCACCATCGCCCCGTGCAGCGCCAGGAACACCGCGTCGCAGCCGCCGCGGACCGCGCCCACGATGGCCTCGACCATGTCCTCGTAGGCCGCCTTCTCCACGTAGCCCGACGGGTGCGCCCCGCCCGCGACCGGCAGCACGATCTCCGCGCCCTCGCGCTGGGCCACGTCGAGGAAGCCGCCCAGCTGGGTGTTGGTGTCCTTGAACTCCGCGATGGCGGCCTCGCCCTGCAGGGGGCGGAACGACGACAGCGGGGTCGGCACCGGAGAGAAGGTGTTGGTCTCGTGCATCATCATCGCGAGGACGACCTTGAGACGGGCCATGGCGGGGAGACGGGCCATGGCGGGAGCATACTATCGCCCGGGAGACGACCTCAATGTACTTCACCGGCTTCGACTGTCTCGGCTGCCGCGCCGCGTATCCGCCGGACCAGGATCTCCTCCTCTGCCCGCGCTGCCACAATCTCCTCGAGGCCCGCTACGACCTCGCCCGCTTCGGCCGCGAGGTCGATCGGGACGCCGTCGTCCGGCGCCCGGCTGGAGTCTGGCGCTGGACCGAACTGCTGCCGGTGCTCGATCCGGTCCGGATCGTCACGCTGGGAGAGGGCGGCACGCCGTTTCTCCGCTCCGAGCGGCTCGCCCGAGCCTGCGGGGTCCGGGAGCTCTGGCTCAAGTCCGACGCCACCGGCAATCCCACCGGCTCGCTGAAGGACCGCTCGATCACGGTCTCGGCCACGAAGGCGGTCGAGTTCGGCTACGACGTGCTCTCCTGCGACTCCACCGGCAACAAGGCCTCGTCCACCGCGGCCTACGCCGCGCGCGCCGGCCTGCGGAGCGTGGTGTTCTGCCCCAAGGACACGCCGGTGCCCAAGATGGCGCAGGCGGTGTTCTTCGGGGCGCGGCTCATCCGCGTCGACGGCCACTACTCCCAGATCAACGCCATGTACCGGAAGCTGATCGGCAGCGGGCGGGTGAAGTGGTACGACTGCGGCACCGACAACCCGTTCCGTTACGAGGGCAAGAAGACCTACGCCTACGAGATCGCCCAGGAGCTGGGCTGGCGCGCGCCCGATCGCGTGCTGCAGCCGGCGGCGGGTGGCATGTCCGTGGTCAAGACCTGGAAGGGCTTCAACGAGCTGCGCGCCATCGGCTGGGTGGAGCGACTGCCGAAGATGACCGCGGTGCAGGCCGCGCGCTGCGCGCCCATCGTCGAGTCGTGGAAGAACGGGCTCCCGCGCGTGGCCCCGGTGGCCAAGCAGGCCACGGTCGCCAGCGCCCTGGCCGTCGCCGACCCGGGGCTGCTCGGCGACCGGACCCTCGAGGCCATCCGCGCCTCGAACGGCGCCGCGGTCGGCGTCGAGGAGACGGAGATCATGGACGCGGTGCGCCTGCTCGCCCAGGACGGGCTCATGATCGAGCCGAGCGGCGCGGTCACCGTCGCCGCGGTCCGGCGCGGCGTGCGCGAAGGCACGATCGACCGGGGCGAATCGGTGGTGTGCGTCCTCACCGGATCGGGCTTCAAGGACTTCGACCGAATCCTCGACCTGGTGGAGATCCCCCGGCAGATCGTCTCGGGCTACGAGGCCATGGTGGCCGAAGCCGAGCGAATCGGCTGAGAGCCGGGCTCAGCGCCCGGCGAGGCGTGCCCGGTAGGCGTCGAGGATCTTCGCGCCGGGCGCGCCCATCTGGCGAAGCCAGTCATCCAGCGCCGGGCGCCCGGCCGCGCGAAGCGCCTGCCGGTACTCGAGGGACAGGTCGGTGTGGAGCGCCACCCCGGCCGCGCGCATCCGGGCGTAGTTGGCGGCCACCCGGGTCCGCAGCACGTCCCACTGACGCGCTTCGGTCTCGGCCGCCGCTTCCCGCACCGCCTGCTGCTGCGCGGGATCGAGCGCGCGCCACGCGTCGCCGTTGACCGTGACCATGCTCATGGTCACCGCGTATTCGATGGCGGTGAAGTGGCGCAGCGTCTCCATCAGCCGCGCGCCCGCGCCGCCGTCGCCTGAGGAGAGCACCGCGTCGAGCTGCCCGGCCTTGAGCTGCGGCAGCGCGTCGGCGAACGACACGACCACCGGCATCGCGCCCGCGGCCTTGAAGGCGATCACCCCGTTGGCGTCGGCGGTGCGGATGCGAAGGCCGCGGAGCGCGTCCATCGAGTCCACCGGCTTGTTGGCCCAGATGCCCGCGGCGGGCCAGGGCGACAGGAACAGCAGAACCTGGTTGTGCCGGGCCAGCGCGCGCTCGTAGGAGCGGCGGGCCACCGCCGCGAGCGCCTGTCCTTGCTCCGGGGTCGTGGCCAGGAAGGGCAGCGACGGGAGCAGGAAGATGGGATCCACGCCGCTCAGCGCGCCCATGTAGGTGTTGCCGATCGGCAGATCGCCGCGGCGAATGGCGTCCACCATCTCGTTGGAGCGGTAGCCGCTCGAGGCGTCGTACTGATGCGCGATCTCGATGCGGCCGCCGGTACGGAGGGTGACCTCGCGGGCGAAGCGGGCGTCGGCCTCGCCTTGGATGGAGGTGGCCGGGTACTCGTTCGCCATGCCCCAGGTGACGGTCTGGGCCCGCGCGATGCCCGCGGCCAGCAGGACGATCACGGTCATCAGCGCGAGCGCGGTCTTGCGATGAGCCATCGCGGGAGCCCTCCGGGCCGAGCATACCGCACCTCCGGACGCTCGGCGAAAGACGGGTCGACCCTCGACGAAAGACGGGGTAGGATGCTGCCGCCATGCGGGCCGCCGTGATGCGGAGCCGGAAGCTGGTCGTCGCCGACGTGCCCCTGCCCGAGCCGGGGCCGGGCGAGGTGCTGGTCAAGACGCTCGCGTGCGGGATCTGCGGCTCGGATCTGCACGCGCTGAAGCACGCCGAGCGCTTCGTGGAGGCCTCGCGCCGCGCGGGCAGCGTGTTCACGATGGACCTCGCGCGCGACGTGGTGATGGGCCACGAGTTCTGCGCGGAGATCGTGGAGCACGGCCCGGGCACGCGGCGGACGCTGCCGGTCGGCGCGCGCGTCTGCTCCCGGCCGACCATCATCCGCGCGGACGGCCCGCGCGCGGTCGGCTACTCCAACGACACGCCGGGCGGCTACGCCGAGTACATGCGCCTCACCGAGGCGCTGCTCCTGGAGGTGCCGAACGGGCTGCCCACCGAGCAGGCCGCGCTCACCGAGCCGATGGCGGTGGGCCTCCACGCGGTGGCCAAGGCGCGCCTCGAGCCCGACGACGCCCCGCTGGTGATCGGCTGCGGCCCGGTCGGCCTCGCGGTGATCGCGGCGCTGCGCCTGACCGGGGCGCGGCCCATCGTGGCCGCCGACTTCTCGGCCCGCCGCCGGGATCTCGCGGTGGAGCTGGGCGCCGACGTCGTGGTGGATCCCGCCCGATCCACGCCGTGGTCGAGCTGGCGCGAGGCCGCGGTGTGGCGCGACGCGAGCCGCGCCCCCGTCCTGCCCCCGTGGATCGCGGGCCCGCCGGTGCGGCCGGCGGTCGTCTTCGAGTGCGTGGGCGTGCCCGGCGTGCTCGATCAGCTCATGGCCGCCGCGCCCCGCGGCTCGCGCATCGTGGTGGTCGGCGTGTGCATGGAGCCCGACACCATCCACCCGATGCTCGGCATCAGCAAGGAGCTGAACCTCCAGTTCGTGCTCGGCTACACCCCCGACGAGTTCGCGGCGACCCTCCGCCACATCGCCGACGGCAAGATCCCGACCACGCCGCTCGTCACCGGCAAGGTCGGCGTCGAGGGCGTGGCGGACGCCTTCGAGGCCCTCGCCTCCCCCACGCTCCACGCCAAAATCCTGGTCGAGCCCTGGCGGGCCTGAGGCCATCGCCGTCCCCGCGTCGTCCACGTTCGCCGCGCTGCGGGAACGGAACTACCGCTTCTACTGGATCGGGCTCGCGTTCTACGTCCTGGGGCATCGCGCCGAATACGTGACGTTCGCCTGGATGGTGTGGGAGCTGACCCACGACGCGCTCTATCTGGGCTACCTGGGCATGGCGCAGGGCATTCCCTTCGTGGCCTTCCAGCTCTGGGGCGGCGTGCTGGCCGATCGAGTCAACCGGCTGCGGCTGCTGCGCGGCACCCAGCTCGTCACGACGGTGGTGCTGGTCGCCGCCTTCGTGCTCTCGGTGTCGGGCGTGCTCCACGTCGCGCACCTGCTCGTGCTGGCCGCGCTCTCCAACTCGTTCCGCGCCTTCGACGAGCCGAGCCGGATGTCGCTCGTCCCCCAGATCGTGGGACGCGCGCGCCTGTCCAACGCGATCGCGCTCGGCTCGATCCCCTGGCAGGCCGGGCGCATGATCGGGCCGTCCATCACCGGGATCCTCATCGCGGCGTTCGGAGGCACCGTCGGCTTCGGGCTGGCCGACGCCTCGTCGGCGGTGGCCCTCGTGCTGTACGGGAGGCTCCGCGTGAACTCGGACGCGCCCGCGCCCAGCGGGCAGCACGTCTTCCGGCAGCTCTACGACGGCCTGCACTTCGTCGCCCACGACTTCCTCTTCACGGGGCTCATCGGCCTGGCCCTCTTCAACGCGATCTTCGGTCTCTCCTACGTGACGCTGCTGCCGATCTTCGCCGACGTATACTTCCAGGCCGGCTCCGCCGGCTACGGCCTGCTGAGCGCCGCGCACGGCATCGGCGCGCTCGTCGGCACGCTCATCGTGGCCACGATCGCCGCACGCCTCCGCCGGCGCGGGCTGATCATCGTGGCCGGCGCCGCGGGCATGGGCCTGGCCCTGGTGATCTTCTCGCGGGCGCCGGGCCTCGGCCTCGCGCTGCCGATGCTGGCCTGCGTGGGCTTCGGCAACACGTTCTATCTCACGCAGGTGAGCACCCAGCTCCAGGAGACGGTGCCCGACAAGCTCCGTGGCCGGGTGATGAGCCTCTACGCGCTCTGCTGGAACCTGCTGCCGATCGGCGGGCTGCTGGGCGGCCTCCTCGCTGCGGCGGTCGACGCGCGCTTCGCGGTGGCGGTGGGCGGCGCGCTGGTCGCGGCCAACGCGGTCAGCCTGCTGGCCTCCCGTCGGCTGCGGCTGCTATAGTCTTCAACCGGGAAGGAGACCAACATGGCCGACGTGCTGACGGTGGTGGCGAGGATCCGGGCCGCGAAGGGCAAGGGCGACGCGCTCGCCGCGCTGTTGCGAGAGCAGGTGGCGGCGGTGCGCAAGGCAGAGCCGGGCTGCCTGGTCTATCGCCCGCATCGCTCCACCAAGGATCCCGATCTCTTCATCTTCTACGAGCAGTACAAGGACGACGCCGCCTTCGACCTCCACCGCAAAGCGCCGCACCTGGCCGCCTATCGTGAGCGGCGGGAGAAGGAAGGCCTGACCCAAGGCCCGGCCGAGGTCGAGATCTACCGCTCGATCACCGACTGATCTCGGCGGCCAGCTCTTTCCGGAGCGCCTCGGCCAGGCGCGCGTACTGGCCGGCGAAGTTGTAGAGCTGGGCCGAGACCCGGACCAGTCGCCGCGGCGGCGCGGGCCAGCGCATGATCGGCACCTCGATGCCCCAGCCGTCGAAGAGCCGCGCCTGCAGCGGCTCGGGCACCCGCCACCCGGTCTCCGGCTTGACGCTGTCCGGCAGGAGCACGCTCGCGAGCGAGCCGATCATCGCCTCGGGGCACGCGGGCGCGGTGCCCACCGCCTCGCACAGCACCCGCCGCGCCTCGAGCGCGAGCGCGCGGTTGCGCGCCATCAGCGCCGGCCATCCCCCCGGCACCAGCCCGCCCAGGTACTCGAGCGCCTTCGGCACGGTCAGCCACGCGGTCGGATCCTGCGTGCCGGTCCAGTCGAACTCGAGCCGGAAGCGTGACCGGCCCGCTCGCTCGCCCTTCGCCCCGTGGCTGATGGTCAGCGGGTGCACGCCGGCCTGCCGATCGCGGCGCACCCAGAGGAACGCGGAGCCCTTCGGGGTGCAGAGCCACTTGTGGCAGTTGGCGCTGTAGTAGGCGGCGCCGAGCGCGGTCAGGTCGAGCGGCACCATGCCGGGAGCGTGTGCGCCGTCCACCAGGCTCTCGACCGAGCGGCGCGCCAGCTCCGCGACCAAACGCTCGATCGGCAGGATCAGCCCGGTGGGGCTCGTGATGTGGTCGAGCAATGCCACCCGCGTGCGCGGCGTCACCTGCGCGAGGACCGTGTCCACGATCGCCTCCGGGGAGGTGACCGGAAACGGAATGGTGGCCACCGTGACCCGGGCTCCGCTGACCGACGCGACGTAGTCGAGCGTGTTACGGCAGGCCGCGTAGGCGTGGTCGGTCGTGAGCAGCTCGTCACCCGGGGCCAGGCGCAGCGAGCGCAGCACCGCGTTGACCCCGCCGGTGGCGTTGCCGATGAACGCGAGGTCGTCGGGATCGGCGCCCACGAACGCCCCCAGCGCCGCGCGCGCCACGTCGAGGCGGCCCTCCAGCTCGCGCCCGAGGAAGCGCACCGGCTCCGCCTCCATGTGGGCCCGTAACTCCGCCTGATACTCCAGAATCTCGGTCGGGCACGCCCCGAAGGAGCCGTGGTTGAGAAAGGCGACCCCGCGCTCGAGCGGCCAGTGTGCCGTCCACTCGCTGCCCGCGCCGCCGCGCGCGCCGCTCACAGGCCCGGCGGCGGCCGGAAGCCGCCGACCACGTCGGCCAGGCGGCCGGCGATGTCGATCGGGGTGGCGTCCTCGAGATAGGGGCCAACGATCTGGAGACCCACCGGGAGGCCCCCGCGCGTCAGCCCCACCGGCGCGGTCGTCGCGGGAAGCCCGGCCAGCGTGGCGAACGAGATCCAGAAGCACAGATCGCCGTAGGGCCGCGGCCCGCCGGGGGTGTCGAGCGTGCGGGTGAGCTGGGTACCGCTGTGGTCGTGCGGAAAGGCCGGGATGAAGGCGGTCGGCATCAGGAACGCGTCGTGGGTGCGGAAGTATTCCTGCCAGATCCCGCGGGCCCGGCGGCGGCGCGTGTCCATGGTCACGAGCAGCGCGTCGGGGGCGGTCACCGCCCGCGCGTACTTGGCGAGGTACGAGCCGTCCTGGTTCGCGGCGAGCTTCCGCATCCCTTCGAGCTGATCCTCCCGCAGCGGCTCCGTGAAGCGCGCGTAGAGGATGGTCAGGTAGGCGTCGTACTGCTCCTCGACGTTGAGTCCCGGCGGCCAGCCCTGCTCGAGCTGGGCGCCCGCCTTGCGCAGCGCCTCCACCGCGGGAGCCAGCACCTCGCCCACCGCGGGGACGACCGCCCCGCGCGGATCGTCGAGCATGTAGCCGATGCGGTAGTCGCGCAGGCGCGCGCCGCGGGCGGGCGGCAGCGTCCAGCGCCAGGCGCGCGCGTCGTCGCCGTCGGGGCCGCCCAGCACTTCCAGCGCGGCGCGCAGATCGGCGGCCGAGCGCGCGAGCGGCCCCGCCACCGGCAGGGTGGAGGGCGGCGTGGCCGGGATGCCGGGCGGCGGCGGGATGTGGCCGCGCATCGGGACCACGTCGAGTGACGGCTTGTGGCCGTAGATCCCGCAGAAGTGCGCCGGAATGCGGATCGAGCCGGCCAGGTCGCTGCCCGGCTCGAGATAGGTGAAGCCGGCCGCGAGCGCGGCCGCCCCGCCGCCCGTGGAGCCGCCCGGCGTCCGCGTCACGTCCCAGGGATTGTTGGTCTGGCCGTACACCGCGTTGTAGCTCTGCCAATCGGCCGCGAAGAGGGGCACGTTGGACTTGCCGAGGATGATCATGCCCGCGCCGCGAAGCCGCGCCGCCACCGCGGCGTCGCGGGTGGGGACGTGATTGCGCAGGCCCGCCGAGCCCGCGGTGGTCGTGACGCCCGCCACCTCGAACGTGTCCTTGATGGTGCCCGGCACGCCGTGGAACGGCCCCCACCATTCCCGCCGCGCCCTCGCCTCGTCGGCGGCGCGTGCGCGCGCGAGCGCCGAGTCCGCAGTAAGCATCACGATCGCGTTCAGCTTCGGGTTGTGCTGGGCGATCCTCTCCAGCATCCGGGTCGTCAGCTCGAGCGAGGAGACCTGGCCGGTGCGGATCGCGCGGGCCGCGTCCAGGGCCGACGCGAAATCGAGATCGGCCGCTGCCGCTCGGGCCGCGCGGGCCGGGAGCAGCGCGGCGCCCGCGAGGGCGACGCCGCCGGCCAGGAACTTCCTCCGGGCCATGACCATGTGGCGCCTCCTCTACGGTCCTTCGTCGCCCGGGGTGGGCATGACGCGCGCCGGCCGCGCCCGCCCGGGCATCCGCGCGAGCGCGGCCTCGTCCAGCTCGATGCCGAGCCCGGGCCGGTCGGGCACCACGATGAAGCCGTTTCTGACCTCGAAGGCGGGGCGCCCGATCTCCCGTCCACGCGCCTCGAAGTTCACGAAGTACTCGGTGATCAGAAAGTTCGGGATCGACGCGGAGACCTGGATGGTCGCGGCGAGCCCCACCGTGGTCGAGTTGTAGTTGTGGGGCGACACCGTGACGAGCGAGGGCTCGGCCATCTGGGCGATGGCCCGTAGCTCCAGGATCCCGCCACAGTTGCACACGTCGGGATTGACGATGTCGGCGGCGCGCAGCTCGAAGCAGCGGCGGAAGTCGGCCCGGGTGTAGAGCTCCTCGCCGGTCACGATCGGGATCGCGATCTGCCGCCGGCACTCCGCGAGCGCCTCCAGGTTGGTGGACGACACCGGCTCCTCGTACCAGAACGGCCGGAAGCGCTCCAGGGCCCGCGCGATGCGGACCGCGTGCATGGGGGCGAGCCGGCGATGCACCTCGATCAGGAGATCCACCTCCGGGCCGACCGCCTCGCGCACCGCGGCCACCGTGGCGATCGCCTGCTCCTCCGCGTCGCGCGCGATGTGGGTGCGCCAGGGCCCCGGAAAGGGATCGAACTTGAGCGCGGTGAAGCCGCGCGCCACCGTCTCGCGCGCGCGCGCCGCGTAGTCGGCGGGGGTCTTCCCGCCGCCGTACCAGCCGTTGGCGTACACCCGGACGCGGTCGCGACAGGGTCCGCCCAGCAGCGCGTGCACCGGCACCCCGTGACGCTTGCCCGCGATGTCCCACAGGGCCTGCTCGATCCCGCTCACCGCGCTCCAGAAGTCCATCGCCCCGCGCTTGGCCGCGAAGTCGTGATAGGCCCAGTGGAGAAAGTGGGTGATGTGCGAGGCGTCGCGACCGATCAGGTAGCGGGCGAGCGCCTCCACGTGGGCCACGATCGCGTGGTCGCGATCGGCCTGCGTGTAGCACTCGCCCCAGCCGTGCGGGCCGCCGTCGGTCTCGACCTTCACGAAGCACAGGTTCTTGCCGCCGCCCAGGTCGGCCAGGAACGGCGTGACGCGGCTCAATTTCATGACGGGGCTCCGCCCGAGATGCTACCAGAATCGGCGGGGTCGGGCCGGCGTGATACGATCCTCTCCGGTCCAGACTCACGCATGCACGCCCTGACGACGACGTCGACCCGCGGCTCGGTCCGCGCGAAGTTGATGGCCACGCTCTTCGTGGCCCAGGTCTGCGGCAGCACCGGCCAGTCCATCGGGCTCGCGGTCGGGGCGATCATGGCGGCCAGCATCACCGGCACCAACACCTGGTCGGGCGTCCCGGTCGCGGTCGGCGCGCTCGGCACCGCGCTCGCGAGCTGGCCGCTCGCGCGGCTCATGGACCGCTCCGGTCGCCGGCCCGGTCTGGCGCTCGGCTACGGGCTGGCCGTCATCGGCGCGGTGCTCGGCCTCGCGGGCGTGGCGGTGCGCAGCTTCCCGGTGATGCTCGCGGGCATGGCGCTGTTCGGCGTCGCGAGCACCTCCAACCTGCTGGCCCGCTACGCCGCCGCCGACGTGAGCCCGCCGACCCAGCGCGGCCGCGCGATGGGCATCATCGTCTGGGGCTCCACGGTGGGCTCGATCATCGGACCCAACCTGATGGCGCCCGCGCTGACCCTGGGCGCGTGGCTCTCCGTCCCCGCGACCGCGAGCGCGTTCCTCGTGAGCGTGGCCGCCTACGGCGTGGCCGGGCTCCTGACCGTGCTGTTCCTGCGGCCGGACCCGCTCGCCATCGCGCGCCAGACGCAGGCCGTCGCCGAGGCGGGGCGCCCGGCGGGCGCGGCGCGCACCCTGGGCGCGATCCTCGGCGACATGCGCGTGCAGATCGCGCTCGCCACGCTCTCGGTCAGCCAGTTCGTGATGATCGCCACCACCTCCACCTCGCCGCTCTATCTCCACGACCAGGGCCACACCGTGAGCACGATCGGGCTCGCGGTCTCGCTCCACCTGGGCGGCATGTACGTGGCTTCGCCGCTCTCCGGCTGGCTCGCGGACCGCTTCGGACGCCTTCCGGTGATCGCGGCCGGCGCGCTCATGCTGATCTTCGCGGTCGCGCTGGCCGGGCTGGCGCCGGGTGACGCGGGCGCCACCATCATCCTCGGCCTGTTCCTCAACGGGGTCGGCTGGAACCTCGCCTTCGTGGCGGGCAGCGCCCTGTTGACCGACGCGCTCTCTCCCGTCGAGCGCGCCTCGGTGCAGGGCTTCGCCGATCTGCTCATGGGCATGATGGGCGCGATCGGCTCCGCGGCGGGCGGGATGATCCTGGGCCTCTGGGGCTTCGCGATCCTGAACGCGGTGGGCGGGGCGCTCGTGCTGGGCCCGCTCGCGGTGACGCTGCTGCGCCGCCCCGCGCTCGCGGCGACGCACGGATGACGGGCGCCGGTTGATCAAGCTCTCCCTGCTCCGGCTCCACGATCTCCGCTGCCTCGGAGCCGGGACCCTGCTGAACTCGGCCGGCATGATGGGCGAGATCGTCGTGCTCGGCTGGCTCGCCCTCGAGCTCACCAACTCGCCGTTCCTGGTCGGCGTGGCGATGGGCTGCCGCGCGCTGCCGCTGTTCTTCGTGGGCGTGCCCGCCGGCGTGATCGCCGACCGCCTGCCGCGCCAGCGGCTCCTGGTGGCGACCGGCGCCGGCCAGGGGCTGACCGCGGCGACGATGGGCGTGCTCACCTTGCTCGGGGTGGTGAGTCTCACCCACCTCATGCTGCTCACCTTCGCGGCCGGCGCGCTCCGCGGCATCGAGCACGCGGCGCGACAGAGCTACGCGCACGACGTGGTGGGCGCGCCCGCGCTGCTGAGCGGCCTCGCCATCCTGGGCGTGGCCATGCGCGCCGGTTGGCTGCTGGGCTCGCTCGGGGTCGGCGCCCTCATCGCCCGGTTCGGCTCGGGCCCGGCCTACCTGGCCGTCGCCGTCGCGTTCCTGGCCGGGGGCCTCGCGATGCTTCCCGCCCGCACCGCCGCCGCGACCGGCGAGCCGGTCCGCGACTCGATGTGGCAGGGCATCATCGCCTTCATCGCGGCGGTCCGGAAGGATCGC
>Ga0210384_10000643_pt1 | contig 52605 bp, 48 predicted proteins | sample IncBWH2MmetaG_FD_160574 | JGI IMG/M metagenome (GOLD analysis project Ga0210384, IMG submission 160574) | Forest soil microbial communities from Barre Woods Harvard Forest LTER site, Petersham, Massachusetts, United States - Inc-BW-H-2-M | ecosystem: Environmental > Terrestrial > Soil >...
GAGACGAGTAAGACTGCTGAAGCTATGATCGATTCTCAGGTTGCGGTTTATCCCGTGGATCCAAGAGGCGTGCCGGGGGTTCCACAGCCCTTTACCGCTCAATCGGGCGGGTCTCCTTTTTCTGCGTCGAATGGTTCGTTTGGTGGGTTCGGAGGTTTTGGAGGTGACCCTTTCGACTCCGGCTACCAACTCCGGGGGCCGGCACTGTTTCGTGACGGGCCCTATCTTCAATCGCTCTATCATCAAATGGATGATCTCGCTGCGCGCACCGGCGGCAAGGCCTATTACAGCCGCAATGATCTGGCCAAGGCGATCAGCGATGGCGTTAACGATGGCTCAACGTACTACGTGCTTGGATACTATCCCGACAACAAGTATTGGAACGGGTCCTTCCGCCGGATTGAGGTGAAAGTCAACCGTCCAGGGATCACCTTGCGGCACCGGCCCGGCTACGTTGCCCTTGATCCCGAGACCTATACCTCTAAGCCTGCTGCAATGCAGGATACCGATCTGCACCGGGCACTGAATCTGAGTACTCCGGTGGAAACCATGCTCACCATCTATGCCGCGGTGACGCCGCCTTCTCCGCAAACCCAGAATAAAGTCAGCGTGCTATATGCCATTAACGCGCAGGGTCTGGACTTCCAGCACGGAGACGACGGCCTGGAGCACGCCAGTGTTGATTGCATAGCGCAAGCCTTCACCGAGAAGGGCGAGGTGGTGAAAGCCAGCGCCAATACTTATCTGGCGTCCCTGAAGCCTGAGTGGTTCAAGTGGGTTTCCCAAAACGGGTTTCCCTGCACGCAGAGCCTTGAACTGCCCGCAGGAAGCTACCAGCTCAAGCTGCTGGCGCGCGACAACAACACCGGGGCCATCGGAACCGTGAATGCCAAAATAACTGTACCCAAGATCCCGTCGAACAATGCAGCAACAGGTAAGCCGTAAGCAGAGAGAAGATGTAAAGAAAACAAAGAAGAGGAAAAAAATATGTTCCGCGCTATTCCACCAAAGATATTCGGCCTGATCTGCATGATGGCATTGCTGTGCATCTCAGCGTTGCCTGCGGCAGCTCAAGCGGAGGACTCAACTTCGACGCCAACGCCGCCACCAACTCCGAGCATTATGGTGAAACCGGCCCCACTGCCCGTGCAAATCCAGGCGGCGAAAAGGGTGTTTATCTCCAACGCCGGCGGAGAGCTGGAGGATTGGTACGCCAAATTTTTGTTCAGTGGAGGCCCCAACCGCTTTTATGACGAGTTCTATGCCGACATGAAAGATTGGGGACACTATGAGCTGGTGTCTGCTCCCGCCGATGCGGACCTGATTTTTGAGATCCATGCCGGTGATATTTACCTGGGTGAACGCGAGGGAGTACCCAGGTTCGAACTGACAATTTATGATCCCAAGACCCGCGTGGTGCTTTGGGCATTGGCTGAGCACCTCGATCCGGCGCTGCGCAAAGGCAACCGCGATAAGAACTTCGACAAAGGAATCAACAAGCTCATGGACCAGGTAAAACAACTGGCAGGGCCGGCTGCAACAGCGCTGACATCGCAATCTAAGCAGCCTTCCCCAGAGCCGTCTACGCCGTGATATCAGATCGACGAAGCTCTCCCCTGCGCTCCCCGCAGGCAGTAATAGTTGTAAGCCTGCGGGGAGCATTTTTGTGAAACTTTCATGCCCCTGAGCTAAAATGCTTTGCAACCGAAGCAGCCCTGCAGCGTCTAAAATGTCTGTCTGGCCAATTTCAAGAACATAAGGATAAATCCATGAACATACGGAAATCTGCGCTGGTTTTGACGGCAGCACTGTTGCTCTCCACCTTGGCGTTTGCCGCCGATGAATACAAGATTGATAAAGTCCACAGCACAGTCGGCTTTTCGGTAAAGCATCTGGTCATCAGCTCCGTACCCGGCCGCTTCACCGATTTTGACGGTACCATCGTCTACGATGACAAGGATGTGACCAAGTCTTCGGTCAAGGTCACCATTCAGGCGGTCAGCATCAACACCGATAACAGCCACCGTGATGACGACCTGCGCGGTCCCAACTTCCTCGATACCGCCAAGTACCCCACCATCACCTTTGAGAGCAAGCAGGTCAAGAAAACGCCCAACGGCTTGGTCGCCGTAGGAACGTTGACCATCAAAGATGTTTCTAAAGAGATCGAATTGCCTTTTACCATTAACGGAAAAGTTCGCCTGGGCAATTCAGAGCACTTGGGCGCTGAAGCCAGTATTCAGATCAACCGCCAGGATTACCACCTCACGTTTAACAAGATGATCGAAGCCGGACCCATGGTGGGCGATGATGTGAAGATCACCCTCATCGTGGAAGCGGTGAGACCGTTGGCGCCGACGGCGAAATAAAGCCGGCAACCGCCGCGCGGATAACTCTGGTTTCTCTGTGCCCGTGGTGGAATTGTCTTTGATGGGGGCTCTCTCGCATTGTGCTACATCTTCCGGCTTCATTTATGCTGTTGTAGTGGCAGTTTTTAATCGCGAATGCGCTGCGATGGATGCGGCCCTGGGAAGACTGCTGGAAGGCACCATCTTCACCGGGCGCGTATACCGCTTTCGCTCGATTGATTCCACCAACTCCGCGTTGCTGGCCGATGCAGCGTTAAAAGATGCTGCCGGCGCGAACTTGCCGGAAGGCACAATCTACCTCGCCGACGAGCAAACCGCCGGGCGCGGACGCGGCGGGCACATCTGGCATTCGGCTCCTGGAGTCGGACTTTATCTTTCCGCGTTGCTGCGCCCCAATCTGCCGCCGGATGAAGTGCTGGGCATCACGTTGGCAGCGGGCATCGCTGCTGCCGAGGCCATATCCCAGGTTGCAGGAGTGAATTGCGATGTGCGCTGGCCCAATGATTTGCTGGTCCGGGAGAAAGCACAGGCAAAGAGTGCTCCGGCGAAAAAAGCCGGAGGCATTTTGACCGAGATGAACTCCAGCAATGGCGGCGCCATCGTAGTGGGATTTGGCATCAATGTCAACCACACCAGTCTTCCGCCGCAATTGCAGGAAAGCGCGAGCTCACTCTTCCTGGCCAGGGGAACGCGCATAGATGCGGCCGGGCTGACCGTAGCTCTGCTACAATTTTTTGACCGCGAGTATCGCCAATTGGCACAAGAGGGGCTGCGAGCTTTGTTGCCGCGCTTTGAGCAGCATTCTTCGTATGTGCGTGGAAAGCATGTCGTTGTCGGCGAAGCCGGCGGTTACGAAGGCATCACCGACGGCCTGGATGAGCGCGGCTTTCTGTGCGTGAAAACCGCGGAGGGAATTAGAACTGTGCTCTCGGGAAGCGTGAGAGCTGTGAGTGGCTAAGATCACCATGCTTTTAGTTCTTGATGTAGGCAATTCCAACACGGTCCTGGGAGTGTATGAGCGCAGCGCCACGGGCGGCAAGCACGATACCCTGCGCGCGCACTGGCGCGTGACCACGGTACGCACCCAGACTGTAGACGAATACGGCGTGCTCTTCCGCAACCTGTTTGCCATGGAAAAGATAGAGGTCGCAGCCGTGCACGGCATCATCATTTCTTCCGTTGTGCCGCCGCTCGACTCCACCTTACGCCAGGTGTGTGAAAAATACTTCAACAGCACTCCTCTGTTTGTTGAGCCGGGTGTCAAAACGGGAATGCCGGTGCGCTACGAGAATCCCGCCGAGGTCGGCGCCGATCGCATCGTGAACGGCGTGGCCGCCTTTGAGAAATACGGTGGTCCCTGCGTCGTAGTGGATTTTGGCACAGCTACGACCTTCGATGTAGTCTCGGCGAAAGGCGAGTACATGGGCGGAGTAATTACGCCAGGAATCGGGATCTCGGCGGAGGCATTGTTCCAGCGCACAGCGCGCTTGCAGCGCGTGGATATCCGCAAGCCCGAGCAGGTGATCGGCACCACCACGGTGGGTAGCATGCAGTCCGGGTTGTTTTACGGATACCTGGGATTGGTGGATGGCATCCTCGAGCGCCTGGTGGCCGAACTGGGCGCGAGCACGAAGATCGTAGCCACCGGAGGCTTGGCGGCACTGATCGGCTCCAGCTCCAAGTACATCAGCGCCGTGGATGACCTGCTGACCCTGGAAGGCCTGCGTATCATCTATGAACGCAACGCCCAGGCACAAGCCAAGCCCAGAAAAAATTCCTCCTGACTCACACCGTGGAAAATTATTTCAACTACTTCACGGAAATCGAAGAGCATTTTCAGCGCCGCCGGGGAAGCATTCTGCTGCTCTCCACCCTGGATTGGGCGCTGATTGAAACCTGGAAAGATGCCGGCGTGCCCCTGGAAGCTGTGCTGCGCGGTATTGATGAGGCCTTTGACCGTTACGACCAGCGTCCCACCAAGACGAAGACGCGCAAGGTGAACAGTCTGGCCTACTGCGCGCAGGCTGTGCTCGCAGCCACAGAAGAGATGAAAGAGGCCGCCGTAGGCGTCGCATCTCCCGAGGAAGGGGCAGCAAGGCGAGATGACAAATTCACTCCGGCTGAGATCAGGGCATTTCTGCAGCGCAATACTGACATTTTGCGGCAGCGTGGCGCCCAGCTTCCCATTTTGGTACAACCCATAGCGGCAGAAGCCGCCGATTCCTTGCAGCAGATGACAGCTTTGCTAGAAAACGTAAGTACGAGCTTGCGATTGGAGGATTTGGAGCGAAGGCTGACCGTGCTGGAAGAAAAAATCTTTGCGGCTCTCACCGCCGCGCAATCGGAGCACGATTTATTACAAGTGCGGACCGAAGTTGACCGCGAGATGGCCCCGTATCGCGGCAAGATGAGCGGCAGCCAGATGGAGCAGTTGCGCAAGCAGTATGTCCATAAGCGTCTGCTTGAGCGGTATGAGCTGCCGCGGCTGAGCCTGTTTTATATGTAATGTTTGGTAGAGTGTGTTTCAAAACAGGTTTGTATCAGGGCACGGATTTAGAGGTTGCGGAAAAACGCATCGTGGATGAAAACATGTATCAGGGCACGAGTTTACTCGTGCCGTAAGTCGCAGAAAAATAACACTTCCTCGCTGCCGCAGGCCAGCGCTCAGCGGAGCGAAGCGCTCAAATAACGTTTTTCCGCAGCCTATTTATCCGTGCCGCAAAAGCCTTAAAATGCGGGGTTTTACCCCCTTGAGGTTGTCCTCTCGTCAGTCCGCGAGCCATTTTTGAAACAAGTTCTAGAGACGTAGCATGCTACGTCTCTATTGAGGCAGCATCGTCGTGTAATCTGTCAGCGTGCAGTTGACCATTGAAAAGCTGATTTATGGTGGCGACGGTCTAGCTCGTCTGATCGATCCGAGCGAAGCGCGCGCCGAAGAAGCGCAGACCAAACAAGCGCGCGGCAAAGCCGTTTTTGTTCCCTTTGTTCTAGCGGGCGAGCAGGTCGAGGCCCGCGCCGTGGAAGAGAAGCCGGGATTCGTACGCGCCGCTCTGGAAAAAGTTCTCGCCCCTTCGCCCGAGCGTATTGCCCCGCTCTGCCCCTACTTTCAACGCTGCGGCGGATGCCACTACCAGCACACGGAATACGCTCATCAGCTTGCCATCAAACGCGAGATTCTAAGCGAGACCCTCGAGCGCACAGCAAAAATAAAGTGGCAGGGCGAGATTCATGTACACCCTTCTCCGCCCTGGGGTTACCGTAACCGCACCCGCATGAAAGTTCAAGTCCAAATTGAAGCCGAAGCCCAAATTGAAGCCAAAGCCACCCCCTTTGCCCTCGGATACTATCGCCACAACTCCCACGAACTGCTGCCCGTGGAGAGCTGCCCCATCAGCTCGCCGCTCATCAACCGGGCCATTGCGGCAATTTGGGAGCTGGGCCGCAGCGGAGTCTTCGCAGATTGTCCTCTTTCTGAAATCGAATTCTTTGCCGATCATGGCGATGCCAAACTAATGCTGGAGTTGTACGCAACCCAGAGCAAGCCGAAAAAAGTTTGGGAAAAACTGCTGGAGAGACTGCGCTCTCGCTTGCCGGCAATAACTTCGGTTTCTGTTTTTTCAAACAAAGATGATTCAAAAAAGAAGAAAGCGGAGCCCGAGCCGCAAGAGGAATACTCCTTCCAGCCGGAGCCGTTCGTCTATGAAACCCGCCTGGCGCGCTACCAGGTGAGTCCGGGGTCATTTTTTCAGACCAACCGTTTTCTTACCGAACGTCTGCTGGAAATTGTTTGCGCCGAGGCGCGAGGCAAGCGGGCCTTGGACCTCTACGCCGGCGTGGGATTATTTTCCTCTGTCCTGGCCAAAACGTTCGAGCGGGTTGAGGCGGTTGAAGTTGCGCCGGCCTCCTTCAACGACCTGCGAAAAAATGTTCCACAGAATGTTCACGTTCATCGACTGACAACCGCCGCGTATCTCAACAGTGCGGCTGTATCCAAAAATCTGGATTTGGTTGTGGTTGATCCTCCGCGTGCAGGATTAGGAGTCGAAGTCTCGCGCAAACTTGCGGCTCTTGTTCCAGCCCGCCTCACCTACATCTCCTGTGACCCGGCCACGCTGGCCCGTGATCTTAATGTATTTTTGCAATCGGGCTACGTCTTGAAGCAGGTGCACTTGGTGGATCTGTTTCCCCAGACCTATCACATCGAAACCATCGTGCATCTTTCACGGAAGAGCCCGGCATGAGCACCCCCGCGACAGCAGTCTTTGCGGCTTCATCCTGGCAACCTGAAGCCAATGCCCGAGCCGCGCCTGAGGCTCGTCCGCAACCGGCCCCACTGCTGGGGGCGGCCTTCGCCTTTGCCGCTGGAATTGTGCTGGCCTCCAGAGTCTGGCGTCCGCCGGCGTGGTGGTGTGTTGCAGCGGCGCTCTTGCTGGGTGCATCGGCATTCTTTTACGGAAGAAGGCGTTGGCTGGCTCGCCCACTCTGTTTCCTGGCGCTGGCTTTTCTGGGCGCGCTCAATCTGCAGCTTCGCCAGATCAGCGCGTCGCATCCGGAAAATGATGAACGCTTTGCCCAGATCACCGACGGACGCGAGGTGATCGTCGAAGGCTACGCCTTGCGCGATGGAGTCAGCCGTCCCTCAGCCTTTGGCGGAGAGGCGCAGTTGGTGGATATTGCGGTGGAAAATTTGTTCGACGGCAATGTTGCACTGCCGCTGAAGTTTTCTATCCGGCTTAACATTTACTCACAAGAAAGCTACAGCGAACAGGCGGAAGATTCCACGAACCCCGGCGAAACCCAGCAGTTTCTATTTCTGTATGGCGAGCGGCTTCGCTTTCCCGTTAAGCTGCGGCAACCGCGCAACTTTGGTGATCCGGGTGCATTCGACGAGCGCGGTTATCTGGCGCAACTAGGCATCGCGGCTCTAGGTTCAGCGCGGATGGCGAAGGTCGAACGACTTCCGGGGAATTCAGGGAGTGCATGGCAGCGCCGGCTTGCTTCGGTGCGGCGGAGCCTGCTGGCCAGGATCCACACCTTGTGGAAGGGAGAAGACGGCGCGCTGCTGGCCGCTTTACTCGTAGGCGACCGCACCGAGCTCGACCGTGAGACCACGCTGAACTATCAACGCACGAGTGCATATCACATTCTGGTGGTGGCCGGGTTGAAGGTGGGAATTCTTGCCTTTGTCGTAATGTGGTTTTTACGGCGGCTGCGTCTCAATGACTGGCTGGCAACCGCGGGAACAATTCTGGCCACAGTTTTTTATTGCTTGATTACTGATGGTGGCGCGCCCGTCATCCGCGCCACCGTGATGCTGGTGCTTTATCTGATAGCGCGGCTGCTTTATCGCGAGAGTAATCCCTTGAATGCGATCGCCGCAGCGGCTTTGCTCATGCTGGTTTGGGATGCGCGCGCGCTCTTCGATCCCGGATTTCAATTGAGCTTTCTTTCCGTGCTGGCCATCGTGGGCATTGCGCTGCCGCTCTTACAGAGAACGGTAGAGCCTTACCGCCAGGCCTTGCGGCACTTTGATTCCACCGAATACGACCGCGAGCTGCCGCCGCGCATGGCCCAGTTCCGGCTCGACTTGCGCATGATTGCCCAGCGCCTTGCCCGCATTATAGGAAATAAGGTTGGCAAGTGGATGATGCTGGGCGGCTGGCGTTTGGCGATTGTAACTGCCGATGTCATGGTGATATCGGCGATCTTGCAGATCGCTTTGGCGCTTCCCATGGCAATTTACTTTCATCGTGCCATGACCCTGGGATTGCCGACCAACATGCTGGTCGTGCCGCTGCATGGAATCCTGCTGCCGGTGGCGGGTATTGCCTTGATATTGGGATACATCTGGCCCTGGCTGGCGCGCCTGCCAGCGGTGTTGACCCTGGTCTTGCTGCACTGGACGAACCACGTCGTAGAAAAGCTGGCACACCTGCAGGTCCATAACATTGCGGTCGGCGACATACGCGTGGCCGATCCCAGTTGGTGGATGTCAGCATTCGTGATTGCGACATTAATATTGGCGTTTGCCGCCGTGCAGCGGGGAAAAATCCTGACTTTATGCTCTCTACTCTTGCTGCTGGCAGGCGCAATCGCAGTTCTCATTCCATCTCGACCGCAGCTCGAGGCCCGCGTGCTCGAGATCACCGCCATTGATGTTGGCCAAGGCGATTCAATTCTCGTGGTCACTCCCGAAGGCCGCACGCTGCTGATTGATGGCGGCGGCTCGGTTGGCGCCGAGGCCCGCTTCGATACCGGTGAAGACGTAGTCTCGCCCTACTTATGGTCGCGCGGCATTACGCACCTGGATGCGGTTGCGCTCACCCACGCCCACGCCGACCACATTGGCGGCCTGCATAGCATCATGTTGAACTTTCGTCCGCGCGAGCTGTGGCTGGGTGCGGAGCCGATGATCACGCCCGTCCGGGCGCTGCTGGCGCAGGCAAAAGCGGAGAACACCACAATTGTTCATCGCGCCGAAGGCGAAGAGTTTGCTTTTGGCGGAGCAAGTTTTCACGTGCTCGCGCCTCCCAACGATTGGGTGCTGCATGAGCGCGCGGAAAACAACGACTCGCTGGTCATGAAAGTCACCTATCGGCAGACGGCAGCGCTGCTCGAAGGCGATGCCGAGAAAAAGATCGAGCATCTGCTGGCCAGTGAAGACGTCAGCGCAGGATTGTTAAAAGTAGGCCATCACGGAAGCTCGACTTCAACCCAACCCGACCTGCTGGCGGCCGTGCATCCGCAGTTTGCCGTGATTTCCGTGGGCTACAGAAGTTTGTTCGGCCATCCCAAGCCGGATGTTTTGGAGCGGCTGCAAGGTGCCCACGTGCGAACCTTCCGCACCGATACCATGGGTGCAGTCACCTTCTACTTGGATGGAAACAACATCACGGCTAGGCTGCCGATGGAACGTTAGGGTGCCGACGAATTTTAGAGCACGGGTGCAGTCAACTGTCTTGGAAGTCACGAACAGGTTCCGAGGGCAACTCGGTCAGCGCCGTTTTTTGCTTTCGTTCTGCGCGACCCGCGCCTTCACCAGTTTCTTAACAAGTGCAGTCGGCAGTGGCTTGTCCGTGGCAAAGTGGATGGTCCCTTTGGATTTGGTGAAGCCCTTAAGTTCGTCCTTGAACGCCTCGATCACGGACGCAGTAGGGAACAAACTGCAATGGTTCGAAAACGCGGCGAACCACACCAGAACTCGTTTGTGCTTAAACGCAGGGATCCCATAACTGATGGTCTCGGTAGCCTCCGGTGGCACAGCGGACCGAATCGTAGCGCGCATCTTGTTCAAGGTGCCGCGGGCAGGTTCCGGGAGGCCAGCAATGTATTCGTCAACGTTTTTCGCAGCGCCTTTCGCGGCAGAATTGCGACTGCCAGATTTCACTTTTTTCATGTGGGCAATGCTATAAGAAGCCCCAATTCAAGTCTATGCCTCAGCCCGGCGTGCAGCGTTTCGAACATGAAAAAATGCCGCAGCGTCTCAAGCCGGAATCAGGGTGATAACGAGCGGTTCATCATCGTTGTTGAGTTGGGCAGGTTTCTTTCCAAATTGCACGCAACTACTGTCTTTTCGGTTATTTACGTCCGCCCTGCTGGTGAAGTTCACGGTGTCCCCGGAGTTCTTCCGTCTAGGGTTCACGGAAAACTCAAGCACCGTTTCCGAGGTAATCCAAGAGTCCTGCAGCCACAGCTAAGGTGATTGCCTGAGAGACTTCCCAAAAAAGGAACCTGTCCCATTTCAGGACATAAATCCTTGTCTGATCGTGATACTTACTGCAAAGGCACACAACCTGCGGTTAGAATCGCATCGGGTTAACTATTGGATGCCGCCCAAAGAAAACTGGCCCCGCCGTCTTCACGCCACCGGAGCTGTCGTGTACTACGGCAGTACTGGCATGTCCCGCACCGTGGTCCTTCCAGTTTTGATATCTGCGCTCCTGCTGACGATACTGGCCAGCCAAAGTTGGGGAGGCACTCCACAGGCCGGCCAAGACAACCCAAGCCGTCTCACGCATATGAGCCTGGAGGATCTGGGAAAAATCGAGGTCACAACCACGTCGAAGGAGCCGGTGCAAGCCAGTCGAACTCCGGCAGCGATCTACGTCATTACTCAAGAGGATATCCGGCGCTCCGGGGCCACCAGCATCCCGGAAGTCCTCCGCCTGGCGCCTGGCGTTGAAGTCGCGCGGATCGACTCTAACACGTGGTCGCTTGGGGTGCGTGGATTCGGAAGTTCCCTTTCACGATCCGTACTCGTGTTGATTGACGGCCGGACCGTTTACACGCCGCTGTTTGCGGGCGTCTGGTGGAATGTGCAAGACACGCTGCTCGAAGATATCGAGCGGATTGAAGTCATCCGGGGGCCGGGCGGCACGATCTGGGGCGCAAATGCCGTCAACGCCGTCATCAACATCATCACCAAGAATGCTAAAGATACCCGGGGAACCCTGGTATCTGTGGGCGGCGGAAATATAGATCAAGGTTTCCTCAATTACCGCTACGGCGGCGGGGACGGAAAGGATTTTAACTACCGAATCTACGGCAAGGCTTTCAAGCGCGGACCGGAGTTTCACCGGGACCACAGACAATTTGATGACTGGGCCATGGGCCAGAGCGGGTTCCGGATGGATTGGGATTTACCCAACAAAGACACGTTGACGTTTCAAGGCGACATTTACGATGGTACAGCGGGAGAGCGCGCAGGGATAACAACTTATTCGCCACCGTACACAAGCATCGTAGAAAAAAACGACGAGCTCGCAGGAGGCAATTTGCTGGGCCGCTGGAAGCGCACGTTGAGCGCAGGCTCCGACCTTCAGCTCGAAACGTATTACGACCGCACCGACCGCAGACAAGCCACCTTCGGTGAGATTCGCGACACCTTCGACATTGATTTTATCCATCATTGGACGCTCGCGAAACGAAACAACCTGCTCTGGGGACTCGGAGCTCGCCTCAGTTCAGGCAATGCAACCGTGGTTGTGCCCACCACCGTGTTCATCCCGAACCACTTTACGGAAAAGCTCTACAGCGCCTTTGCCCAGGATGAAATCTCGATCATTGAAAACCGCCTGCTGCTGACCATCGGGTCCAAGTTCCTGCACAACAACTATTCAGGTTTCGACGTCGAGCCCAGCGCGCGACTTCTATGGACGCCTGTTCCCCATCACACGGTATGGGCAGCGGTCACGCGGGCGGTGCGTACACCTTCGCGCGTAGAAGACGACCTGCAGATTACCGCGTTTGCGGCGCCTAAGCCGCTGACTTTTGTGCGCCTGGTGGGCAACAGAAAATTCCGCTCGGAACAACTGCTCGGCTATGAGCTCGGATACCGCAGCCTCATTCACCCAAAGTTCTACGTAGATATCGCAAGCTTTTATAACAACTATGATCGTCTGCTTAGTGCTGAGCCAGGCTTGCCTTTCGTTGAGAGATCCCCGTCGCCACCCCATATCGTCGTCCCATTTCTTCTCCGCAACGGGCTGCTGGGTAATACCTCTGGTTTCGAGATCGCGCCCGATTGGACACCCACCAGCCATTGGCGTTTGCGAGGTTCGTATTCTTATCTGCATCTCGGCTTGAGCAGAGAGGCGGGGAGCCTGGACGCATCAACAATTCGATCAACCGACGGTTCAAGCCCACATCACATGGTGACCTTTCAATCGTCTCTGGACTTACCCCAGAACCTGGAGTTTGATCAAACCCTTCGTTATGTAAGCGCCCTGCCGGCGCTACTGGTCCCGGCCTACACAACCGCGGATGTGCAGTTCAGTTGGCACTCTACCCGGGACCTCGACTTTGCAGTGGTGGGGCAGAACCTGTTTCAGCCGCATCACGCGGAATTCGCCGGCCCGGGGGGGCTTATCGGAATCGAGCGCAGCGGGTATGTCAAGATGACTTGGCATACAGGGAAGAGATAATGAGGAGGCCCATTTGCATTGCAATTCCATTCCGACGCGCGCCACAACCCTGCATGATCGCCACTCATGCAGGCCGCCTGTTTTTATTCATGGCTTTGGTGATCGCGTCGGTACTTATCGGTACCGGAAACCTGCATTCCCAGGCGGCGACTCCAACTGAGTACGAGGTTAAGGCCGCCTACTTATACAACTTGGGAAAATTCGTTGAATGGCCCGCCAAGACTACAACCGCTCCCGATTCCTTCAGCATTTGCGTGCTTGGGCGCGATCCCTTCGGCGCGACCCTCGATACTCTCATCGCCAGTGAGACCATCAACGGCAAGAGCATAGTCGTCAAGCGACTTCCCAAGCCGCAAGACGCGGTAAGTTGTCACATCCTGTTCATCAGTTCCTCAGAGGAGAGTCACCTCAAAGAAATTCTGAGTACCCTCGACAAAGCAAATGTTTTGACGGTCAGCGACATACCGCAGTTCACCCGGCGGGGCGGCATGATCCAGTTCGTCCTGGACGCCAACCGAGTGCGTTTTGAGATTAACTTGACGAGCGCCGAGCGTGCCAACCTGACCTTGAGCTCCCAATTGCTAAAAGTCGCAATCAGCGTAAGAAGGGATTCTCATCCAGGAGCCTGATCATGCCCAGGGTACAGAACTCAATTACCAAGAAACTCACCAGGATGAACATGCTGGTGAGTGGTGCTGCCCTGCTGATCGCCTGTGCGGTGTTTGTTGCTTACGATCTGATTACCTTTCGGCAGACCATGGTGCACAACCTCTCGATTCAAGCTCAAATCGCCGGATCGAATAGCGTATCCGCCTTGTTGTTTGATGATCCGCGAGCAGCGGAGAGCACTCTGGCGGCGTTGCGTGCTGCCCCCAACGTCGTATCGGCCGGCATTTACACAAGCGACGGACGGCCTTTCGCCATGTATCAGCGCTCTGGCACAAGCGGACCCCTGGCGCTGCCTCCGGTTCCTGCCGGTCAAGCGGAGGCCCATTGGTTCAAGGACAGCCAGCTTGTGCTGGTTCGCAACATCGTGTTTGAAGGGAAGCCGGTCGGCGCCGTCTATATCCGCTCTGATTTACAGGAGATGAATCAGCGCTTAGACCGCTTCGTGGGCATTCTTGCTGTTGTTTTGGCATTGTCCCTCATTGGCGCACTTCTGGTCGCATCAATATTCCAGCGTGCCGTTGCCAAACCCATCGTACATTTGGCGGAGATAGCGCGCGTCGTTTCACGCGACAAGAATTACACGGTGCGTGCCAGTCCGACCGGCAACCGCGACGAAACCGATATCCTGATCCAGGCGTTCAATGAGATGCTGGGTCAGATTCAGGAGAACGCTGGAGCTTTACAAAAGGCCCACGACCAGTTGGAACAACGAGTGCAAGAGCGCACGGCGCAGCTAGCCGTGGCCAATAAAGAGCTAGAGCTGCAAAATCGTGAAGTGGAACGCGCCACCCAACTGAAAAGCCAGTTCCTGGCCAGCATGAGCCATGAACTGCGTACCCCATTGAACGCCATTATCGGGTTTTCTGAGCTGCTCACGCGCGAGCCGTCAATAACTGCCACCGACAAGTACAAGCGATGGCTGGGACACACCATAGACGCCGGCAAGCACCTTTTGCAGCTTGTCAATGACGTGCTGGACCTATCCAAGATCGAAGCCGGGCACATGGAGCTGCACCTGGAGAATTTTGCGGTCGAGACCGCAGTCCCGGAGGTGCTTTCAAACATCCGTCAACTGGCGATGGCCAAGAGAATCCAAGTAGATATACAAGGGACGACCGACATTAACATCTATGCCGACTACGTTCGCTTTAAGCAGATCCTTTATAACCTGCTGAGCAATGCTGTGAAGTTCACCCCCGCAGGGGGAACGATCAAGCTGGACATCACGCAGGATAATCTCTTCGCTCACGTTGTCGTGACCGATACCGGAATCGGCATTCGGCCGGAAGATCAGAAAGTCATCTTTGATGAATTTCGCCAGGTCGGTAAGACGACCAGAGGGGTCACCGAGGGTACCGGCCTGGGCTTGGCCATCACTAAGAAATTGGTAGCGCAGCAAGGCGGAACGATCGTGGTCAGCAGCGAGCTTGGCAAGGGCAGCCAGTTCTCTTTCACACTACCGCGCAGCAAGAAACTTCCTGAAACTGCGCCCAATATTCCCGCACCGGGCTTGGATTCCAGCCGCGAAAAGCCGCTGGTTCTGATTGTTGATGATGAGGCTTCAACCCACGAACTCCTGGTGAGTTATCTTGCTCCAGAGGGGTACCAGATCATCACTGCCAGCTCGGGAAGGGAGGCTCTTGACAAGGCGATTCAGCTTCTGCCCGATGCGATCACGTTGAATATGCTCATGCCAGGCAAAAGCGGTTGGGAAATCCTGCAACAGTTAAAGACCGACCCTGCGACCTCCGCGATTCCTGTCGTGATCGTTTCGATAGTGGACGACAAAGGTAGAGGGTTCGCCTTGGGAGCTTCCGAGTACCTGGTCAAGCCAGTGCAGAGAGAAGTCCTGTTAGCGGCACTGGAAAGACATCTTAGGATCAATGGGTCGCGCAAAGTTCTCGTGGTTGATGACGAAGATACCAGCCTGCAGTTGGCAAGCCAGGTATTGCAATCTGCCGGGTACATCCCGATGGTTGCACATAACGGGAGAGAAGCTTTAGAACTGCTGGCAAAGAATACAGTGGATGCGATGCTGCTCGATTTAATGATGCCGGAAATGGACGGTTTTGAAGTGCTTAGTAAAATCAAGGACGATTCCTCATTGCGAGATTTACCCGTGTTCGTCTTCACCGCTAAAGACTTGACGGCAACGGATATCGAATTTTTATTGCGGGCCACTCAAGGTTTCTACCGCAAGGGAGAGTTTTGGAAAGAAGGGCTGCTAACCCAGCTAAGACGAGTGACGCGCACTTCGGCCGGCAAACCAACGGGAAGGTCACGGGCAACGCAATGAAGAAGATAGTAATCGTCGAGGACAGTGAAGCTGGCCGGGAGCTGTTACGTGAACTCGTCCAGGGCTGGGGATATGAGGTTATCGAAGCAGCCGATGGCCAGGAAGCGCTGCAGAAAATTACGGAAACAGCGCCTGATCTGGTGCTCTGCGACGTCCAAATGCCTGAGCTGGATGGCTATGCCGTAATTCAATCGCTCCGGCAAGATGCGAGATTTACCAAGCTTCCAGTCATCGCTCTGACGGCGTATGCCATGAGGGGAGACAAAGAAAAAACCTTGGCCGCCGGATTTGACAGTCACCAGAGCAAACCTATCGAGTTTGAATCCCTGAAAGCTGATATCGAACGGCTGCTCGCGAGGTAAGTTCCGATTCCTCTGTGTTCAAGCTAGTGCTGGGCAGATTTTCCCGCCGACTCCAGTGCCGCCGCCAGATCAGGATGCTCGGCGAGAACTTCTTGCATCGAGTCGTGTCCCAGGGTCTGTCCCCATTTCCTGCCCTCGGTCTGCAGCTCTGACGTCATTTGGGGAAGCTCGGTAAGCGCTTTCTTGCCGAGAGGACTTTGGTAGAACTGGATCAAGCCTTTGATTTCTTCATGGGAAAGATGCTTGTCGTAAATCGGCACCGCCAGATCCACCAGTTCCTGCGTATCTGTTTTGGAGCGGAATTTTGCCAGGAAAAGATCAATCAACTTGTCCCGGTAGTCGCCCGCTGGAAGAGAATTGGAAAGCACAGGTCTCATACTCTCCATCATTTGGTTCATCATTTGTGCCGCGAGCGTTTTGACTCCTACGATCTCCAGAAGCCGGCGAATGTCGGCTTCTTTGGCCGGGTCGATCTTCGATTGATCATTAGCAGTGCCGGATGCCTGCGCCGCGGGCGCCGGAGCAGCGGCCTGCGACCAGAGGGTCTGTGCAGGCAATACGCCCAAGAGGAGCAACAACAATACAGCGGAAAAGGTCTTCATCAAGCCTCCTTGAACTTTGCAAAACTTGATTCTACCTTGAGGAATCAGTTTTAAGATCGAGTGTCTTGAGCTTGGCTTCACTCAATTGACGGTTCAGCGCGACGATATCCGTTGCTTTGACGGCGTCCCAGGTTTTCATCAGGGGAGTGAAGTCGCCAGCTATCTTCCGAGTCGCCGTAACCATCGCAGGAGTCGGCGCCGCATCGGCGCCGTTGACTAACCCGTACAGCGTCGCGGTATCGTCATTGATGCTGCCCAGCGCAGGCGGAGGAGCGGCGCCTGCCGGTGGCTTGTCAGGACCATCGGCAAGTTGTTGCAGCTTTGCGTCTAATTGTGAGATTGCCTCTTTAAGGTTTCCGGTGGCTTGCGCGGAAAGAGTCTTGAGCTGCGCACGCAAGGACTTCGCCTGCTGAACCGCTTCTGAACTTGCAGACAGCATCGCCGAAAGCTCGGTCGCCAGTTGAAACTGCTGCTGGAGTTCTTCTGTTGAGACTTTGACTCGCGGGTCCATCTTGACCGTCAAAAGCGAAGTCATGCTCTTGCCATCCACCGTGAGCCGGACCGAGTATTCTCCCGGAACAACGGTCGGCCCCAGCGGAAATCGCGGAGTGTTATGCGGGGTCGCTGAGATCGGATATTCATGCTCGGTCGCAAGTGGCGGAGCGTAATTCAAATCCCAGACCCAGCGATGCATTCCTTCCGCACTCGATAGAGAAACGTGTGGCCGCAGCCAATATGCCGGGATCATCTCTTTTTCCACCTCCGCCGCAGTTCGTTCCGGAGCGTCGTCGCTGGAGTAGAGCCTTACAAGCTTTCCGCCGGCATCGAGGACCTCAAGCTGCACCGGCCCTGAGGCCGGCTTCGCCAGGTAATAATCAATCACCGCGCCGGTTGGCGGATTTTCGCCCATGGGTTCATCCGGTGGGAGCGGCGTATCGGTATTGGTATTTCTTTGCACCCGAATCGCGGGCGCGGGTTGAAAGAGACGCACGGCTGGCGAAGCGGCGTCGTTCATTTGCCGCAGCGACGCGATGTTGTCCAACACCCAGAAGGAGCGGCCGTGTGTAGCCACGATCAGGTCATTCTCATGGATCCACAGGTCGCGCATCGCGGTGTGAGGCAAATTCAGTTGTAACGCCTGCCAATGGTCGCCGTCGTCGAATGAGACCCAAACACTAGTTTCGGTTCCGGCAAATAACAATCCTTTGCGCACCGGGTCTTCCCGTACGGTGTCAACCGGAGCATTTTCCGGCAGTCCGGCCGTGATCAGTTGCCAGTTCCCGCCACTGTCGTGCGTCCGGTAAATATAAGGATGAAGATCGTCAATCCTGAAGCGGCTGACGGAAACATAGGCGGTTACATCATCGAAATGCGATGCCGAAATCTGTGTGACCTTGCTCCACGGGACCAGGTCCTTGGGAGTGATGTCGTGCCAGTTTTTCCCGCCATCACGCGTCAACCAGAGGAGCCCGTCGTCGGTTCCGGCCCAGATCGTGTCGAGCGTTTTGAAAGACGGAGCCAGCGAATAGATCGCGCCTCGCTTTTTTGCCGCATCGGGGTCTTTTGCAGTGAGCGCCCCCAGGCTGGCCGGAACTCCTGGTGCCTCTCGGCTGAGATCTGGACTGATCGTCTGCCAATTTGTGCCACCGTCGGTTGTTTTGAAGAGAAAATTGGCAGCGTAATACAGCACGTGAGGATCTACGGGAGAGAACGTGATCGGTTCCGTCCGCTCCACACGATATAGCTTTCCCCGAATAGGAATAGGAGTGACGTTCTGCACGTCGCCCGTGCTCCAGGACATTTTAGAGACCTGATTCCTGCCGGCTCCATAAATGATGTCTGGGTTCAACGGATCGGGAGCTGCATATCCGTACTCGATCACGCCCGCGGGATGCCAATCGCGGAAGGTGATGGCCCCATCATTACCGCGGCTGGAAATGCAGACGGATCCGCTCTCCTGCTGGCCGCCGCAAATGCGGTAGGGGTAAGTCTCCGTCACCGCCACGTGGTACATCTGCCCCGTGGGTTGGTTGTACCAGGAGCTCCAGGTTTCTCCGCCATTCACGGTTATGATGGCGCCTTGATCGCTCACCAGCAAAATGATTCTGGGGTCATTGGGATTGATCCAGAGATTCTGATAATCATCTCCGCCGGGCGCTCCGCGAATGCTCGTCCATGTCTTGCCGCCATCGTTCGAACGCACGGTCACGATGCTGGTGCTGTAGACGACATCCGGGTTCTTCGGATCCACCTTGACCATCGGCAGATCGCCGCCGCCGATCTTCATCGCCGGGCGCTCATCTTCGGTTGCGTTGTGCCAGGTTTCTCCGCCGTCATCGGAGCGGTAAAACCCAAGCCCTTTGCCCGAGCCATATGTGCTCTTCTGGGTTGTAGAAAAAGCAGCGTACAGACGATTGGGCTGGCTTGCAGCAATGGCAATATGAACCTGCACGAGGTCGTTGGGCAAGCCACTGGTCAATTGACGCCAGGTACTGCCTCCGTCCGTTGATTTGAACAGACCGCCGCTGGGGCCGCTGTAATCGTTGTTGTCCTCCCAAGGTCCCTGGCGCCCCTGCCAGAGTGACGCGTAGACGATCTGCGGATTCACCGGATCAATCTGCACATCGGCGCCGCCGGTGTTTTCATCCTTATAGAGCACCTTCTTCCAGGACGCGCCGCCATCTTCAGAAAGAAAGATTCCGCGCTCGGTACTCGCGCCGTAGGGATGCCCTAGCACCGCCGCAAACAGCCGGTTGGGGTTTCGCGGATCAACCGCCAGCGCCGGGATTTGTTGCCCGTCGCGAAGACCAAGGTGGGTCCAGGTCTTGCCCGCGTCCGCTGATCGGTAGATCCCGTCGCCGACGGAAAGATCAGGCCGCTGCAGGCCCTCTCCGCTGCCTACGTAGACGATATTTGGGTCTGAGGGAGCGACGGCGATGTCTCCGATGGATTGCGTCGGCTCCGCGTCAAAGATCGGCGTCCACGTGCGCCCGTAGTCATTCGATTTCCAAACCCCGCCGTTGACTGCGCCAATGTAGAACACATTGGGCTGGGTAGGCACGCCCGCAGCGGCCCGCGTGCGTCCGCCACGAAAAGGGCCGACCATCCGCCAGCGCATCTCGCGGAACATTTTTTCCGAATATTGCTGGGCATGTGCCGATGCCGCCCACAGGGCGACGGCAGCAACGAGGAAGGCAAGCTTTGACGAAAAACCAGACAGTCGGATCATGTATCAGTCTCTAAGACGGCTATAGATGCAAAAGGATATATTATCCGAGGCCAAGAGGCCCTCGCCGGGCACATCCCGGACACTTTCTGGTCTGTACCGTACCGCGGATGGCACCCACTTGCTAGCAAGTGTTTTTGAGCCCCAAAACCGCGTCTGACCCGCGTCATTGCTGGCGAAAAGCGATCTGCGGTTGGGGACTTGCTGGTGGTACCCCAGTCATCTGTTCTCAGAAGGCCGAAGCGCACAAATTTTCAAAGAGCTTTTTTCTAAGGGCTCCGCAGCCAAACCCAGGCTGCTATGCCCTCGCGCTACGCTCGCGCAATCCGGCGCTCGCTTCGCGCTCACCTGGGGCTATAAAAGCCCCCGCATTCTCAAATGCTGTTAAACACACTTCTATGCCCATGATGGCCGGTAGTTTCCAAGGAAGCAAGGTTTTGATATCAGATTGGTGCCAGTCAAACAGTCAGACGCGGTTTTTGATGGCTGCTTCTCCTTGGAGCCTGGAACTGAGGGCTTGGAGCTATGCGACATTTGCTTTGTTTCTGGAACGGCGGACGAATAGAATCCATAGCCATGCGGAATCGCCTGTTGCTTTGCATGTTGGTGGGCCTGGCACTTCTGACCGGCTGTCCATCGCGCCATCCGGCCAACGTGAAGCCTGTCTCTCTGGGGATTTTCGAGGTCGTTGACTGCAAAACCAGCGGCACGGCGCCAATGAGCCTCAAAGGGGGTAGTGAGAAATACTGTCTGGCGGCTAAGCCGGTGGTTGATGAAAAAGATATCAGGATGGCCGAGGCCAGCCGGGACGAATCCGGCCAGCCCCGACTGGTGCTGTTTTTCAACAGTAAAGCCGGACAACGCATGAGAGAGCTCACCGAGCGCATGCAAGCAGAACAGCTCCGGAGCAATAGCCTGGGAAGAATGGCCATCGTCATTGATGGCACGCTCATCAGTGCGCCCGTAGTTCGCGGGGTTGTCAGCGACTCGGTCGTGATCGCCGGCGCCTTTAGCTGGGAAGATGCCGTTCAACTTGCCGACTCCCTGAACGCCGTGTCGAGGTGAACCCATGACGGAGCGAAGCAAACCCCGCCACTTAGTCTCCCAAAAAGTGATCTACACATGAGGCGCCTGGGTGTCATCGGCTACGAAGTACACGACATCACTTGGTCTGTCGTACACAGGCGGAAGTTTTTTCCAGTTGGGCGGCCGCCGGGAGAGGACAAGTTCGCTTGACGCACAACCCTGCCGGAGGAAGAAGTGCTGAGTCCAATTCAGTATTGCCAACTCGCCGTCGGGTAACTCGACGAGGGTAGGCGCGAATCCCATTCGAAGTTCGTCGGCCTGAGAAGTCGCTACTCGGATGGATAGCGGCAACGCATAGGGGCTGGGACGAACCTGCGCGATCTCGCTAGCCAGCCGGTAGTTGCGCCAATCCTCGAAGGGCGCATGGCGCTGCATGGAAACGACGGCCATTTCAATCTGTTCGCCTTTGACTGTCGTTACCGCACACGGGGTCTCGCAAAACTCGGTACCATTCCCGTATTGGTCCGATGGCGTGCGGCCAATCTTCTGAAGTTCCGAAACCTGCTCGGGTGGCAGCAAGATCGGCTGTTCGTTCCACCGTTGGATGAGCGGCATGCGCTCGCGGGGCACAAAGCTCATGAATTCCGGCTCGCCATGCAGATACCAGGGCTGGCCGCAGGCCTTGCACTGATAGAGGGTGCCGTAGCGAAGCGGCTTGGGGTCAACGAAGACCGTCAGGTCTCGTTTCTCATCTGGCTGAGTTGTTGTCTGCGCGTACTGCCAGTTGAAGCTGATGGTGCTTCCGGCATCGCAGAACTTGCAGTCCGGCCCACGATCAAGGCGACTTGAAGATATTCCGATCAACGACATTGAACCCTCTAAACTAATGAGCTTTCAGAAACTCGTCATCAATCTGCACTAACGGATTGTGTATGTGAAACTCTTCTTTCAAACCACTACCCTCGAAAGATACGACGAGGCGATATCCACCGTCCAAACGATGCATTTCGTAGGAACGGATATCTGGGTGACGAAATCCCCCGCTAGCTGTTGGTTGCGTCGCATCCTTAAAGAACCTAGTGAGTTTACGAAGGCTGTAAACGGCACACGGACCAAAGTCGAAGCGACGAGTGTCTTTCGCGCTGGTAATTTTGATGTGGAAGTCATCAAAGCAATCATCGCCGTCGAAGCCGAGCCACTCGAATTGCACCTCTGTCAAATCGCTCTTTACCTGAATGTTCGCGGTGCTTTTCATGATGCCTAAAAGTATATGTTCACGGGAGCCTTAGCGACCGACCGCCATTTTCACTAACCTCTCGGGGTAATAATGACCTTGACCTCGAAACCATTCGAGGTTCGGCTAAGGTCTCGCTCGATTCCACGCGGATTCGCTACGCGACCCTCCGGATCGTATACAAAGCAGATTAGTCGCTTGCAGTTTGGATGCACTCTGTACCGGGCAATATCTTCAATCAGCTCGCTCCCGAGCTCCTTTGCACCAAGCCCTAGACGAGTCTTTTTGACCTCAACTACCAATTCCTCTTCTGGTAGCAGGAAATCCATACGAGATGATTTTCCCGCGTAGCTCGGCGTCCATTCTTCCGGTCTCACATCGTCGAAATAGATGCGGAGGAGTGCATGGAGAAGATCTTGGACGTCATATTCATCATTCACGTTAAGTGTCGAACGGTTGTCATGTCGGTGGCGAAGCTGCTCGGCTACGGTGTGAAATCGGAAACACAAAAGTTCTATTGCGTCGGGTTTCTGCGGGAGAGCCGCCACGGATGGAGTCGTGATCAATTCATCTGTTACGTTCTTTACGTCGGGTTCCCCATGGAAGCAGTCTTGTGTTCCTTGCCGCGCAAGCTCTGCAGTCCATTCTCCGAACTGAGATGATTGACGTTGCGACTCAAATATCTCGACCCGCTCCAGGTTTTGAACTGGGATTGTGCGACCACCCAAAACAATGGGCTGACGATTTCGGTAGGGCTCGAGCACGCGTTTCTCCAGTTCCGCACGTCTAAGATCAAATTTCACTTCGATCTGCGGGGCTTCTAAACAGTGCAAGCGGACGTGGTAATAAGATTCGTCTTTGTTATTCATGCCAACTGGCTTAATCGTCCCGCGCTGCAGTCTTTCGAGTTCCTCCTTTACGATTTTGATGGCGAGAATGCCGTAGCTGCGGGGCGCTTCGATTTCAGAGCCAAAGCTTTCCGTACTGGGTTGGCGCACACAACAGTGCTCCAGCCATTCAATTGGGTCACCGACCGCCTTTGCCGGGGCTAGAACGCGATATTCCTCCCCGTCAATGTAAACGGTCGCGACTCTTTGTAGAAAATCGTCCTGCCCCGATCCCGACAAAGTTCTCTGCTCGATAACAACCTTGGTTTTGAGTTGACGACTATTCATGGAAAACTGCCTTCACAGGCGATTGTAAACCGCACGGTTTCAAGTTTCGCACCCGTCGTTGATGTCAGCTGAGAGTAATTTCAGCCCCTCTTTTTTGTAACAGCGTAACCGGTGTAACTGGGAAAAGCCGACGGGGCGAGAGGCGATCACGAATTATGAACTCTGTATGCAAGTATTAGTAATATGTGATAGTAATATGTGATAGTATTTATTTCATCATGACTTTCGATTATGAAGCTTGGCTCAAAACAGCCCAAGACAGACTTGAAACCCTCTACCAGCAAAAGACCGCTATAGAAAACGAGATTTCGGCGCTTGAACATGGCATAAAGGGTTTCGCCCCTCTGGTTAACCAGCCCAGTCTGTGGTTCGGTCCTGAAGCCGGTATTACCGACGCTGTTCGTGCCGTTTTAAAAACGGATCCCAGTCGGATTTTCACTGCGACTGAAGTGCGAAATGAACTTGTAAAGCGAGGCATATTGCTCAGACAGCAAAATCCGATGGCAACTATCCATCAGGTTCTCGCACGTTTGGTGAGCAAGGGAACAGCCAAGATTTTTACCTATGAGCCTGGACGGAACTGTTATAAGTGGGCCGGTGAATCAGAGGAGCCAACAGACAAAGCCCGTACAGACAATGCCCGGAAGCCACCAGATCTATCACGTTTTCCAATGCCAAAACTAACGGAGGCGATCCGTTCTATATTTGCCGCTGCCTCACCTAATGATGTCTTCACGCCACGGCAAATACACGATGGATTATTACGATCAGGATTTCCTACACAGAACCGCCAAAATTTTTTGCTCTCTGTAAACATCGTTCTTAAGAGACTGGTAGAACAACAAGTGCTTGAAGTAGTTGGCGATCTGCCTTTTGGGGGGGGCTTTAGGAGGTCAGCAACGACCTCGTGAAAACATTAGTGTTAAAGTATATTTTGTGATTGTTTATCATATTTGATATACTTAATAATATGCTAACTGATAAAGAAAAATATAAGGTAGCACTTGACGAGCTACGAGAGCGCTACGTTGAAGTTTGGGACGAACGTCACCAGCTCACGAAAGAAATGATTGGGCTTTCCAAGAGCATTGAGGGGTTGTCTGCTTTGTGTGGCGAAGATCCCGAAATTCCTCCCATCGATTCTCCTGATGAATTCGACCTGGTAAGAGCAATGGCTGCAGCGTGGCTGAAACATATGGCCTTCGCTGATGCCTGCCGAACGGCTCTGCGCATTGTCTATCCAACGGCACTCACTCCTTCTGATGTTCGGGGGATGCTGACACTTGCTGGCTATCCTTTGGAACGAAGGACCGATCCGATGGTCGCCATCAACGTCTGCCTAAAGAGGCTGGTTGATTCCGAGGAAGCCGAAGTTGTTAGTCTCCCCAACGGACGCAAAGCCTACCGTTGGGCCTTTAAGAACGAAATGCCCCCTCTACCAAATGCTTCAACGGTTGATTGGGAAAAACTCATCGGCCAGGAGTGGGGAGAGAAAGATTGAATTTAGGGTTCATTGCTAGCGGAAAAAGACACATAAAGTTACTTCAAGGTGAAAAATGAAATGCCGCCTAACTCTTCGCAAAGTTGGAGGCGGCATTCCATTTGGGGCTGTAGCTCAATGGTAGAGCACCCGGCTGTTAACCGGGTCGTTGTCGGTTCGACTCCGATCAGCCTCGCCAATCGGGCGGCAGTCATGACGATGCCGCCCAATCTTTTGTTTGATTTAAAGACCTACATATTAGTGCACAGGAAGGAAAGACAAAATGTTACTTAAGTAATTATACACCGTCAAGCTTCGTGTTTTTGCTTCAATTCCTTTATGTGTATTAGCTATTCGTGATCTCAGCTTTTTGTTTTCTTGAGTCGGAGTGGGAACCCAAAGACGGAGATGACATGCCTGATAAGTCTCCTTATAATGCACGGGCCGCCATGATTCGGTGGGAGGCCAATGAAGGTTCTGCTACGACTTAGTGCCGCTCTTTTGGCCCTTGTGCTTCTTGCGGGAGTCGTGTACCTAGGAATCCTCTCGGGCCGTGACAACAAGTTCGTCGTGTGGTTCGGAATCGCATCCGCGATTGTTGCCCCTGTTGGCCTCGCACTTCTTGGGTACGCTCTCACTCGTTCGAACTCCGAGCTGATTCAGCGTCTTGCACAGGTGCCTGAAATTGAACACCTCGTAGCTGAGGCGAAAACCCAGGAAGAGAAGGTACGCGTTCTTGAAGCCGAAGAGGCGCGCCTAGTCGAGATCATCCAACTCGAGTCTCGGCGACAGGCCGCTCGGGATCGAACCGAGAGCCTCGAACGAGATGGAGTACGAATCATTCAGGAACTCGACAGTCTGGCGGAGGAAATGCGCTTCATCGACAACTCCATCGGAAAGAGCATCGCGAGCGAGGAGATTGAGCGTCTACGGCAGCGTGTGCGCGCTCGAGAACGCGGGGATGTCATTTTGCGTTTCGGTACTCGCACATACGCCATCGACCACGACATCATAACGGCTTTACCCTTCGGAACGGGTAACATCATTCTGGTGTATCTCCGACTACTCGAAAGGTTTCAGCAGCGCAGGAAGGGGTCGTCCGGCATGAGCAAAGGCGCACCGCCCGAGCCTCCCGGCTCTCCGCCTGTCACCAAGCGATCCGCTTAATCCCCACCTGGCCGGAGAAGTTTGACCTTCCCGCTCTGTACACGCTAAAATACTTAGGTTTGCCTGCAGTTCCGATCCCTTCTGGGAGCCCTTGCGCGCTGCCTGTGCGCAGGATGGATTTTGCAAGCTTCAATCATTCGGAGGATTTCCTATGTACGCGGTCATCCGCACCGGGGGAAAACAGTATCGTGTTGCTCCTGGCGAAGTAGTTCGCATTGAAAAGCTGCCTGCCGGCGACGGCCAGGGCAAGGTGGAATTCACCGATGTGCTCGCCGTCAGCGCCGAAGACGGCAAGATCGGGCGTCCGCAGGGCGAGGGCGCGCTGGTCAGCGGCCAGGTGGTCGAAGAGGGCCGCGGCGACAAGATCCTGGTCTTCCATTACAAGCGCAAAAAGCAATACAAGAAGCTGCAGGGACATCGCCAGCCCTTCACCTCCGTGCGCATCACTGAGATCGCCTTTGACGGGCAGAAGTTCTCCGCGCCCGAGGTCGAAGTCCCGGTGAAAGAGCCCAAACCGAAAAAGGCAAAGCCGGCGGCAGAAGAGGGCCACGCTAAGAAAGAAGCGAAAGAGGCCAAACACGCCGCGCCTCACGCCAAAGCCGGCCACAAGAAGGCAGAAGCGAAAAAGGCCCACGCGAAGAAATCAGGCGGGAAAAAGAAAAAGTAAGGAACTTACAGAATTAGTCACAGCCAGGAGCTAGTGGCTAGGAGCTTCAAACAATGGCACATAAAAAAGGATTAGGATCATCTCGAAACGGCCGCGACTCGAACGCGCAGCGGCTGGGGGTAAAGGCATTTGGCGGGCAGTTTGTCTCCGGCGGCACTATCATCGTGCGCCAGCGCGGCACCCGCATTAAACCCGGACTCAACGTGGGCCGCGGCAAAGACGACACCTTGTTCGCCAAGATCACCGGCGTCATCAAGTTCGTGGACCGCGGCGGCATGGGCAAGTTCGTCATGATTGAGCCGGAGAAAAGCAGCTCATAAAGGCGGCTCTTAGCCGTTAGCTTTTAGCTCAAAGCGAGGCCTCGCAGTGCGAGGCCTTTTTAGTTTGTGCTCTGACTAGAAGGGATAAATAAAAATGAGCCTTGTTCTTCTCTGCGCCTCCGCGTCTCCGCGGTTGTTTGATTTTTGATCGCCGGCTCACGGTATCAACGTGGCATCAAAACGTTGGATTTTGAGGATTTTTAGTTCATCATTTCCGCGAGGCATCTCTGGATGTAAGAGCAGTTGTCAGCACGCTCAAAGATCGCTGGGAAGCAGAACAGATGTACGGGGACCACTTGAAGTAGTGCCCGTTGTTGACGTGTAAGTCGCTGAATTTAAGTGAGTTGTATATGGTGGGACTACTTGAAGTAGTACCCCCCCCCCCCCCACTACTGACACCGGGCAGAACAAGGGTTATGGCCTTCATGGTCTGACCACGAAGAGGGTGCGTAGCGGTTTTGTAAGGAAAAGCAGGGAGGCCGGCTAGCGCGCCGAGCGGCGCTGCTGAAAGCCTTCGCGTTCTTTGAGGGAAGAGGATCCATAGCGGTTTTATATGTTCATAGACGAAGCGAGAATCAAGGTTAAGGCCGGTAACGGCGGCAACGGATGCGTGGCCTTCCGGCGCGAGAAGTTTGTGCCGCGCGGCGGACCATCGGGCGGCGACGGCGGGCGGGGCGGCGACGTGTGGATGGAATCCAGCGAGCGCCACAACACCCTGGTGCACTTCCGCTTTAATCCCGAATACAAGGCCGGACGCGGCCGCCACGGCGAAGGCTCCAACAAGACCGGCTCCGAGGGTGGGGACATTACGCTGAAGGTTCCGGTGGGCACGATTCTCTACGACGAAGAGACCGGCGAGCGCATCCACGATTTCTCGCACGCCGACGAGCGCATCATCATCGCCCGCGGCGGCCGAGGAGGCCGCGGCAACGCCCGCTTTGCTACGTCCACGCATCAGGCCCCGCGCGAGCACGAAGAGGGGCGGCTGGGCGAAGAGCGCGTCTTCCGCCTTGAGCTCAAGCTGCTGGCTGACGTAGGGCTGGTGGGATATCCCAATGTGGGCAAGTCAACCCTGATCTCGCGCATCAGCGCTGCGCGTCCCAAGATCGCAGACTACCCTTTCACCACGCTGCAGCCGAACCTGGGCGTGGTCTCGATTGGCGACCCTTCGCAGCCGGGATACAACAGCTTTGTCGTCGCCGATATCCCCGGGCTCATCGAAGGCGCGCATACCGGCTCCGGACTGGGCACGCAGTTCCTGCGCCACATTGAGCGCACCCGGCTGCTGGTGCACATGATTGACGTCAGCGACAGCAGTGGCAGGCCCGATCCGGTGCAGGATTTTGAGGTGATTCAAAGCGAGTTGCAGAGCTTTGGCGCAGGGCTGGAAGAGAAGCCCATGATCGTGGTGGCCTCGAAAATTGACGCATTGCAGAATTTTTCGGCGGTGCCGGCCGACAGGGCCCCCGCCAAAAAGACCGTGGCAGCCAAAAAGAAGTCCGCAAAAAAATCGCGCTCAGCAAAAACTTCGGGCAAGAGTGTTGCGGCCAAGAGGGCTCCGAAAAAACTGGAAAACAAGCTGCAGCGGTTAGAAAAGTATTGTAAGAAAAAGAAATTAGAGCTGTTCCCCATCTCGGCCGTAACCGGCGAGGGGATACACGCGCTCAAATATGCCCTGGCGAAGAAGGTGCAGAAATTGCGAGCGGAGCCGCAGTAGCCCGTTGCCGGTTCTTTCAAAATCAGCATTCGTGCAATCCGTGATAAGTTTTCTACGCATGAATATTGGCCTCTTTGGCGGCACCTTCGATCCCATTCACAACGGGCACCTGGCCGTTGCGCATGCGGCAGCCGAGCGCTGCAAGCTTGCCAAGGTCCTGTTTGTGCCCGGCGATATTCCTCCGCACAAACGTAAACAGCCGATTACCAACTTCATTCATCGCTATGCCATGGTGGCGCTGGCGCTGCAGGGCGAAAAGAAATTTTTCCCGTCGCTGCTGGAGGCGCCGCGGGAGAAATATCCCACCGGCGAAGATCGCGTCCACTACTCGATTGATACGGTGCAGCGGCTCAAGGCCTCGCTCGCGCCCACCGACAAATTGTTTTTCATCATGGGCATTGATGCGTTCCGCGAAATTTCAACGTGGCGCGAGCCCGAAGCCCTGCTGCGCGAGTGTGAATTTATCGTCGTCAGCCGTCCCGGGTATTATCTGGCGGATGTGGCCGATGCCCTGCCGGCAAGCCTGCGTCCCAAAACGGTTCGGCGCCCCTCGCGGCGGGCGCGTCCGATCAACACGCTGAAGCTGCGGGGCATCACGCTGCACCTGCTTGAAGGCGTGCGCGTGCCCGCTGCCGCCACCGATATCCGCGCCGCCATCGGCCGCGGCAGCAAACTCGAGAAGCTGGTCAATCCGGCGGTTGCCGAGTACATTAAAAAGATGAAGCTGTACGCCAACCCTGCATCCGAGGTGGAATGAGAGCCAATACCGCGCTGAGACAACAGCTCGCAGCCGCCCTTCAGGCCTGCGAAGACAAGAAGGCAACCGACCTCTCCATTCTGGAGATGGATAAGAACGCGGGCGCTTTTACCGATTACTTCGTGATTTGCAGCGGGAGCAATCCGCGGCAGATTCAGGCCATTGCGGATGATATCCGCGAGCGGCTGCACGCCATTGCGGTTTCGCCCAACAGCGTGGAAGGCTACAACCAGGCAGAGTGGGTGCTGATGGACTACGTGGATTTCGTGGTCCACATCTTCAGCCAGCATGCCCACCGCTTCTACGCCCTGGAGCGGCTGTGGAAGTCAGCCAAACGGCTGACCCCGGCCGAGGTGCTGGCCCCGGCAAGACGCACCGTCGTTAAGAAGAAAGCCGTCTCAAAACCTGCGGTCCCAAAACGCAAGGCGGCTGTGAGCAAGAGCAAACCGGCGACAAGAAAGAAAGCCAAACCTTCGGCCCGCAAAAAGAAAAGCTAATTCTGTGAAGGTAAAAGTTGCTTGGATCGGCAAAACCAAGGAACCAGCGATTCATTCGCTGACGGCGGAGTACCTTAAGCGCCTGTCGCGCTATGTGCCGGTCGAATCCTTAGAGCTGGCCAGCGAAGAGGCATTGCTCAAGCAGATCGAGAAATCATCCTCGCGCACTCCGCCGCTCCTGGTATTGCTCGACTTTCGCGGGAAGCAGCTTACTTCTGAAGAGCTGGCTGAGTTCCTGGACCATCATCAGACGCGCGGCACCCAGACGCTGCTGTTCGCCATCGGCCCAGCGGATGGCTTCAGCGACAGCGCCCGCCAGGCCGCTTCCATCACCCTCTCGCTGGGCAAGATGACCCTCGCCCACGAACTGGCACGGGTGGTTTTGCTGGAGCAGCTCTACCGTGCATTTACAATCTTAAAGGGACATCCGTATCACACGGGGCACTAGAACCTGTTTCGAGTTTCAAGTTTCGGGGTTCGAGTTGACGACACTGGAAACCCGAAACTGGAAACTCCGAAACTATCTATGACAGATATTCGCAAAGGTCTCATTATCGTCAACACCGGTCCGGGCAAAGGGAAAACCACCGCTGCCATGGGCACTGCGCTGCGCGCCGTGGGCTGCGGTATGCGGGTTCTCATGCTCCAGTTCCTGAAAGGTTCATGGCATTACGGCGAACTCGATGCCGTCAAGGCCTTCGGTGACAACTTCGTCATGAAGCAGATGGGCCGCGGCTTCGTGAAGATCGGCGGGGCAGAGACTGATCCGGAAGATATCAGGATGGCGCAAGAGGCGTGGGCCGAGGCCGAGCGAGAGATCATGTCTGGCCTGTGGGACCTGGTGATCCTCGACGAAATCAACTACACCATCAGCTACGGCCTGCTCGACCCTGCTCCGGTGGTTGAGGCGCTGAAGCGCAAGCCGGAGATGTTGCATGTGATCCTGACCGGTCGCAACGCGCATCCCAGCATCGTGGAAATCGCCGACACGGTAACCGAAATGAAGCAGGTGAAACACGCCTACGACAAGGGCGTAATGGCTCAGCGAGGGATTGAATATTAGCTTCAAGTTTCGAGTTGAATCACTATCTTGCCTGCAGATTTGCTCTGATTAACGCAGATTAGGCAATGGCAGTTGCCAGCGGGCACAACACTGCGAAATACTATTAGTTTGCATCGAGTGTGTAACTGACAACCGGCAACTGAATACCGGCAACTTTCTTATGACCTGGTTTAAACGCGAAAACACGGAGCTGGAGACACAAGGCGAAAAGCGCGTCCGCACGGAAGGCCTGTGGGTCAAGTGCGAAGGCTGCCGGCAGGTCATCTGGAAGAAAGACCTGGACCAGAACTGGAACGTCTGCCCCAAGTGCGACCGCCACTTCCGTATTGATGCCCGCACCCGCCTGGCCCTGCTGCTGGATGACGGCGAAAAAGACGATAGCTTTGCCGTGGAAGATGAAAATCTTGCTTCCACCGATCCGCTGAAATTCGTGGATGTGCGCGCCTACTCCGACCGCCTGCGCCAGACCCAGTCTTCCACGGGCATGAAAGATGCCATCATTAACGCCGAAGGCAAAATGAACGGACGGCCCGTCATCATCAGCGCCATGGAATATTCCTTCATCGGCGGCAGCATGGGCGCGGTCGTTGGCGAGGCCATCACCCGCGCCATTGAGCGAGCCACCGAAGACCGTACCCCGCTGATTATTGTTTCGGCCTCGGGCGGCGCCCGCATGATGGAAGGCGTGGTCAGCCTGATGCAAATGGCCAAGATCTCAGCCGCCCTGGCTCGCCTGGATGAAGCCCGCGTGCCCTATATCTCTGTACTCACTGATCCTACGACGGGCGGCGTTACTGCTTCCTACGCCATGCTGGGTGATTTGAACATTGCCGAACCGGGCGCGCTCATCGGCTTTGCCGGCCCGCGCGTGATTGAACAGACTATCCGCCAGAAGCTGCCGGAAAGCTTTCAGCGCAGCGAGTTCCTGCTGGAACACGGAATGCTCGACGCCGTCGTGCCTCGCAAAGAGATGAAGGCCTACATCTCACGCGCGCTGGATTTTATGATGCCGTGAGAAAGCACTCAGCACTCAGCCGTCAGTACTCAGTCCTTTGACATTATCGGAATCCAAAACAGATGTGCTGCAATCTCATGTTTGATGGTTTGGCTGAATGCTGAGTGCTGACTACTGAGCGCTTATTCTGAATGCTCGCTTACGATATCGCCATTTCCGAACTACTGAAGCTCGGCCACGAGCTGGCACAGACACCATCGCACAAGTTCGATCTGGCCAACATGCGCGTGCTGCTGGAAGCGCTGGGCCATCCTGAACGGCGCTTTGCCAGCGTGCTTATTGCCGGGACCAACGGCAAGGGCTCCACGGCAGCGATGCTTGATTCCATTCTGCAAGCCGCGAACTTTCATTCCGGGCTCTACACCTCGCCGCACCTGATTCGGGTCAATGAGCGCATTCGCGTGGATGGCGAACTCATCAGCGATGCCGAATTTGCCGAGATCCACTCCCGTGTTGAGCAGGCGGTGCAAAAGCTGCTGGCGCAAGAGAAGCTGCCGTGGCATCCGAGTTTCTTCGAGATGCTGACGGCGATGGCCTTTGAATATTTCGCCAGTGTAGGAGTGCAAATCGCGGTATTAGAGGTCGGCATGGGCGGACGCCTGGATGCCACCAACGTCGTGGAACCCAGCGTTTCCGTCATTACAGACATCGCGCTCGATCATCAGAATTTTCTGGGCAACACGATCCGCGAAATCGCGGGAGAAAAAGCCGGGATTATCCGTCCGCACGGCGTGGTGGTCACGCTTCCCCAGCATCCGGAAGCCAATGACATCATCGGAAATACCATTCTCGAACGGGACGCACGCGGCGTAAGCGCGGTGCCGTACGTTCCCCCGGTTTCGCCGGGAGCAGAAGCGGTTTGGGCGGAGGGTGGGGCGTATCCGCTGACGGTGTTGGGTGAAGAGATTCGCGTGGAGTCCCCGCTGCCGGGACGCCATCAGCTTCGCAATACCGCCCTGGCCATTGCTGCTGCCGTAGAGCTGAAGCAATTCGGATTTGCCATCACGCCGCAGCAGATTTCGATTGGCATCCGTCAAACCCATTGGCCGGGGCGCTTTCAGATTCTGCGCTCGAGCGGCGGCGATCCTGAAATTGTGCTCGATGTTGCCCACAACCCTGCGGGAGCATGGGCGCTGCGCTCTGCGCTCTCGCAGCATTATGAAGGGCGCCCGCTGATCATGATCTTCGGAGCCATGCGTGACAAAGCCATCGCGGAGATGGCCGAGGTGCTCTTCCCTCTGGCAGAAAAAGTGATCCTGACGCACGCCGATAGCCCACGCGCCGCCACTCCTGAGCAGATCGAGCAGGCTGCGCTTCACAGCAGTGCCGAAACGATCCGCGAAGCGAGCGTCGAAAGCGCATGGCAGCGTGCCCGTACCCTCGCCAGTAAAGACGCAGTGGTAGTAATCACCGGTTCGATTTACATTGTAGGAGAGGCTCTGCGCATTCTTCAGGGCCGCAAATAATTTCTGGAAGTTTTTCCCGGCGTGGCACAACAGGAATCCAAATTCAGATGGGTGTTAAGCTGCCTGCGGTCGTTTTTGATCTTCGACCTGCTGGTCTTTCTTTACACCGGCGTTCTGGGAAGTCTTTCCCTGATCTCCTCTCTCTTTGACCGTCGCGGACGCGTACAGCACACCTTTGCGCGGCTGTGGTCGTGGCTGATCCTGAAAAGCTGTCTGACGCATGTGACCGTCAGCGGCCTCGACCGCATTGATGTCACCAAGCCGCATCTTTATGCCGCCAATCACATTTCGGGGTTGGATATCCCCGTGCTTTATACCCAGCTTCCGTTTCAGTTTCGCATCATCGCCAAGCAAGAGCTTTTTAGCTATCCCTTTTTGGGATGGCACCTGCGCCGCTCGCGGCAGATTCCAGTGGATTCCAGCAGCGCAGCCTCTTCCATGCGCAGCCTGAACCGCGCCGCAGAGACCCTGCGCGGCGGCATGCCCATGGTGGTTTTTCCCGAAGGCGGCCGCTCTGCCAGCGGCCAGGTCCAGCCCTTCCTCTCCGGCGCATTTTATGTCGCCATCAAGACCCAGGTGGAAATCATTCCCATAGCGATTGTGGGGACCTATGAGATGCTGCCCATTAATTCGTTCCATATCAGGCCGCGTCCGCTGAAGATGCTGGTGGGCGATCCGATCCCCACCCAGGGATACACCACACGCGACATGGAAAAACTCGCCGCCGTCGTGCAGAGGGCGGTGGAAGACTTGTACTATCCGCATGCTGAAGTGCCTGATCCGCGCGAGACGCCTGCAGCAGCACCGGTGGGCCCTGAGAGAACGTAGCTGCGCTAGCTGCCGTTCGCAACAAAGACTCGATTACAATGGGCAGTCATGGATTTCACGAAAATCACAAAGCCGGAAATGCAGGTTGTAGGCATCGAGGCGCGCACCAAGAATGACCTGGAAGCAAACCCCGTCACCGCCAAAATCCCTGGCTTGTGGAGCAGATTTTTTCGGGAAAAGCGGGCAGAAGAGATTGACTACAGAAAAGACGCCAGCAGCCTGTTGGGCGCTTATACCAACTACGAAAGTGACCATACCGGCTTTTATACCCTCATCGTGGGCGCGGAGGTTTCTGAGTTGGGAATGATTTCCAAAGGCATGGTGGGGATTACTATTCCAGCGGCCGAGTATCTGGTATTTCCCGCTCCGGGAAAGATGCCAGAGGCGATCATCATAGCCTGGAGCAATATCTGGAAGCACTTTTCCCAAAAGGCGGCTTACCAGAGGGCCTACACGACCGATTTTGAGTTGTACAGAACCACTGATGATGGCCAAACCGAGGCCGAGATTTATATTGCAGTACGGTAACCACGGCGGCCTATGAGACCCAGGATTGCCATCCCGGTACTACACTCACAAAATCCAGAGTATGCCCAGCGTGCGTTGCCCCAGTATCTTTCTGCCATTGAGAAATCTGGAGGCGAGGCGGTGGTGATTGCGCTGGAGCAAAGCTCCACGGAAATCGCCAGGCAGCTTGGGTTTTGTCAGGCGGTCCTGCTGCCGGGAAGCAGGGCCGATGTTGATCCGCAGAAATATAACGCGGAGCGCGACCCGAAGACCGCAGATGCCGACTTGCTGCGTGACGTGGCCGATGAGCTGCTGCTGCAAGACGCACACAACCTGCGCAAGCCAATCTTCGGCATCTGCTATGGTTTGCAGTCGCTCAACGTCTGGCGCACGGGCACGCTGGTGCAGGATATTCCGTCGCACATCAAGACTTCGGTGAACCATTCCGCCGGACGCACCGTAGAGCACGCCCATCGCGTGTGCGTCGATCCCATCTCGAACCTGGCCAGCCTTTTGGAATGCGATCCGGAAGCCAGTGTACGTGGCCATGAAGTAACCCATGATTTGAATTCATTGAATCTGGCGGTGAACTCCAGCCATCATCAGTCTGCCGATGTGATCGGCGATGGCCTGCGCGTCAGCGCCCGCTGCCCGGAAGATGGCGTGGTTGAGGCGCTGGAAGGAACGCATCCCGGACACTTCGTGATAGCGGTCCAATGGCATCCAGAGCGGAGCTACGGTGGCGATCCCGTCTCGCGGGCGTTGTTTCGAGCGTTTATGAGGGCCGCTGTTCTATATCAGCAGTCAAAATAGTTGCCAGCTGCCGGTTGCCGTTGGGAGTAAGTAGAGCCTAAATTAACCGTGCGGGCAAGATGCCCACACGACAGCCGGCGAGACGCCGGCGCTACGGCACGGCCGGGACGCCTGTGCCACACAAGCTATGCCAATACAATTAAACCTCTCCAATCAAGTTGCCCTTATTACCGGTGGATCACGTGGCATCGGCGCTGCGGCCGTCAAGATGTTCGTCGTTGCCGGGGCCAAGGTTGTATTTAACTATCTGCAGGCACAAAAGGCGGCGGAACAGTTAGTCCGTGAGTGTGGCGAAGCCAATTGCGCTGCAGTACAGATTGATCTGAATGGTTCTGCCAGCGGTGGCACGCTGGTTGAGGCTGCGATCCAGCGCTTCGGACGCCTAGATATCCTGGTCGCCAATCATGGTGTGTGGGTGTCGAATGATAAGTCTATTGATCAGATGTCTGATGAGCAATGGCGCAGCACGCTGGCCATCAACCTCGATTCCGTCTTCGGGCTGGTAAAACATGCCGTCGCGCAAATGAAAGTGCAAATCAAAGCCCAAACGAAGAAGCAGCCTTCGGGCGGCAACATTGTGCTGATAAGCTCCACGGCTGCGCAACGAGGCGAGGCCTTTCACTGCGATTACGCCGCCAGCAAGGGCGCACTGATCAGCATGGTGAAAGGGCTCTCCACCGAGCTGGCCGCAGACGGGATCCGCGTCAACTGTGTGGCCCCGGGATGGGTAGCAACCGATATGTCGGCCCCTGCCTTAAACGATCCCAGCATCCGCGAGAGAATTTTTAAGACTATCCCGCTGGGGCGGGTGGCGACCCCCGAAGAGATTGCAGCCCCGGTCCTGTTCCTGTGCAGCGAGCACGCCGGCTTTATCACCGGCGAGATCTTTAACGTGAACGGGGGCGCCGTGCTGGTAGGATGATATGCAGAATCCAGGCAGCTACTCTGCCCGATTTTGCTTCTAAGTAAACTGACTCACATGAAATTTGGTGTGCTGATCCTGCTGCTTTCCCTAGTTGCCGCAGCGCAGAGCCCTGCGCCACGGGTGGCGCCCACACCGGCCAGCAAGACGCCGCCTGTCGCTATCAATCCGCAGGATGCCAACACCCAAAAGGCCCGTGAGCTGATCAATCTGGCCATTCACGCTCTGGGCGGCCAGGCTTATTTGAATATCCAAGATATGCAGCAGCAGGGGCGCGCCTACGGCTTCTATCACGGCGAGGCCAACGGTGTGGGAAACCTGTTTTGGCGCTTCTGGAAGTGGCCTGATAAAGACCGGATCGAGCTGACCAAGCAACGCGATGTTATCTACATTGAGAACGGCGATAAGGGATACGAGACTACCTTTCGCGGCACATGTGCTCAAAACCCTGTGGACCTGGCCGAATATCTGCGACAGCGCGAGTATTCACTGGAATACGTTTTGCGCCGCTGGTTTCCGCAGCCAGATATCGCCCTGTTTTATGAGGGGCCCGCACTCGCCGATAACCACCAGGTTGAACGGGTCACGGTGATGAACAGCAAGAATCAATCTGTCACGCTTTACCTCGACCAACAGACCCATCTTCCTATCAAGAAAACCTTCTCGTGGCGAGATCCTGACCACTACCGCAATGAGGAAGCGGAGATTTATGGCGACTACCACCTGATGCAAGGGATTAACACGCCGTTCCAGGTGGTGCGCGAACACAACGGAGAAATGACGCGGCAACGCTTTCTCACAGGCGTGACCTATAATGCCGGCGTCCCGGATTCCAAATTTGAGGCCACAGCCTCTGACAAGCCTGAATGCAAGAATTCGCTGCCTTAGTAGTCAACCGCAGAGCAAGCGCAGAGGCGGACTTTTCGCCGTCAACTCATAGGAATTGCTGTTTGCTCTAAGGCTCTTTCAGCCCAAAACCGGCCAAAAGCCCCCACCCCGTAACCAACTTGCTTCCTATGTGCATACAAGACACGGAGTGTGCCGTTTTTGCCACACCTTGTTTTCCACAGAAACGTGTAATCTATTCATTTGCAATTAGATATACGCCCGACACTTTCCGGGCGAGTTTGGGTTTATGTCAGCAACACCCAGCGCATATCTTGCTTCTGAGTAAACGAGACTGCTCTACGAACAGACAATTCGCAGCTCTGTAGAGTGCAAAGGCATAGGCTTGCACAGCGGAGCGCAGGTTTCTTTGCGCATTCTGCCGGCAATCGCCGGCAGCGGAATCGTCTTTCGCCGTGTAGATTTGGATGATTACCAGGTCGAAGCCATCGGCCGCAACGTTGCCAAAGTCAGTTACGCCACCAGCCTGATGAAAAAAGGCGTGCTCATCTCCACCACCGAGCATCTGCTTTCTGCCTTCATCGGTGCGGGCATTGATAACGCCATTGTCGAGCTCAACAATCTCGAGCTGCCGATTCTGGATGGCAGCGCGCAACCTTTTATCCGCATGGTGCAGAATGCGGGCATTCGTCAGCAGCGTCGCAAGCGCACCTATTTACGAATTCGCAAGGAAGTTGAGGTACGCGAGGGAGAGAAGTTCATCGCGGTTTATCCTGCAGATGGATATTCGGTTTCTTACACCATTGACTTCCCCGAGCCTATCGGACAGGAAACCTTCGAGGTCGAGCTCGACGGAGGCTCTTATCTGCGCGAGATTGCCCCGGCCCGGACATTCGGGTTTCTGCAAGATGAAATCGTGCTGCGCAACATGGGATTGATTCGCGGCGCCAATGAAGAGAACGTGATTGTGCTGACCCAGGAAGGCCCCAAGAATGGGCCGCTGCGCTATCCCGATGAGTTCGTGCGCCACAAGATACTGGATTTGATTGGCGACCTCGCCCTGCTGGGAAAACGCATCATCGGCAAAGTCGTCGCCTACCGTGCCGGACACGCCATGCATACCGCCCTGGTTTCGCGCATTCTTAAAGACCATTCGGTTTGGGAAGAGACCACCGCCGATGGCGTCCGCAAGCCCGCCAGCTCTTCGGTGGCTTATGCCCAAAGCCATATAGCCTCGGCAGATTAGATCGGCATTCTTACCGCGGAGACGCAAAGGCGCGGAGGAAAAATTACAAAATAATCCGCTCATCGCCCTCGCGGCGAGTGACGTGTTCGCGGTCAAGGTATTCCAAAAGGGGAATGGCATACTTGCGGGAGACGCCTGTGAGGTCCTTGAATTTTGCCACGTCAATTTTTTGCGATTTGGATTTTTGCTCGGCCAAAGATTTGCGCAGCCGCTGCAAGGCCTCCTGGTGAAACACCAGATCGTCGCCCAGCTTGACCAGCGTTTTTTCGCGCAGCAGCAGGGTGACCAGCCGCTGGGCGCGGCCTTTATCAATTTTTAATCCGGCCAAAATCTCCTTCAGCGTCGGGACCTTCAATCCGGCCTGGGCGAATGCCTGCTCAATGGCCTGCTTGGATTCAATCTCTTCATCTTTCATCACGACGCCCATCACCGCGCCGCTTCCGGCTGCATGTACTCGTTCCCCGGAAACTTCGATTTTTTTCAGTCGCACCAGATCGGCGATTACGCACTCGAAAATTTCATTGCGTATCCCGAGGCGCTCGCGCAGCGCCTCTTTGCTATAGCCTCCGGCCAGCGGGTTCTGCTGCTGGAAAGTCTCGATTTCGGCAAAGGTCTTCTTCTGCAATTCCGCCAACATACCGGTCGAGGCCAGTACGCCGCTGGAGCACACAACCTTGCCCTGATTGATCAGGGCCGAAGCTACGTCTTTGACGGTTTTCGATAGCCATCCGGTTTCCGCGACAGCGCGGGCGACGTCCAGGCCATTGCCACCCTGGCGGGCGATGCGCGCCTCCAGAATCTGCTCGGGAGATCCCTTGTCTACGATTTCCAGAAAGCGCAGGTGCTCCTCCGGCTTCTGCCGTATCGGGGACCCATCGAGCACAATGCCGCCGCCAATAGTCACAACCGGCGAAAACTGGCGGACGATAAAGTGGTCGTTGGGCAGAAGGAGCGTGGAACCGCTGAGCCTGAGCTGGGCGTAGGCATCTTCTCCGGGAGCGACTTGCTTCTTGCCATGCAGCAGGAGGTCGCCGATCGCCTCCGAGGTATGCGCATAGAAGTGTACTCGTGAGCGATCTTGCAGAGGCTTGGCCGAGCGCAATAGCGACAGGCGGACATCCACGATTCGTGTAGGCGTGAACAAACCCGGTTCCACCACCACCATGCCACGAGCCAGGGCTTCGGTCGAAACTCCTGGTCCGGCCAGATTCAACGCTGTACGTTCGCCCGCGACCGCCTTTTCGCAATCCGTTCCATGCACCTGCACGCCGCGCACGCGGGCCCGCAGTTTTTTGGGAAGAATTTCGATCTCGGCATCCTTGCTGATGCTGCCCGAAATCATGGTTCCGGTCACGACCGCGCCAAAGCCCTTCATGGTGAATGCGCGGTCAACAGGCAGACGAAAATATGCGTCGGCATTCTTGGCAGGGATTTCCGCCGCGAGGCTGGCCAGGGCGCGCTTCAGCTCTTCCAGGCCTGTGCCCTCGCGGGAGCTGACCGCAATGATCGGCGAGGTAGCGGGATCGAGAAATGATCCGCGCAAGAAGTCTTGTAGCTCGGCGCGCACAACGCTTAATGTGTCGGCATCAACCAGGTCGGATTTGGTAAGAACTGTAATGCCACGGCGCACCGAGAGCAGACGGCATATATCGAAGTGCTCGCGGGTCTGGGGTTTGATGGATTCATTAGCGGCCACCACGAACAGCACCAGATCAATGCCGCCAACTCCGGCCAGCATGTTGCGCACAAAGCGCTCGTGGCCGGGGACATCAATAAATCCCAACTCCAGCTTTTCTCCGTTGAGGGCGGTCAGTTCAAGATGAGCAAAGCCGATATCAATGGTGATGCCGCGGCGCTTTTCCTCGCCTAGTCGGTCGGCGTCAATGCCGGTCAGGGCCTTCACGAGCCTGGTTTTGCCGTGATCGATATGTCCCGCCGTACCTACAATGACCGACTTCATAGAAGCAGTTTACAGGCCCCGATTGCCTGCCGTCAGCTATTGTCTTGTCAAAATTGTGTAATGACTCAATAAAAAAAGCGAATCGGCAGGATTTGCCAGAAGTATAAACAAAATTCTCAAAACGGTACTCTTCCGCAAATGGGAGCGGGCTCAGTAAAACCGCGGAGGACGTGGAGGTACGCTGAGGATTTCATGCGTGTTCTCCCATCTAGAATACGCAGCAATCAGTTCTTAAATGCTGCCTGTGAGGTTAAATCTCCAAAAGCGCTCTTGTCGAAAATACCTTAGAATTGCTCGTGCAACAAAGGAGAGTATCCGTGAAGCTGCTTTTAGCATTTCTTTTGATTGGGTTGGCTTACACCGCTTCTGCACAAAGTGATGCTAACGATGCCGAACTGCAGAACCATCTTCAGCGAGCCAGGGAAGCTGCCACCGCGAACAAATACGGAGACGCACTCAAGGAATTTAAAGAGGCCAATAAGGTGAAGCACAATCAGTGCGACGTATGCTATCTGGAAGCGGCGAACATATATGCCAAGGTGGGCGACCTCCAGCACGCGTTGGAGAGTGCGCAAAAAGCTTTAACGGTGGCTTCGAGCGATACAATCCGAGCGCAAGCGCACGTTCTCGAGGGACGTGTGTTGATGGCGCAGTCAGCTTCGGATCCCAAGAAACTAAGCGCGGCTGAGCAGGAATTTCGTACCGCGATCCAACTCGATCCACAGATGCCTGCCTCTCACCTGAACCTCGGCTTTGTCTTGCTGAAACAGTCACACGATGAAGAAGGAGTGCAGGAGCTCAATCAATACTTAACTCTGGCGCCCCAGGGCCCATCTGCGGACAACGTCAGAAAAATGATTGCCAATCCTAAGCGCGCGCGGGAAAACTATGCCCCTGAATTTCATTTCACCACCCTGCAAGGAGAAACCCTTTCCCTCGACCAGTTGGCCGGCAAGACGGTAGTGCTTGATTTTTGGGCGACATGGTGTCCGCCTTGCCGTGCCTCCGTTCCCGATTTGAAGGAATTGGAGAAGAAATACTCGCGGGACCAACTGGCATTGATCAGCATCAGCGCGGATGAAGACGAGAAGCATTGGCGCGATTTTGTTGCCAAGCAGCAGATGGAGTGGCCTCAGGTCTGGGATCAGAAGGGAGACATTGGCAACGCTTTCGGTGTACAGGGGTTTCCAACGTATATTGTGATTAATGAAGAAGGAATCATTACGCAAAAGATCGTAGGTGAAAATCCCCAACAAAGTGTCGCCTACCGGCTTAAAGCAGTACTTGCTTCCAATGCAAAGTTGAACGCAAAGAATTGAATATCTCTTAACCCCTTAAGCTCAGGAAGTTAGCGGACGGCTTGGGTCAAACAACTAAAAAGCCCAAGCAGCCGCTGTTTCACGACTCTTGGGTGGCCTGACGTTTGAAGCTATCAGGACGTTCGTACGTTGGTGTTACTCAAAGATCGGATGCCAATCTACTCCGAAAGGTTAGCTGGGCTTTACCCTCAGGACATGCGAAAATATTAGTTCCCGCTATGTCCACCCTCATGGCAAAAGCACCTGAAATCACTCCAGAAGTCATCCGCGATCACGGCATCACGGAGGAGGAGTACCAGAAGATCCTCAAGCATCTGGGCCGCACGCCCAGCATGACCGAACTTGGCATCTTCAGCGTGATGTGGAGCGAGCACTGCTCGTATAAGTCCTCGCGCGTACATCTCAAACGCCTGCCCACGCGCAGTCGGCTCGTGGTACAGGGGCCCGGCGAAAACGCCGGCATTATTGATATCGGCGACGGCTGGGTGTGCGCCTTCAAGATTGAGTCGCACAATCATCCTTCCTTTATCGAGCCCTTTCAGGGAGCAGCCACAGGCGTTGGTGGAATTCTGCGTGACATCTTTACCATGGGCGCGCGTCCGCTGGCGGTGATGGATTCGCTGCGCTTTGGACCGATTAAGAAAGCACTCAGCACCCACGGCAAGCCGGGGCAGGCTCAGCATTCAGCGCTCAGCGAAAGCACAGACGCGACCATCCATAAAAATCATTCGATTCTTGAAGGTGTGGTCAGCGGTATTGCCTCGTACGGAAACTGCTTTGGCGTTCCCAATTTAGGTGGAGAGACGCGCTTTGAAGAATGCTACTCGGGCAATCCGTTGGTGAATGCTTTTGCCCTCGGTTTGGCGCGCAAGGAAAAAATCTTTTATGCTCGCGCGGCCGGCGAAGGTAATCCGGTAATTTACGTCGGTTCCAAGACAGGACGCGACGGCATCCACGGAGCCACGATGGCGAGCGAAGAGTTCAGCGAGGGTTCCGAGCAGAAGCGGCCCAACGTGCAAGTCGGCGATCCTTTTCTTGAAAAGCTTCTGCTGGAAGCCTGCATTGAAGCCATGGAATCCGGCGCTGTCATCGGCATTCAGGATATGGGCGCCGCCGGCCTTACCTGCTCCACCTGCGAGATGGGCGGCCGTGGCGGCGTTGGCCTCGAAATCGAACTCGACCGAGTGCCGCAGCGCGAGACCGGCATGAGCGCTTACGAAATCATGCTGAGCGAGTCGCAGGAGCGCATGCTGCTGGTGGCCGAGCACGGGCGCGAAGAAGAGGTCTTCAAGATTTTTACCAAGTGGGGGCTGGATGCGGTCGCCATAGGCCGCGTGATCAACGAAAACAAGATGCGCGTGCTGCATCATGGCGAGGTGATGGCTGAAATTCCTAATCAGGCGCTCACCGATGATGCTCCGGTTTATCAGCGTCCTATGAAGCCCTGGCAGGCGGATGTGCCGCGCTCGATGCCGGCTCACATCAAGCTCTCCACATCGAACGACTTCACTGCTCAGTTGAAAGTGCTGCTGGCCTCGCCCAATATCTGTTCCAAACGCTGGATCCACGAGCAATACGACTCTATGGTGCAAACCAACACGGTGGATGGCCCCGGCGGAGACGGCGGCCTGATGCGCGTGAAGGGCACGAAGCGCGCGCTGGCCATGGCCCTGGATTGCAACGGGCGTTGGTGCTGGCTCGATCCCAAATTGGGAAGTATGCACGCCGTAGCCGAAGCTGCCCGCAACGTTGCCTGTACGGGCGCGACTCCGGTGGCGGCAACCAACTGCCTGAACTTCGGCAATCCGGAAAAACCCGAGATCATATGGCAGCTCTCGCAGGCGATTGATGGCATGAGCGAGGCCTGCGAGACATTGGGTACACCCATCACCGGCGGCAACGTCAGCTTGTATAACGAAACTTTGGGAGAGGGCATTTACCCGACGCCGGTGGTCGGAATTGTGGGAATTCTGGAAGATGTTGACCTCGCCGTAAAATCTCACTTCCGCAACCCGGGCCGTGACATTCTACTTATCAGCGGGGCAAAGCCGGCTGATCCTGCTCGGGCCGTAGTTGAGTTTGGCTCTTCCGAGTATGCCAAAGAAGTTCTGGGCGCGGTCTGGGGATATCCGCCATCCCTCGATCTGAAGCAGGAAGCTGCGCTGCAAAAATTCCTTGTGGCGGCCATCGAACAGCGCTTGCTCGAATCAGCCCATGACTGTTCCGACGGCGGATTGGCCGTAACCCTGGCCGAAGCCACGTTCCCCTTAGGGATTGGAGCAGAGGTCAAAATAAGCTCGCAGGAGCAGGCTGTTGAGATTGCACTATTTAGTGAGCGATCCAGCCGCGTGGTAATTTCCTGCGACCCGAAACATACCCAGCGAATCCAACAAAGTGCGGTACAATACGGCCTGTCGGCGGTAATTCTCGGACAAACGATTCCAGGGACTTTGAAAATACAGCTAGACGACAAGGTGGCTGTGGCCGCGGCAGTGTCCGAGTTGAGGCAGGTTTACGAATCGGCCCTGCCCAAGATGCTGCACGTGGAAACACGCGAGCACCTGGTTCCTGAAGTGCTGCAAAAGAGTTAAGGAATGTGGAAATTCAGTTTCCCATTTACGTTCTGATGAAGGATTGTGAAGAAGTTCGCTGCTATCGGTCTTTGCCAGAATTGAACTGGATGGAAGCGATTGATGTCGAAAACGAAGAATATCAAGCTTGGGACGCTAGTGGGCGCGTTCTGCAACTTACAGCGGCCAACGTGACCACATCTAAAGCAGGAGAGGTAAGTGCACGAGCCACAGATCGAATTGAAGATCCCAAGTGGTTTGCGGAAGTTCAGAGTAGGGTGGATCAGAAATAGCGCTGTGTGGTGAATGACAGGCACTTAAGCAGCGAGGCCGACTAGCGCGCCGAGCGATGCTGAGAAGCTTTTAAGGTGGAACAAATGTCTAGCGGTTCTGACAAATTTAAAGACGAGTGCGGCGTGGTTGCTATCCACAATCACCCCGAAGCTGCCACGCTGGCCTACCTCAGTCTGCACGCGCTGCAGCATCGCGGACAGGAATCAGCCGGCATCGTTTCCTCCGACGAGCGCCGCCTCTACGCTCATAAGGCCATGGGCCTGGTCGCTGACATCTTCACTGAAGAAGTACTTGCACGGCTTCCCGGACGCGTCGCCATTGGTCACACCCGCTACTCCACTACCGGCGATTCGACTTTATTCAATGCTCAGCCCATTACGGTGGACTGCAACAAGGGCATGATCGCACTTGCCCATAATGGGAACCTGGTCAACGCACATTTTATTCGCCAGAAACTCGAGCAGCAGGGTTCGATCTTTCAGACCACCAGCGATACCGAAGTTGTGGTTCACCTGATCGCTCAATCCAAGGAGCAGACGCTACCCGAAGCCATTGCCGATGCGCTGCGCCGCATTGAAGGCGCTTTCTCCCTGGTGCTCATGACGCGCGACCGCGTTTTTGCGGTGCGCGATCCGCGCGGCTTTCGTCCCCTTTCCATGGGACGCATCCCGGTTACGCAAGCCGAGCACGATGCTGGCAAGCGCGAGACCATTGTCTTCGCCTCTGAAACCTGCGCCTTCGATCTGGTGGGTGCGGTCTATGAACGCGATGTCAAGCCCGGCGAGATGATCGTGGTTGGGCCCGAGGGAATTTCTTCACACTTCTATGCTCCCAAAGCACCGCAGTCAAGCTGCATCTTCGAGCATGTTTATTTTTCCCGTCCCGACAGCACAGTCTTCGGACGTCCGGTAGTTGTAAGCCGCGAAGCCCTGGGACGCCAGCTCGCCCGCGAGGCTCCAGTGGAGGCCGATATCATTGTGCCCGTACCCGACTCGGGCGTAACCGCGGCCATGGGCTACTCCGCCGAGAGCGGCATCCCCTTCCGTTTTGGACTGATCCGCAATCACTACGTGGGCCGCACGTTTATCGAGCCCGAACAATCGGTGCGCGACTTCGGAGTCAAACTCAAGCTCAACCCGGTGCGGAGTTTGCTGGAAGGCAAGCGCGTAATCGTGATTGACGACTCTATTGTCCGCGGTACCACCAGCGAGAAAATTGTGCGCATGTTGCGCAGCGCCGGAGCCCGTGAGGTACACTTCCGCATCTCCTGTCCGCCCACGGTCTCGCCTTGCTTCTACGGCGTGGATACGCCTTCCAAAAAGCAGCTCATTGCGGCGAACAAATCCGTCGAAGAGATCCGCCAGTTCATCGGCTCCGATACGCTGGCCTATCTTTCGCTGGAAGGCATGAAGCTGGCCTGCGGCGAGGGCGAAAACACCAGCTACTGCACGGCGTGTTATACCGGCAAGTATCCGACGCAATGGATTGATGTGGAAGAAATTCAACCAGCCAATACTCCTGTCCGCTAGAGTTTAGTTTCAAGCAGTCTCGTAGAGACGTAACATGCTACGTCTCTACTCTTGAGCAGCGGACAATTTTTCAGATTTACCACCAATAGTGCACACCATAGGTGACCACACGCTCGCCATCGGGCGGAATCTGCACGCGGAACTCGATGGTCTGCGCGTCGATCTTGTTGTAGTCGTTTGATTGTTGCGTGATCTTCCAGTTGCTCCAGCGATATAGTTTTTCCACGACGCGCACTTCGACGGCCTCTTTCTTGTGGTTGCGCAGCTTGATTTCAAAAGATTCGTCCATCCAGTCGTGGTCGCTATCCAGCTTGTAGTCGGTGCGGCGGCGCTCACCGACGATGTCAAAGGCGTTGCCGGTGTAAACCCGTACGGTTTCATCCGAGGGCGTGTGGTCAATGGTGTTCTCGCCGGTGAATTCCAACTGGCCGTCGTCATCGCGGCGATAGAAGCGCAGCCGGCCCTTAGGCAAGGGCATGCCCAGGTTGTTTTCCTTCGAGTTCTTGAACTCCTGCATGACCCAGACCTTGGGATTCGATTGCGTGCCGTAGCTGGCGTCGTTGCGAATTTGTTCCGCACCGTAGCCGTAGTCCGGAATGGCGGCGCCATTGTAAACGTAGAGTCGCTGCGACTTTACTCCGCTGGCCGCGACAAACTGCACTTGCTTTGTCTCGCGGTCGCGCAACGTCGTGGGACGCTCCAGGGTGTAGAGATGAAATTCATCGAACGCCTTCTCCACCACCGCCGCGACGGATGCGCTCTTGGCTGCTTCACGCGCTCTATAATCCAGGTCGTAGCGTCCCTCCGAGGGTTGGATTTTGTTTACGTCCCCGGCCATCAGCTTGATGCGGGCATTGTCGAATTCTTTGCCGCTATCGTTGCTCATGGTGATCCAGCCGATCAGATCGATGGTGTCGTCCTTGGGAGGGGCCACGATGTTGTAGTCGGCGTGCCAGGTCAAACCGCCGGTTACATAGCTGAGCTCAGCATTGGCCGATCCAGGCTTATCAGTCTGCAATAACCAGTCGAGGGTGGGCTTGAGGATCGTGTCGTTACCCAGAGCAGGAAAGATCGGCTGACCAGGAAGCGTAAACTGCAGCTTGCCGTTGACCTCGATAATCGGCTCGGTATAGCCGTTGGGTGAAGAAGGTGCGTAGCCGCTGCGGATAATCTTGCCTTGAACGATTTCCGGTGCGCTCCGCCCTTCTGCATCAACGCGCGGTATTTGGAAGTCAATGGTCTTGCCTTCATAGAGCGAAAGTAACAACCCCTGCGAGAGTGGATCGTTTCTGTAGTTCTGCTCCAAAATCTGTAGCGTGCGGCGTCCGCTGGGATCGCGCAGAACAATCGAATCGGGCTCGATGTGCGCCGTAGCGTCGTTAAAGGTGATGTGATTCACCCCTGAAGTCAACTCCAGCGGCACATCCTGCCGGACCACGGCAAAATTGCCGTTGTAAATCGTGAGTGCCGTTTGGCCGCCGGTGCTTTCGGCTTTCCTGGGTTTATCTTGTTTGTCTGCACCCTGCTTTTCTTCACTCTGCGCGAAACTGCCTGTACCTTGTCCCAGAGTAGCCATCAAGATCAACAGCAGGGCCATGCTCTTGCGAACCATAATTTTTGTCCTCGAATTATTTCTGCGGTTTCCCGCTCTATGAAAAGAACGCAGCCTGCTGTGAAACTTGCACACATTTTTAGGAGCGTGTGCAAAGCAAAATATAAGAGGTGGAAACGCAGCTTGCGGCGTCGCTAAATTCAGAATGAGTGCCTTGTCGCGCCTATTGCTTCGACGTACACTCTTTAGACTCCCGGTTACGAGTTTGCTCCAATGGAAGCACAAGGCGGCACATTTCCGGCAACCCGATTCTCGGTGATCGCGGCCGCAAAAAGCAGCGACCCGGCGGAGCGCTCCAGGGCCATGAATGCGCTCATTTCGGCCTATTGGAAGCCGGTCTACAAGTATGTTCGCCTGCGCTGGGGCCTGGATGCTGACGAAGCCCAGGATTTCACACAGGATTTTTTTACCCGGTTGATCGAAAAAGAGTTCCTGGATTCCTACGACCCGGCCAAGGGACACTTGCGCACGTTTCTTCGCACCTGCGTAGACCGATTGTTCCTGAACCAATCAAGAGATGCACTCCGCCAAAAGCGCGGCAGCGGAGCGGTGCACGTTTCGCTCGACTTCGAGGAGGCCGAGCGTGAGCTGGGCCAGTGCGTGCGCTCTGGCTCGCTTGAGGACTATTTCGACAAAGAGTGGGTACGCAGTTTATTCGCGCTTGCGGTCATGCGGTTACGCAGCCGTTGTGAAGAAGCTGGAAAGATGCTGCACTTTGAACTATTCGAGCGTTACGATCTTGATGACAGTGACGCAAAAATTTCTTACGTGCAACTGGCGGCTGAATTTCATCTCGCGGTCACCGATGTCACCAACTACCTGGCATTTGCGCGCCGCGAGTTCCGGCGTTCTGTTCTCGATCAGCTTCACGAGATGACCGGCAACGAAGAAGAGTTTCATCGCGAGGCGCAAGCGCTGCTGGGAGTGAGTGCAAAATCAAAATAATTGCAATGAAGATGGGCGCAAAATGAAGTGGTTATCGGATGAGACTCTGACTCGCCTGCAAGCCTCGGTGCAATGCCCCGACCTGAGCAGCACGCGATATAGAGCGCTTAAGTTCGTGGCCCGAGGCGGCATGGGCGCAGTCTGGCTGGCGGAGGACGTCGTGTTGCATCGCAGAGTGGCGCTCAAGGTGCTTGACGTAGAAGATCGCACGGGTGAGTTGGCGTCGCGTCTCGAGCGCGAGGCGCTTGTGCTGGCGCACCTGGAGCATCCTGGTATCGTGCCCGTACATGATGCCGGCACGTTGCCCGATGGCAGAGTTTTCTATTGCATGAAATATGTCGAGGGCCAGACTCTGGAGAGCTACATCGTGAACACGAACCTGCCGCAGCGCCTGGGTTTGGCACAACGCATTGCAGAGCCCCTGGCTTTCGCGCACTCCAAGGGTATTGTTCATCGCGACCTGAAGCCCGGCAACATCATGATCGGCGCTTTTGGCGAGGTGCTGATTATGGATTGGGGGCTGGCAAAAATAACGAATAGCACGATTCAGGAGTCATCTCATATAACCTCTGCCGGTACGCCCGGCGAGCAAACTGGTTTTGCCACTGCGGCTCCGATTACGTCGCACGGAAAAATTCTAGGCACGCCGGGTTACATGTCCCCGGAGCAGGCCCGCGGCGATAGCGCCGCCATGGATGAGCGCAGCGACATCTTTTCGCTGGGAGCGATCTTGCGCTTTATGCTGACCGGCCAGTCGCCGGAAGAAACACCCACTACAGCGCCATTGCCCAAACCGTTAAATGCTATCTGCCAGAAGGCGATGGCTCCGGAAATCTCAGAAAGATATGCCTCGATCCAGGAGATGAGCGCTGATATATCCCAATACCTCGAAGGCGTCCCGATCAGCGCCTACCGTGAAGGTATCGTCGAACGTGGCATGCGGCTGCTGGAACGCCATCGCGTTGCCGTGGTCCTGGTTTTGGCCTATATCGCTATGCGGGTGTTGTTTATTCTTTTTTCTCACCGGTAAGGTAAGTCAAGTGTCAGCGCTGGGCAACGGTTAAAGGAATCCGGCAAAAGGGGTAATACGTAAGTAGCGGCAATTTTTAGGAGGAGTGAAAGCATGAACAAAGTTCTTCTGGGCATTGTTCTGGGTGCGGTGTTAGGCATCTTCGATGGTCTTACGGCCTGGTTTACCCCTGAGGTGCGGAACCAGATAGTGGGAATCGTGATTGGATCAACGGTCAAAGGAATCATTGCCGGTGTTCTGATTGGATGGTTTGCGCGCAAGGTAAATTCGCTGGCCTGGGGCATCGTCTTCGGGCTAAGCGTGGGACTATTTTTGGCCTTTATTATCGCCCAGCTTCAGCACGGACACTACTTTGCAATCATGCTTCCCGGAGGCATGGTCGGCCTGATTGTAGGCTATGCCACGCAACGATACGGGGTGTCGTCAAAACTGCAACGTGTCTAGCTTCAGCCTGACAACCCTATTTATGAAACAAACTTTAGCGCGTTAAGTCTCTGCAATCTGCCCGTTCGCGGGAGAAATTTCCAGCACCATGTGTTCCTGGTCAACATAGCTTCCATCAACCTTGAGCGCCCGCGGCTCGATGCCGAAGGAGCGGAACCCTAAACTGCGGTAGAGGGAGCGCGCGGGCACCTGCGTGGTTGCCACCGTAAGGAAAATACAATCCAGATCGTCCAGGGCCTGGGAGCTTTCCAGTATATTGACCAACAGCGCGCGCCCGACGCCCTGGCCGCGATGGGACGGCGAAACGAACACGCCCCACACCCAGCCTTTGTGCCGCTTCTTGGCAATCTGCTCGCGGTAGAAGCCGGCCATACCCACGAGGGCGTCTTCCTCGTCGAACGCTCCCAGGATAAAATTTTCGTCCCCGCCAGAGCGTAACTTTTCCGCATAAGTCTCTGGAGTGCTCTGCAACAGCTCATCGAGTGACTCGGCAAAAGTCGCCGGCTCGGTCTGCAGAGCGCTGAGCCTGAGCCTCCAGAGCGGCTCGGCATCAACTTCGGTGAGACGGCGAATCTTCATTGACTTTAAATTCATTCCCAGGAACTTCAGCCCAAGACTTCATTCTAAGAGGTCTAGCCTTCCTTCTGCTTCACTTTAGACTACCAGCGGGATACGATTATGGCACAGTGTTGATCACTCTTGTTCTCGTCATCATCTTTGTGGCGTGTTGCGTCGCCCTCATCACTGCGGCAGGATTCGTGATTCATGGTACTGTTACCAAGAACCAGTTAGGGATTAATCCTGATCCCTCGCAATGCCCCCGCTGTCACACTGCCATGCCCTCGGTCCGCGTTCCTAAATCATTCAAGCAAGCCATGTGGGGCGGAGGAACCTGTCCAAATTGCGGATGCGAAGTGGACAAATGGGGCCGCGAGATTTGAATTGGCATAACTGCCCAAGATAGGATTCGCCTGACATGATCTCACCTATTATCGCTCCGCTGCTTGCCGGCAAGACCATTGGATCAACTGGCGACGCCTTTGTGATCGCTGAGTGGCGCGATGCCGGCGGCCCTGCCGGGCCTCCGCGTTTCATCGCTCCGCTACACCTGCACCACAGTGACGACGAAGCCTGGTATGTGCTCGAGGGGGCCCTGTGCGTACGGGTTGGAGATAAAGATGTCGAAGCCCGCGCAGGCTCGGCGGTGTTTGTGCCACGAGGCACGCCACACACATATTGGAATCCTGGTCCTGGGCCGGTGCGCTACTTGCTCGTCATGACCGCGAACATCTTTCGCCTGATTCAGGATATCCATGCCATGTCAGAGCGCACTCCTGAGGCAATGCAGGCGGTGTTTAAGAAATACGATTCTGAGTTGCTGTGATATGTAAAGTTCGCAGAGTTGCCGAGCCACTGGGGCACGGCATATACTTCGCTCAACTTCGGCAGTTGGCCGCCGTGCTCGCTAATATGGAGGATGTGTGCTGACGATCAAACTGGTAATCTGGCTTTTGATAACGGTCCCAGCTTGGATAGCTGCTTTTCGGATGCGGCGAAGAATCAGCAGATCTCTTGGGAGGAAGGCGTCTGAAACCGATCTTACCTCGATTAGCACTTGGATGAAGGTCCATGAAGCAGAGCAGCAGCAAGAGAGAAACAAACCCATACATCCAAACTGAGACACTACGCTGATTCATTTTCCCGTTTGACGGGGTATTACCTACTGAGGGGGGTGCTACACCCCCTGGGTTCGGCGATTGAAGGGGCAGAGCGGGGAGGGGGCTGGTAGAAGGGCTCAACCTTCGGATACGAAAACATGTCCCAAATCACTACATCTCAGTAAATCCGACAAAAACATGCGCGCCCGGCGCTTGGGCCGTCCTAAGTGAGCAATTGCAATCGAAGAAAAACACCATGAAAATGCAGCTAGGATCGAGATTGTTTCTGGTAGAAGATGAACGGTCGCCAAAGGAGGAGACCATCATGAGAAACAGATTAAGGTTGCGCATGTTCGGAGTGGCTGCCTTATTGACCTTATTCGTAGCCGGTGAAGCTGGATATGGTCAAGCCAAAAAGGGGACGCAAACAGACACTTGTTCAACTGCCAATCTGCCCGAACAAATTCAAAACAAACTCGCGACCAGCTATACCGGCTGGAAAGTTGTCACGCCGGCCATGTTCAATGCATCAGACTTGCATATTTGGAATAGCGATCACAGCAAGGAATGTCCAGGCATGATCACGGGCAAGTTCTCTGACAGCCAGGTCGGATATGTTTTGAATTTGATAAAACGCGAAAACAACAGAACCCGGCAGCAGGTCCTTTACTTTCATCCCAGTGCTGATGGGTATGGCGTCGAAATCGTGGTTCCACCGGCCATCGTAAAGGAGGAACTTCAGGTCATTGTAAAAACGCCGCCGGAAAAGCTTGCAGACGCTGCCGAGACGCAGCCGCACCCCAAGATCAAGACAGATAGCGTAAGCGTTTCTGAAGTCGGAAGTTGGCCGACGATCTATTATTGGGAACAAGGGCGGATCCACAAGATTGAGACTGGAGACTAGAAAGAAATGATCAACAAGTTCAACCGCACTCGCGATCCTGAGGGACCCAGCCTAAGCCTGCAATGAAAGCGAGATCCTCACGGATGCTCAAGTGGCGTGAGCGCCGCACACTCCGCTGTTGTGTAGGGTGTGGAGCGGGGTGGGCTT
>Ga0210384_10000644_pt1 | contig 52565 bp, 59 predicted proteins | sample IncBWH2MmetaG_FD_160574 | JGI IMG/M metagenome (GOLD analysis project Ga0210384, IMG submission 160574) | Forest soil microbial communities from Barre Woods Harvard Forest LTER site, Petersham, Massachusetts, United States - Inc-BW-H-2-M | ecosystem: Environmental > Terrestrial > Soil >...
TGCGTGGTGGAAGAGCTGAAGCTGCCGGTGACAGGCGCAACCGCGACCGTGGCGCTGGCGATGCCGGCCTTGAAGCGTGGCAGGTCGTGAAGCTTAGCGCCGCGTTCCCACTTCTTGGTGGTCTGGGCGCCGTTTTTGCCGAGATCAATTACCACTTTCTGATTGGCAACGATGGTCACGTCGCCTTCCCAGATCGCGTTCCCACCGCGCGTAATCGTCAGATGGTGCTTGCCGGGCGGCAGGATCAGTTCCTGCTGCCAAATCCAATCCCAGTTGAACTCATCCACATGCCCGACGAAATAGCCGGACGTTTTGCCGTTCGAGAGAACAGCCGCTCGCTCATCACCCCCAACAATTTTGACAGCGCCCCAAGGGCCATTGACAGTGCCGCCGTAAGGGGTGAGCGCCACTTCAAGCTTGGTGGTCTTACCGGCGTCCACATTTACTTCGCGCGTTTCAAGCTTGTAGCCGTAATTTACCACCACGACGGTATGCTTTCCGGCACTCGTCGTAATCGGGTGGCTGCCTTCGCGGATGGCTTTGCCGTCCAAGAATATGTACGCCTGACTGGGCGTAACTTTGATCTTCAGCTTCCCGTCCTGCGCGAAACTGGCACCGGCGCACAGCGCGATCGCCAAGACGAGGTTGAAGATGTATCCAAATCGTCGCATTAGCATTTCTCCTGAGAATTCCTCTAGGCGAGTTATAGAGGCACGTCCCGCGCCCTATCGGGAAAGTGCCAGGCTAGGAAGCGTTAAGGTATCTTTCCAAGGGGCCTAATGTCAATGAGATTGAAACAAAAAGCGAAGAGTTTAGCAAACAATGTTTTTGAATTATGCCCCTCTGCCCGATGGCTGAGCTGACGGCTTATACTTGGGAGTATGTATAGCGAAATTGTGATGGAACATTTTCGACAACCGCACAATGTCGGTGAGCTCGAGGGCGCGACGGCGACCGCGGAAGTAATGAATCCCGTGTGTGGGGACATTCTACGGCTGTCGGTGCAGGTGGAAGATGGACGGATCGTTCGGGCGCGCTTCAAGACGCACGGGTGCGTGACGTCGATTGCGGCAAGCTCGGTGCTGACGGATTGGTTGTCGGGGAAAAGCTTGGCCGAAGCGCGGCTGCTGACACCGGAAAGAATTTCAGAATCACTGGGCGGACTTCCACAGGCAACGTTTCATGCGGCACAATTGTGCGCGGACGGTTTTGCTGCGCTGCTGAGTGAAATCGAACGCTGAGGCGCACGGTTCAGAGCTGGTTTCCCAGCGCTTTCCGCATGGTTTCCGGATCGTTCAGGTTGAGGATCACGCCTTCCTCATTCGTAGGCACTTCTTTAAGATTGTCTGCGTGCGCCCAGACGATCTGGCGCGCGCCGACTTCGGGGGAAGCACCGAGCAGCTCATCATAGAGCGTCGATCGGAAAATAACGGGATGGCCGCGGCGGCCTTCGAATGTTGGGAGCACGATGGATTTTCCGCTGGCGTCGAAGGTGGCGATTAAAGACGCGACGAGATGTAGTGTCACAAGGGGATGGTCCACGGGGCAGAGAATCAGGCCGGATGTCATTTGTGGCGGGAGGCTGCGTATGGCGGCTTGCAGAGATGAGAGTTGGCCTTTCGGCCACTCGGGATTTATTACGATGGCTGAAGGATCCACTTTGAGTTTGCCGCGGATTTCCTCGGCATGTGCGCCTAGCAGGACGCGGGTGAGACCGACGCGGGGGTGGCGCGTGGCGGCGAGCAGGTGCTCGACGAAAGTGAGTCCCTGGTAGGGAATGAGCGCCTTCGATGCACCCATACGGCTGGATTCGCCGGCGGCAAGGATTACGGCGGCGAGCATGGCGGGCTCAGTCGTGTTGCATGCTGGCGATGTCGGCAAGTCTTACGGATTTGTGCTGCAGATTTTCGGCGTTGCGGCGGACGGCGATCAGTTCGGCAGTAATGCTGACGGCAATTTCTTCAGGCGTGAGGGCGCCGATTTCTAGCCCGACGGGGGCGTGCACGCGTTCGAATCTGTGGAGCGCGTGACCTTCCTTCTCGAGCGCTTTGTACACAGACACCACTTTGCGGCGGCTGCCGATCATGCCGATGTAGCGCGCGGGGGTCGCAACGGCCCAACTAAGGACGCGCATGTCGTCTTTGTGGCCGCGGGTGACGATGACGATGTAGGTGGAAGCGCTGGGATTGATTCTTGCGAACGCTGCTTCGTAGGTGACGTGAATTTCCGAGGCCATCGGGAATCTTTCCGTGTTTGCGAAGGTGTCGCGGTCGTCCACGATGCCGATGGCGAAGCCGGCCTGGTGCGCGATGCGCGCGACGGCCGTGGCAACGTGGCCGCCGCCGAACAGGTAGAGCACGGGCTGCGGGAGAATCGGCTCGACGAAGATTTCAAGCGTGCCACCGCAAATCAGGCCTGCGTCATAGCCGGCCTCCTGATTCAGGTTGAACGTCATCTTGCGGGGCTGCTCCGAACGGATCACTTCTTTCGCGGCGGCCCACACGTCGGCTTCGACGCAGCCACCGCCTACGGTGCCGGCGATCGAGCCGTCTTCGCGAACGAGCATGCGTGAGCTTTCGTAGCTCGGGATCGAGCCGTTGGTATGCACGATAGTTGCGAGCGCGCCACGTTGGCCTGCGCGCCTCATCCGCACGATCTCTTCGAAGAGGTCCATCACGGTGATTGTCTAAATCCAGGGTACGGCGCGATCCAGACGGTGTCAATTGGATCAGCGGTACAGGCCCAGCGGCCTACCATTCTGCTTGGTTTAGGAGTTATCGCGGGGAATTCGGGCCACTAGTTTACTGGGCTCCAGGCACGGGATCGAATGCGAGCATTGTTGCAAGAGCGAATGCCACGAAGCCCGCCACTAGTGGAAGTCTTGACCACCCCTTTGATCGAGCCAGCTTTCGGTGTGGACGAACATAACTGGGAATCCTTCGCGGGCGACCGCCAGAATCCTGTAGAACAGCTCAGGCTTGGCATGCTGATGAGTAAAAAAAAATGCGCACGCATTCAAGATTGCGGCCTGAATCATCGCGGCTCATAACCCACCGTCCATGCCGGCGGATCGAACCTCAATTGAGATCTCCCAAGATAAATACCCATCCTCCGAGTGATCGAACCTATTGGGTTCATACCCGCTAACGGCTAGCCACTTAAACGAATCCGATTCCCTATTTGAATCTGAGTCTTGCTGGACAGTGTGGAAGCACAATGCTAGTTTCTACCGGCCTTGAGAAGTCTTGGAGAGATTTCATGAAGGCGATCCTTTATTCAGAACATGGCGGGCCGGAAGTATTGCGGTACACCGACGCGCCCGAACCGCAATTGGGCGCGGACGAAGTGCTGGTGCGGGTGCGGGCGTGCGCGCTGAATCATCTGGACCTGTGGCTGCGGAAGGGGATTCCTGGCACGTCCATACCATTGCCGCATATTCCGGGGAGCGACATTGCGGGGGAGATTGCGAAGGTTGGAGAGAAAGTGACCAACGTGAAAGTGGGCGCGCGGGTGATGCTGCAGCCGGGAATTTCCTGCGGGCAGTGCGCAAAGTGTTTGGCAGGGGAGGACAATTTCTGCCGATCGTACACACTGTTTGGCGAGCGAGTGGACGGGGGGTGCGCGGAGTACGTGAAATCGCCTGCGGTGAATGTAGTGCCCATTCCTGAAAAACTCAGCTTCGAGGAGGCGGCAGCGTTTCCGCTGGTGTCGCTGACGGCGTGGCATATGTTGATCACGCGCGCGGGATTGAAGCCGACGGAAACTGTTCTGGTGCTCGGGGCGGGGAGCGGTGTGGGTGGCGCGGCGATTCAAATTGCGAAGGCAGCGGGCGCGCGCGTGATTGCAACGGCCGGGTCAGAGGAGAAACTCGCGAAGGCGCGGGAATGGGGCGCGGATGCGGAGATCAATCATTCAACGCAGGAAATTGCGGTGGAAGTGAAACGCTTGACGGACCGGCGCGGTGTGGACGTCGTCTTTGAGCATGTAGGACAAGCGACTTGGGAGCAGGGCATCCGCAGCCTCACGCCGGGGGGACGTCTGGTTACTTGCGGCGCCACGACGGGCTATGACGGCAAACTCGACATTCGCTACCTGTTCACACGGCAGCTTTCAATTTTGGGATCGTTTATGGGAAGCAAGGCCGAGCTTTTCTCGGCGCTAGAGCTCCTGCGTCGCGGGCAGCTGAAACCGGTAATTGACGTGGTGATGCCGCTCGATCAATGTGCGGCTGCGCACAGGCGGCTGGAAAACCGCGAGCAGTTCGGAAAAATTGTGCTTCGTCTTGATTAGAGGGGGCTGGACGCAGCTGCTTGGGTGGGAGCCCCGACCCATCGCATTTCTGGCGAACGGGAGAGGCTCCGACTCCGCTCGTTCACCCAGCGTCGGGGATCGAGAAATCCCAGGGCGAGAGCCCATTGGGGGATCAGCGACTGTTCCGCCGTGCTGAAGCGGGGTGCTCCCCCGCACCGCACGGGACTCCAGTCGCACCGCTTTCTTGCACGACTGCGCGTCGAAAGTTTACGGCAAATCGCGCGCTGGGACGCCTGCACGCAGCGCGTCGTTCGACAGGTTGGCGATTTCGGTCTCGAGCGTATTGGTTTGTGCGGCTAGGCGCTGCAGCAGGTCGGAGGTGAAATTCTCGCCGTAGCCGTTCGGGCGGAGCAGCGTCATGCGGCGAGCGGCGGTGTCTGCGGCCATCCCCGCAACGACGGCTTGCGTTTCGTCCATCTGAGCTGAGAGCTGGCCCAATTTTTCTGTGAGATCGGCTCGAGCTCGCGCCGGAGCCAGAGGCGCCGTCTGGCTGGATGCTGCGGCGATTGCTGGCGCTTGGACGAACAGTCCGGGCGGAAGTTCGTTGCGACGCGCCATGTCTTCTAGGTCGGACAGTTCCGCTTCGATTTCCTGGCGGCGGGCCAGGAGTTGCGCGATGCGGTTGTCGGTGGAGAGGCCCTCGCAAGGTGCGTTCAAAATTAATCCGGTGCCAGGGCCGGGTGTATTGCCGGGAGCGCGAAATTGGATGTAGAGCTTCGCTTCATCATTGATGCTCGCAATTTCGGCGCTGAGTGACACTGTCTGCTGCGCGTACCAAGTAGGGTTCTTTTCGGGAGGCAGGTTTTCGCGGCGCGAGGCGTTACTGGCTCCCGCCGCCTGTGACGACGAAGAGGCAGTCGGCTGGATCGGGACCGAGAGTGCTTCTGAATTTTTCGTTTCACGGCCCAGGGAGGGCCTGCCGTATTTGGCCTCCAGATCATCGTTTGTGAATACTTTTTTCTGTGTGTCAGGCGCGGGCTGCGTCGCGGCTGCGTCGCCAGCACCGCCGCTCGCGTACGTGGGAATCGAAACGCCGCAAAAAGCAAGGGCAGCGAGTGAGAAGAGAATCGGGGGAAGAAAACGCCCTGGTGCCTTCATAGTTGGACCTCCTGGATTGCGGGGGAACCGCAGTATGGCACAGCGCGCGAGCAGGTGACAATCCCAATCGCCTGGCTTAGATGGCCGGCTTTTCGGGCTTCCACGGTTCTACCCAGTAGTCGAGCGAGAGCCAGAGGCTGTATGCATAGGGCATGAAAAAAAGTGAAAGAGGGATGGCGAACACGATCCAGATCGCGAAACGAACGTTGTCGGACAGATTATTGAAGTCGGGCAGGAGGAGCGACACCAGAAAAACGGGCACGACGACGGCGAGAGTCAGGGCATAGGTGATGACCATTCCTCCGATGTAATACCCCGACTCACGGAAGTAGGAGAGGCCGCAGGCGGGGCAAGCGAGGAGCACTTTGTTGGGCCAGCGTTGGAGCACCGCGCCCATGCGGCAATGCGGGCAGCGACGGCGAAGCGCATCGCGCACCAACCCCGGCAAGGGAGGCCTTTCGATTGGCTTTCTCGGTTTCAACATTTCTTTTGTTGCTCTTTGCCGCGGCGTCGCGGCGTGTGAATTGCAATGATCCACTCAAAAGTGCAAAATGGACAGCGAGATTCGCTGAGGCCTCATGGCAGTTGAGATTTCCAAAGGCGTGACGCTCGAACGGCCCGGGGAGGACGAAAACTTCCTGAAGGACGAGGGCATTCTGTTCGCGTCGCTTGACAAATTGGTGAACTGGGGGCGGCGCAGCTCGATCTGGCCGATGTCGTTTGGCCTGGCCTGCTGCGCAATCGAAATGATGTCCATGGCTGCATCGCGCTACGACATCGCGCGATTCGGCGCCGAAGTTTTCCGCGGCTCGCCGCGCCAGTCCGACTTGATGATTGTCGCCGGGCGCGTGTCGCAGAAAATGGCGCCGGTGATCCGGCAGCTTTACGAGCAGATGCCGGAGCCGAAATGGGTGATTTCGATGGGGGCATGCGCAACGTCGGGAGGCGTGTTCAACAATTACGCGATCGTGCAGGGCGTAAACCAGGTTGTGCCCGTGGATGTTTATGTCCCCGGCTGCCCGCCGCGTCCTGAAGCGTTGCTTTACGCCATTTTTCAGTTGCAAAGGAAGATTGACTCCACGCGCGGCAGCTTCCTGAGATCGCTCAACTTCGGGAAATCATAAAAATCGCTTCACCTCTGATTTTTCCGGGCGCCAGTTCGCTATTCGCCTGATTTTCAGGAGCCTTCATGACGGTCTTCGACGACAACCGCGAAGAGCTCGAGCACTACGAGACCATGCTGGGGCCCGAGCGAGGGCGGTTGGCGGTAACTCTTGACCTGCTGACGAATGCACTGGTGCTGGTGGGGCAGCATGGCGTGTATTGCCACAGCAATCGCGATCCGGAGATTCCGGTGATGGACGTTCGGATCGTGACGCAGGAAATTACCAAAGCCAAGGAGTTGATTCAGAGCGTGATGGAAAATCTGCGGGCGGGAAAAGCAGACTGACTAAGCGGCCCGAAATTCTTAAGCGTGGTGCGGGCCGCGCAAGACACGGCCGGGGAGCATGATGATCGCGCGGACCAAGTCGAGGATTCCGCCCACGGCAATTCCCAACACCCGGAAGGGCAGGGACAGCAGCCAGATGAATGGGTAGATCACCAGCGCGATAAGCGCCAGCGGCCAGCACACCACGAACAGCAAGCACCACAACAGAAGAGTCAGCATGACCGGATGCCTCCTTCCTTATTCGGCCTTAGATACGCAAAAGCCGTGAGCAATGTTCAGCCATCTGCCGGGCATTGCGCACGACAATTCCTTCACAAGCTCGAGTACACAAGGGCGACGAATTCATCTCCGCTCAGCATCCCTTTACCCCAGGCAGGGTCCAGACTCGCTGTGGGCTTCGCCCGGACGACCTCCTCCACGGATTTCCCCGCGCCCTTCAAAGTTTTCACGCTGTCGCGCACAATGGTGAGCATGTCGCGATATTTCGCGAGGGTGACTCTGTCTCCCTGCGGACCGTGTCCCGGGATAATCTTTGTGTCTGCGTCGGCCAGACTTATGCCCACGTTCGCTGCCAGGATCATTCCATTGATGTTTCCGCCCGTGCCGACATCGATGAAGGGATACATGCCATGGAAAAAGATATCGCCCATGTGCAGGACATTTGCTTTTTCGTAGCGGATCAAGATGTCGGTGTCCGTGTGCGCCAAAGGGACATAGCTGAGGGACAAGTCCTCATTGTTGAAATAAATTTTCAGCCTGTCGGTGAAGGTCGCCTGCGGCCAAGCATCGATGGGTGCGGCTTCGAAGTGCATGCCGAGGGCTATTAAGTTCTGCGGCGCCGACAGACGCTTGCGCGTGTTTTCATGAGCCACAATGGTGGCTCCCGCGGCGTGCGCGGGCGCGTTTCCGTCCGTGTGATCGAAATGCCAGTGCGTGTTGATCAAGAGCTTTAACGGCGCAGGCCCGAGTTCATCGAGTGCGTGTTTGAGTTTAGGCGCCACGCTGAGGAAACTGGAGTCCACCAGCACTTTTCCATCGGGCCCGTTGAGCGCGACCATGTTGCCGCCCGGGCCGTAGAGCATGGTGAGGTTGTCTCGGAGTCTCTGCGTTTGCAGCGGTATGGAGGACATCTGCGCGCGTATTTGAGCGACGCGATCGGTTTGCTGGGCTGCAGTCTGGCCTCCGCTGGCCGCCTGAACCGCGGCGGTAAGTTCCCTGGGAACCCATCCGGCGAGCAGGCCTGCGCCTGCCAGATAGCCGGCCGATAGCAGCATTTCGCGGCGCGTCCTAGCGCTTCCAGAATAATTGGTTCGCACTTGTTCGCTCACTTTCCTTATGGAGAATACGGCTGACGCCAGTTGTCGTGAATCCAACGGCGCACTGTTTGCTTCAAATCTCGCCGCCTAGTATCGAAGAGATGCGCCCGCGAGTGCAAGGGTCTCAGAAAAATCTCTAGCGAAGGAATGGATTTTGTTCACGTTCGGCTCCAATCGTGGTTTCCGCGCCGTGGCCGGGGTAGACAATCACATCATCGGGGAGGACCAGCAGTTTCTCGCGAATGGATTCGATGATTTGCGGGAACGAGCCGCCCCACAAATCCGTTCGGCCGATGCTTCCCTCGAAAAGCGTGTCGCCGGCGAGGAGGCGCGCACGATGGACAGAGGGCGGGGCCGGGTGGCGGCCGTTGGCCGCAGCGGAGTCTTTCGACTGGCTTTTCGTTTCCGGCTCATCGGCGGGCCGATCGACTATCAGGCTGATGCTGCCGGGGGTATGTCCCGGCGTGTGGAGAACGCGGGCCACGAAGTTGCCCCAGCGTAGTGCGTCCCCTTCTTTCAGGAATTCATCGATGGTCGTCATCGGAGGGGTCGGAATACCCAGCCATTGGGCCTGCTGCTCGAGATGACGGTAGAGCTCGAGATCCGCTTGGTGAATCAGTACAGGGGCGCCGGTAAGTGTATGCAGGCCCGCGAGGCCGCCGACGTGGTCAATGTGCGTATGCGTGCTGACGATGGCGCGGACCTTCAGCTTGTGCGCCCGTAGGATTTCTGCGATGCGCTCGACTTCGTCGCCCGGGTCAACGACAATTGCTTCGCCTGTGATCGCATCGCCCAGGATCGAGCAATTGCAGTGCAGCATCCCGACGGGGATAACTTCGTGAATCAGTGTTTGCCCCATCGCTCGCCAGTATAGCAGCAAATTTTCGAATGCAGGAACGGCAGCATCGCCTCGGAATCATGCGCATCTGATAAGATTACGTAGCCGCCTGGATGGCGCGCTTGATTCATTTTCTTTCCACCATGGAAACCGCGTTGATCAACGACCATCGCGAAGCCGGCGCGCGACTGGCGGAGTTCTCCGGGTGCGTGCTGCCGGAATGCTTTTCCAGCCTCGAGACCGAATGGCGAGCTGGCTTTGAAACCGTGACGCTCTTTGACACGAACTGGCACGCGGTGCTCACGCTTGCCGGTCCAGACCGCGTGCGCTACTTGAATGCCATGGTCACAAACAACGTTCAGGCGCTACCCGACGGCCGGGGCAACTACGCGCTTCTGCTGAACCCTCAGGGACACATCCTGGCGGAGCTGGAGGTGTATAAGCAGCACGACAAATTGCTGACGTTTTCACACGCTTCGGTGCGGGATCGAACTTTTTCGACGCTCGACAAGTACATCATTATGGACAACGTGGACCTGGAAGACGTGACCGAGCATGTGGGCACCATCGCGATCGAGGGCCCGCGCGCGGCGGTAATCGTCCAGCAGGCGAGCGGGATCGCCCTGGAAGATTTTCCGGAGATGGCCATTCAAGATGTGAAGATCGAGCGTATCCCTTGCCAGTTTCTGAGGCGCTCTCACTTCGGCCAGCCGGGCGCGGAGTTTCTGACCCGGCGTGACAGGCTCCCGTCACTCTGGAGAAAGCTGCTGGCCGGCGTACAGGCTCACGGGGGCCAACCCATCGGGATGAGGGCGCTGAATGCGTTGCGTCTGGAGGCACGCGTGCCGTGGTTCCCGGAGGACTTCAATGACACTGTGATCCCACAGGAGGCAGGCTTGGAGAACAGGCACATCAATTTCTCGAAGGGCTGCTATACCGGGCAGGAGATCGTCGAGCGCGTGCGCTCGCGCGGGCATGTAAATCGGAAGCTGGTCAGCCTGTGCCTTACGTTGACAACTGCTCTGCCGGCCCCGGGAACCAAGTTGTGCGCCGCGGGTGAGGCGGTGGGCCAAGTCACAAGCGCTGCCGCGTTGCCCCGGGCGGGGGTCGGTATCGGAATGGGCTATGTTCGGCGGGAGCATAATGCCCCCGGCAACGTGCTGGAGTTTGATGGAGGCACTGCGACAGTCGAAGCCATGGCGGGTCAGGCGGGCCCCACACAGGAGCCGCCTGCCCGCTAGCTCTCGCGACCTAGTCCTAGAACCATCTATTGCGAGCTAAGGAACAAGCTGGCTACGTTTTCTTTACTCCGTCACCTGTACGCACGATAATCTCGGCGGTCGGCATTGATACGCGGCGCTAGCTTGCAACAAACGGCCACGGGGGTTGTATAGTGCGGCTTCGAGGCGAACGTCCCGGGATCAAAACAATCACTCCGTCCACACTGGCGAGCGGAAATCGCAGTTTCAAAGCGGAACAACTCAACTTTGGTCTATACTTCGGGCGGCAGGGTGGCAATTTGCCCTCTTTTTTCCCCATCGTAGATAGAGCGTGGCGCGCCGTTGCGCAGCCGGGGAATGATGTTTTCGTTGGAGCCACCTCTCGTTTGGTGGTTGGGGCTCAGATAGATTGCGGGGTGAATGGACAATGAGACGTTCTGATCTTGTGCGTAATGCAGGGAAGGGGAAGACCGTGCGAACCACTCAAATCGTATTTGGCGAACGGCAGCACCTCCTACGCGTGCTCGATTCGGTCGAACGCAGCGCGCTGCCTGCGCCGCGACTGGAGCAGGAACGCCGCGTCATCGAGCAGCTGATTCACGCGCGGACGCAGGAACTCAACCGCATCAATGCCGGGTGGGATGAAAAAGTAGGGACGGTTCTGAGCGCGGAGGTGAAGCCCGAGCTACTGGACCAGCTCTCCCGGCAGGCGCCCAAGGAAGATTTCTATTTGCTCCGGCTGATCAGCGAGCATCCGAAAGTTTCGGCGAAGACGCTGGGACGTCTCTCACACCACCCGTATTCGGCAATTCGCGAGAACATCGCCCGCCATCCGAATAGTGACGCTTCAACGCTTTCCAGGCTCAGCCGCGATCGCACGCAGCCGCTGTGGTACTTGGTAGCGTTCAATCCCAATGCGCCGGCAACACTGCGCAAGAAATTGCAAGAGCGCATGCGGCGGCTTGGGGAAAAATCAGCCACGCAATAGAGCCACATCGCGAACGGAATATTCGATTTGAAAGGGCGCCGTTTCTGGCGCCCTTTTCTTGTCTGCACTCTCTGTGTTTTCTTGCCTTGAAGCGACCACCATGATTCTGAGATAGAATCCCGGGCATGTCCGCCGCCCCAGACTTGCTGAACATTGCTGAGGAGTTTGTCGCACGCCCGGCGCGCGAGCACCCACAGAAGCCAGCTGTCATCGGTGTCGAGCGGCAAGCGACATACGCCGAGATCGAAACCGAAATGAATCGTGTGGCCCAGGCGTTGCGTGATTATGGGTGCTGCCCGGGCGACCGTGTCCTCATGGTTCTCCCTGACTCACTGGAATTCATCGCGGCATTCTTTGGCACGGCAAAGGTTGGAGCCCTACCGGTGCCGGTGAACTCTATGGCGCGCTCGAGCGATTACCAGCACTATCTGCGGGATTCAGGGGCGCGCTTCGCGATCGTTCACGCGTCTCAGTTCGATGAGTTCAAGTCCGCAGTACTCGCCTCCGCCGTCCAGTACACGATTGTGGCCGGCACAAGGGCTCGCACTCCCAGCGCAGGACAGGGGACGACTATTGCCTGGGATGTGTGGCTCCCGAAAATTGCTGGAAGCGTACCGACGCATCAGAGCGGGCCGAGCGATCCTGCGTTTCTTCTCTACACATCGGGCAGTGGCGGGACACCGCGCGCGGCTGTCCATCGTCAGCGGGGAATGGTAGCCACCTCAACCGCCTATGCGCGCGGAGTGCTGGGATTGCGAGCGGACGACATCACGTTGTCCGTTTCGAAGCTTTTCTTCGCCTACGGTCTGGGCGCAGGATTGTATTTCCCGCTCTCCGCCGGCGCCAGCACTGTGTTGTTTCCCGAGCGCCCGCGCGCCGATCTGATCGCTGATGCCGTCCGAAGACACCGCCCTACGGTTTTCTTTTCAGTCCCCACATTTTACGCGACGCTATTGCGCGAGGCGGATTCCGGCGCGGCGATGGATTTCTCCTCGGTGCGGATGGCCGTTTCGGCGGGCGAATCGCTGCCCGCGGAGATTTTCACCCGCTTCCGCGACCGCTTTGGAATTGAAATCCTTGACGGCCTTGGATCGACCGAAATGCTGCACATGTATATGTCCACGCGTCCGGGGCAAACGGAGTCGGGATCTTGCGGTGTGCCGGTTCCTGGCTACCGCGTGAAAATAGTGGACGATGAGGAAAAGGAACTCCCGGCCGGAGAGATTGGAAACCTGTGGGTATCGGGGCCGAGCCGCTTCATTGAATATTGGAACGCGCCGGAAATCAGCCGGAGCCGGATGAGTGGCGAATGGTACTTGACCGGGGACAAGCTGTGGCGCGACGGGAAAGGCTTTTATCACTACGGGGGGCGCGCGGATGACATGATCAAAGTCTCCGGTATGTGGGTCTCGCCGGTGGAGGTTGAAAACGCCTTGCTCGGGCATCCGGCGGTGGCCGAGTGTGCTGTCGTGGGCCAATTCGATTCTGTGGGGCTAACGCGTCCGGTGGCATTTATCGTCCTGCGCCGTGGCGTGGAGCAGCCCGGCGGCGCAATGGACAGCGAGATCAGCGCTTGGCTGCGGACACGCTTGGTGGGGTACAAGTGTCCGGAGGAATTTCACTTCGTTCCCGAGCTGCCGAAGACGGCGACCGGAAAAATCCAGCGGTTTCGGTTGCGTTCTTAGCCGGACCGAAATTGCATGCCGTCCGCCGACTGGCTTTTCTTGGCAGACACAGAGCCAGCAGTTTATCCTGAAGTTTCACAGGCGGAGGGCACAAGATGCGTTTTCCGCAGACGCTTCACAGACTCCGGCGCTGTTTCATAAGGTGTACGTCTAGCGTGATCCTAATCTTTCTCGTTCCCCTGACCGGTGCTGGCCAAACCACGCCACCAACCCAACAACCCAGCGCGCCATTCTTTGACGAGCTGAACAGGTATCCCGGCCTCCTGCCTGAGCTCGGCCGGTTGATAGAAAAATTCCAGCACAACGTGCAGTATCCTTCTGGACGAAGCGAAAGCCAACTACTGCCGCGGCTGCCGGAAGCAACTTTCATGTATGCCGCTTTTCCTAATTATGGCGATGTCTTGAATCAGGCACTGGGCGTACTTCATCAGGAGCTCGAGGAAAGCCCAGTGCTGCGCGGTTGGTGGCAGCACGGCGTGCTGGCCAATACCGGACCGACGGCAGAAGCCGCTCTCGAGAAGTTTCATCAGCTGTCGGAATATCTGGGAGACGAAATTGTGATTTCGGCCGGATTGGATGGTCGGGATCCGCGACCTTTGCTGCTTGCCGAAGTCCGCAAGCCGGGCCTTGAAAGGCTCTTGCAGCAGATGCTACATGGGCTCCCCGCGAACCAGCGTCTGGCTGTGCGCATACTCGACCCGCAACAGCTAGCTAAAGCGGAGGACCGCGGCCAAGCGGACAAGCTTTTGGTGCTGGTTCGGCCTGATTTTGTGGTCGCTGCTCCGGATCTCAGTTCACTTCGCAGCTTCAATGCTCGGCTGGATCGCGGCGGCAAGGAATTTGCCTCTAGTGCATTTGGGCAGCGAGTGCAAAAGGCCTATGAGCACGGTCCAACATTTTTGGCAGCCCTTGATTTGCGCGAGATCTTGAAACAAATTCCGATCAACTCAGTATCGCAACGGAAGATTTTCGATAGCACCGGATTTGCCGACATGAAGTACATGATTTGGGAGCACAAAGCCGTAGCAGATCCGGCGATCAGCGAAGCCGAATTGAGCTTCGTCGGCCCGCGGCACGGGATAGCTTCCTGGCTGGCAGCCCCGGCTACCTTGGGGGGCATGGATTTTGTGTCACCCCGGGCGATGCTGGCTGTCTCGGTGCAGCTCAAAGATCCCTCGCAGCTATTTGATGATTCAAAGGAAATCGCCGGATACTCCGATCCCAGACCGTTTGCTGAGCTTGCCATGGTGGAACAGGCACTGAAAATCAGCCTCCGGGATGATGTGCTCAGTTATCTCGGAGGAGAAATCACGTTTGAGCTGGACAGTCTCACCATGCCCGTTGATCCAGGAATGCAAGCCACCCCAGTCGCTATCCGCGTCGAGGAAAAGTCGCCCGAAGTCACTTCTCCGCTAGCGCCGGTGTGGAAGGTGATATTGCGCGTCAAAGATCCCAACGCTTTGAAGCAAGCTCTGACTAATTTGCTCGCGGCGGTGCATGTCGAGGCGGCCAAGTCCGATGAGGCAGGAGTCACTTACTTCACCGTGCGAGTTCCTTCCGAGCCAGAGACGACGCAAATCAGCTACGCGTTTGTGAATGGGTACTTGATTGTGGCTCCAAAGCGCAAGGACGTCGCCGAAGCGGTGCAAGTGCACGAGAGCGGCGACTCATTGGGAAAATCCAAGAGAATCCTTGCTTCGTTCCCCACAGGACACCCTTCAGGCGCTTCGGCAGTATTGTACGAAGACCCCATCGCAATACTGGCGATGAGCCTGCGGCAGGCTGCGCCACAGATGGCCGGGCCTCTCCGAGAGCTTAACTGGCGAGCATCGCCTCTGGTAATTTGGGCCTATGCCGAGGAAAGCGCGATTCGAGAAGCGAGTACAAGCTTCGCATTCGACGCAGGTGCAGTTATGGTGGTGGCGGCGGTCGCGATTCCCAACCTGCGGAGATCAGGAATGGCGGCCAATGAAGCGTCCGCAGTCGGCACGGTGCGCAAGGTGAACGTCGCGGAAATTGCCTATTCAGCAACTTACCCCGAGCGAGGCTATGCGCCAGATTTGGCCACACTCGGGCCGGATCCTCGCGGGAATGTACAGTACTCGGCGGAGCACTCGGGAATGATCAGCGAAGCGCTGGGGAATCCGAGTTGTATGTCGGGTGCGTGGTGTACAAAGTCTGGATATCGTTTCAGCCTTACGGCCGCCTGCAAGCAGCGATTTTGCAATGAATTTGTGGTCGTTGCCAGTCCCGTCGACAGTAGCAGTGGGGTGAGAAGCTTCTGTTCGACCTCGGACGGAATAGTTCGTTTCAACTCCGTGCCGCCCCTGGCCTCGCCGGCGCGGGTGTCGGAATGCCGCGCTTGGCCGCCGCTGCCCTAAGCGCAGTGGTTGATTTCCGCCAGACAGCCTTTAAGACAAATTGGCTCTTTACAGTTATAATTAACCCGATATATTGGCCTCTAGGAGTGAGCCAATGTTTCCGCTCCACCTACAACCTGAAAGCCATATTCCGCTCTACGTGCAGTTACGCGACCAACTTCGCGCGCTGGTCCATTCGGGCGAGCTTCGCTCTGGCGACCGCATCCCGGCCAGCCGCGAGCTTGCTTCACAACTCGGCGTTCACCGCACCACAGTGGCCAACGCTTACGCCGAACTTGAGTCCGAAGGATTGATCCAGGGACACGTCGGCCGCGGTACCTATATATGTGGCGCGCCGGCGCGGCAATTTACGCCGCCGCCGCGCACGAATGGCAACGGCCATGGAGGCATGCGCTGGGAATCTCTATTTGCGGATGAACGTGCGGAGGAGGGACTCAGCCGGCTGATGCCAGACGTCTCGGCGGACGAGATTGCTTTCGTCACGGCGCGGCCCTCTGATGATTTTTTCCCGGTAGAGGAATTTCGGCTCTGCTGCAATGCCGTCCTGCGCAGCGAAGGGCGACGCATTCTGCAATTGGGCTCAACCGATGGCTACGAGCCGTTGAAGCGAGTGCTGATCGAGATGCTGCGCGGTGAAGGGCTGAACGTTCGCAGCGAGCAGCTTCTAATCACCGGCGGCTGCCAGCAGGCGATTGATTTGCTCTGCAAGGCTTTTTTGCGCCCAGGCGATGCGGTGGCCCTGGAGAATCCGGCTTATCCCGGCGCGATCGCGATTTTTTCCGGCGCACGCGTGCGCGCGCTGGCGGTCGGCTTGGAGACAGACTCGCGTCGCAACGGGTACACGGGCCTCGATATCAGTGCGCTCGAATCCGTATTGATGCAGAACCGCGTGAAGTTTATTTTCGTTACTCCCGATTTTCATAATCCCACGGGCACAACACTCCCCGTCGCCGAGAGGCGTCGGCTGCTTGAAATCGCGGCGCGGTATCAGGTGCCGGTGATCGAGGACTATATTTACGCGCGCCTGCGATTGCGTGGGACGGCAGTGCCTTCGCTGAAGTCCCTCGACCGCACAGGCAACGTGATTCACATCGATAGTTTCTCGAAGATCGCCTTTCCCGGTTTACGCGTTGGCTGGTGTATCGGCCCGGAAAGCGTGATCGAGCGCTTGCGCGTGGTGAAGCAATCGACCGACCTACACACCGACCAGCTTTCGCAAGCGGCACTCGCCGAATTCGTGCGACGCGGACACCTCACGCGGCACCTGGCGAAGATGAAGAGAGTTTATCGCGGGCGGCTCGAAGCGCTCGAAGCCGCGCTCGAAAAGCATATGCCCGAGGAAACCACCTGGTCACGGCCGGAAGGCGGCATGTCCATCTGGGTTACCATTCCGGCGGGCTTGGATGCCGGGGAATTGCTGATTCATGTGCGCGAGCGGGGTGTGCATTTCGTTCCCGGCCGGTATTTTTATTATCAAAATCCGCAGCCGAACACATTGCGCCTGGGATTCGCGGGCCTGGACGAGAAGCGCATTGCGCGTGGAGTACAAACGCTTGCTGAGATGTTGAAAATCGAATTGCGGAAGCGGCAGCGCGGGGCGCGCAATGAACCGCCATCACGAGTCGCATTGATTTAGGGCATCTCCGATGCAGCTCACTCCCAAACCGGATAATCCTTGCTTCGGCTGCGGCGGCGCAAACCTGCGCGGCATGAAGCTCACCTTCGAACAGGACGACGCCGGACAGCGTATCCACGGCCGCTTCCGATTGGGTGTGGAGTATTGCGGCGGTCCAGGGTTCATTCACGGCGGCATAATCGCAGTGCTGCTTGATGAAGCCATGGGGAAAGTGAGCCGCTTCCGGCAGGTGCAGGCGGTGACGGCTGAGCTGGTTGTCGAGTATTTGAAACTGGTTGGCGTGGATGACGATTTGATGGTGGAAGCGCGTGAAGTGGAAAAGAATGGCCGCAATCTGCACCGCACTGCTGAAATTCGCAATACGAAGGGCGAACTCCTCGCGCGCGGCCGGGGGCGATTCGTCGAAATCAATCCCGCGCGCATCTCCCAGCGTACGGCAGCGAAAGACGCGGCCGTCGAGCGAATTGCGAAATCCTAAGGTCGAAAGGGGAATGAGAATGGAGCTGATGAACAATAATCTGTGGCGCGTGAAAGTCGGGCTGGCGGAAATGCTCAAGGGCGGCGTCATCATGGACGTCACCACCGCCGCACAGGCAAAAATCGCAGAGGACGCAGGCGCCTGCGCAGTGATGGCGCTCGAGCGCGTCCCGTCAGACATCCGTAAAGATGGGGGCGTCGCGCGGATGGCCGCGCCGCGCATCATTCGCGAGATTATGGAAGTGGTTTCTATTCCCGTGATGGCCAAAGTCCGCATCGGGCATTTCGCCGAAGCGCAAGTTCTCGAGGCGCTGGAGGTGGATTACATTGACGAGAGCGAAGTTCTCACGCCTGCCGACGAGGAACATCACGTCTGGAAGCACGGCTTTAAGGTCCCGTTCGTTTGCGGCGCACGAAATCTGGGTGAGGCGCTGCGGCGGATTGCCGAGGGCGCAGCGATGATTCGGACCAAGGGCGAAGCGGGCTCGGGCAATATTGTAGAAGCGGTGCGCCACATGCGCGCGATTGTCGGGAAGATGAAGCAGCTCACCATGCTCGGCGAAGAAGAGCTTGTACACGAAGCAAAAGAGCTCGGCGCGCCTTTCGAACTTGTGAGCTGGGTCGCGAAAAACGGGAAGTTGCCGGTACCGAATTTTTCGGCGGGCGGCATTGCAACACCTGCCGACGCAGCTTTGGTGATGCAGCTTGGCGCCGAAGCGGTCTTTGTCGGCTCAGGCATATTTAAATCCAGCGATCCGGCGCAGCGCGCCCGCGCCATCGTGAAAGCCACCACGCACTTCAAAGTCGCGAAGATTGTCCTCGAGGCTTCCGAAGAGCTTGGGGAAGCCATGAAGGGTCTCGATGTCCGACAAATGGAAGAGAAAGACCTCCTGCAGACGCGCGGCTGGTAGTCGAAGCTATCGAATAGCGGGAATCATCGGGAAACCAGGCAGGGGCGCACGGCAACGGCGTTCGCGCCGCCCTTGAGGGGGCTCCGGATGCCATACCACTTCGAGTTTGCTCCTGGAGAGCGAATCTTTCGTTGCCGAATGGAAGGGCTTGTGACGGACGAGCTCATCCTGGAATATTACTGTGAAGTCGGCAGATACGTTGAGCGTGCTAAGCCCAGAGCGGGAATCCTCGATCTGTCAGGCGTGACTTCCTGGGAGGTTTCGAATGAGACCGTGCGGTCGTTAGCGCGATCCTCGCCGGCCTTGGTGGATTCCAGTATGCCGCGTTTCATCGTAGCGCCTGCCGCGCATCTTTTCGGGACCGCTCGCATGTTTCAGATTTTGGGCGAAGAGACGCGACCGGAACTGCACGTTTCACGGACTTTGGAGGAGGCTTACGCTGCCCTAGGAGTTGGCTGGCTGAAGTACGAGCCGTTTGAGGCGGATGAGTGAGAAGGACATGGGGTTTCCGGGCGGTCGATGACCGCTGACAAGAATAGATTCACGTCCAAGGAGGCGGAGCAACTTGAAGATTGGAATTCTAGGTATTCAAGGAGACTACGAAGCGCACGCGCGGGTGCTTGATCGCCTAGGCATCGCGCGTCAATTCGTGCGCACACCTGCCGACCTGAATGGCATTTCCGGCATCATTCTGCCTGGTGGCGAGAGCAGCACGCATTTGAAAGTACTGACCGAGGAAGGGCTGTTCGACGCGCTGAAAAGCTTTGCGGCGGGTGGAGGCGCGTTTTTTGGGACTTGCGCTGGCGCGATTCTACTAGCGCGTGAGGTGCATGGTCCGGCGCAGGCCTCGCTCGCGTTGCTCGATATCGTTGTCCGGCGCAATGGCTACGGCCGGCAGCTTGCAAGCGACGTACATCTTGGGTCCACTTCGTTGCGTAACGAGCCGCTGGAAATGGTTTTCATTCGCGCGCCGATCATCGAATCGGTGGGGCAGGGCATCGAAGTCTTGGCGGAGGATGATGGGCATCCCGTTCTCGTCCGCCAGGGCCGAATCCTCGCTGCCACTTTTCATCCTGAACTGACCGCAGACACCGTCGTCCACGAACATTTCTTTAAACTTACGCGCAACGGCTCCTGAACCATGGCCAAACCCAAGCCCCTGCACGTCCTCTTTGTTTGTATCGGGAATTCGTGCCGCAGCCCGATCGCAGAGGCTGTGGCGCGTCAAGCGGCTTCGGATGTGATTCTGGCTTCCAGCGCCGGTCTCTCCCCTCTGGGACGCATCCAGGATTCCACGCGGAGAGTGCTTCTCGAACGCGGAATTCCCATCGACGGGCAATTCTCGAAAGGCCTCCACGACGACACGCTGCTTCAGCCCGCGGATTTAGTAATCAATATGTCTGGCTATCCGGGGAGCTCGTTCTTCGCTGGCCGCAAGTTCGAAGATTGGGACGTGGAAGACCCTTACGGCGAAGATATGGAAACCTACCGGCGCATCTGCGATGATATCGAAGCGCGCGTGGCCGATTTGGCTGCGCGCCTCCGTGCTCAGCAGATCTAGCAATCATGCGACGCGAAAAAACCAGCGTCTCGCAGGAAGACTACCTCAAAGCGATTTGGGAGCTTGTGCAGGAAGAGCAGCCGCCGATCAGCGCACGGCTGGCGGAGGACCTCGGCGTCACGCCTCCTGCCGTCACCGCTGCGCTGAAGCGCATGACTCGAGGCGGATACCTGCGCGTGAGGCGCACGGGCCACATCGAGCTTACTTCTAAGGGGAAGGAAATCGCGCAGCACCTGGTTCTGCGGCACCGGCTAGCGGAAAAACTTCTCACCGACGTGATCGGCCTGGAATGGTCTCGCGCGCACGAAGAGGCCGAGCGCCTCGAACACGGAATCTCGCACGAGGTGGTTGATCTCCTGCTCCGACGATTCGGGCGCGACAGCCGCTGCCCGCACGGAGTCCCGCTGTTCGGTGGCATGGCGAAGCTTCGCCGGAAGCACGGAGCGGAGCGACTTTCAGATGCCGAAGCAGGGCATTCCTATGAAGTTCTGCGCGTGTTTGAAAAGGATCCCAAGTTTTTGGATTTCCTCGAGAATTTCGATCTCCGCCCTGGTGCACGAGTGCGTATCCACCAGCGCGAGTACGACCAGACTATGGCGCTCAGCGTGACGGGCCATCGCTCGCAACGCATCTATGTTGGCAAGCCCGCCACGGAACGCATCTGGGTTCGCCGCATCGCTTCGTAGGTCTGTACCACTTGACGCGGTCGTTGCGGCATCGACAACTTGAATTATTCTCGGCGCGGGAGTAGTTTCATTGGAGACCAGTCATAGCCCCAGACCTTCTGTGAGCTGGCGAACACCCGTGCGTTGAAGCCGGCGGATTTGTGAGCGCTCATGAAACCAGCAATGTTTATCCGAAACCCAAATGAACTAATTTCTATCTCAAAGTGAAAAGGGAGAACGATATGGCCACTGCGGCGGTGCAATTGGATGACAAAGTTACATCGTTTATTGCCAAGAAACAGAAGCTGCTCATCAACGGAAAGTGGGTGGATGCCGCTTCCGGAAAAACTTTCCCCACCTACAATCCCGCTACGGGAGAAGTGCTGGCCCATGTTGCTGAGGGGGACAGAGAGGACATCGACCGCTCCGTAAAAGCTGCGCGCGCTGCTTTTGAAAAGGGCCCATGGTCGAAGATTCCGACTGCTGAGCGCGGCCGGATGATCTGGAAGCTCGCCGACCTGATCGAAAAACACCTCGAAGAATTCGCACAACTCGAAACCCTGGACAATGGCAAACCGCTGAAAATTGCGCGTGTTGCAGATGTCCCGCTGACCGTGAATCATTTCCGCTACTATGCTGGATGGGCCACGAAAATCGAGGGCAACACGATTCCACTCACCGGCCCGCCGCAAGGCAAATTCCTGGCCTACACTTTGCGCGAACCGGTCGGTGTGGTAGGCCAGATTATCCCCTGGAATTTCCCGCTGCTGATGGCGGCCTGGAAACTCGGTCCCGCGCTGGCTGCGGGATGCACCGTCGTGCTCAAGCCCGCCGAGCAGACCCCGCTCTCCGCGTTGCGATTGGGCGAACTGCTGCAGGAAGCGGGATTCCCCGATGGCGTGGTGAACATTGTTCCCGGCTACGGTGAAACAGCCGGCGCCGCCCTTGCGGCTCATCCGGATGTGGACAAAATCGCGTTCACCGGCTCGACCGAGGTCGGCAAGCTGATCATCCAGGCCGCGGCGGGGAACTTGAAGAAAGTTTCTCTCGAGCTAGGCGGAAAGTCTCCTAACGTGGTCTTCGAAGACGCTGATATGGAAGCCACCATCCCGGGGGCCGCGAGCGCCATCTTCTTCAATCATGGCCAGTGCTGCTGCGCCGGCTCACGTCTGTATATCGAAAAGAAATCGTTCGACAAAGTGGTGGAGGGGATTTCGGACAACGCCAGCAAAATCCGCGTCGGTCCGGGTCTCAACCCCGATACGGACATGGGCCCACTGGTTTCCGAAGAACAGTTGCATCGCGTCTGCGGCTACCTCGACTCCGGAATAAAAGAAGGCGCGAGGGCGGTGACAGGGGGGGCGCGCGAGGGAACGAAGGGTTACTTCGTGAAGCCGACGGTGCTCGTCAATACGACCGAGAAGATGAAAGTGGTGCAGGAGGAGATTTTCGGACCGGTGGTCACGGCAATCCCATTCAGCGATCCCGGTGAAATTGCGGCGACAGCAAACGACACAATTTACGGCCTAGCCGCAGGAATCTGGACTCGTGACATCAAGAAGGCGCACACGCTCGCGGCCAAGCTCCGTGCCGGGACGGTGTGGATCAATTGCTACAACGTGTTCGATCCCGCCCTGCCGTTCGGGGGCTACAAACAATCCGGGTGGGGCCGTGAAATGGGCCACGAAGTCCTCGAGAACTATACCGAGGTCAAGGCGGTCTGCGCGGCTCTCTAGCGTCCCGGCGCCTCGGGCGCTGAAAAGCGCCTGGGCCCAAATTTTGAACATCTTCCTTGAAACTTTCGGCCTCCGCTGGTGTTTCGTTCCCTCGGGTGTGCAAACGCGAACCGTGTTTATGGGCCGTGAGATGTTCGTGCAACCACGCCAATATAGAAGCAACCAGCGGGCTAACCGCAACGTCGGATAGTGCAGCGGTCGGTTGTCTGAGTTGTGAAGCGGGGATTCCGGCGAATTCCTATCGAGATGTGTGAACCCCGTAGGGCTCCGAGATGACGTGAGCCCCTAATATCTCAATATGGGTAGGAGGTACTGATGTCGTTGACCAATTCTCTCAAACTCTCATTCCTTTTCCTTCTTCTAGGCATTCTCACTGGTTGCGGGGGTTCCGGCGGTGGTGCCGGGAAGATCCCCGGTCCATTCAGCAACTCGAGCCTTAACGGGATGTATGCGTTTTCGTTTTCGGGGGCGAATCAATTTGGATTCCTTGCGCTGGTCGGGAACTTTGCGGCGAATGGAATGGGGACAATCACCGGGGGGACGATCGACATCAATAGCGGTAATGGGGTGGTGACGAATACGCCTTTGACGGGCGCTTACAGGGTGAACAGCAACGGACAGGGAACTGCGGCGCTTAGGACCAGCACCGGCACTTTCGATCTCGATTTCGTGATTCTTGCCAACGGGAACGCGCTGGTGATCCGCTTCGACACGACTTCATCGGGTAGCGGCACGATTCTCCTCCAGAATTCAGGGGCATTCTCGTTGAACGCGCTGGCCGGTACGTTTGTCTTTAACATTTCAGGCGCTGATGCTTCGGGATCGGGGAATCCGGAATCATCGGCAGGTGTTTTAACCGTCGATAACTCCGGCAATCTTCTCAATGGAGTCCAGGACACAAATGATGCTGGGATCGTCAGCCCCAATGTGTCGCTAACTCCTGCGAACCTTGCCATGGGTGCTCCAACCAATGGCCGCGGTACTCTCGTCATCGGTACTCGCAATTTCGTTTACTATGTTGTGGACGCAAACCACATCAAGCTGCTGGAGATTGATCCCGCGCCGGCTCTTGCCGGAGATGCATTTCGCCAAACGGGGACGGCCATCTCCGGTTCCTTTGCCTTCACGACGTCGGGGGCTAGCACGGGTGGGAATTTTGTTTCCGGCGGCGTGATCAACACGGACGGTGGAGGCAACGTGTTGAACACCAGCTCGGAAGACGTGAACAATGGCGGTTTGGTCGCCCAGAATATCTCCTTGAGTGGCGCCTATTCCGTGCTTCCGAGCGGGCGCGGCACGATGGTATTGAATGGGGGCACGATTAATTTCGCAATTTATCCATCCAGCAGCGGGGTACAGATGATTGAAATTGATAGCGGTGCAGAGGCCTCCGGCGCGGCTATCCAGCAGACCGGACCTTTTACGATCGGGTCAGTGCAAGGAAATTATGGCTGGAACTTTACCGGTGTAGTCCAGGGCTTCACTGAAATCGATTCCGTGGCTCAGTTCGCAGCCAATGCCGGCAACGTGACGGGCGCAGTAGATTTCAATGATGGCGGTCAATTAAGCTCCGGGCTGGCTCTAACGGGCACCTACGCCGTGACCGCGAGCGGACGCGGGACAGCTACGTTTCAAAGCAATCTTGGCACGCAGAACTTGATCTTCTACGCGGTGGATAGCACGCGCGTCCTGTTTATCGATGCCGACCTCACGCTTGTAGCGGTTGGTGAAATGGACCATCAGCAAACAGCAAGCCCGTAGGTGATCCGAAACCCAGGTAGTTTTTTCGGAACGCGAACACTCTCGATGACCACGTAAATTTCGATTGCAGCGAAGGGCACAAAAGGTCGGGCAATAATGGCCCGACCTTTGTCATGGGCTCGATTTAAGAATTACCCTGCGCCTTCTGGTCGCGGAGCTGTTGCTTCCACCCGAGGATGCGCGCTTTGTTCCCGGCTTCTTCGGCTTCGGGGACCATTCCTTTGCGCTGATAGGCACGGGAAATGGTGGTCCACGCGAGGATGTCCTCGGGATGCAATTCGAGGATGCGCCGCGCGGCTTCGAGGGTACGGTCAAAATCTTCCCGGGCGTGATAGGCTTGCGCGAGGCCATGGAGCGCGTCGGAGAATTTCGGATCGAGCTCGAGGGCGCGGTTGTATTCCGCGATGGCTTGCTCGATTTTTCCTTCACCGAACAAATCAATTCCGGCGTAATAGTGATCTTCAGCAGTCATAGTGGGCGTCGCTTCGAAGCGATCGCTTGCGCTGCGATTCTACCATCCCGACAAAGGCGCGACAGCCGATGCTGAACGCGGTCCGGTATTATTGGATCATCTCGAAGGGTTACCGTCTGTGCCCTTGGAAATCGCCCTACATCCGCTGGCGCCTGGAAACTTTTTTCGGTCACGAGGCCGCCGACCTTGACGCCCGAAAATTATTTGCCCTGCTCTGGCGCGAGCGCTCGCGCATGGAGCGCTTCCTAGAGTGGGTCGCGGTGCGCCGCGAAGCGCAGCGAAACAGCTAGATGCCACCCTTGTGCTGTCCACTGTTAGCAATCCTGGTTCGGCGCCTTCGTTGACTTGCGATGCGCCGCAAATTAATATGCGCCTCTTGCCTCTCCATTTATGCCGCTGCTGACCATCGTTTTCACGGATGTTGTCGAATCAAGCGCTACCAAGCGCGACGTTTCGCTCGGACGCGACAACCGCGAACGCGACCACGCTTACCTGGAAAAGGTCCAGACTCATCATTTTGACCTTGTCCGTGCAAGTTGCAAGACTTTCGGCGGCAATGAAGTGAGCACTATGGGCGACGCTTTCCTCCTGACCTTTGAGGATCCGGTCCAGGCAGTGCGCTGCGCTGTGGATATCCAGCAGAAACTCAACGCAAAACCTATCGAGACTCCTCGCGGGGATCTGCGTCTGCGGATCGGAATTCATTCCGGGTACCCCGAGTTTTTCGAAGGGAGCTGGCATGGAACGGATGTCGACACGGCCGCGCGGGTCGAAAGCGAAGCGACGGAGCACCAGATTCTCCTTTCCTCTCGCACATACGAACTGGTCCGCCACATGACGGACGTTCGGTTTCACTTTCGCGGCGAATTCGCGCTCAAAGGCGTTGATCCCATTGCGCTGTGGGAAGCTGACTGGGACGGCCAAGGACCGCGTCCGACAAGGGACGTCTCGCTCGGAGAGCTAGAGCGCCGGCAGCGGGTGCGACGCATGGCGGTGGCGGTAATGGTCGGGATTCTGCTGGTGGCTGGCGCTGGTTATGTGGTCAGTCGCTGGGAAAATGACCGCGGCCCAAGGTCCTTCAAGCCTCGCCAATCGGTGGCTGTACTAGGATTCAAAAACCTAGGAAGCAAAGAGGAAGACTGGCTCTCCAGCTGGGTACCGGAAAGGTTGAACACGGAGCTCGGGATCGGCGAGGGCCTGCGCATGGTTTCGCGCGAGAAAGTGGATGGGACGGCTACCGACCTTGCCCTGCCCAAACTGTCGAGCTACGAAAAAGGCACCCTCGTGAAACTCCGCAGTATCTTGAAATCAGACTATGTAGTCGCCGGCTCCTACGTTGCCGGCGGAAATCAGAATTCAGATCCGATCCGCCTCGATGTACGTCTTCAGGATGCTAATTCTGGCGACACCGTCTCTTCGTTTGCCGAAGCGGGAAGCGTTGGCGGCCTGCCGGAAATGTTGAAGCGAATCGGCACGGCTGTGCGCACGAAGCTGGGGTTAGCTGGGCCCGTAACGCCGAGGGCGCCGGCTTCCACCGCTCCCGAGGCCGAGCGGCTCTATACGGAGGGATTGGTCAAACTTCGGGCCTTCGATGCACTCGGAGCCAGAGACCCGCTCGAGAGGGCAATTGCTGTTGAGCCCAAGTGGGCCGCTCCGCGCGAAGCGCTCGCCAACGCCTGGCAGCTTCTCGGCTACGACTTAAACGCTCGCGAGGAGGCTAAGAAGGCCGTCGAGCTTTCGGCGGATCTTCCGCCGGAGGATCAGCGCAAGATCGAAGGGCGCTACCGCGAACTGACCGCCGAATGGGACAAAGCGATCGAAATCTATCATTCGCTTTGGGGTGTGTATCGGGATGTGCCCGACTACGCCTTAGAGCTCGCCAAGGTGCAGACCGCGGCGGGGAAGGGCCGTGAAGCGCTCGCAACGCTCGCGGACTTGCAACATCACCCGCAACTGGGGGATGACCCGCAGATCGATCTCTTCCGGGCGTTTGCTGCGGAGTCGCTTTCCGACGTGAAGCTGCAACAGAGCGCGGCTGCCGCTGCTGCAGAGAAAGCATCCCGCTTGGGCTCTCGATATTTGGCGGCCCAGGCATATTGGCAGGAGTGCATTGCCCTCAACGCTCTCGGTGAACTTCAGAAAGCGACCGAGGCGTGTCAACAGTCTGCCGCTGCCGCGCCGTTTGCCCTGGAGATTGAGGCGCGTACGAAAACCGTGCAGGCGAGCATTCTGCTAACACAGGGTCATTCGGCGGAAGCGCTCGAAATGAGAAAGCAGGCTCTTGACACGGCACGGAAAATTGGCTCTCAAAAAGACGTGATTGGTGCGCTGATGAATCTGGCCAATCTGAGGGCAAGGGAAGGTCAGACGGCCGAGGCCCAGAAATATGAACGAGAGGCGATCGCGATCGCACGCGAAATCGGAGACAAACGGCAACTGGTCGGACTGGAGAACAATTTAGCATCGGACTTAGAGACGGATGGCAACTATCCCCAAGCGAAGGGGCTTTTCGAGGACTCCCTTAGGACCGCTCAAGAAATCGGCGACCAGGGCGGGATCTCCACGGCCTTACAAAACCTCGGGGCGCGCTCCTTGCAGATGGGCGACCTAGTCCTTGCCGAGAAGGATGTTCGGCAGTCCCTGAGCACCTCGCAAGACGCTCACCTTCCGAGCATAACGGCCGCCGCGTTTAACTACCTGGGCGACATCCAGACTGCCAGAGGAGAATTCATCGAAGCCCGGAGAAGCTATGAAAGCGCGCTGAGGATCTTCACGGATGCGGGCGATCAACCAAGTATCGCAAGCACAAGGCTCTCGCTCGCCAAGCTGGCGCTCGAAGAGGGGAAAATCGCGGAAGCGGGAGCCCTGGCCCGCCAGGCCATCCAGGAATTCCAGGCCGAGAAGCTTTCAGACAGCGAGGCCGATGCTCACGGCACGCTGGCGCGCTGCCTGATTTTGGATGGCAAGCTGGCCGATGCGCAGCAGGAAGTAGACGCCGCCGAAAAGCTCGGCGCGCAGGATCGAGGGGTTCGAATTTCTCTCGCCATCACGGCGGCGCGCCTAAAAGCTCGCAATGGAAAACTCAAAGAAGCCCGGCAAGATCTCGAAGTGCAGTTAAGTGAAACCAGAGAGAGAAACCTCGTTGCCCTGCAATACGAGATCAGGCTTGCTCTGGCCGAAGTCGGAGTTCCCTCCGACCCGAAGTGGAAGCGGGCGTCCCTGACCGCGCTGGGGCGCGATGCCACGAATTCAGGCTATCTGCTCGTGGCCGCCAAAACAGAACATATGCTCGCGTCGGCAGGGCGCTGAAATCCGGACGGCAACTTGCGCGAATTTCCGAGCCCCAGTCCTGTTAACAACAGTGGACTCGCCGCCTTGAGAAGTACGCTAAGGGAATCAAAGCAACTCCCAGTAATGCCAAAGAGGGTGGCTCGGGAACGGACCTGGAGCCGGGTGTGACAGAGATACCCGACGTGTCCGCCAAGTCAAAATAGAAAACTTCTCCTCCGAGGAGGCAGCTGCTCGGAATCGTAATTGTGATATTCGAGCCGGGCGTCGGATTGGGCAGCGCGCAGCCGGGCGGCGTGGTGCCGTTCGTGGGGTTGGATGTGTTGGACGTGTTGTTTGAACCGAAATCGCATGGACCAAGAGTTCCTTGGTCGAAGCCAATATTTGACTGCTGGGCTCCCACACAATTGATAAGTCCGAATGGTAAATCGGTTGTGCCCGGGTGCAGCATGCTCCCGAGATTAAAAGTTGGGGCGAGGTCCAAGGTAACGTTGATCGGCCCGTTTAGGCCAGGGTTGATGTACAGCAGCAGGTCCTTAGAGGAATTCACCGTGCAGCTGGTGCTGGTGCCGCAAGCGGTGATCGTCGCGAACCATTGTTCGCCGACGCCGCTGACCACCGTCCCGGTTTCGGCCTGACCATAACCACTGTCGGTTCGTGTGGCCCCAACCGGCGACGCGAAGATTAGGGCAGTCCCGAACAGTAATGCCAACGCAAGTTTTGCATTCATCTTGAATCTCCCGGGACGCATAAATCTCCTCCAGGCGCAAACTAACCTGCATATTTCGTAGCACGGGAAAGTCCATAATGGAAATCGGACACCACCTTAGCACGGCACCAGGTAAATCCTGTATTTTCTGCCTAGCACAAGGGTCTCAAATACTTCCTGATTGAGGGCGAACTTAAGGACCTGTGCAACGTTCTGCACATTTTGTACCAGCATGTTCCGAAGCGCGCCACCGGACTCAGACACCACTTCGCTCAGGTTGAGCCAGCAATGCTCTCGACTTGTAAACGCCGTCTGACAACGGTTCAGCAGGGGAGTCAGCACTGTCGGGCAGGGGCCGCCAAGTTTTGCGGCATAGGCGTATAATTGCCGTTAGTGGTGCCGCCGCATGCAAGACCTGAAAATCCTGCAAAAGACTGAATCGCTGCACGAAGCCCGCTGGTGGGAAACGGACGCCGAGGGGAAGGCGCATTGTTATCTTTGTCCGCGGCATTGCCACATCGGGGTGGCGCAGGCGGGATTTTGCTTCATCCGCGTGAATGAGGGGGGAAAACTCTACAGCCTCGGCTACGCTCATCCGGCCGCGCTGCAGATTGATCCCATCGAGAAGAAGCCGCTCAATCATTTTCTGCCCGGAACGAGAATTTTTTCTATGGGCACAGCGGGCTGCAACATGGGGTGCTTCTTCTGCCAGAACTGGGACATCTCAAAATCTCGCGCTGACCAAGTGCGTTCATTGTACGTGCCGCCCGAAGATGTAGTCCTGCTTGCCATCAGCAATGGCTGCCCCTCGCTCGCCTTCACCTACAACGAGCCGACCATCTGGGGCGAGTACGTGATTGATATCTGCGCAGCCGCGAAGGAGTACGGCCTCAACACCGTGATGGTGACAAACGGTTACATCACCTACGAAGCGTTTCACGATGTTTACGATCATGTGGACGCAGCCAACGTGGACCTAAAGGCCTTTACGGAGAACTTCTACGGACGCATCACCCTCACTCACCTGCAGCCGGTACTCGAAACGCTCCAGTGGCTAAAGAACGAGACGAATGTGTGGTTTGAAATAACCAACCTGATTATTCCGACGCTGAATGATGCTGCCTCAGAATCGCGGCAGCTCGCCGAATGGGTGCTCGAACATCTGGGTTCGGATGTGCCGTTGCATTTTACGGCCTTTCATCCTGATTTCAAATTGCAGGATAAGCCGCGCACGCCTCCGGAGACCTTGCATGCAGCCCGCAAGATCGCGCTCGAAGTTGGCTTGCACTACGTATACGAGGGAAATATCTATAGCGACGGGGCACACACCCTTTGCCCAGGTTGCAAAACGCAATTGATTCGCCGGTCCTGGCATAATGTCGAGCAAAACCGGCTCAAGGACGGCTGCTGCCCGAATTGCCACCTGGCTATCCCCGGGCGCTGGACGAACTCTCGCGGCCGGACTCCACAGAAAATCCATGACCGAGCACGTGAACTCGCCGCCTCAAAATACCCAGACTTGAACCTATAGCCTCTCTCCAAACCCTTCCCCCGTCGCGAACTCCGGATCAGTTAAGGCACCAAAGCGGGGAATTAGGCGGTTACCCAAAAATGAAACGCTTTGTCAGTTCGATACAACCCCTGTATGCGAAGCAAGTCCCAGGGGGGATTCTTAACGTCATCCCGTCGGGAGGGGCAAAGGTTCCACTGCCATAACCTCGGATGTGGTTGTGCGATCGAAGTCACAATGGGTTCAGCTTTGGCCGCCGTGAAGAATCCTCGGTCGGGATGCGGCGGCGTAGAGAGGAAGAAACTCTACTGTCAAGCCCACCCTCACAACGCGGCCGATGGAGGATTCCGACACTTCTGATACTGTAGTGTAGGCTGTGGCATGCGCGAAGCCGGCGCAATCCGACCAGCCGGGAGGCCGCCATGTCAGAAGTGGTTTACACATCAAACGTTCAGATCGAGCGTAAAGCCGGGCCGTTGCGAGTGGCCCACTTGCCGGGTGAAGCGCAGCCGGTAGTTTTCAGCGTTCATGGGGCGATTGCCAAGCACTACAAGGTTGATCCCGCCAAGCTGACAGAATCCCACGCCGCGACAATTGATTACGTCATCGCCGGAACCGCCGGTTGAATGATGGGCACATTCGGGGGCGCGCTGGATGCGCGTCAAATTGATGCTGGCAATGGACGGCTGAGGGCGGATGTGACCGGGGAAGTGGAGCAAGAAGATGGCGTCCTGGTAATTCGGCGGATTCATGTGGCCATGAAGCTGTTAGCTCAGGAGCAAGCGCGGCCCACAGTCGAGCGGGTCCATCAGATTTACGCAATGAATTGCCCGCTTTATCGCACGCTGCACAACGCAATTCAACTCACTTCTTCCTACGAACTTGTGGAACCGTGACAACAACCCCTGAGCGTTTCTCAGAGCACAGATGTAGCATCGAAAGCAATCACGCGGTGAAGGAGACGCCTTGGCGGATAATAAGCGCGCCTTCCAGGGCATTCTAGTAGGAGCAGTGACAGGTGCCGGATTCGGATTGCTGGGATTTATTCTTGCTCACGGCCACGGCTCTAGTTCGATGGGCAGTGTGATGTTTTTTCTCGTGCCGCTAGCTGCGGGATTTGCCATCGCGATGGTCGCGCCTCCCGCAGAATCGATGATCGCATCTGCCGGACTCTCTCTGTTAGTGGCACTCGTAATCCTGATTACAACAAAGGCAGAGGGCGTACTCTGCGTGGTTCTCGCCTTTCCGCTGCTCATCTTTGGAGTTTGCGCCGGATTGCTTGCTGGGTATGCGTTCCGGAAATTCAGCGGCCGCTTTGCGCGCGGCGACACGACGTTCAGGTCAGTAATTTTGTTGCTGCTGCCACTTGTGATTTTTGCCGGCCGCCGTGCCGAGGTAGGGAACGGAGGGCGCCCCCGGCAGGAAGTCGTCACCTCGAAGATTCACCTGCTCGCCCAGCCTCAGGATGTGTGGGCCGATCTCCAGTCGCTCGACAGTATTGCCGCAAGAAAGCAGTTGTTGATGTACGTCGGGCTCCCAATACCTCTGCGCTGTGTGATGCAAGGCAGCGGCGCGGGCGCGAAACGAACCTGTTATTTCGATCAGGGATACATCGAGGAGACTGTGCTCGAATGGTCGCCGCCCAACCACATGGTTCTTTCGATCGATCGCACGAACATGCCCGGGCGGCAATGGCTCGATTTCGAGGGCGCCGAATACGAAATACATCGACAGGGAGCTGGTACCGTGCTGACCCGCGCTACCACGATCAGCTCGAATTTATATCCGTCGTGGTATTGGCGGCGGTTCGAGCTCTGGGGCGTTGCGAGCGAGCACGCATACTTGCTCAGCGATCTTGCCCGCCGGTTCTCGTCATCCGCATCTGAATCTCAATAGGCACCCAAGGCGACGCGGGAATGATCGCGGTAACCGGGTATTGCACCCAGAGAATCTATGGGTCGTTTTTCGAAGTCTTTGCGTCCGGGCGCAACTGCATCGAAAGCACAAAATACTCGCGCTCTTTCCGGTCACCTTCCGGAACCATCAGGTACATCTTGTCCTTGTGAACACGGAAACGGACAGCTTCACCAACCGGCAGAAGGGTAGGATGTTTCTCATCCTTCGGACGTATTCGGTAGCTAAGATGATCTCCCTGTAAGACATACTCCTGGCAGAGGATCACCTGCGTCTTTTTGTGCGACGAATCCGTGCCCAGAATTTCTCCGGTTACACTCTTACCCCCGTTTTCCGCATAGCCGCACGACGTAGATTGCATGGACAAGAGCACGCCTTTTTCATAGTCGGCGGGATCTTTTGCAAAGGCCCCGGGCCCTAGGATGATCGAGGCAAGGAGCATCCCCGTAAGAATGATTTTCGCACCAGCGTTCAAGGCATACCTCCGAGAAGTCATTTCCATATGCTAGTTATAAAGGGTATCGGCCGGGGCAGTTTGATAGTCTTTTTTCGAATTTGGTACTGGCCGAAAGTACAAGTCTTGGAACGGGTCCACTCGACCACGGCCGGGTAGAGAGAGATCAGGAATTTCGCCAGAAGTCGGGGTCGTGTCCGGGAAGCGAAGGATTCGTGCCGGGTTTCAGGAAATTAACGCCCACTCTATGCTTGCCGTTGATGCGCTTTCCGATGTGCACCACGCGGCATTCGCGCTCAGCCTGGTTGCACATGTTGGTGATGAACAGGGCCTGGCCGCGAACAACCGGCGCCACCAGTGTGAACGCGCATCCGTCTTTGTTGACGTCCAAAGTCTCCGACTCCTCGTGGAAGGGCTGTTTTTCAGCGTCAGAGCCATAAATGAGCACGGGGACTGGTTGAGCCCAGCGTTCGCTATTGCGCCGGTCGGCGCCGTCCTTTTTTGGAGCCCGAGCGGTTTTCCGAGCTTGGGCCTTGTCCTTTTCAGCTTCCTTTAGCGCTTGCCAAATGCGACTCACTGCAACTCCCCCCTGGGGTCCCGAGGTTCCCGTATGCCTCCCAGAATAGTTCCTAACTTCACGGGGTGCTGAAAAGTCTTGCCTTTTGAATCGTATGGGTAAACGGGGCTGCCAGCGACTTCGGGCTGAAAGCTGGAGAGTCAGGGGCGCAGGAATGCGCGGTTCAGGTCGGCTGTTAGATTTTGCGGGGATGTTCTGATGGAGGGCTAAGCAAGGTGCGCACGCGGGCTTTCACCTCTCTGAGCTCAAGGATAGTGCCGCCGCCGAAATATTCACCCCATTCGACATCTGGGAATCCCATGCGAGTGGCTGTGGCAGGGATCACAGAACGAAGTGTTGCGGGATCTCGGCTTGGGATACGCAGGAGGGCTTCAAAGACTACGCGATGCTCGGGATCGTGCCAGCTATGCGCTGAGAGCGCGGTGAGGAGTTCGCTACGGTCCCGGGCCGTCCTGGTTGAAGCGCAGAGCGCCTGCAAGATTTCATGCTCCAGGCCAAGGATTTGTTGCACCTGCGGATTTGAGCCAGATTCCTGGGGCATGATCGGCCACGCTATGTGACGGGACGGAAGCTATTGTATTTGCCAATCCCCAACAAAGCGAAGAGTTTTTCCACTCTCTCGCCTCCGGGCAGAGCTTCCCGAGAGCGCGAGAACAGGGTAGAAAACAGAACTACGTGGATGTCGCACAATTGCTGCGATGGGCTCTTGAGTATGTAGTTTGCTCGCCTGTGCCAGAAATCAGGCCGCGCTCGAGACCATCGGACGGACGAAATCGATACGATCTATAGTTGCGGCGACAGCATAAAGCGGCGAAATCTCGCCTGCTAGTTCTGAGACCCGAAGCGCCTTGGCGCTGGCGCGGACCAGAACAGAAAAGCCGCGATCTCTCTCTGTGGGCAGCGAAAAGGTCAATTCCAGGCCGGAACCGGTTTCGATGGGCACGCTAGAATGGAAGAAAATTCCCGAGCGGGAAACGTCCCGAAGTTGGCCGGTGGTAAATTCAGCAGGGCGATGCCGCGACATGCAAACCTGTATTGGCAGGAAGATCTCGTAGCGTCTTGCTTTCCTTCGCTCTCCCATTTTTGTTACCCCTCCTCAGATTGGATGCACGGAGGTGGCCAGGGGCAGTATGTTTCACATGTGCTGCAAAGGAAGGACTTAGTTGATAGTACTATAGGAAATATGGACCTGAATCGTGCAAAAAATTCCCGGTGCGGGAAATTGATGCCTAGTGAAGCTTGTACGTTTTTCGTAGCACTAGGCGCGCAACTTGCTCCGTGTTCGGGACTTCTTTCTCGTTAGCCGCCCATTTCCCAGTTTGACCTCTCGCTCGATGGCGCGGACCGATTCGGGTGAGATATCTACAAATTCAACTCCCACCCCCACACCCGGCAGGCAGTAGCGAACTTCGCATCTGGAACGGACATCTACACCGGTAAGTGACAGGCGGAAACCGACGTTTAAGACCGCCCCTTCGGGGAATTTTCGACTCGTATTGATGAACATGCCACGCGTGCTTACGTCCGGCGGCCGCGTGATGATGGCTTCGCTATAGCCCTCATAGGTGACGGAGAGCTCACAGAGGCTGGAAAAGCGTGGAGCTAGCCTGGGTGAACTCCAACTCTTCGAGTGGCTGTTGCCATTCTTTCCAGAGCTCATTCTTGCTTCGCTCCTTGGCCAACCAGAGAGTGATGAGCGGAGCGCGTCGGGTCCACGCCGCGTTTCTTTTCGCCGCAGTAGGGACAGAACACGAAGGCCGGGGAGAGTTCGTGCTGGCATGCGGCGCAGCAAGTGACGTTAATCTGCTCAAATGGAACGACGCGCTGGACTTCGTCGAGTGTCGTCAGTCCCTGGCGAACGCGATCGAGCGCGTACTCCTGCATCAGCTTCATGCCATTGTTGCGCGCGAGATTCCGAATTTCATCGTTGCGACCGCCCGAGCGGACCGCGCCGCGGATGGCGTCGTCAAGCACTAGCATCTCGTAAATTCCAATGCGCCCCTTGTAACCGGTCAGATCGCACTCGTCGCAGCCGTTGGGAAAATGGATTCCGGCTTGCGCCAACCGGGAAGCATATTCCGAACTCATCGGCGTCTCCACATGACAGGAGCACAAACGGCGAACCAGCCGTTGCGCCATAATTCCGCTCACCGAAGTAGCGATCTGAAATCCAGGGACGCCCAAGTCCAGCAAGCGCGTGACGGCAGATACCGCGTCGTTGGTGTGCAATGTGGAAAGGACCAGGTGCCCCGTTTGCGCCGCTTTGATCGCTATCTCCGCAGTTTCGCGGTCGCGGATTTCGCCCACCATGATCACATTCGGGTCCTGGCGCAAAATCGAGCGCAGACAAGTGGCAAACGTCAACCCCGCCTTGGTGTTCACCTGCACCTGGTTGAGGCCGGGCACAGCGTATTCAACCGGATCTTCGACGGTGATGATGTTGACTGTTGGCTTTCGCACCATGTGCAGCGAGGAATACAGCGTGGTGCTCTTACCGGAGCCGGTGGGCCCGGTGACGAGCAGCATTCCCTGCGGCTGCGAGAGGATGCGCGTCAGCGCTCCGGCAATTTCGGGCGCCAGTCCCAGCACCGAGTAATTCTGCAGCGGGGCATCGGCATCCAGAAGTCGCATGACCACTTTTTCGCCGTATTGCGTGGGCAGCGTCGAAACTCGTAAGTCAATTTTCTTGCCTGAGATCTTCACCAGGAAGCGGCCGTCCTGTGGCGCGCGTCGCTCGGCGATATCCATATCCGCGAGAATCTTGATGCGCGACACAACAGAATTTTGCAGTGAGCGCGGGATGCGCTGGTAATCACGCAGCATGCCGTCTACGCGCAGGCGAATCACCGTGTCAGTTGCTTGCGGCTCAATGTGAATGTCACTTGCTTGCTTTCCCGCAGCAGCCGCAATCGTAGAAGCCACCAGACGCACCGCCGGTGTGCTCTTGTGGAGCAGTTCGGCTTGCATTTCCTCCATGGCTTCGATATTGCGCTGCAGCGAACTAGAGGAAATGAATTCCATTCCCGGGTCTTCGTTTGCAGGCGCGATTGCTTCGGCCACAGCCGCTTCCGCTTCTTCGGCCGCGCCGTACCATTTCTCGACAGCGCCTTCTATATCCGAGCGGAACGAAAAGCGCGGAACGATGTCCATGCCGGACATGAAACGCAGCTCGTCAATGATGTGCAAATTTTGCGGCTCGGCCATCACAGTGACCAGCTTGGTACCCTGGCAAGCTAGCGGGAGCACGCAGCAACGCCGCGCAATCGAATGCGGGAGAAGTTTCAGAATGTCCGGATCTATCTCGATGTTCTCGCAGGCAACGTAGGGGACATGAGTGATTTCGGTCAGTGCAGAGGCGAGGTCTTGCTTCGAGACGACGCCGCGCTCGAGCATCAGTTCGCCCAAGTGGACGAGTTTTCCCTGTTGATCCTCGATAGCTTTGTTGAGGTCAGCGGGAGAGACCTGGCCGCGCTCGCGGAGTACCTCGCCAAGTCGCTTCTTCTTCATCGCCTAATTATCTCTCCCAAGACTGGTAAACGGTCCCGGACTGATGTGTTCGCGCAGCCCGTAGGCCGACACGGCTTGCTAGAGAACGGGATCGTGCAGCACGGATGCGCCTTCCGCTTCCGTCAGCATCCCCTTGCCAATCATTAGTCGCACCAGCCTGACAAGAGCTGGCGACTCGGTGCGCCGCTGAAAGTCCGAGGCACGCTTCGGCTGCTGCGCGGCTTCGCGTACTACCACACGTTCGCCGGTGACTTCCGATAGCCAGTTGGCCAGCGCAGTCCGCTGCGCGGCATCCAAGTCGTCGAATGCAACTCCCATCCCCAAGCCATTCTGCGAGTAAACAACTGTTCCAGGAGTTTCGAAATGGGATTTTCCCTTGTGCAGGTCCAACTGAAGCTTGGAACCAACAGGGAAGGGATTTGTGGTATCCACAAAACAGCCACCAGGGCCGAGGTCAGTGGTCCGTGTGGAGAAGCGCGCGCCGGAACTAAGTTCGCGAACGTCCGCCGCTGCGGTAAACATATGGCGCTCTGTTCCGCGCCGTTCTGCTTCCTTCACGGCAGTGCTGTTGCCGCTGCTTTCGACGGCCAGGTGCTTCTTATTCCCATGCTCATGCATTGTTTGTCCCTGCCTGCCCGCTCACAGTTTTTTGTCTAAATCCCCAAGCAGCGGGCGATTGGGGCTGCTTCTAGCATTGTCCCAGCGGCTTTGGGGCACGTACAGCGCCAATCCTGAATGCATTGCCTAAAGGGAAAACTTAAATGGCGGGCGTTTGCAGCCTCTTTGCTAGACGATGAAACGGACGGCGATCCCCCGCTTGCCGTCCTTTCGCTCTTCCAATCGCACGACAGAGCCCAGGAAACGATGGTGCGCGGAAGCTTTGTCGCCAAATGGGAAAGTCACAATCAAGCGCATCCCCACCAAGTAGTGGGGCATCAGGGTCACGAAAAATAAGCCGTCCCGCGTGAAATCATGCACTTCTCCCACATCTTCTATTTCGATGAACCGGGCGTCGAAAGGCCGTACCTGCAACGGCAGGCGCAGTTTCAGCCGCTCGCGCCGTCGAGCATCTTTCCGGGATGCCCGAACCGACGCCTGCCGATTTCCTGCGCTGAGTCGTTTTGTGACCCCGACGCTACTCGGGGCCTGGACGGCTGTGGCCATTTCTGCCTCCACATCCTGCTTCTGCGTGCCTCAGGAATGTATGACACGGGCCCGCTGCAGGGCCATAGCACTGGGGTACCAATGGGTACCTGACCAAAGTTCGTTGGGGCCGGCGGCTATTTCACGTTGACCGGAGCAAAACGGCAGGCTTTTACTGGGTTTACCCTCGAGGGGTGTCCTTTTACGGTGACTCTGTGTCTTCTGATATTTGCGTCTCTCGCGCAACATCTTCGCTTTTCCGGATATTTATGTTTCGGACGCGGTTTATGTGCGCGCGCTTCGTGCCGGGACCAGCTCGGTGCGCGAGCGCGGGTTGAACCCTATGGCAAACGTGGCGCGGGCGTTCAGGATACTTTTGGCAACCGGTGGTACATCGCGACGCACACCGAGGACGTCCAGTCTCAAGACTAGCGGTGGATTGCGGACCGACTCAACTGCGACGACAGCGCGGTGAGAATTACCTCTCCGGAGGGAAACTTGCTGATGCCTCCGCGAGGGTGGGATAAATCTCAATGACTTTGTGTACATGAGTCATCTTCAGGACCCCATCCACCATCCCGCTCGCGCCGGCAATCCGCAGCCGGCCGCCGGAACTCAATAATCTCGAGTGCGATTTCACGATCTGGCCCACGACCGCGCTATCAATGTGGTGAACCGTGGTCAGGTCCAAGATGAGGTGCTTTTCGTTCTGAAGAATGTGCGCCTCAACCTGCTGTTCGATTTCCGTGCAGTCGTCCCCCATGGATACGCGACCGCTCAGCTCTATCACCACTACTCCCGGCCTCAAGTTTTTCTTGGTCAGTTTCACGGATCCCGGTTCTCTCGATAAGCTAAATTCCGTTTCGATGTGCAGCTTGTTCAAACGAAAACTACTCTTGGGTGGCGCAGGCGTCAAGCGGAACTACCTGAAGCGCCACCGCCTACCGGAACGCCGATCTAATCTTCATACGGAAACTGGCGAATCATCCGCATGCAATCGGCCAGGGCTTTCAGCACCGAGTCGCCCCAACCGGTCGGGAGAATGGCGGCCGTCTTTTGATTCACCTCCTTGTCGGCCTCAGCAAAAAATTTTGAATGCTGGCCGGAGGGTGGTGTCACAAATTCTTTCACCGTGATGCGAAACTCAATCTCGCGGCCTTGCTGGTGCTTCTTCATGCTGTAGTAGGACATCTGCGCCAGCTCATCCGTCCGATCCAATTGCGCGTACTGCCAGTCCGCCATTGCGCGCCTCCTCGATCCTCAGTTCACCGTCACCCTCGAAAGCAAGCGGGAGCGCCGGAATCTTAGGCCGCGCCTCGTGGCAAGTCAATTGGAGCAGGCTATAGCCGGCCTTTTCCAGCGCCGGCGGCGGCGTACTGCAAATGCTAAGCGTAGTGCTTTCGCGCTATGCACGAAGCCGTCTTATGCGCATAATTGAAGGGCGAGCGCTCGAACGTGCCGCATAGTTTCGCTAGGGACCATGCCAAGACGCCGCCAATCCGCCATGCTTCCAGACATCCTCGAGAGGGCACTGCGCGCAGGATTTCGCCGTGCCTACGTCCATGTGCAGGTAGATCCTGAGCGTTATCTTCGTCACATCCGCCGCGCCTACAGCCTCCCGATTCAATCCTGGAGCGACATGCAGAGGATTCACGAGGAGACCCTCGATCCCATTGCGCTGCGCGTTATCACTTCAGCAAAAAGAACTGCAGCGCTCGAAGGCACTGGATTGGGCTTTGGCGGCCTGCTCACCATCGTGCCGGACATGGGCATCCTCTCTGCGATCACCATCCGCCTGTTGCAGCGCCTCAGCCTGATATACGGATTCGAATACACCACTCAGGAAGAAGTTACCGATTTGTGGCTCGCAGCTGCGAGCGCCGCGGGGGTCGAGCTCGGCAGGGAATTCATCGAAAAGCAGGCCATTGAGAGGGTCGTGCCTAGAGTGATTGACCGAATCGCAGCAAGGGTAGGCGTCGAAGTAGCAGAAAAATGGTCGGGCCGGTTGATCCCGATCCTGAGCGCCGGCATCGGCGGCTCACTCAATTACTACTTCGTGCGCTCCTGGGGACGCCGCGCGCAGCGTCACTTTCTCGAGCGCCATCGCCAAGCCCGCGCACGTGCATTAGAATCGAGTGACGTGAAGCCTTTCCTGCTGAATCCCATTGTCGGCCGGTTCAACCCCTAACCACCCGTCGCCATCTAGGTTGCTGCCTTGGCCAATTTTGCCTCAAGTGAAGCGCGATCCCAGTTTCCAAGGGATGCCGCGGCTTCATAAGTGCTCTGGCAAAAATCGAGCAGCGCAGCGCGCGGATCCGCCGCCGCGCGCACGTCATCGTAATTCAGTAAGAACTGATTCAACTGCGTGCTGTAAAAAGCCTTTACAGGGCGAACGGGACTATCCTTGAAACTGACTGGCTCCGGCGCCGCGTAGGAATAAAACATGGGACTCGAAATATCACCGCCGCCCGGCCACCAGCCCACGCTGCTCACTTCATGGGAGTATGCTTCCCTCGTGATGCCATCCGCGCCCGGCCGCTCCGGGGCTGGTCTGCCGGAAAAACGCGTCACGGCGAAATCAAAGCTACCCCAGAAAAAGTGCACCGGGCTGGCCTTGCCCACAAAGCGGCCGCGAAATTCCTTCAGGATGGGATCCAAGGTCACGAGAATGCGCCAGAAGCGATTCGCGTACTCCGGATCATAGGAAGCGTGCACGGTGTCTTCGTCAAACCGGATCGGATTCGGGATTTCCACCGGCATGGGCCAGATTTTCGTCTCGACGCCGAGCGACTGGAGCGTGTGCATCACCTCGCCATAGAAATCGGCCACGCTACGCGGGGCAAGATCAATTATCTCTGACTCGCCACTGCTTTTCTCAAAGCGCAAAACATGTTCAATGAAGTCGAATTCCATTTCGAAAACGCCGTTAGCGGAGGGAATCGGAGACGTAGTCAATCCGCGCGCGCTCACATACAGAGGCACTTCCCACCAATGGTTTATGTAGGGCATACGCGCCAGGCGCACTTTTCCAACAATCTGGCTCCACAAGTGGAGCGTCGCGAGCGTATCCTTCCAATTCGCAAGCGGCAGCGCGGGCCAAGTCTGGTCTCTTGCGGAATTCATTTCGCTCGGCATGATCCCTCCGGCGACCCATTCCTGCAATGCGCGCATTCTACCGCAAAGCTGCCAGCGAACCTGTGGTAAAAACTGGAACCAGGTGAAACACATTCGCCGAATTCGCCGCTCGGAGCTTCCGCCCGATACCGTCAAGCTCGCGCGCTTCTTGATCGGAAAAACGATTGTTCGCGAACTTCCGCGCGGCCGGCTGAGCGGTCGCATCGTCGAAACAGAAGCCTATCTCCCCGCTGACGCCGCCTGCCATGCGTTCAGAGGGCCTACCCCGCGGAATCGCTCGCTGTTTCTCGATCATGGGCACGCCTACGTTTATTTTGTTTACGGCGCGCATTACATGCTGAACGTCTCAAGCGAACCGCGGGGCACTGGCGCCGGAATCCTGTTGCGGGCCATCGAGCCGCTGGAGGGAATTGAGGTCATGAAGCGCATCCGCGGAACTTCGATCCTGGCGGATCTCGCGCGCGGCCCCGGCCGTCTCGCGGCGGCGTTGCGCATCACGTCGGGGCTGGATGGATTGGATCTAAGCGGTCCGGGACCACTGTGGCTTGGTGCGTCCGAGCGGCCGGCCGGGCCGATTGGCATCAGCGTTCGTATCGGCGTTACCAAAGACGCTCACCGCCTTCTGCGGTTCTACGAGCGCGGCAATGCCTACGTCAGCGGCCCCAAGCGTCTCCGCGTCTAAGTGCAGGCACGCCAGGCGCCTTGGAGACACCTGAATTTAACTCTCGCGACACAATTTCCTATCCGTCAATTGACGCGCCCGGCCTTCGCTTCCACACTGGCGACAGGCGCCATGATTCGCATCGAAAACCTCTCGAAAGAGTATGACTTGGCGGGCGGCTCCGAAAAGCAGGGGCCGGTGGTGGCCGCCGACCGCCTGAATCTGGAGATTCCGCCGGGTGAGATTTACGGATTGGTGGGCCCGAACGGGGCGGGGAAGACCACTGCGCTCAAAATGATCTGCGGGCTGCTGGTGCCCACGTTCGGAAGGGTGCTGGTAAATGGCGTAGATGTGGAAGCGCGGCCCGAAGAAGCGCAAAAATACATAGGATATCTCGCCGATTTCTTCGCGCTCTACGACGACCTGCTGGTCTGGGAGTACCTCGACTTTTTCGGCCACGCTTATAAGCTCCCGGAGAATTCAGTTCCCGGGCGCATCGAGTATCTGCTGGTCCTTCTCGGCTTGCAAACAAAGCGCGACGCTTTTATCGAGGGGCTCTCGCGCGGTATGAAACAGCGCCTGGGGATCGCACGCGCTATCATTCATGACCCGCCTGTGCTCGTGCTGGATGAGCCGACCGCCGGCCTCGACCCGCAGGCGCGCCTAGATTTCAAGAAGTTGATTGGTGATCTGCATAAGGCAGGGAAGACCATACTGATTACTTCGCATCTGCTTGGCGACCTCCAGGAAATCTGCACTTCCATCGCAATTTTGGAGAAGGGCCGCTTGGTGAAAGCCGGCCCTCTGGCTAAAATCCTGGAGGAGGGGTCCGCCATTCCGGGAATTCAGGGCGCGCCGGCAGGCCAACGCGTGCGCGTGAAGCTGGCGACTCCCGGCTTCAACCTTCCGCAGTGGCTCGCGCAACATCCGCGCGTCTCGTCGTTGGCCATAGAGCCGACAGGAGCGTTATTTTCTTTCAGTGGCACGGACGCGGATCTGGCTGAACTGATGAAGGCGCTGATCTCCACGGGCGCGCCCGTGGTGGGCATCGAGAAAATCACCGATTCGCTCGAGCAGGTGTACTCACGCCTCACCAAGGGAGAGGTGATGTGAACGACCCCGCCGAGCTGTTTTTGCGCAATCCGGAGCTGATCCGCAATCTGCGCATCCAACTCCGTCCCCGGCGCATGGCCATCGCGGCCATTATCACCGCGATCGTTTCGGTGGTTATCCTCCCTGCAATCTGGTCGAATAACTCCTCCGGCTACAACTCCCTTTGGACCATGGGGTACCTGGTCTCGGTGCTGGTGTGCCAGTCGGTCACCGTTCTCGTCGGTGGCGGCATTGCTTGTCTTCAGTCCATCAGCCGTGAGAAAGAACAGAACACTTTCGATTGCCAGCGCATCACCCGACTCTCACCGCTTGAACTGGCAATCGGGAAAATGCTGGGCGCGCCATCCATGGCGTACTTCATTGGCCTGTGCCTGATTCCCGCGGCGTTGTTGGCGCTGCCGAAGAGCGGATGGGGTCTCGGCGACCTCCTGGATGCATGGATGCTGCTCCTGTTTGGCGCCCTGGCGTTTCATTCTTTCACTGTCCTTATGTCCATGCTGCTCCGGCGCAGCCTTTCGACCGGAGTCATCCTTGTATTTCTGTTCTTTGCCGGCATTCCGGGATTGTCATTTAGTACCGTCCTGCTCACAAGAGGCCTTCACGGAGGTGGCGCGATACAGAACGTCGATTTCTATGGGGTATCTCTGCCGTTCACGCCCTTCTGTTGCTTCGTGTACGCCTCCTTTGCTGCTTGGTTCATTCTAGCGCTGGAGCGCAATATTAAGCGCGATCCGGCCATGTACGAGTTGCTCACGCCGCTGCAGGCGCTGGGCTTTGCCGGCTGGACGAACTTCATTTTCATCGGCGCGTACCCGCTCACAGCATACTCGCCGGACTTGGCGCAACTCAGTTCGATGTGGGTCAACGTAAGCGTCTTCTTCGCGCTGGGTTTGTCTCTGCTGCGAAACCGCGACCGGGCACGGCGTCGCATACGCGAACTCGGGGAGCAAGGACTCTCGTGGCACGAAGCTTTCTGGCCTGCGCCCTACCTTCTTATCGGAGTAATGGCCACAGGATTTCTGCCGCTCTTGCTGTCAGCGGGGCGCCAGCCGACTCCCGCGCACTTGCAATATCTGCGCCCGCAGCCTCTCGATACTTCGCTATTTCTCTTCCGCTTGGTGTTTTTCGCCTTGTGGATCTGTCGCGACCTCCTCTATATGCAATGGATGACTCTGCGTCCCGGACGCAAACCGCTGCTTCGCGCCTTGCTTTACGCTTTTGTGTATTACACGGCGCTGTTCGTCCTGTTTTTTGTGCACAGCGCGGCAAGTCTCCAGCCGGTCGAGTCAGCGTTCCAATCCATTTTCGTCCCGGTTCGGGTCCTGGCATTGGACGCTGCGTCGTGGAATGCTGCTCAAGGCATATGGTTCATCGCGCTGATGAGCCAGCTCGCGTTGATGTACTTCTTCGCATTCCTGCACAGGCAGGAATTGCAATTGCTGGCGGCGCGCCCCAAGACGTATCCAAACGCCACCCCGCCGAACCTGCGCCCAAACGCACCTGCCGCCACAAGCTGATCGGGTTCCGCCATGGCTTCAAATGCCGATCCGGCATTCAGGGGAGCCGCCCGACAGAGAGGGGAAGTACCAGATACTTTTTCCATACACGCCCTCAGCCTTCCTGACAAGAGCCTGTTTATCTCGCTTATCCTGATAGGGGCGAAATGACTGAACCATCCAACCCGAAGCCGGACTTCCCGGTCGCGGATGCACTTGGCAGCTCGCACAAGCGTCAAGATACTGTGCTGCTGAGCGATATTTCTGAACCTTTCGCTTTCGCCGCGGACACTTCGACACCTCATGTGTCGCTGGCCCATCTGAGCTCCATGACTCTTGCTGCGCTAGGACAACGCTATGACATCCTAGGTGAAGCAGGGCACGGTAGCATGGGCAACGTATACAAAGCGCGCGACCGAGAAACCGGCGAAACCGTCGCACTGAAGCTTCTGAAACCCGAGATTGCCTCCGATCAGGCCATGATGGACCGCTTCAAGAACGAGTTGCTCTTCGCTCGCAAGATTACCCACAAGAATGTTTGCCGCGTGCACGAATTCAATCGCATCGGCGGGATCGCCTATACCTCGATGGAATTTGTCGAAGGCGAAAGCTTGCGCTCGGTGCTGAACCGCTTCGGCGGTTTGTCGGTCCGCAAGGCGATCAGCGTTACGCAACAAATCTGTTCCGGGTTGAAGGAAGCTCATGCGCAGGGAATCGTGCATCGCGATCTGAAACCCGAAAACGTGATGATCGATTCCCAGGGCAACGTGAAGATCATGGACTTTGGAATCGCGCGTTCCATGGAATCGCTCACGCGGCTCACTGGTTCGATGGTTGGTACGCCCGCCTACATGGCTCCCGAGCAAGTAGCCGGGAAATCCGTGGACTACCGTACGGACATTTACTCACTCGGACTGATGCTCTACGAGATGTTCACTGGGGCGCAAGCCTTCCAGGCAGATACTGCCGTTGCGCTCGCGCTGAAGCAGATGCGCGAGACGCCTCCGCCGCCGCACGAGGTGGACCCTTCCATCCCGGTCGGAATCGAGCGCTCCATCTTGAAGTGTCTCGAGAAGGAACCAGGGAAGCGATTTCAATCGGTTACCGAACTCGAGGCTGCTATGCGATCCGCGGCACCATTGGCCAGTCCTGCCGCACCTGCCGTCGTCCCAGGAACGCATTCAAGCCATGCCTCATCGCCGCCTCCTGTACTTTCTTCCGGAATCAAGCCGGAACCAAAGCGTACCCCGGCGATCGTCTGGTTTCTGTTCGGCGCATTGCTGGTGGTCGGCGGCGGATCAGCGTCACGATGGGCTGCGGCCGCGAAATTGGCTGACCAATTGCCGCCACCTGCGACCGCATCCGCACCGAAGCCCCCAGACTTCGCGCTCGACATTCCCGCAGCTCCTGTGGCCACTGCTCCCGCGGAACCCAAGCCAGATGCGGCTGCACCCGTAACTGCTATGGTGCGCGAGCCGTCCCCTGCCCCAGCAAATGAGGTAGCGGTAGCGCCACCAGGGCCCATCGTGGCTACGAAGAAGGCCGAGTCAGCGGCGGCGAGAAATGTACCTTCGAGGGATGCGCAACTGCGTGCAGAAAAAGCATTTGGCGAGGCCAGCTCCGCGGCAGCGAGGCAGGGCTCAAAATATCTCTGGATCGGTCGGTATCAGAAAGAAGATCGCGCCAAAGCTACAGAGAAAAAGGTCAAGGATTTAGGGCTTGAGGTGACCGTTGTAACCAGGCATGGACTGTCCGGCGAATTTTACGTGGTTTTTGCGGGACCGTTCGGCGGCAAGCGAATTCCGAGCGTGATGGAATGGCTCAAGACGCAGGGGTTTGTTGGGGTTCATGAAGTGACCGCTCCGGGGGGAAACCAAAACTCAAACGAATGATGGCCGGATGCGCGGCGCCGATTTCTCTGGCGGCCGGCCTTTTCGAATCAGAGGCAGGGCATGATCAACGATTACGGATCCAGCACCGATGCGGGACGTGTCCGCGAGAACAATGAAGACTGTTTCTGCCTGGCACCGGAGATAAATCTTTTCGTTCTCTCCGACGGCATGGGCGGGCAGGCGTCTGGAGAAGTTGCCAGCCGCCTGGCCACAGAAACCATCGTTGCGTATTGCCGCGAGGCGCAGGTGACCCCGTCTTCGGCGATGACCGGCGCTCGACTGGCGGGAGTTTCGGACGACGCGAACCGGCTGGCCAGCGCGATTCGCCTGGCGAACCGTGTGGTTCATCAGGCGGCCGAAAATAGCCAGGAGCAGCACGGCATGGGCGCAACTGTGGTCGCCATATGGCTCGGTGAGCAACGCATGAGTATTGCGCACGTGGGCGACAGTCGCGCCTATCGCTTGCGCGCCGGCCAGCTAGACCGGCTCACGCAGGATCATTCTTTCGTCGCCGAGCAAGTCCGTCGCGGCTCGATGACGGAGCAGGAAGCTGCCTGCAGCAAGCTACAGAATGTGCTGCTTCGCGCATTGGGCGTGGATCCCGAGGTCCAAGCGGAAGTGGATGAACAGCTCTTGCTCGAGGGCGATACCATGCTGCTCTGCTCCGATGGTCTGACGCGCGAGCTTTCTGATGCGCAGATCGCCGCCATCCTCGAGGACGCGGAGGATGCGCAGGGAGCCGCCGACCGGCTTGTAGATCTCGCCAACCAGGCGGGAGGCGAAGATAACATTACCGTCGTCGTCGTACGTCACGCCGCGAAACCAGCAGGCGCGTTCGCGCGCATGGGGCGGTGGCTCAAAGGCTCCGAAGTTCAATCTTGACGGGAGGGCGTTGCCATGTCGAAGCTCGTGCTCAAATTTGAAAATTCCGTGCTGAAGGAACTTTCCGTCGGGGCCAAGGAAGTCAGCATCGGAAGGTCACCGGACAATGGCCTGGTGATTGATAACCCTGCCGTATCGCACTACCACGCCCGCGTGTTCAACGAAGAGGGGCGGTTGATGCTGGAAGATTTCGGCAGCATGAACGGCACGTTCGTCAACGGACAACGCGTGAAAATGGTCACGCTCAAGCCAGGCGATTCGGTGGGCATCGGCAAGCACACCATTGTGGTGACGGATTCGCGTGAGGTGCGCGCTGCCACGCTCGACCATGACCAATTGAAGCCGGCCGCTCCGAAGATCAACGAAACCGTGATGCTCGATACAAAAGAGCGCCGTGAATTCCTGCAGAAGGTTGGCGCGGTCGGTGAGAGCGTACAAGTGGCACCTGCGCGTTTGAAAATTCCCTCGCTTGTGGTTCTCGACGGCCGCACGGACCAGCGTGAGTACACCCTCAACGACAAGCTGACGGTCATTGGAAAATCCGCGATGGCCACAGTAAAACTTCGTGGCTGGTTTGCGCCGAAAGCCGCAGCGCAGATCAATCGCCGTGATGACAATTCGTATTTCATCGGCGCGGCCGACAAGGTCCCTACTGTCAATGGGAATCCAGTCGTCCACCCCGTAAAACTGTCCTCGGGCGATGTCATCGAAGTCGCCGGTATCGAGCTGGAATTTGTTTATCGCGATTAGGGCTACCGAGTTGTCAGAAAATGGAAAAGGGGCGCCCCCTTTCGTTTTCTCTATCGCCGCTGTTTTCGCTCGTTGCTTCCTCTGAGCCTGGGTCTGGACCTGCTGTTTTCTGCGCCCCGCGCGTCTCTTGGGTGAAGTCTTCCCTTGTGTGACCGATTTTCGTATATCAGCTCCCAGGCCTGAAAATTTCATGCACCCCGTGCGCCCCACAGGTTAGACTTCGTCTCGCTCAGAGATAGCGCGGAGGAAAAATATATGCGTCGCTTCCTCATCGACACGGATACGGCATCAGACGATGCAGTCGCTATCTTAATGGCACTGCGCTCACCCGACGTGCAGGTGGACGGCATCACCGTGGTCTCTGGAAATGTGCCGGTGGAAATGGGTGCGCGCAACGCAGGCTATACAGTGGAACTTTGCGGGAAGCAGACACCCGTCCATGTCGGGTGCAGTTGCCCGCTGGTGCGCGAAGCGCAGTACGCATATTTTTTCCATGGTCCCGACGGAATGGGTGGAATGAACTATCCCTCGCCGAAGCGCCTTCCGGAGCAAGAACACGCTGTGGATGCACTGATCCGTTTGGTGCGCGCGCACTCCGGTGAGTACACGCTGGTCACTCTTGGGCCGTTGACGAACATCGCGATGGCTCTGCGTCGAGCGCCCGACATCGCTGGAAAAATAAAGCAAGTTTACATCATGGGCGGCGCCGCTTGCACCGTCGGCAACATCACTCCCGCTGCGGAATACAACATCTGGGTGGATCCTGAAGCTGCGCACATCGTGTTTCATTCTGGCTTGCCGATTCTGATGATTGGCTGGGAGCATTGCCGCGGAGCATCCGCACTCAACAATGCGGACATGGAACAGGTTCGCGCGATCGGCACGAAATTCGCGCATTTCACTTTGGACTGCAACAAATCCGCGCTGAAAGCAAGCACCGAGTGGACTCACGAGCCGGGGCTCACGCTGCCCGATCCGGTGGCAATGTCTGTTGCGCTCGACCCGAACATCTGCACGCGGCACAGCCGCCATCACGTGGAGATTGATATTGCCAGCGAAATCACGCGCGGCATGACGGTGGTGGACGAAATCGGTGTGACCAACAAACCAGCGAACGCCGACATCTGCTGGGCCGTCGATGCTGTCCGCTGGAAAGAAATGCTCGGCCGCCTCCTGCGCTAGTTCAGGAAATCCTTCGGGAGCGGGTTGTGCTTACTTTCGTTGTCCCAGATGGCGCTAGCAATCCACCAGCGTTTCCCATCCCAGAAAAGCTCGATGCTGTTGACGCCGCGACCGATGATCGGCCCGTCTTTCGTGTTGCGACTCTCGTAGGTACTAAAAATGTGGACAATGTTGCCGAATCGTTTTGTCTGGCGGTGAATTTCCCACTCGTAAAATCCCTTCGACACCACGGCCGGGTCGCTCAAATCCACAAATTGCTGATGATCCATCACCCGCGCTACCGGCTCGCCTTTCGCATCGAGACTCATACTGACGAAACGTATTCCCGGAATGTACAACGTGCGATCGCGGGACCACTGCCGAGGCTCGCCCGCGGGACCAGAAATCACTTCGTAAAATGCCTTCATGATTCCGTCAAGACTGTTCACATCTTCTGTTCGTGGAACAATCGTTGCCACTGCAACGTGGTTTCCGGTAGTTTCTTTTTGTTGCTGTTCCTGGGCATGCAAGGAGAGTGGGATGGAGATCAGAAAAAAGGGGAGCACGAATCTGTGCCTCATCAGCTGCGCAATCATTCCAACCCTCCTGCGCGTGAATTGTGTGGATGTGTTCTCTCGCGTCACCGCCAAGCGAGAATGGCGCCGAGGGCGCGGTCCGCGCCCTACCGTCTATGCCCAAAATCGCCGTCCCGTTCGAAGGTGTGGTCGCGAAAGTGCCGCAACAATGCACCGCTTGCTTGAAGTTCTAATCTCGGCCCATCTTCAACCGGGGAGCACTGTCCTCGTAGAAAACAGGCCCGCTGGTCACTTAGGATTCATCGAGTGCAAAACTCTGTTTGCAACTCCCGCACGTCAATTGCTTCGTCAATCGGCCAGCCACAGGGTCACCGCATTTGGGGCATGCAGCGTGCCGCATAGTGCCGCCCCGAATCGCTAGGCGCCGGCGTGGTTGCAGTCGCGGTCGCATAAGCGCATTCTACCACGCGTGCGGCCCTTACGGGCTGGGCGCCGTACTTACCCGTCTTCGCTATGTAGGTATTCACCATGTTCTTAGAGATACTTTCCGGGTTCAGGCATTGGGTGCGACTTGCCGGGCGGTGCGATTCGTTGGTGCTGCTGAAACCTCTTAACGATACGGTTCCAATCTTCTGGATAGATTGCCTTGAACTTGGTCGCGAAATCCTCGTGGGAGGCCCCCGAGAGTAATGCTGGCTCAGCTGCTTTTAGTTTTTCCTCCTTCTTCCGTGTGACTTGGCCCTTGGGCGCATGCTTTCTTCCCAGAGCAATTGCCCTCCTCTCAGCCGCGCTTGATTTTACTACGCAAGGCCCCGCTTTCATTGCGTGGTTCTGGACTGTCCGACAGAGTGCGGGCCGCAACGACCAATCGCGGCCTTTTGTTTCACAGGTTATCGTCCCAGTCAAAGAGGACTGAAAATGCATGGAATCTTTCCTGTCTTGCTTCTCATGATTTCGCTCTCCGGTTTCAACGCTCTAACGCAACAGCAAGACCCAACACTCGTAGTCACAGCCTTCTCAGCGGTTCCTGCCAATTAGTCCTCCGCAGAAATAACACAACGTGTACCGTGGCATGGCTTCTTCGCACTCGATACATATACTGGTCAGCCTTGCCGCACAACAATCCTTGGACTCAGGAAGGATTACGATTCCTCAGCGCCAACTTGATTCTCACCGTTCCAAGAGAGCGCCCGACAATCAAGAGCCAAACGAGCATATTGATATGTAAGCAGTTCGCACAAATTAGGACAGAATCCGATAGTCGGAGATATAGCTTGACCGAGGGGCGAGCGCGGGCGTTGTCGGCGGTGGCAATGGTGACGACGTTTGTCAACGTACCTGGTTATGTTGTCTCCGACACTCCATGTGTCGACGCGAATATTTTGAATACAGCCTGGTCGGGTGGGAGTGGGTCAACTCTTGTGACCGCCATTTTGAACGGCGACGGGTCCACAACCCTTCATTGGGAGATGGAATTGGCTTCGGGCGAGATCCCGCTTACGGAAGCAGCCGGGTATCAGTTGGCTCAGATGTATGTGCAAGGCGGAAACTGTAAGTTGCAGCTATGGAGCGAGGACGGCACGACACAGATTGGCAGCACGCTCACGACCGCATGCAACGGAAGTCGCTGGCCGGATGCAATTTTCTGGGGCAATGGAGCCGGAAGCACTGTCTCACCGGGCACAATCAAATTTGGAAAAGCGATCGGTTGCTTTGAGGATTGAACGACCTCGATGTTCCCGTAGAAACTGACGAACAACTAAATTGGAACTAGGACACTCCCTGAAACCGGGTAGCAGTTAGTGTTTCGCGGAACGTCTGCGGGGTAGACGATCACAGCCACTTCGCTCGCCGGCCTCGGGCAAACAAAAGCCGAAGAGCCCCCTCCAAAGCCCCAGTACTTTCGTTTATCACTTTCGGTACTCGACAATCTGATGAACATTGATAGGCTCTACCAGATTGAAGGCCTACATGCGACTTCAAGACCAACGCCGTATATTGGAGACAGATGGGCGCCGTTATTGGCGAATTGATTACAAGTGGAACATCGACTTCGTCATCATCGTGTTGGGCTCCATCTTCGGCTTCGCGGCACTGATCGCAGTAATGGTCTACATCACCTCCGAATCGCCGCATTAGGCGACGACTGAATTTCACTCTGACGATTCAACATTTCCCGAAACATCCGCACCGTCGCCAGCGCGCGCCAGGCGCCGGCGTAAGGATCACGATCGTCGGTCTGCACATCTCGGTTTCCGGAGCATGCACGGTCACTATTGGATTCTCTGCTGGAAACCAGCGCGTTTACACGTTCTCTGCAGCGGGGATCTTCGACCTGGGCTTGATGGATTGGGAAGGCGATGCGAACGGGGCGCTCACGGCGCAGTCGAGCGCGGCCGTGACGGTTGACACAACGGCGGACTATGTCCTTGAAGTTTCGTGAGGCTAATTCACGATTTCAGATTCGCAACTGATGTCGGCCCGGAGGCCTGCAGTGGCTCCATTCATCAGCGTGAACTTGGCCTTGCTGAGAGCCATGCCGCAGCAACCAAACACAACGTAGTCAGGACCGAGAAAACGATGGGGATGGTGAAGGTGTATCTCCAGCTCAAAGCCGTGATTGCCACAAAGCAAATGGCGAGCGCCCAGGCAATGCTGCGCACGCGTGCCAAAGTCTCTGCCGGAAGTCCCCCCAGCAGCCACGCTAATACCGCGGAGAACACGAGAAACACGGAGAAGAAAAGCCCGAACGCGCTGAAGAAATCCCAATAGGTCCGGTTAAACCCTAGCGCGTCAAAGTGCACGGAGCGCATTAACCCAAGAACCGCGTCCGCCCCCCATTCCGGATTGTTCTGGCGAAACCCAAACGTATGTCCGGCGGCAAAAAGCAGCAGAAGAACAGAAGAGATTCGATAGAGCACAGACGCTTTCATAGTGTCGCCTCCAGAGATCGCGGCAGCGCTGTACAGCTGTGCCGCCACGCCGGTGCAACTCAGACCGACACCCGGAAACGCAGCGCGGTTTGGTCTTTCGTCGTCGACCTGGTATCCGAAGTCAGACTCGTCGTGGTTGCGCAACGCTTCCATACTTTTGTGTAGCGCAGCCGACGATCAAGCCGACTAGCCCGCCTGGCAACATGATCTGGAGGTAATAACCGTGCTCCAGCTGGGCGACGATGAAGGCCAGAAAAAGACCCACCGCGAGGCCGAATACAATGCCCAAAGACAGCGAATGGACTTTGCGAGCGAACACCCCGATGCAGACACCGGCAATGATGCCCTTGGTTATCCCCACCAGAACGATGCGGACAATCACTACTCGCGCTTCCGGC
>Ga0210384_10000646_pt1 | contig 52453 bp, 44 predicted proteins | sample IncBWH2MmetaG_FD_160574 | JGI IMG/M metagenome (GOLD analysis project Ga0210384, IMG submission 160574) | Forest soil microbial communities from Barre Woods Harvard Forest LTER site, Petersham, Massachusetts, United States - Inc-BW-H-2-M | ecosystem: Environmental > Terrestrial > Soil >...
GACGCTGCTGTTGTCCGGCGAGGGTGGTCCGAACTGGTCGTATGCCGGTCTGAACGGCTCCGTGCATCGGCTGCTGCGCGACGGTGACGTGATCGATGTCGGCGATATCCGCGTGCGCGCGTTGCACACGCCGGGGCATACGCCTGAACACATGGCGTTTGCCGTCTTCGATAGCGCCGCATCTGCCGATCCGATGCTGCTGCTGAGCGGCGATTTTGTTTTTGTCGGCGATGTCGGACGGCCCGATCTTCTCGAACAGGCGGTTGGTGTCGCAGGATCAGCTGATGCGGGCGCGCGTCAGATGTTCGAGAGCTTACGCTCGAAGTTTTTGACGTTGCCCGATTTCGTGCAGGTCTGGCCGGGTCACGGCGCAGGCTCGGCATGCGGCAAGGCGATGAGCGCGGTACCGAGCACCACGGTCGGTTACGAACGGCGCTTCAGTTGGTGGGCACCGTTTCTACGCAACGGCGATGTCGAGGGCTTCGTGCACGAACTGCTCGATGGTCAGTCCGATGCGCCGACGTATTTCGCGCGCATGAAAACGATGAATCGCGATGGGGTGCCGGTGCTCGGCCGCTTACCCCAGCCCACACTAATGGATGCGAAGTCTGTTGCCTCTGCGCTAGCCGGCGGTGCCACGCTGCTCGATGCGCGCGACGCAGCGTCGTTTGCAAAATCGCATATCAAAGGAGCGGTCAACGTCCCCGACGGCGATCGATTCTCGACGTGGAGCGCGTGGATCGTATCGGCCGACAAGCCGGTGATCCTTGCGGCGCCTGCTGCGCGCATACCGGATCTCGTGCGCCGGCTGGTCCGCGTCGGTATCGACGACATCCGCGGCTGCGTCGCGCCGGAGGTCGATGGACTACCGCTTTCGAGCTTGACGTTTGTCGATGCCGGGCGTGCACACGAGCTGTGGGAAGACGGCGACGCATCGATCCTCGATGTTCGCAATCGCGGCGAGTTCGTCGTCGAACATATTCCGGGCGTTCTGCAGATCGCCGCCGGACGTATCGTGCATGAGATCGACCGCGTGCCGCGCGACCGCCCGCTCGTCGTTCACTGTGCGAGCGGCGGCCGCGCCGCCGTTGCTGCGAGCGCGCTCGCCGCGCACGGCTTCGAAAATATCTCCTGCATGACGGGCGGCATCGCCGATTGGCACGAGCGCGGCTTCCCGCTCGAATCCGGCCTCGTCGCAACGTAAAGCGGTTTTCTGAAGGGGCCGACGCCAGTCGGCCCACGTAGCGTCCGCTCTTCGGGTCGCCGCTTGCGTTTGCGTTAACTTTGTGATACAAAGTAAGTCTGTATGGTAACTTGGTTGGGCAAAGAAATGATAAGGCGCCGAGGGTCACATGGTGATCAGCGGTGCTACGGCGCGCGATCGATTTCGTCGGTGACGAGCACTTGCTGACCCCACGGCGTCGCGTCGTGCCAATAATAGACGCGGACTTTCGTCTGCCCGACAATGACGTCGGCGGGCCAGCCGCCGTCACACAGGACGGGATCGTACGGGTGACCGTTCAGTGGCGGGATCGCGCAATGGGTTTGCTTTCCATCGATGTACATGGACCGGCCGGTGAAGAAAGTCACTTCACTGCCCGCTGCGTCGCGAATCACCGCGCCGCCCGACTTCATGCCGGCTCCAAAGCCGATCAACACGCCGGTCCGGTAGCGCAAGTTCGCACCAGACGGACGCGCCGGAAAAAATGACGGCGGAGGCGTTCCTTTGTAGAACACCAGGCGGGGCAGGCTGGTCGGTGTGTCGTTCGGCAACGGAGCGGATGGTAAAGGAGTCATCGGCGGGGCGAGTTCGCCATAGTTCGTGACCTCGTGAACTGTTCGATCCTCGCTGTGGCAGCCGGCGGTCGATAGAAAAACGCAAAGCAACGCGAGGGTCGCGGTCAAGATCGCGCTTGACCGGCCCTCGCGATTCCGCCAAATGCGGAGAAACTCTCGACTAGCGCGTCTTTGCGAACGGGTTCTTGAAGCGCAACACTTTCGAGAGATCGGTTCCGCGGATGATGCCCGCGCTGTGATAGGTCAGCCCCCACGAGTCGATGGACGAGAGATCGGGGAAGATACACGCCTCGAGCGTCTGATCGACGGTGCCGAGATTCACCCAGCCGCCGCCGGCGCCGGTCGTGCCACCGAACTGATCGGAGCCGCCCAGCAACGTGCAGTAGCATGATGCCGGATTGCCGCCGCACTGACCGATCGGCACTTTCGCATAGTACGCAACTGCGGCGAGCGTGGGTTGCTGCGTGTAGAGCGTGTCAAGCAATAGATGGATGCGCGAGCCGTCGTGCGCCTTGTACCGGCAGAAGCTGCGATCGCCGGCCAATTTGAGCGGGTTCGGACCGTTCGTGCCGTACCATGCGGTGCGCGTCTCGACAGCGCCGCCGGTCTGCACGCAGTACGCCGCTGCGAGCGTGGGATTGAAATCCGGGCTGACGCCTTGCTCCGCGACGTTTCCAACTCCGGCGGCGAGCGCTGCGCTCACCGAAAGAACGGCCGCTGCGACGACACCCAAAGAAATGATCGAGAATTTCACTATGATCTCCTGACATTCGAAAAAGACTACGACGACGGTGAGCTATGAACGCCCCCGCGCGAGTCACGCAGCGTTCGACGACGCGAGAAGCGATGCTTGCCCTCCGCCGCGCTATGAACCATTCGGCCCATAGCGAATTCGCCTTCCTTCAGAGTCGTTTCAGGCCTAACGGGTACCTTGGGGGCACAGGGGTTCACCATCAGACGAAGATGTCTCGATTTCGTCATCGAGAAAGGTTGGGGGGCATGACTCTTAGCAACGGTCAGAGATTGTTCGTAGCTGCCGCGGCGGCGGCGCTGCTCGCAGGCTGCGGGGGCGGGGGTGGCACATCGGTCGCTCCGCCCATGAATCCAAACAATACCACGATGGGTGGCGTGTTACGCGGCGGCTCCAGCGGGCTCGCTTCAATCGATGCGAGCGGCGGCAACGTCGTCTATGTCTCCAGCTTCGACGGCAGACCCGGCGTCGGTGAAGTGATGGTCTTCCCGGCGTATTTGCACGCAAACAATCCAACGCCGCTCCGTCAGATCCAGAACGGCACTGCTCGCCCATACGGCATTTGGGTCGACTCGGCCGGGACGCTCTACGTCGCGAACATTCCACAGGGCGGCCCTACTATCGGCGTCGCGGAGTTTCATCCGGGTTCGGACACGCCGTTCCGGATGCTGACCGACAAGATGGCCTACCCAACGCAGGTCGCAGTCGGCGAAGACGGCTCGACGTACGTCGAACAATGCCAGCAAGGCGATGTGCCAGGCGTTTACGTGACGGTATTCCCGCCAGGCAGCGTGACCGCATCGAGGACGGTCAACCTGCACTTCAGCGGCTACGCATTGTCGTGCGATGAGATGGCGTTCGATAGGAACGGCGATCTTCTGGTCTCAGCGAACACGGTCCAAAGCCACACGCACGTCTTCCGCGTCACGCCGGGGACATTCCAGGTATCGCGCGTCAAGCTGAATCTTGGCGGCCTCGACGGGGGCGGTCTAGCCGTCGACGGCGCCGGCAATATCTACGTCTCAGGCGCGTATACCGGAGCGATCATGGTGTTCGCGCCAGGCAAAGCAGACGCGACGCGCATCATAAATCAAGGCGCAGCGTCGCTCTACGTCAAGCCTGACGGCACGCTGTATGCAGCAACGGCGGGCAGCATGGTCGATGAATATGCGCCGGGCGGCAGCACTCCGATCAACTCGTTCATCGATAGTGCGACCGGCCTCGGGATCGCGGTCGGACCGGCGAAATAGTAAGAGCGATATAGAAGTAGGGCAAGCGATGCTTGCCCTACTTCTATATCCTGGGTTCGTTACGGAGTGTAGATCTGCGTGTAGCCGAATATCTGCCGCTTCGGATTGTTCGTGTTCGTGCCGTCGAAGCAGTAGAGCAATCCGTTCACCGTGGCCGACGCCGTGTAAAGCGCCGCGATCGGCATCGGGGCTAAGCTGGCCCACGTGTCCGTCGCGACATCGTAACCGTCGAGACGGGTCTGAGCGTTTGCCGTCGCCGATGCGGATTTTGCGCCACCGGCCGCGTATAAGAACCCGTTGATTCCGGCCGCGCAGCCGCCGTATCTGTTCGATGGCATAAGACGGCGCGCTTTCCACGACGTGCCCCCCGATTTGAAAAGTTCGTTGTCCGACGTCGTTTTTTCGGCATTCGTAAATCCGCCGGCGGCGACGATATCTGTTCCCACCGTGCCTACGTACGCCGACTGCTTTGCGACGATCAGGCTTGGTGCGTTCGACCACGAGTTCGAACTTGGATCATACTCGTACACGGTAGCAACTCGCGACGCTCCGTTAAATCCTCCGACGACAAAGATCATATTGTTCAGCACCGTCGCTTCCATGACGTACTCCGTCGTCGGCAGCGGCGCTTTGGTCGTCCATTTGTTGGTGGTAGGATCGTAGGCCTCGACGACGGCGATTACGTTGTTTGTGGAGCCGAAGCCGCCGATCGCGTAGACGATTCCGTTCAGCCCGGCGGCCGCAAGACCAGTCCGTTTCGTCGGCATTGCGGCACCGGTCGACCACGTGTTGGTTGCGGTGTCGTAGATATCGTTCTTGCCGACGGTACCTTGCGCGCTAACCCCTCCGAGAACGTAGATCTTCGAGCCGACGACGGCAGCGGCTGCACCAAGTCGCTTCAGTGGATCCGGCGCTCCCATGGTCCAGGTGTTGCTGGTGAATGAGCGCGCCACGGTTAGGTCCGCCGTTCGTTGAATCGACTGTGGCCGGCCGCCGGCCAACGGCATGATGTGCGATCCGCCGCTGCAAGCGGCGAGAGATATAGGAAGCGCGCAACCGGCGATTACGCCAAGCGTCCACCAGCGAGAAATGCCTCGAAACATTGTTCCAACTCCTAAGCGTCGTATGATGAAAACTAAGGGCGCTCTGGCATCTGCCGAAACGCGCCGCTCGATCAATATACTATTTACGCGCCGCTCCCGACCTATACCGCTACTCAAGAAAGAAATGGGCCTTTCCCCCCAACGGTAGGGCAAGCAACGACAAGGCGAGCAAACGGGAGCGCTGACGGGATAGCCGATCGGATCTTCGAATGTGACCGGCGCTGGGGTATGCGTCGTGATTTCGAAAGTCAACTTGGTATCCGCCGCCTTCGTCCTCATTCTCTTCGCGTTGCCGTTCTCGGCCGTGTCCTGCAATGGGCATCAGGTGGCCCAGGCCACAGGCTACGAGATCGCGATGGGCACAAATTCGAGTGACGTTCTGACCGCGGACGGGCGCGGAATCGTCGGCTCAGACTATCAGTCGACAAGCCAACCCGGAAGCTGGCCGGCGCTGGCGGCGTTGGTCGTCGTCGTGATTGGCGGTCTGATCGGCGTCAGCCGTCTGCCCATGCGCAAGGTTGGTTCGGCGCTGTGTTTCGCCGCGGCGGCGGCGATGCTCGTCTACTTGCAGACGGCGATTCAGTCGCATTATGAAAAAAACGCCGCGGCATCTGTCTTCGAACTGCGATTCCTACCGAGCTATTGGGCCGCGCTGATTCTCTGCGCAGCCGCGGCCTTGGCGAACCTCATCGCGCCAGACACGCGAGACGAGAACAAACGCGGGACGCCTTGACCCGAGCCGCCACCGTCCGGTATACTACTCGGGCAGTACCCTTCGCACCGGCCGGCGCCGTAAGGCTGCCAGACCGGTCCGAAAGACGAAGGCGGTTCGCATCTCCGTCGTCTTTCTTCGGGTAGCCTGCCGCGCGGTGGGCTTTTTCGATTGGCCGGCTGCGACGCAACCCAACTTAGAAGGAGCAATCGCACATTCAAAGATCTTCATCGCAACTGCACGAGGTAGCGTCCGATTAGCCGGCCGCTCCGCGTAAACGAACAAATACGGATTCCCCAGGTCCGCGTGATCGCGGACGACGGCGCCCAACTCGGCATCATGATCACGCGCGATGCATTGGCGTTGGCCCGCGAACGGGGAGTCGACCTGATCGAAGTCTCGCCGAACGCCGTGCCGCCGGTCTGCCGTCTCTCCGATTACGGCCGGCTCAAGTACGAGCAAGCGAAAAAAGACAAAGAGACGCGCAAGAAGTCGCACAGCATGGAACTCAAGGAAGTCAAGCTTCGTCCGAAGATCGAGGAGCACGACTACCAGACGAAGTTCCGCACCGCCGAGCGGCTCCTGATGGGCGGAGACAAAGTAAAAGTGACGATCATGTTCCGCGGGCGCGAAGTGACGTATGCACAACACGGCCGACGACTGCTGGATCGCGTCGCGGCGGATTCGAGCAAAGTCGCGATCGTCGAACGCGAGGCTCGGCTCGAAGGACGGAACATGTTCATGATCATCTCGCCGCGACCGGAGATCGTCGCGGCGGCGCAGGCCGCTCACGCGGCCAAACAACATCAGCCCGGCGCGCCTGCCGCTCATAGCAGCGACAATAGCGACAGCAGCGTTGACAGCGATAACAGCGTTGTCAGCGTTGACAGCGTGCCGAGCGAACCGACAGAAGAGTAGGAAACAGACGTCATGCCAAAACTCAAGACGCACAAGGGTGCCGCGAAGAGAGTCAAGATCACCGGCACCGGCAAGTTCATGCGCGAGGCCCAGTTCTCGGGCTGCAGTCATATCCTGACGAAGAAATCGCCGAAACGGATCCGCAAGTTCCGCAAGCAGCGCGTCGCCGACAAGACGGACACTCCGCGCCTCAAGCGCATGCTGCCGTACGGCTAACTTTCGCATAACGTTCGAAGAGGAGATCGTCAGACATGGCACGCGTTAAACGCGGAATGATGTCGCTCAAGAAGCGACGCAAGGTTCTTAAAGCGGTCAAGGGCTTCCGCGGCGCGCGCGGCCGCAACTACAAGGCCGCCAATGAAGCGCTGCTGCACTCGCAGCTCTACGCCTTTCGCGACCGGCGCGTGCGCAAGCGCGATTTCCGCGCGCTCTGGATCACGCGCATCAACGCAGCCGCGCGGCAGGAAGGCCTCACCTACAGCCGGTTGATGAGCGGCCTGAAAAAAGAAGGAGTGAACATCAACCGCAAAGTGCTCGCCGACCTCGCCATCAACGACGCGAGCGCTTTCTCCAAGCTCCTCGCGCTTGCGAAAAAGCATGCCCCGAAGGTGGCCGCAGGAGCGTGACCGGTGGCTAGCGGCACCGCGGGTTATCATCACCCGCTCGTGCGCGCGGCGAAGGCACTGCATCACAAGAAGCACCGCCGAGACGAGCGGTGCTTTCTCGTTGAGGGCCCGAATCTCGTCGCCGCGGCGCTCGACGCGCGGGCGAAGTTGCGCACGATCTTCTTCAACCCGCGCGACGCCGCATCGCCGATCGCAGAACTCGCGGCGCGCGCGAAGGACGTCGGCGCGGACGAGATCGCGGTAGACGAGCGCACGCTCTCGGTGCTCTCGACCACGCGTTCGCCGCAAGGCATCGTGGCCGTCGCAGAGTTCATCGACCGGCCGATCGACGCGTTAACGGCGATCGTTCAGGGCCGGACAAACGCCCTCGCATTGGTCGTACACGACGTCAGCGACCCGGGCAACGCCGGCACACTCGTGCGCAGCGCCGATGCGTTTGGCGCATGCGCGGTCTGCTTCGGGCCCGATGCGGTCGAACCGTACAACGATAAGCTCTTGCGCGCAAGTGCCGGCGCGTTTTTCCGCGTGCCGATCTGCACGTACGGCGATTGGGCCCAGATGGCGGCCGCCGCGCATGCCGCCGGCCTGCAGTTGTTCGGAGCCGAAGCGGGTGCCGCCGATGTGCGCTCGGTCACAGCGCCGGCGCGTGTCGCGCTCGTGGTCGGGCATGAACGTCATGGCTTGACGGGCGTGTCTGCTGAGGATCTCGATGTCCGCATCGGCATTCCGCAAAGCCCGCAGTCGGACTCGCTCAATGCGGGCGTCGCCGGAAGCCTAGCGCTTTATGAATTGAGCCGCCAGATCGGGACCTTAAAACCTTAGTTATGAGAACGAATAACTCGTAAAAGTCAAGCCCTGTCAAGCCTTGTTCGTCCCGCGACCCTATGCTATACTTTAGCCCAAGCGGCCATGATGGCTATGAGGAGGTCGGCACTGACGATGCTTTCTCAAACATTTTTCTGGACGTTCTTCAAGACCACGGGATCTGTCCAAGCCTATTTGCTGTACAAGCACATGGCGCCGCAGGGGTCGCACTCATAAAACCACGGTCGGCCCCAGCCGACCTCCATCGCTAATCGTCCGGCGGGGGCCGGGCTAAGGAATCCGTCACTTTGGCCGCACTTCTAATGCGGCCGATTTTATTGCGGGGGACGATGTGAGCGACCAACTCGCCGAGCTCGAGGCGGCGGTTCTCGAGCGGGCGGCGAAGATCACGACGCGAGCCGATCTCGAAATGCTGCGCACCGAAGTCCTCGGCCGTAAGGGCGGTGCGCTCTCCCGTGCCATGTCCGGATTGGCCAAACTTCCGCCGGCCGAAAAAGCCGAGTACGGACGCCGCGTCAATGAAACCAAGCGGGCGATCGAGGCGGCTCTGGACGCAGCGCTTGCCCGCATCGAAAAAACCGAAATCCAGGGCGATCTTGCCCGCACGTACGACACCACGTTCCCGGGCAATACGCCACGTTCAGGCGGCTTGCACGTCTTGCGCCAGACGCTGGATGACGTCGTCGACTTCTTCCGCAGCCGCGGCTTTGCGGTCGTTCTGGGCCCGGAAGTCGAGACCGAATACTACGCCTTCGAGGCCGTCAACATTCCGGCCGATCATCCGGCGCGCGACAACATGGACACGTTCTACTTGCCAAACGGCTCGCTGCTGCGGCCGCACACATCGTCCATGCAGGTCCGCGCTTTGAAATCTAACCCGCCGCCCATCGCGATCTTGGCGCCGGGCCGAGTCTACCGCCGCGATGCGCTCGACGCTAGCCACTCGTTCATGTTCCACCAGATCGAAGGGCTGCACGTGGATCGCGGCGTGAACTTCGGCCATCTCAAGGGCTTCGCGGCGGATCTTTGCCGGCATCTCTTCGGCGCCGACCGGCGCACGCGTTTCCGTCCTTCCTATTTCCAGTTCACCGAGCCGTCGGCTGAGGTCGACGTCTCGTGCGGCGTCTGCGCCGGCCGCGGCTGCCAGACGTGCAAGGGTACGGGATGGCTCGAGATGGGCGGCAGCGGCATGGTGCACCCCAATGTACTTCGTGCAAGCGGCTACGATCCCGAGGGGTTCAGCGGCTGGGCGTTCGGCTTGGGCACCGACCGCATCGCCATGCTGCGTCACGACATCCACGACATCCGGACATTCTTTGAGAACGATCCGCGGTTCTTGGAGCAGTTCGCCTGATGCACGTCTCCATTTCATGGCTGCGCGATTTCGTCACGACCGATGCGCCGCCCGCGCGCATCGCCGATGTGCTGACGGCGCGCGGCTTCACGGTCGACGGCATCGACGAACAGCCGATGCCGGAACATATCGTCGTCGGGAAGATACTGTCGCTCTCGCGCCATCCCAACGCCGACCGCCTGCAGGTCTCCGAAGTGGATATCGGATCGGAGAAGTTGCAGATCGTCACCGGCGCAACCAATTTCGCGGTCGGCGACTTCGTGCCGATCGCGAAGATCGGCGCGGTGGTCTTCTCGCGCGAGCCGTCCGCCGATGGCGTGCGCAAGACGCTTGCGATCGGCGCGTCTACATTGCGCGGCGTTGCATCCAACGGCATGATGTGCTCGGCGTCGGAGCTCGCACTGCCCGGCGAATACGACGACGGAATCGTGATCCTCGATTCGGATGCGGTCGTGGGATCGGAGTTTTGGAAATCGGTCCGCTTCGGCGACGCGGTGCTCGACGTGGACGTGCCGAGCAACCGACCCGACTGCCTCTCGGTGATCGGCTTGGCGCGCGAAGCGGCCGCTGGTCTCGGCGCGCCGTTTGCCGCGCCGAAATTGGATGCGTTCGAAGGCTCGGGCGATCCGGGCATCAATGTTGAAATAGGCGACGCTACAATCTGTCGCCGCTTGGAAGGACAGCGTTTCTCGGGAGTTGGTAACGGCCGCACGCCGTTTTGGATGTCGCTGCGCTTGAAGGCGTCGCGCGTGCGCAGTCTCGGGTTGCTCGTGGACATCTCAAACTTCGTGCAGCTGGAGACCGGCCAGCCGCTCCACTTCTACGATGCGTCGAAGATCGGAGGTGGTCGCATCGTTGCGCGCGGTGCGAAGTCAGGCGAGATCATCGTGACTCTCGATGGCGTCGAGCGTGTGCTTGCGGCGGGTACGCCCGTGATCGCCGACGGCGACGGGCCGGTCGGCATCGCCGGTATCTTCGGCGGCCAACGTGCTGCCGTGGATGAATCGACGACCGAGGTGTTCCTCGAATCGCCGAACTTCGTCGGCGCTCCGATCCGCCGCGCTGCACTCGCGCTCGGTCTGCGCACCGAGGGCGCATCGCGCCACGAGAAAAATCTGCCGCTCGAACTCGTCGACTTGGGCCGTCGCCGCGCCGCCCAATTGCTAGTTGCAGCCGGCGCCAAGCCGTCGGCTGTTGTCTCGGCGGGTGAAAGTGCGGGCCCGGCGCGTTCGATCAAAGTCCGTCCGGAGCGAGTCAATAGGTTGCTCGGATGGTCGCTGCTCGCCAAAGAGATGTGCGACTCGATCGCGCCCATCGGCCTTTCGACCGAAGGGTCCGATCCGTTCGTCGTCTCCATTCCGTATTGGCGCACCGATCTAAACGAAGAGGTCGACATCATCGAAGAGGTCGCTCGCTCGATCGGTTTCGACAAGATCCCCGAATGGCGTGTTGCGGCTTCGCCGCAATCGGTGAACGAAGGCCTGTTCGTCCAAGACTCGGTCCTCGCGAGATCGTTCGCGGCATCGGGTTATGCGGAGTGCGTGACTATTGCGCTCGGCGGATCCAAGATGAAATCCGCGTGGGAGCGATCCGGCCTGCCGTTCTGGGCGAAGTTGGTAGAAGTCGTCAATCCGCTGTCCGACGATCAGCGCTTCCTGCGCCCGAGTCTGCTGCCGGGTTTGCTCACGGTCGCGACGCGCGCGTGGGAACGCGCCGACGGCGCGGTGCGTCTGTTCGAGATCGGTCACGTGTTCCGGCCGCTCGCGTCGTCCGACGAACCGAAGCCTGGGGTCAGTTCTGGCGCGTTCGATGAGAACGGCGTGCTCGAGTGGCCGTCGCTGTGCGGACTTGCGATGTATCCGCCGCTCAGCGCCGAGGAATCGTTGGATCGACGACTGCTGGAAGTCAAAGGCGATGTCGTTCGCGCCATCGAGACGCTGACGCGCGAGCCGCTCGCCACCGCGCCAGCACCGCGCTTCTATTTCCATCCCGGCGCGGCCGCAGATCTTATCGTCGGCGACCACACGGTCGCAAAATTCGGCCGCGTGCATCCGCTGCTGGCGCGGGCCTACGATCTGCCTGCCGACACGTACGCATTCATGCTTTATCTGGAGAACTTGCCGCAGCGCAGGCCGGTGCGCACGTTCGAACCGTTGCCGAGGTTCCCGGGAACGACGCGCGACATCGCCGTGGTGGTTGCGGAGAACGTGAGCGCTCAAGATCTGACTGATGCGTGCCGCGCGAACGGTGGAGAGCTGTGCGAAAGCGTGCGCGCGTTCGACGAGTATCGCGGCCCGCAAGTGGAAGGCGGCAAGAAGAGCATCGCGCTGAAGATCGCGTTGCGCCGCAAAGACGCCACAATCACCGACGCCGACGCCGACGCTGCGATGGAGAGAATCCTCGCGGGCCTGCGCGACCGCTTCGCCGCCACCCTCCGCACGTAGCTAATTTCTGAAGGGGCCGACGTTAGTCGGCCCACTTTCTATCGTCAATCTGACTGTGGCAACCTTGTCCCGCGATGCCCCATTGCCGAGACCGCAGATCTGCGGTATGATGACTGCAGAAAGGCAGTGCGGCTCGAATGAAGGTACTCATGGCGCAAGTGATCGACGTGCTTGGCGGCAAGAACGTGATCCGTCAGCGTGTCGGCAGCGAATCCGATATGAAGAAGTTGATCGAGCACGGGTTGCCGGGCCGATCGCTGCGCGCGCTCGGGCTGCGTCTCGAGTTGACGAACAAGGAGTTGGGTAACGCCGTCCTCATCCCGGAGCGCACGCTCATCGCACGGCAGAAGCGAACCACCTTGCCGGTCGACGAGAGCGACCGCGTCTTCCGGCTGGCCCGCGTATTTGCGTCGGCGCTCGCGGCGTTCGACAACGCCGAAAAGGCGAAGCGGTGGCTGCGCAAGCCCAACCGGTCGCTCGGAGGGCAGACGCCGCTCGTTGCGAGCCGCACTTCGGCCGGCGAACGTCAGGTCGAGGAGGCTCTCGGCCGGATCATGTACGGAACCATCGGCTAGGTGCGATGTTGGCGCGTCTGCCGTGTTAAGTACAAAGCACGCGCGTTCGACGGCGACGGCGCGAAGGAAAGGCCGGGGCGCTGGAATTCCCTGGGTGTACCTGTCGCGTACTGTTCGTCCATGCCGTCGCTGGCGTGTCTCGAATATCTCGCCACGGTTGATATGGAAGACGTCCCAGACGATCTTAGTATCATCGGTCTCGACATTCCCGAACATAGTGTCGCACGCGTCAGCCTCGACGAACTCCCGGAGGATTGGCGAGAGGTGCCGGCGCCTGAATCGACCCGCGCGTTCGGTGACGCCCGTCTCGCGCGCGGAAGATCGCTTGCGATAGCGGTGCCGTCCGTCGTCTTGCCCACGGAAGATCCGACGATCGAGTGGAATGTTGTGATAAACCCAACGCACGCGGATTTCGCGATGATCAAGACGTCCGAACCGAACAAAATCGACCTGAGCCGCTTCTTCTCCGGGGAAAACTAAACGGCCAGACATGAACTGGGTTGACATCCTCGTCGCTCTCACGCTGCTCGCGGCGTTTTGGGGCGGCTATCGCAACGGGCTCGTGCGCGAAGTCATCGGCCTCGCCGCTGTGGTCCTCGCTTGGTTCGCAGCCACGGCGTTCGCAAGCGCCGCAACAGACTGGATCTCCGCGCAATGGACCGTTGCACCAGCCGTCGCACGCGTGGCCGCGTTTTGGTCCGTGTTCCTTGTGGCGTTCGTCGTGGTTCGCGGACTCGGTTGGCTTCTCGAGCGCGTCACAAAACTTCCGGTGATCAGCATCGTGAGCGGCATTGGCGGCGGCCTTGTCTCCGGTGTCAAAGTTCTCGTTCTATTGTGGGCGGTACTGTTCGTCGCGTTGTTCTTCCCGATGGATCAACAAATCCGCGAGGCGCTGCGCCAGTCGCCAAGCGCGACGTTAATCGAATCATTCGACGGTCCCGTTGTCGCCGCTATCGACGCCGCATTGCCGAAAGTGACCCGACCGGTGTGGCACGTGGTGATGAAAAGGCATAGGTTGTGAACGTCTGCCCGTCATCAGTAGTGGGGCGAGCATCGCTTGCCCAGGCGGACCGTAAAGGTCCGCCTGCATTTTATATTGCGGCTGCCAAGCCGACTTCTAATCCCCCTTAATACTTGGCGGCATCAAGATAGTCTTGATAGCCGGTGGGTCCCTGCGGGCTGTCTTCTGTTTGCGAAATCAGCATGTGTCTTGGGCCGGATGCAAATACGTGTCCTCGGGAAAAAAGTTTCAAGGCACCACCGTCGAGGCGAAATACGACACCCCAAGTACCGCCGGCCACTACGGTGACGTAATCCTGACCTCCGAACGTCGAACAAAACATTGTAACCAAACGGTCATCCTCGATCAGTCCTCCGGTGGCACGCTGGAATTCGCTGCGGGTTACGAGCGGGCGCGGCGTGCCATTTGTCGTCGACGGCAACGCGTAAAGCACCGCTGGCAGTGCTAGATTTCGGGGTTGCTCGCAGCGTTCGCCGCTCGAAAGATAGTTAGCGGGTGGTCGCGCGTCAATCTCGCGATACGGCAGTTCGACGGCACGTGAAGGGGTCAGCGAGAAGAGCCGGTAGCCGCGCGCGGTGTCGTCTGCCTGCAGTAGCGCCATGGCGCCGTTACCCACAAAGACCATAGAGCTGTAACCAGCGCGAGTCGATGGCAAGGGTAGGAGGGTCAAGCGCCCCAGATTGAGCGTGGCGACGGCGAAGTGACTATCGAGACTTGTTTCGCCAGGTTGCGCAACCGCAACATACAGTACACCATTAGGCGCGACGAACGCATCACCGACAATCCACCGCACCCGGTATGCGGCCACCTGGACCGCGGGTCCAAATCGCACACTTGACATGCTCGGAGCATTCTCGAAGACCGCGAGCGCGCGCCGCAACGCATCGGCTCTCGCCGCTTCGATTGGCGGTTCCGGCACACTCGTATCAACGCCGATGAGGCCTCCGGAGTTTGCGGACTTGGCGTGGATCGCGAATAACGCGACGACGACTGCAACGGCAAGTACGACGAGGCCGACGAACAATCGCTGCATCGAGTCTTTCATAGTTTTTCACCTTGCTGAGCAAGTGCGCCTTACGCGTGGCCTTCTCCGCGTTGCCTGCGCAACATCACCCCGCCGTCCATCCTCCACTTGCGCTCGATCGAAGGCACGCTTCTCCTTCATCGAGGTGATTTGTGGGGACACCACCCATTTTGTGCCGGGGCCGCCTTTCGGTCCTAGTGACACTTTGAGCCGCCCAGCATAAAGAAGAGGGCCGACGTGAAGTCGGCCCCTTCATTAGATACCGCGCGATTGTTACGGGTGCGGTGTATGCACCGGATGCGGAGCCGGTTGCGTCGGCGGCATGTGCGGGCGCGCATGCACGACCGATGGATGCCTGATGATCACGAACGGTTGGAATGCCACACCCGTGAACAACGTGCCGTTGATATCTGACCAGTTGTTGGATGCGCCGTCGAGGAACGTGAAGGCGACGTGGTCAGTCCCCTGGATGACACCGCCCGGCGCCAAGATCGTCATCGTGGTCGCTGCGGTCGGGGTTGGGCCGTACGTGACGCTGCCGAGCGTCGAGAGTTTAAGGAAGGTCGAACCCTGCGACGAGATTTGAACGTACGCAAGCGAGATCTGGTTCGCCGGGTCGAAAATCGTTGAGTTGAACGGCTGCGTGAATGTGAACACGAACGTTATCGGCGGTAGGAGCGGCGTGCCGGTTGTTTGGACGCCGCCGACCGTGAATAGACCGGTCGTACCCGTGCCTGTCGGCTGCGGGTTTGCAGCGGCAGGCGCCCCGCCGTGACCGATCGCAAGCAGCGCGACGCCAGCGGTCAATAAGAGAACAAGTGGGTTGAATCCGGATCCGCCGTTGCCTGGCGGCGTGTTAATGGGTGGCTGCGCGTTGAGGCCGACGAGCCTATCGCCGATCGCGGGTTTGTAGCCGGCCGATGCATTGACGATCGTGACGACGGCAAACGAACCCGAGATCTGCGTGATGTTGGCTTCGGCGACTTTCTGCCCGGCGCGCAAGACGTTGAAGCGCTGACCGAGCGAGAAGCCTTCCGCTGTGCCGAGATCCGCGTCGAGCTCGCCGTTGTATGTCGAGTAAATCGTGCCCATCGGAGTGCGTGGCGCTTCAAGGGTGGCGATGTTCGAAGCGAAGGCGGCCGTCATCGCGTGCGCGTCCGACGGCGGATACGACTGCGTGAAGACTTGCGTGCGCACGAGCATGACGCTGCCGACGCGATAGACGCTTAAGCTGTAGTAGGCTTGGCCGTTTGCGTACTGCACGATGTTGCCGACGACGACTTCATCCGCGCCGGCCTTCGCCGCCGCATCCAGCGCCGGCCCGAACGACCCGCCGATCAAGTCTTGCTTGATCGGGAGCGGGCCGCCGCCTGTCGCCGTGTAGGAAGGCGACGACGAGATCGACTGGTAGAGCGATGCGCTCATCGCGTTGACAACCGACGCGGGCGCGGCCGCCTGGTTTTGGAACATCGTGACTGCGAGGCGCACGGGCGCATCGCCGCGCGCTGGCAACGCCGACGGCGCTGACACCGCGGCGATGAGCGCGAGACCAGTCGCGATCGAGACTATCCGGAAAAAGAACGAGCGAATGCCGGCGAAACTGCTCACTGTCGCACAACCCTCTCAAGGTACGGCCGCGCGCGGCCGCTTAGGCCAGGGCGGTGATCGCCCTTCCACATTTACAAGTTATCGGCCGCGCGTTCGTCCCGCCTTACCCGTCCCACTCTGCGGGGAGCGCGCCAATTGGCGTTCGCCTCCGTGATTCTCGTTGTAGGGCGAGCATCGCTTGCCCAGCGCGGCGGACGTGGGCCGACATGAAGTCGGCTCCTTCGACGACGCCCCGATAGGGCCGACGTAAAGTCGGCCCCTTCACCTCACGCCGTCACGAAACGACGTCGAGTCTTGTCCAACTCGCATGAGCCCGGCAACATTGGCAGCGCAAAAGGTCCGAGTCTACGACTCCGGCGGACCGATCGAGATCGAAAGCGCTTCGCTTGCCGACGACCACGGCCACGTCCGCCTGGTCATCTCCTATCGCAATCGCGGCGACTCCGATGTCCAGCGCTTCATGGTCACCGCCGCTTGCCCAGGCTCCGGACGAAAGCTCTGCCTGGTCGGCGCTTCGATCGGCCCGGGCCACTCGTGCGCCGCGTCGGTCGAGCTTTTCCAACTGCGCCACGTGCCCGCGCATCTCACGGTCGCGGTGACGCGCGCGCGTTATGCCGACCGCTCGCTCTGGACACTCGAACAGACATCCAAGAGCGCCTGACCGCCGTACTCTAAGGCGAAGAACCCCAAACGCTCTGAGGCGTAGAAGCCCAAACCAGGGACCCTTCCGAGCCGCGCCCAACGGGTTTGCGTCGCTGTAAACCCGCGCGTCACGATATCCGGAGGCCACCTTTGAAAGCGCCTGCTGCTATTTCATCTCCATCCGATCTCGACCAGCTCTGCATCAACACGATCCGCACGCTTTCGATGGACGCCGTCCAGAAGGCCAACTCCGGCCATCCCGGCACGGCGATGGCGCTCGCGCCGCTCGCGTACGTTATGTGGACGCGCCACATGCGCTACAATCCCGCCAATCCGCAGTGGCCCGATCGCGATCGATTCGTGCTCTCCGCCGGCCACGCGTGCATCCTGCAGTACGTGATGCTCTACCTCACCGGCTACGACGTGAGTCTCGACGACCTCAAGAGCTTCCGCCAATGGGGCTCCAAGACGCCCGGCCACCCGGAATACGGCCACACGCCGGGCATTGAAGCCACGACCGGTCCGCTCGGCCAAGGCTTTGGCAATGCGGTTGGGATGGCGTTGGCCGAGCGCATGCTCGCGGCGCGCTTCAATAAATCACCCGGCGCCGCCGTGCCGGTGAACCACTTCACCTACCTGATCTGCTCCGACGGTGACGTCATGGAAGGCGTCGCCTCCGAGGCCGCTTCGTTGGCCGGCCACCTGCAGCTCGGGCGCATCATCGCGGTCTATGACGACAACCGCATCACGCTCGACGGCCCGTCCGCGCTCTCATTCAATGAAGACGTCTGCGAGCGCTTCAACGCGTATGGCTGGCACACGCTAGCAGTGGAAGACGCAAACGACCTCGACGCGATCGACGCCGCGCTGACCGCCGCCAAAGGCGATCCGCGGCCGTCGCTGATCCGGCTGCGCAGCCACATCGGCTACGGCGCACCGCACAAACAGGACACGAACGCGGCGCACGGCGAGCCGCTCGGCGCAGACGAGATCAAACTCGCGAAGAAATTTTACGGCTGGCCCGAGGACGCGCAGTTCCTCGTGCCCGACGAAGCGCTGGCGCAATTCCGCACCGCTGTCGAACGCGGCGCTAAATACGAAACCGAATGGCGTAAAGAATTCGACGCGTTCTCCGGCGCCGCACCAGATCTCGCGCGCACGTTCACCGCGCAGATCGCGGGCGAACGGCCTGCAGGCTGGGGCGATGGTTTGCCCGCGTTCAAACCCGAAGACGGACCGATCGCCACGCGCGATGCGTCGAACAAAGCGCTGAACGCGATTGCTGCAAAAATGCCCGCGCTAGTCGGGGGCGCGGCCGACCTCGCCACGTCGAACAAAACCGACATCAAAGACGGCGGCTCGATCGAAGCCGGTTCGCTCGGTGATCGCATCCTGCACTTCGGCGTGCGCGAACACGCGATGGGCGCGGCCTTGAATGGCATAATGCTACATCACGGGTTCCGCGCTTTCGGGGCGACATTCCTCATCTTCTCCGATTACATGCGGCCGTCCATACGTTTGGCGGCGCTGAGCCGCATCAACCCCATCTACGTGTGGACACACGACAGCATCGGCCTCGGCGAGGACGGCCCAACGCACCAGTCGATCGAACAACTCGCGAGTTTGCGCGCGATTCCCAACATGACCGTCTTTCGCCCCGCCGACGCGAATGAGGCCGCGATCTGCTGGCGGCTCGCCATCGAACATAAAGATGGCCCGGTCGGCATCGTCTGCACGCGGCAGAAACTTCCGGTTTATTCCGCCGAGAGCGTGCGCGGCGCGGAGCGCGGCGGCTACGTCTTGTCGCGCGAAGCGTCTGACGATCCCGCGGTGATCCTGATCGGCACCGGCTCCGAAGTGCAATGGTGCATCGGCGCGCAGAAGCTGCTCAAAGAGAAAGGCGTGCACGCGCGCGTGGTCAGCCTGCCGTGCTGGTCGCTCTTCGACGCGCAAGACCAAGCATACCGCGACTCTGTCTTGCCGCCAAGCGTCACCGCACGCGTCTCGATTGAGGCTGCTGCCACGTTCGGCTGGGAGCGCTACGTCGGTCTGACGGGTACGATCATCGGTATGCGGCGTTTCGGCGCGTCGGCGCCGGCTGATATATTGTTCAAAGAATTCGGCTTCACGGCCGAGCATGTCGCCGAAGCGGCCGTAACTGCGATCGAAAAATCGAAGCCTTATACCGAAATCTATTCTCCCATACAAAGGAAGAACAAGGAATGAATCCGCTCACCAAACTCATCGACTATGGGCAGTCGTTCTGGCTGGACAACATCAGCCGCGGCTTCACGCGCGCGGGCTCGCTCGCCGACCTGATCGTCAACGACGGCCTGCGCGGCGTCACGTCGAATCCTTCGATCTTCGAAAAGGCGGTTGCTTCCAGCGCCGACTACGACGACGCCATTCGCGAATTGGCCGCGCAGAACATGACGCCGGAGCAGATGTACGACAAGCTCACGACCGACGACATCCGCGAAGCCTGCGACACCTTCCACGGTCTGTACACGCAGACCAAGGGCGGCGACGGCTTCGTTTCCATTGAACTGCCGCCGCATCTCGCCAAAGACACCGCCGGTTCGATCGCAGAAGCCCGCCGCCTCTGGCCGCTGATCAACAAGCCGAACGTCATGATCAAAGTGCCGGCGACCGATGAAGGCATCCCCGTGATCCGACAGCTCATCTCCGAAGGCATCAACGTCAACATCACGTTGATGTTCGGCGCGGGATACTACGAAAAAGTCATCGACGCATATTTCGCCGGCCTCGAAGATCGCATGGCGAAGAACTTGCCGCTCAGCGGCATCGCATCGGTCGCGTCGTGCTTCGTGAGCCGGGTCGACACCGCCGCGGACAAACTCATCCAAGCGGCCGCCGACGCCGCAACTGACGACGCGAAGAAAGCCCAACTCATGGGCCTGCTCGGCAAAGTTGCGATTGCGAACTCCAAGCGGCTCTATACCCTCTTCTTGCAGTCGATCGAGAGCGCGCGCTGGAAGAAGCTCGCCGCCGCTGGCGCGCACAGGCAGCGGCCGCTGTGGGCGAGCACCTCGACGAAAAATCCGAAGTACCCAGACACGTATTACGTGGAAGCGCTCATCGGACCGGACACGGTGGACACGATGCCGCCGGCCACGATCGACGCGTTCCGCGATCACGGCAAGCTCGGCGCGCACCTCGAAGCGGGCATGGAAGAGGCTGAGGAGCAGCTGCAGGCGCTCGAGTCGCTTGGCATCTCGCTCAAAGAGATCACCGACGCGCTGCTGAGCGAAGGGCTCGACACGTTCGACAAGGCGTACGACGAATTGCTCGGCGTGATCCAGAAGAAAGCATCGGTCTTGGCCGGCGCGGGCGCGGGCCAGTAATGGCGTACGGGAGAACCGCAGCCGACTTGCAAGCGCTCGCCGATCGCGTCTGGCAGCGCGATGCCGATTTCTGGAAACCGGGCGACGCAAAGCAGCGGCCGTCATCAAGAATCGCCTCGGCTGGCTGACCGTTCCCGAACTCATGCAAGGCCGGGTCGGCGAGATGACGTCGTTCGTGGACGGTCTGCGCCGCGACGGCATCCGCCAAGTCGTGGTGATGGGCATGGGCGGCAGCAGCCTCTGCCCGATCGTGTTGGCCATGACGTTCGGCCGGCGCGACGGCTATCCGGATCTGCAAGTGCTCGACAGCACGTCGCCGGAAACGGTGCGGATAGTCGAAAGCCATCTCGTGCTAGAGTCGACGCTCTTCATCGAATCCAGCAAGTCGGGCACGACGCTCGAGCCGCGCTGCTTCGGCGAATATTTCTGGGCCAAACTATGCGAGTCGATGGGCACGGCCAAAGCCGCGCAGCATTTCGCCTGCATCACCGATCCTGGCACGCCTTTAGAAATCCAGGGGCGCGAGCGCGGCTATCGCGGCATCTTCATCAATCCGCCGGACATCGGCGGTCGCTACTCGGCGCTCTCGTATTTCGGACTTGTGCCCGGCGCGTGCGCCGGCGTGGACGTGAACGAACTTCTGTCGCGCGCGGTCGCGATGTCACGCAATTGCAGCAGCGGCAGTGCGACGGGAAACACCAACCCGGGCGCAGCGCTCGGCGTGGCCTTAGCGCACGGGGCGCTCGGTGCTGGCCGCGACAAGATCACGTTTGTCACCTCCGCCGGTATTGCCGGCATGGGCTTGTGGCTCGAGCAGCTCATCGCCGAGAGCACGGGTAAGGAAGGCAAAGGCCTGATCCCGATTTCGGGCGAGCCGCTCTTGGCGCCAAGCGCCTATGGCAACGACCGCCATTTCGTCGCTCTGACGCTCGCCGGCGAAACATCGAACGATGCGAAGCTCGCCGCCCTCGAACAGGCAGGCCATCTCGTCACGCGCATCGCGCTGGCCGATCCGCTCGATATCGGCGCGGAGTTCTACCGCTGGGAATTCGCCACCGCGGTCGCGGGCGCGCTGCTCGGCATCAACTCGTTCGACGAACCCAACGTGCAAGAGAGCAAGGACAACACCAATCGCATTCTGGCCGAGCACGCACAGGCGTCGGCAACCGATTATGTCGCGCCCGACGATGCCGCAGCGGTCGAAGCCTTGCTCAAGCAAGTGCAGCCGGGCGATTACATCGACTTCGCCGCGTTCATCGCGGTCAAGCAGAGCCGCGACAATCTCATCACGGAGAGCCGAAGAGGGCTCTGCGAAGCGCTGCGCGTGGCCACCACCGCCGGCTTCGGCCCGCGCTTCTTGCATTCCACAGGTCAACTGCACAAAGGCGGGCCGAACACCGGCGTGTTCATCCAGTTCGTCATCCCCGATGGCGGCGAAGCGTTGCCTATTCCTGGTCAGCCGTTCGACTTCGGCACGCTGATCCGCGCTCAGGCGCTCGGCGATCTGCAGTCGCTGCGCGCGCACGGCCGCCGCGCGCTCGGCGTGAAACTCGCGCCCGATGTCGATAGCGGGCTCGCCACATTTGCGCGTACGCTCGCAACCGCATTATCCGCACAGGGGAGCAAAGTCTGATGCAGCTCGGCATGATCGGTCTTGGGCGCATGGGCGCCGGAATGACGCAGCGCCTCTTGAATGGCGGCCACTCGATCGTCGTGTTCGATCGCTCGGCCGACGCCGTGGCGCATTCCGCCGCAGCCGGTGCCAAGGGAAGCGCGTCGCTCGCCGAGTTGGTCAAAGCGCTTGCGCCGCCGCGCGCGGTCTGGGTGATGGTGCCGTCGGGCGCGCCGACCAAGAGCACGATCCAAGAATTGGGCGGCCTGCTGCAATCCGGCGACGCGATCATCGACGGCGGCAATTCGTATTGGAAAGACGCGCAGGCGCAAGCCAAGGAATTGGCGCTCTCGGGAATCTCGCTGATCGACGCCGGCGTCTCCGGCGGCGTCTGGGGATTGAAGGAAGGCTTCTGCTTGATGGTGGGCGGCGACGCCGCGCAGTGCAAACGCATCGAGCCGATCTTCCTCACCCTTGCGCCCAAGGATGGTTATCTCTACACCGGCCCCGTCGGGTCGGGGCATTTCGTGAAGATGGTGCACAACGGCATCGAGTATGCCATGCTGCAGGCGTACGGCGAAGGCTTCGAGATCATCCAGACGTCGGAGTTCGGCAAAGGCGTTGATTTGGGCCAGTTGAGCCATCTCTGGAATCAGGGCAGCGTCATCCGCTCGTGGCTGTTGGAATTGGCAGAGCTCGCGTTTAAGGAAGACCCAGATCTTGAACGCATCGCCGGCTACGTGGACGACACCGGCGAAGGCCGCTGGACTGTGCAAGATTCGATCGACCTTGCCGTGCCGGCGCCCACCATCGCGCTCTCGCTCATGATGCGCTTCCGCTCGCGGCAGACGGATTCGTTCTCGGCCAAGGTCATCGCTGCGCTGCGCAATCAGTTCGGCGGCCACGCGGTGAAAGCCGAACCTGCCGCCAACGCCGCTCCCGCCAACACCGCAGCTCCCGCCGCAAAATCGACGTAACTCGATGGCAACCACCACGATCGAAAATCCCTTCGCGCAAGGCGTCACGCAAGACCGCGCCACGCAGCCCGCGCAACTCGTCATCTTCGGTGCGACAGGCGACCTGACCAAGCGCAAACTTCTGCCTGCCGTCTACAATCTCGCGCAGGCGCAGCTGCTTCCGCCTGGATTCTGCATGGTCGGGTTCTCGCGCGACGACTCGTGTAACGACGAGACGTTTCGCAAACGGTTGTCCGACGCCGTGGCAACATCAGGCGACGTTCGCGAGCAAGACGCCGCGGTGCTCGCCGATCTCTCGGCGCGCTCATACTACCTATCGGGCGACTTCCACGATCCCCAGTGCTACGCGCAACTGAAAGCCAAGCTTGCAGAACTCGATCCCAAGTACGGCACGGCCGGCAACCGCATCTTCTACATCGCCACACCGGCGAGTCTGTTCGGCGACATCGTCCAGCAGCTGCACGACGCCGGCATGATCAACCCCTCATCCGTAGTAGGGCAAGCATCGCCTGCCCAATCCCCGCCCTTCACCCGCATCATCGTGGAGAAACCGTTCGGCCGCGATCTCGCGTCGGCGAAGCAGCTCAACACCGAGATGCTGCGCTACCTCGGCGAGGATCAGATCTACCGCATCGACCACTATCTCGGCAAAGAGACCGTCCAGAACATCTTGGTCTTCCGCTTCGCCAACGGCGTCTTCGAGCCGATCTGGAACCGGCGCTACGTGGATCACGTGCAGATCACGGTTGCCGAAAGTCTCGGCATCGAAGGCCGCGCGAGTTTCTACGAAGAGACGGGAGTCGTGCGCGACGTCATCCAGAATCACGCGCTGCAATTGCTCTCGCTCGTGGCGATGGAGCCGGTCACGTCGTTTGACGCCACCGATTTCCGCGACGAGAAGGTGCGCGTTGTGAAAGCGGTCCGGCCGATCGCGCCGCAAGACGTCGACAAGTTCGCGGTGCGTGGCCAGTACGGACCGGGCTTCATCACGGGAGCAGACGCGGTCGGCTACCGCCAAGAGCCAGAGATCGCGCCCGACTCAGCCACACCGACCTACGCGGCGTTCAAATTCGTGGTGGACAATTGGCGTTGGGCCGGCGTGCCGTTCTACGTACGCTCGGGCAAACGTTTGGCCAAGCGCGTGACCGAAATCGTCATGCAGTTCAAACAAGCGCCGCACTTGCCGTTTCGCAACGCGCAGATCTCGGAATTGGAAGGCAACATCCTCGCGCTGCGCATCCAGCCCGACGAAGGCATCACGCTGAAATTCGGTGCGAAGGTGCCGGGGCCTAGCATGCGCATCCGCTCGGTCAACATGGACTTCGGCTACGGCGCCACGTTCGGCCGCGAAGATTCGTCGCCGTACGAACGCCTGATCTTAGATTGCATGAAAGGCGTGCAGACGCTATTCGACCGCTCCGACGGCGTGGAAGCCGCTTGGGCGCTCATCGATCCGGTCCTGACTGCGTGGGCCGCCAAACCGCCGGCGAATTTTCCGAACTACGCGGCCGGTTCGTGGGGACCGCCTGAAGCCGACAAGTTGCTGGCCGATGACGGGCGCGAGTGGCGCAGGCTGTGATCGCAAAGGACGGGCAGGCCAGACCCGCGCCGAACGGCTTCGAGCCCGTGGAGGTTTCGGCGGTCGAGGCCGTGCTCGCTAAGAAGTGGGAGCGGCCGGCCGACAGCGCCGTGCCCGCGCCGTCGCGTTCGTGCGCGATGAATCTCATCACGTATCTCGAGGATCTCCACGAAGCGGCAGCTGTCTCTTCCGTCGTCGCGCGGCTTGCGGCCACGCATCCGATCCGCTCCATCGGCATCGCTATGGATTTTGCGGCGCCTGAAGATCAAGTGCTCGCGTGGGTATTGAGCGAATGCTCGGACGCCGGTTCCGACGCATCCATCTGCAGCGAGCGCATCGCGCTGCTCGCGCACACCGATCAAGCCGCGCGCCTGGCTTCGACCGCTATCGGCCTGCTCAGCCGTGATCTCCCCATGGTCTTGTGGTGGCACGGCGGCTCGCCGTTCTCCACGCGGCTCTTCCGCTTGATCGCGCCGCTCGCATCAAAGATTGTTGTGGATTCGAAGGATTTCGGCGACGGCGCTGCTTCCTTAGATACGCTGCGACGCTTGGAAGAATTTCGCGCCGGCTCGACCGCGGTGGCCGATCTGAACTGGGAGCGCACGACCGCGTGGCGTACGACCGTGGCCGCGTGCAGCGACGATCCCATCGTCGCTGCGCTGATCCCCGACTTCGATAATTGCGTCATCGAATGTGCAGCCTCGGCCGACGGCATCATTCCGCCGTCGGCACGCGCATTGCTGCTGGCCGGTTGGGTGACGACATGTCTGCCGCGATTGGCCGGTCACGGCTCGATCGTGGGCGTTTCCGGGCACGCAGGCGACCCGGGTTCTGTCACGCGGCTTAAGCTCGGCTCGTCGAAATCGTCTGCGGCGCTCGACGTGATGTGGGATGTGGAAGCCGGGCGCATCGAAGGCCGCGCGATCGATCCACGCGGCGCCGAAGTTCGCCGGCTTTCGTTTGCCGCCGATCCGCAGGAAGAAGCGGCGCTGCTCGATCGCTGCATCGGTTCGCTCGATCGCGATGCGCGCTTCGACGCCGTGCTGCGCGCCGAATGACCGCAGCTGCTATACCAGGTCTGCGCGTTTTGGATTCGCCGGCGGCCGTTGCCGCTTCCGGCGCCGATGCGTTCGTGCGAGCCGCCGGGCTCGCGATCGCAGCGCGCGGCCGGTTCGCCGTCGCACTCTCGGGCGGATCAACGCCAAAAGCGATGCTGGGTCTATTGGGCGAGGTCACGTACGCGCGCAAGATCGACTGGCGCCACACGCATCTTTTTTGGAGCGACGAGCGCTGCGTCGGCCCCGAAGATCCGGAAAGCAACTACGGCATGGCGCGCCACGCGCTCTTATCGGGCGGTCTCGTCCCCGATATGAATGTGCATCGCATGATGGGCGAGTTGGAACCGCGTGTGGGCGCGCTCGACTACAACTTGCGCCTGCACTCGTTCTTCGGCGCAACAACGCCGGTCTTCGATCTCATCTATCTCGGCCTCGGGCCAGATGGCCACACCGCGTCTTTGTTCCCGCACACCGACGCGTTGAAAGTTACGGATCAACCGTGCGCCGCAAATCGCGTGGATTCCGGCGTCGCGTCGCCGTGGCGGCTGACGCTGACGTATCCGGCTCTGAACGCAGGCCGCGCGGTGGTGTTCTTGGCGGAAGGCGCTGCCAAGGCGGAAATCTTGCAAAAGGTGCTCGCCGGTCCGATCGATCGCGACTCGCTGCCGGCGCAAGGTGTCGTTCCCAAACGCGGCGCCCTCACGTGGCTCGCAGACCGCGCCGCCGCCTCCCTATTGTAATAACGGCGCGAAAATGAAGGGGCTCGTTTGTCTGAAGGGGCCGACTTTATGTCGGCCCTCGATGTTAATGAACGCGTTGCGCCGGCTTGAGATGCGGCATCGTATGCGTCACGTTCGGCATCACCAGCGACCGAACCGTGATCATCGGCAATCGTGGCGAATGGTCGCCATACGGCTTTGCGACGATCCGATACTCGAAACCGAGCGTCGAATGTCCACCACGCAGCTCGCGAACCACGAACCCCGTCTTCGATTTCCCCGCGATGAACAGCCCGTTGCAGTCACCGTCCGGCGTCATAAAGACGAAGTAGTTCGCGTTCTGGTCGATCACGTTTGCAAATGCAGGATCGAGCGGCACGTGCGCCTCGCCGTTGACGAGTTGGCCTTCTCCGACATCCTCCATCGTCGGCTGGCTCTCGCGCGGCGCATACGATACGACGCGCTTTTGACTCGGCCCGTGTGCGATGCAACCATTGCCGCACGGTCCATTGGTGAAGAGTAGACCTGATATCGAGAGATTACCCACGCCGTCAGCGACTAGCAACGGCGTGTTGTTGACGATTCCTTCAAAAAGGGGTTGGCCGGTGGAATGCGCGACAATCACCCCATTTCCTGAACTCGAATCTTGCGAAAACGCCTCGATCGCCGAATCGAAACTCTGTGCTCGGAGGGCCGGGACCGTGCCTTGCGAATCGAAATCAGCGGAGGCCCCCGCTACGGAGCCCGATGTTATGACGTTCCCGATCTGGTCAACAAAGAATTCCAGCGTTCCACTACTGAAGCCGGTGTAGAGCAACGCGCCGGAGGAATCCGCCTCCACGGAAGTTCCCGACGTCCCGCTGACAGCTTGGACGGCTGTCGGGCCGTTCGCTAGGAGGCCAAAGCTCGCGCCATTGGCCGACACGCCCACTCCGCCGGTGCCTTCTGCAAAGGCGAGCACGCCTGTGCCGTTGGACGCGCCGCCGTTGGCGATCGCCTCCAGGGCTGTGCCACCAGTGCCGCTGCTTTCGGCCTGGGCGCCAAAGTTCACGCCCCTCGCGAACACGCCCGTGCCGATGGTCGATGTACCGGACACACCGACCCCGCTCGTGGAGACGCCGCTCACGCCAAATCCGGTCGTCGCGATGCCACTCACGCCGATGCCCGATTTCGTCGTGCCTTGCGCGCCGGTGCCGCTCACCGATGTGCCCTCCACGCCGAAGTTGAATTTGCCCTTGGTCGACGTGTCGGATCCGAGAACGCCGACCGCGAATTTGGTTTTCGACGTGCTGTTGAATTTCGTCGTGCCGGTGAGCCCGGTGCCGCCGACGCTCGTGTTCGCGCTCGCCGCTCCGCTGCCGTTGTTCGTGGTCGTCGTGCACGGCGAACTGCTCGTGCACGTCGTGTCCGGCGACAAGTATTGCTGGTAGACTTGCGCCGCCATCGCGGGCAAGTGCAGAACGCTGCCCAACGCGATGCCGCCCAGGCACAGCGCAGAAATACCGACTAGATGAAGGGCGTTGCGCGCTCTCATGTCTCCTCCACACGCCGGTCATCACCGGCTTCATGGAGGGGAGCGTACCAGCCGGTAGTCTGATTTCCATTCGATTGTGCTAGGACCTTAGGGTAGAAATGAAGGGCCGACGCTAATCGGCCCTCGTCGTTTGAAGCGGCCGACGTCAGTCGGCCCACGTCGTTAGTGAACGCGTTGCGCCGGTTTGAGATGCGGCATGGCGTGGAATACGCTTGTGTTTATTTGCGGCCGCACTTGAACCATCGGCAACCGAGCCGAATGATCGCCGAACGGCTTCGCGACGATGCGATACTCGAAGCCAAGCGTCGAATGTCCGCCGCGCAGCTCGCGTACCACGAACCCCGTCTTCGATTTCTCCGCGACGAAGAGGCCGTTGCAGTCGCCTTCCGGCATCGCGAAGACGAGATAGTTCGCGTTCTGGTCGATCACGTTTGCGAATTTCGGATCGAGCGGCACATGCGCCTCGCCATTGACGAGCTGGCCTTCACCGAAGTCCTCCATCGTGGGCTGACTTTCTCGCGGCGCGTAGGACACGACGCGCTTTTGGGCCGGACCGTGTGCGATGCAACCAAAGTTGCATGATCCGCTCGTGAATATCTGACCCGCTAACGTGAGATTGCCCGCACCGTCCGCATAAAAGTTCACCGTGGTGCCGTTGAGCCCCATGAAGAATGCACCGCCCTGCGTGAACGCTCGGAAGGCGGAGTTTGTCGTCGACGGATCGGTCGTTATCCCGTTGATCGCCGCCTGGGTATTCGTCGCGCTGAGCGTCGGGAATCCACCGCTGGTATTGCTGAACGAACCGGTAGTCCCCGACAATGTGCCCGCGGATCCGACGTTTCCAAACTGGTCGACGTAGAATTGAAGTATTCCGCTATTGAAGCCGGTGTAGAGTAACGAGCCGGTGGAATCGGCCTCCACGGAGGTTCCGGTCGACCCGCTGATGGCCTGACCGGCTGTCGGTCCGTTGGCCTGCAGGCCAAAGCTCCCGCCGTTTGCCGACACGCCGACACCGCCAGTACCGTTGGCATACGAGAGTACTCCGGTGCCATTCGAAGCGCTGACGTTCGCAATCGCTTCCAAGCCTACGCCACCGGTGCCGCTGCTTGCTGCTTCGGCGCCAATGCTGATTCCGTTCGCGGCCACGCCCGCTCCGGTGCTCGATGTACCGGTCACGCCGGCCCCGTTTGTCGAGACGCCGCTTACGCCGTTTCCGGTCGTCGCGATGCCGCTCACGCCGGTACCGGACTTCGTCGTGCCCTGCGCCCCGGTGCCGCTCACCGACGTGCCCTTGACGCCGATGTCGAACGTGCCTTTGGTCGACAAATCGGAGCCCAGCACGCCGACGGCGGACTTCACTTTCGACGTGCTGTTGAATTTCGTCGTGCCGGTCAGCGCCGTGCCGCCGAGGCTCGTGTTGGCGCTCGCCGGCCCGCTGCCGTTGTTCGTGGTGGTGGTGCACGGCGAGCTGCTGGTACAGGTCGTGTCCGGCAACAGGTATTGCTGGTAGACTTGCGCCGCCATCGCGGGCAAGTGCAAGGCACTCCCGAGGGCGATACCGCCGAGGCAGAGCGCAGAAATGCCGGCTAGATGAAGGGCGTCGCGAGCACTCATGAATCCTCCCCATGCCGGTCATCGCCGGCCTCACAGGGCAGAGCGTAACAGAGGGCCGTCCAGCATCCGTCCAAACGCGATCGCGCCGATCGACTTTTGGCGCCAAGCGCTTTCGTGGGACGATTGGGCGACGACATGCGGCGCCGGGATTTTGCGTATGAAATCGTAGGTTACGAACTGCGTTCCAAAGTGATTCGCATCAATTGGGTCAACACTAAGGCTGATGTATCGTGTTTAAATCGCGCCTCGCTGCTGAAAGGGTGGCCCCGATGCTCAACCTTGAAGACTTCCTCGCCACAGTTCTAACCGACTTCGGTGAACTAGTTCATCCGTTTGATGGTGGAGGAGTCCACGTCGGGCCGCCCCACGGCTAATACGCTATTAGCGATTGAAGCGAAGAGGGGCGCGGAAACGCCCCTCTTCATTTTTGCCCCACCTATCCGGCCGAGCTCGAATAATCCGTAGTCCGCGCGCCAATTCTCAGTGTTAGTCCGGAATCGGACGCACATCCTAAACGACTACGATAGTCCCATCAACTGCTGCCCGCCACGGCGGGCGAACGAAAGGGGACTATCATGGTGGAGTTCACGGCGAAGATCAAACCGACGATGCCGGTCGCGGCCGATAACGAGGAAAACGATGGGCGCACTCGGTTGGTCCGGATCCCGCGAGGCGCGGACTCAAGCATCTTCGGAGGCTGGGGAGTAAAGATCTGACGTGACGACAACTACGGCGAGGCCTGCGCCACTCCGGGCAGGTCTCGCCACTTCGCGATCAGCTCTGCTCGATTTCGCACCTCAAGCTTCGTGAAGATCGAAGCCAGGTGCGTTTCGATTGTTCGGGGACTCAGCGTGAGCGCATCGGCGATCTCTTTGGTTGAGCGACCGGCTGCCGCCAGTGTCGCGATCTCCCGCTCGCGTTCAGTGAGTTCTGATTTTGTGCGGCCGCGTCGATTGACCGGGTTGAGTATTTCTTTCATGCGCTGCGCGGAACGCACGTCTCCGGTCTGCTCGTATGCGCCAACTGCGTCGCGAAGCTTCCCGCCGGTCTCAAGCGCGCGCGCCACGTGCCAGCGCCAACCTAGCCTATCGTAAAGCTCGCGCGCCGACTCGGCCAGCGTCGTCGCCAGTTCTGCGTTTCCCGACCGCCGCGCCATCACGGCGTCATAGAGCAACACGTGCGCCGAAGCGATCTCGGTTTTCGTGTCGTCCGCGTACCGGGCGACGAACGCTCTCGCTGTCTTGGCATCGGCAGCCGAACCGTGCAGCGCCGCCAAGACAAATACGCCGTCATCATCGCGCGCGAGCGGCACGGCGGCATACGCCTCGACCACCCGATGGATCAGCGCCACGCCTTCCGACGCGCGCCCAAGCGCGATATCGCGCTCCGCAAAAGCCAACGCGGTGACGAGCATGGATTCGTTTCCGGGCACGAAGACGGCCTCAACCGCGTGCGGATCGTCGAAGCGACGCGCGAGATCGTCGTCCATAACGCGAAGGCCGATGGGTATCGCCGCTTGCGCGGCAAACGCACGCAGTCGCGGGCTGTCGGTGGGGTACTCCAAAGCGCGATAGACCAATTCGCGGGCCCGTGCTAAATCGCCGAACTGCAAACAACCCCACGCGTGCTGACGAAGGTAGACCGCAGAGTCGAGATTCCAAAGGTCCTCTTGCATCATGATCGTGGCGGCTTCGTCAAAGGCCGCCAACGCTTGCGCCCGCTCGCCGAGATCGGTGAGCTTGAGCCCCAGATTGCCGAGACAGCGTATCGCAAGCGAGACGTCGCCCTTGGAACGCGCGATCTTGCAGGCGCTGCGGAAATCCGAAGCCATGCCGTCCGCATCGCCGCGTTGGCCAAGCGCGAGTGCGCGGCATTGGTGGAACACGAGCGCGTCGTCTTGTGCACGCTCACCTGTGTAGTGGTCGGCGAGGGTGAAATGAGCCATGGCGGCGTCGCCGTCACGATCGATATTGAGAAGGCCGAGGAACGAATGCGCGCGGAAAAACGATGGGCTGCGTTCGTCTGCGAGTGCCAACGCCTTTTCGCATTCGGCAACGGCATCCGCCTCGCGCCCTTCTGATCGCAGAATGGCTGCGATCTTCACCGACAGTCTCGCCATCGGCTCCGCGACGGATCGCGATTCGTGGAACGCACGCGCCGAAAGGTATGCGGATCGCGCGGCTTCGCTCCGGCCAAGCCCGTAGAGCGCTTCGCCCAGATTCTCTTCGATCGAGGCCGAGCGGTCCGCATCCGCGTGACCGATGCTCCTGAGCGCACGATCGTAATGCTCGGCTGCCTCGGGGTACGCGCACAATCGAAGAGCACGGTCGCCCGATGCCTGGTTGTAGTCCGCGGCTTTGACGGTCTCCGCGGCCATCCAATAGTGGTAAGCGAGATCCGCCGCGCGCTGCGGCGACTCAGGCGTCTGCTCGAGCGCTTCGGCCACGAGCCGATGCAGCGCGCGGGCCTCATCGGGCAGGAGACCGTCGTATACGGCTCGTCTGACGAGCTCGTGTCGGAAACGCAGCGATCTTCCGTCGAGATCCGGCTCCACGAGTTGGGCCGAGACGCCGTGCTTAAGCGCTTCCAACACGCTCGGGTCGGATAATTGCGCTATTCGCCCGAGCAAGGCGGGTGTGAAACTGCGGCCAATGGCGGCGGCGCACGCGAGCGCCCGACGCTCCGATGGCGAAAGACCGGCGAGACGAGCGCGCGTCGCAGCGGTGACGCTTCTTGGCAGCTGGGGCGAGTCAAGACTGACGGTCTGCGCTTCTTCCGTCGTCTTGCTCAACTCCTCGGCTAGGAGCGGATTTCCATCTGATTGCTGCGCGATCGAGGCGATGCGGCGCGTCTCGTCCGTCGATGTTGACGTGGCGGCCGTCCTAAGCAGGCTGCGGATCTCGCCTTTTGATAGCGGCCTCAACTCGCGATGAAACGCGTTTGCGCCCCGCGCGAGGTTCGCGAGCGCCCGATGCAGCGGTTCGCTTTGATCCGCATCTGCGGATCGATAGGTCGCAAAGATGACGAGGCGCGATCGTTGCGCGTGCTCTGCTACATATTGGAGGAGATCTAGCGTGAGACCGTCGGCCCATTGCAGATCGTCCAGCGCCAATAAGACTGGTCGGTCGCGACTGTACGCGTCGAGGGCGCTTCGTAGCGCGACGAAAAGCCGGCGCTTATCTGTTGCTTCGGAGCCGGCAACCGCTCCGGGCGAGGTTAGAAAGGTGTCGACGACCTCGCGCACTTCGGGTAGCGCTTTGAGTGCGTCCTTGTCTGCTTCTCGAAGTTCGCCGAAGATATCCGAGATGGGACCGTATGGACTTTGGAGATAGTCGTAGCAACGTCCGATTGCGGCGCTCACACCCGACGCTTTGGAGTGACTCACGATTTCGCGCAAGAGCCGTGTCTTGCCAATCCCCGGTTCGCCGGAGACGAGCACGACACTGCCTTCGCAATTTGCAGCGGCGGTCAGCCTCGCCTTGACGAGGCTGACTTCCTCAGCCCGACCGATCAGCGAAGCGGATGGTCCCAATCTTCGTTGCCGTCGTCAACCCACTTACAGCGTTTGCCTCCGAGGACGAGTTCGAACACTTGCGTCAGAAGAGCCTCATCGTCCGGTGAAATGGGAAGATTGAACGAGAAGTTGCACGCTGATGCGTCGCGCGAACTTTTCTTGTGGTGCGGCGGCACATCGTGCCCTCTGCCGTGCGGTGGCCCGACGTGCGTTCCGCCGCCGCTATACGCATACTTGGTGCCGAGCGGTTGAACTGAGACGAAGATCCCCGCGATTTCGACTGCACGCTGAACGCGGAGATCGCGCCCGGCCAATGGGGACAGATTAGGTGTTTTCTTAGCGGCCACGTTGTGCCCTCACAATGGAAAACTTTGCACGATCAAGTGGCTGAACCGTATCTCGCTCTTCGAGCAAGCACGGTCCACCTACCTGGATGTACCAAACGGTTCTCTCGGATAGAGCGGCCTACGTATCTGAAGGGGCCGACGCCAGTCTGCCCTTGGTCGTTGTATCCCCTATCGTAAGCAACGCGATGAGCGCGCCTCCGGCAGCCAAACCCGCTCCGATCAGAACCGCTATCTGAAACGAGATCGCGAACGATTCATCCATCGCGCCGCGGATCTGATTTCGCACGTCGGTGCTCGCGCTCGCCGGAATCTGTGCCGCCGCCATCTCGCCGCTTTGCGCCCGCACTTGCTGGACGACATCCGTCGGCGCCTGAATCGCGCCGAGCCGCCGATCGAGTTGGCCGGCATAGACGACAACCACGATCGCGCTCATGGCTGCGATTGCGATGAGCCCGGCGACCCGCGATACAGCGTTATTGATGCCCGATGCGATGCCGAGGCGGCTCTCGTCGACCGCGCCCATCACGGCAGTTGTGAGTGGCGCGACGGTCAACGCCATGCCGAGGCCAGCGACGACGTTTCCGGGGAAGAACGTCGTCCAATAGGATCCGTCCGTGCCGGCCAGCGAGAATAGCGCAAATCCAATGGCCGCGACCGTCGGTCCGAGGATGAGCATCGTGCGAGTACCGACTTTCGCGACGAGCCCGCCGGCCCAGCGTGACAGCGTCGCGATCAATACGATGAACGGCATGAGCGCCAACCCCGCCTGAGTCGGCGTGTATCGATGCACTTGAATCATATCGAACGAAACGAAATACAACGCCTCAGAAAGCGCACCGTATAGAAGTAGCGTGACGAGATTGACGCCCGAGAAAACGCGCGATCTGAACAACTGTAGCGGCATCAACGGATTCGCCGCCGTTCGTTCGGACAAAACAAAAGCTACGAGTAAAATAGTTCCAACCACGGACCAAGTGATTGCTCGACTCACTTCGGCTCCCGTCGAGCCGGCAAGTATCAAGCCGAAAGTGATCGCCCCCAACCCTGCCGTTGCCAGTAACGCACCGAGCCAGTCCAGACTTTTTCCCTGTTCGTCCTCGTTAAGACTTTCCGGCACAAACGCCAGAGTAAGAATGATTACGGCCGCGCCTATCGGGGCGTTGATATAGAAAATCCACTGCCAGCCGCCGTGATCCACCAGCCATCCGCCGAGTGCCGGCCCAACCGCGGCGGTAACAGCGGTCGCGGCCGACCACGTGCCTATAGCCTTCGCGCGCGCGTCACCCTCGAAACAAGCGCTCAAGATGGCGAGACTAGCCGGCGCCATCAGGGCACTGCCGATTCCCTGTACAGAGCGCGCGACCGCAATGGCAACAATACCGTGCGATAGCGCGCAAGCAATTGAAGACACTGTAAACAGCGCCGTGCCCACGACGAATATCAATTTTCGTCCATATCGGTCGCCGAGCGCACCACCTACAAGTATGAGCGCTGCGAGAAAGAGCGAGAACGCCTCAACGACCCACTGGATGTCAGCCATGCTCGCCTGCAGGTCGCGCTGCATGACTGGAAGTGCGACGTTGACGGCAGTTCCGTCGATAAACGCCATACTCGAGCCTAGGATGGTGGCGAGCAAGACTAGCACTGCTCGGGGGGCGCTCGGCCTCCCGGACAAATTGCAATTGTCGCGCATCGGTTCATGGATACGGTGTAACCGCGAGAACCGCCTTGAATACGACGAAATGATTGGCCCATCAGCGGTCGACGGGCCGCCTGAAAGCCAAGTAGGTCCAAATTCGTCAATCATCCGCATAGATCTGGTAGAAAACTCCACCTGAAGGCATCTCCGATTTTAGCGCCAAACTCGCCGTAACGTTAAGGACATAGACAGGAGAATTCATTGAGGGGAGACACGATGGCGGAACTAGCAGCGGGTTGATACCCGCTGACATAAACGCAACGTACGAAGTGCATGAATGGCGCAATGCACTGGCCGTCCTCGTCGTTGCGCATCCTACGGAATGGCAAGAGATTTTGACCGTATTGCGCGGTTTTAAGCTGAGCAAAAGTGACATTTTGGTTGGCGGCGGCCGCAAATCTCTCGTCGCTAACAAGTTAGATGGACAGTTTTACAATCTCGGTTGGATAGAAAGACGATTTGACACAAAGATTGTGGTCGACGAGGCGGAGTATCCATCCCCAACGCACGGTGTAGATTGCTACAAGAATAAGGTCGCGCTGGAGGTGGAATGGAATAATAAGGATCCGTTCTTCGATCGCGATCTAAACAACTTTCGCCTACTGTTTGAGCTGCGCGCGGTCGACGTTGGAATTATAATCACTCGTTGTGACTCTCTGCAGCCCATATTCAGATCGCTAAATATCGGACCGAAGTATGGCGCGTCGACGACACACATGAACAAACTGTTACCCCGAGTTGAGGGTGGAGGCGGTGGAGGATGCCCGGTACTGGCGTTCGGAATCAGGCCCGCGCTGTACGATCCGAACTCATAACACTCGACCCTGGAGACTGGTTGCTTAGGTCGACCTCCGGCGCGAAATTCGGCACAGTTTTGGCCGACCCGCCGTGGCGCTTCTCCAATCGAACCGGCAAAATGGCGCCAGAACATCGCCGCTTGTCTCGCTATGCGACGATGAGTCACGAACACATCGCGGAGTTACCAATCCCTCAAATTGTGCAACCAGAGGCGCATCTCTATCTCTGGGTCCCCAATGCCATGATAACCGAGGGACTCGAGGTGATGCGCCGGTGGGGATTTACATACAAGACCAACATCGTCTGGTTTAAGGTCCGCAAGGATGGCGGGCCAGATGGACGCGGTGTTGGGTTTTATTTTCGCAATGTAACCGAATTGGTACTTTTTGGAATTCGAGGTCGCTTGCGAACGTTGAAGCCCGGTCGGACACAGGTTAATATTGTCGCCACCCGAAAGCGCCGCCATTCGCAAAAACCCGACGAATTATATGGCCTAATTGAGCGCTGCAGCCCCGGCCCTTACCTCGAGCTCTTCGCACGCCAATATAGGCCTAATTGGCATCAGTGGGGAGACGAGATCGAGAAGCCACCGCTGCGTCTTATCTCCCCGGTGGCGGACTCGACAGCCAAGAAGCCCGTTCGCAAGATCGCTTCTTTTGAATGCTAGCGCTCCAAACCGAAACGTGCCTTGTCCGGATTGTCTGCCGGATGTATGCGCCAGTCAACAGGATTTTAGACTCATGTTCGTTGCTTAGTTTTGAAGAATGGCTATGCAGTAAGAGATTCGGAAGCAAATGAATCACGCGCTACGCGATCGAAATAACGTCAACTTCGAAGCCGAACTGTCTTAAGGGATCTAGTCGGTTCGCGGGAGACAACATCGAAACCAGAGCAGTTGTAAATCTAGGGTCTCGTGACGTCGTTCACGTTGCGGAGCCATTTTCAAGTATCTTGAAGTGGGCGGGAGGAAAGGGATCTCTCTCGAAAATAATTTTACCAATAGTCCGGACGCACTTGAGAAACCGGTACATCGAGCCGTTTGCGGGAAGCGCCGCGATATTCTTTCGCCTATCGCCGAACGCCGCGATCCTAGGCGATCTAAATCCCCACTTAATGCGCCTATTCTCGGCGATTAAAAGTGATCCCGAGGGCGTTTCGCAAGCTCTGGATCGAATTCGACAACGCGCAAGTGGTTTGAATGGGAAGGCATTTGCTGCCTTCTATTACTCGCTTAGGGACGATTTCCCGAAGAAGAAGCGAAGCGAGAACGCTGCACTCCTCCTTTTTCTTAATCAACACTGTTGGAACGGACTATACCGCGTAAACCAAACGGGCGAATTCAACACACCAATTGGATCCTACCAATCTCTACGCACGATGCCGTCACTTCAGTCGCTAAGCGCTGCATCGGAGGCGCTTCAACGCGCTTCACTTCAACTCGCTGACTTCGAGGTTGTCGCATCGATGGCTAAACCGGGTGACTTTGTCTACTTTGACCCGCCTTATGCGCCCACGTCCCAAACAGCAAGATTCACGTCATACTCGGCGACCCAGTTCACCTGGCTCGATCAGGTACGGCTAAAACGGGTCCTGTATGACCTAACTGATAGAAAAATATCGTTTCTTCTCTCGAACTCGGCGACGCAAACGATGATAAATCTTTACAAGGACTTCGTACAAACCACTGTATCGGCCGCAAGATCCATAAATTCGGTTGGAAGCAAACGACGAGGTTTTGTTGAACTATTGGTTTCAAACTTCGAAATCGACAGCGCCGAGCATTCACTATTTCAATTTAAGGAAGTACCATGATTGACGAAACCATGCTTCCAGCTGATTCGGTCGAGGAAGAACTCGAAGAAGTTCAGGCTCTCGAAGACGTCGTCTTACCGGAAATCAAAGACCGCCGACTCGTTTTCTATTGCGTTAAGGGCAAGTGCTTAAACGTGGAATGCTATCGCGGCTTCGCACCGGCGAAGTATGTGAGTTCCATAAGCCAGCCTGACGTTTACAATCAATTCTCGAATCCGGAAGGTACTCAGCGCGAGCTGAGCATTTCAAAAGCTAAGGACGCATACGCTTATATGGATGCGGAGGGCGCGGATCCGGCGACAGATCAGCGGTTTATGACGGAAGTTGTCTTGAATGTGCGGCGCGAAAACGTTGTTGAAGTGGAGCAGCTTAGAGACGCTTTCTACAAAGTGACGGTGCTCCTAGACATGCTGACTGACAGTGAGGAAGAACCTGACATCTCGCGGGTTGAGGGCAACCATCGACTGACATACGCGCACGGCTTCAAAAAACTTCCGGCGCTCGATGTACCAATTAGTTTCTGCCTCATCTCCGGAATCAATAAGCTCATGGAAGCAAAGATCTTTCGCGACATAAATTCCAACCAAAAGCCAATGCAGACCAGCCATTTGGACAACATTGACATGCGCATTGACGAAATGGGTGGCAAGGCCGCAGAGGACCACGTGAAGATCGCGTTCAAACTTTCGCGTGATCTACAGTCTCCTTTTCTAGACATTGTTTACGCGGGTGGCAAGAAAGCCCCAGGTCAACTTCTCCCGATAACGCTCCGCTCACTTGGCACGCTTGTAAGGATCATGCAAGCGAAGAGTGAAAAGCTAAGCGCTCTAGATTTTGAGCAACAATATCATGTGATCCGCGCGTATTGGAAAATTATTTCCGGGATCTTTCAGGCTGAGTGGAATGACAGCAAGAAACAATACTTGTTGATGCGGAGCGCGGGCACGATCGCTTTGGCATTCGCCGGAGCAACCGCGATCAATGACTTGTACGTGCTCGGCAAAATTAAGAATTTGGCGGACTACCTCGAGCCACTTCGAGGCAATGTCGACTGGTCTAAGAATGGCCCTGCACAGGGCTTGAATGGTGTCGGCGGCGCCACTCAGATATACAACCGCTTTCTTAAACCACACCTAAGTGTCCGCAGTGTCGACCACTCTGACATAAGGAAGCAGATCGAACAATTATCGTCACTCTAAGCCGACGATTTAATTCATTTGAGCATCTTACTTAAGGCGCGCATGGCCCGCCACAAGAGTCGGAGTAGCCTTGCGGAACTCTGTGGAGTAAGCTCCAGTCGCGTTCTGGATTGGGAGATGGGGTACCACAGGATTCCCCCCATGCATATATCGAGAATTTGCTATTGGTTACGACTTAATAGAGAACAACTTCGAGTCAAACCGTCGGTTCGCGTATGCTGGATCTGTGAGCTCGAATCTCCTCTCGACCTTGCTCACGTAGTCCCGCTCGAAAGTGTCAGCCAGGAGGATAGCGATCGAGCGGAAAACCTCGCGGATCTTTGCCCAAACCACCATCGGCAGTTTGATTTTGAAGGCCTCGATTGTGATCAGGTGGACCGATTCTACGCTAACCTGAGTTACATTGTCGACACGTGCGGAGGCATGAGCATTGGCGAGTGCGATTCATGTGTTTACTCCATCCCATTACCTGATTCGGGCGCACCTTTTTGTTCGAATGAACGACTTCGCTTTGAGCTCTTTAAAATAAATTCCACCCGATTGCGAGCCCGAAAAACAAGCTAGCCGCTGGTGCAGCCGCATAATGAAACCCGACGACTTCAAAGACCCGAGGACAGGCCGGCTCGTTCAAATTGGGAACGACCATTGGGCATTCGTACCGGCAGACTTGCCGCCCAACATTTCCTGGACAGATGAGCTTGTTAGCCGTTTGAGCCTCGCGGAAAGATCCGTTGGCACGTTAACTGGTCTCTGCAGGTGGCTGCCCAACACGCAGCTTTTTGCACAGGCGTTTCTGAATCGGGAAGCGGTTTTGTCGTCGCGAATGGAGGGGGCCAGCGCCACGCTTTCGGACATATTTGCACACAAGATCGCGCCAAAATCGGCCACTAAACTAAGTGCGGATACTACAGAAGAGGTCTACAACTACGCCCTCGCGCTTGAACATGGTCTTGATCGACTGAAACATCTTCCTATTTCTCGTCGGCTGCTGTGCGAGGTACATAGAGTCTTGTTGGATGGGGTACGCGGTCAAGAGCATGCCCCGGGGAGGTTTCGAACAAATCAGAACATGATAGGGAACCGAGGTGATACGCCGCGCTCGGCTAGGTTTGTTCCACCACCGCCTGGTGAAGAGCTTGAAAACGTTCTGGATAAGTTAGAGAGCTACATTAACAACCCGACGGGCCTTCCCATTCTGGTTGATCTGGCCCTGATCCACTATCAGTTTGAGACGATACACCCATTTGCAGACGGAAATGGACGCATCGGCCGTTTGCTACTTACGCTCCTGCTAATTAGTCGCGGTGTGCTTGCTGCACCGTTCCTCTACTTGAGCGCCTTTTTCGAGCGAAATCGGACCGAGTATCAGCGCCGCCTGTTGGATGTGAGCCAGCGAGGCAACTGGACGCGATGGATTGACTTCTTCCTTCAGGCGATAATTGAGGAGGCGGATGATGCGATTGCGCGAGCTAGCTCACTGCAGTCTTTACGAGAGGAATATCGGCGTAGGGCGCAGGCGATATCCGGCCCACGCAGCATCCTTACCGCGATCGACTATAGTTTTGTTGAGCCAGTATTTAGCGTCGGGACGCTAAGGCGTATAATTGCCCGGTCCGCCGCTGACACACGCGCTGTTCTCCGACAATTGGTGGAGATGGGCGTGGTTGTCGAGAAGACCGGGAAGCAACGCAATCAGGTCTTCGTCGCCGAGCAAGTGCTCGCTATCCTAGAAGCGCCAACTACCGAATCCCCAATGCAACCCGCTTCAGGTGACTAAGTAGAACAAACCAGCTTGCGCCTGGGCATGATTCAACGCGTTTACGGCGCGAAATTCGGATGCTGCGGAGTTCGGCAAGTGGCGCCGTCCAGGCGGCGTTTTTGAGTATTGTTCACACTGCTGAACGCGAACGACCGGTTTCGCTGTTGTGGATCGAGCCCACCACCACAACGCCCCCACTGCGCGTAGCGTTCTCCGATTTAACCTGGCCATCCGGTGCGCAGAATAGCGAGAAAAATTGCTTCGTAGTCTGCGACTTCATTGCTTGCCTAAGGGTCTGGATGGTCCCCTAACCAAAAAGAAGTCAGTATCCCAGTACCAGCCTCTAGCTGTGTTACTCTTAGCCAAGTAGGCGTGCATGGCGGCTCTCAATATGCGCGGGCTATGCTAGACAGCCAACATCATCGAGCCTTTCGAGCGGCCAGCCGTATTGCAATAGCAATTTCGCGGCAAGCCGTCGGTCATCAGCAGAAAAGAGTCGCTTGAACTGTGGCATCAACACTTTGTACTCAACGGTCAGGTGATAAAGCCCAGCCATTGCGAGATCAGCGAATCCACTCGAATATCCGGTGTCGTTCTTCGACTTCCATGCCTTGGCGGCGCTTCCATACTCGGCGATGATATTCAACCATCGTTGCCTTGGCGGAAGCTTATGTATCTGGTGGACTTCGATTGCCGAGGCGATCGCTTCCCTTGTGAACCTCTTATCGAGCTCATCGTCACCCAAGTGGTCAAGGTTATCGAACTTCTGCGCATTCATCGTCGCTTCAGTTCCCCTCTTGAAGCTATCCAGCTCAGCTGGGTCGTTGCTCCCCTAAGACCGCCCTGGTGACTTGCTAAATAGTTGGCGCGGTCGACGCGATATGCGACGAGAGGCGGGCGAGCAATTATCGACGCGCAGCCGCCGGCAATTTATTTCCGTTGCGACGCCCGTTGACCACAACGGCCGGTGAGATCAGCTTCTCACCCAATGCGGCCTTCAGAACTTGTGATAACTCATCCGCATACGTAAACTTCATCGCCTTGCGCACTTCCGGCGGCACGTCTTCGATCACATCGGCTTCGTTGCGCAACGGTAGGATCACGTGCTTGATTCCCGCGCGGCGCGCAGCGAGAACCTTTTCCTTGACGCCGCCGATCGGTAGCACCTGACCGGTCAACGTAACTTCGCCAGTCATGGCAACGCCTGAGTCAACTTTCTTGTTGAGCATGGCAGAGGCGAGCGACGTGGCCATAGCCACGCCTGCGGACGGGCCGTCCTTCGGCACCGCGCCGGCGGGCACGTGGATGTGCACGTCGTGCTTGGAGAAATAATCCTTGTCAAGCCCGAGTTCTTCCGAGCGGCTGCGCAAGAACGAGAGCGCGGCCTGCGCGGATTCTTTCATAACATCGCCCAGCTGACCGGTTAGGGTTAACTTGCCCGATCCCGGCATTATCGTGGACTCGACGAACAAGATGTCTCCGCCCACCGAGGTTACTGCTAGACCCGTTGCCACGCCCATCGATGCGGTGCGCTTTGCGACTTCTGCGAAGAAGCGCTGCTTGCCTAAATACTCTGAGACGTTTTTGGCTGTCACGACCGCCGTGAACTTTGGATTTGATGCAACCTTGCGCGCGACTTTTCGGAAGATCGTCGCGATCTCGCGCTCCAGATTACGGACGCCCGCTTCGCGCGTGTAGTTCCCCGCGATCTCGGCAACGGCGTCGGTCATGAGGCGGCATTTCTTCGACGTCAGTCCATTCGCAGCTAGTTGCTTCGGAATCAAGTACTTGCGGGCGATCATGATCTTCTCGGCCTGCGTGTAGCCGGCAAGCGAGATGATCTCCATGCGATCGCGCAGCGGGGGTTGGACCGTGTCCAACTGGTTGGCGGTCGCGATAAATAAAACGCGGCTCAAATCGAACGGCAGGTCGAGATAGTGGTCGCGGAACGTGTTGTTCTGTTCCGGATCCAATACTTCCAATAGAGCCGATGACGGGTCGCCGCGGAAGTCGGCACCGACCTTGTCGATCTCGTCGATCATGATGAGCGGGTTGGCCGAGCCGGCGTCGCGGATCGCGCGGATGAACGAACCGGGCATCGCACCGATATACGTGCGCCGGTGGCCGCGGATCTCGGCTTCGTCGCGCACACCGCCCACCGACAAGCGCACGAACTTGCGTCCCATGGCGCGCGCGATGGACTTGCCCAATGAAGTCTTGCCTACACCAGGCGGCCCGACGAAGCACAAGATCGGTCCGGACAACGTGTTCTTGAGCTTGCGCACCGCCAGATACTCGAGGATGCGGTCCTTGACTTTCTCGAGATCGTAGTGGTCTTCGTCCAAGATCTTGCGCGCTTCTTCAATATCGAGGCTGTCCTGCGTCGTCACCGACCACGGCAGCGTGACCAGCCAATCCAGATACGTGCGGATCACCGAATACTCGGGGCTGGCCGACGGGATCTTGCCGAGCCGGTCCAGCTCGCGCATGGCGGCCTTGTTCGCGTCTTCGGGCATCTTGGCGGCTTCGATCTTCTCGCGCAGGTCTTTGATGTCGGCCTGCGTGGGATCGGTCTCGCCCAATTCGTCTTGGATAGCTTTGAGCTGCTGGCGCAAGTAGTACTCGCGCTGGTTCTTGTCCATCTCTTTTTGGATGTCGGTCTGGATCTTGTGGCCCAGTTCCAGCACATCCAACTCGCGCGACAAGTACGCGGTCAGCATCTTCAGGCGCTCGAGCGTGTTGCGCTCTTCGAGCACCGCCTGCTTGTCGCCGACGTCCAGCCGCATGGTGGATGCGACGAAGTATGAGAGCAGATTCGGATCGCTGATGTTGTTGACTTCGAGTTCCAGCTCTTTGGGCGCCGACGGCAGATAGCCGAGCAGGCGCGTGTATTGGCCCGCGAGGTTGCGCGAGAGCGCGGTGAGCTCGTCCGATTCGGGCGTGATCTCTTCCAACTGCTCCACGTGCGCTGCCAGGTACGGCTGTGCTTGGCTGAATTCGTCGATGCGAAACGGCACTGTGCCCGAGATGATGCAGCGCAACGTGCCGTCGGGCACTTTGATCATCTTCTGGATGATCGCGACGGTGCCCACGAGATGCACGTCGTCCGGTCCTGGCGGTGAGGCGTCGCGATCTTTGAGCGCGACGACTCCGACCGGCACGCCGGCCTTGAGCGCATCTTCTACTAATTTGATGCCCCACTGCTTGGTCACGGCCATCGGCATGACGGTGTTCGGGAACAGCACGCCGTCCTGCAGCGGCAGGATGGCGAGTTCGGTGGGGACGTTGCTGGATTCGCGCGGGGCCTTGGGCATCAGGCGCGGGCCTTGCAGACCATGCGGATCTCGGTGCGGTCGGCGCGGCCGATGCGGCGCTCCGCGGCGATCGGAAGAATTATGGTCAGCATCCCGTCGATGTATTCGGCGCGCGCGGTGTCCACGGCGACGGGCGACGGGAGCTGGATCTTCTTGAGAAAATAACCGTAGTCGATCTCCTTTTGCAGGACGGCGTCGGCGCGGCGCGCGTCGTTTTCGCGGGCGCCGGCGAGATAGAGCGTTGCGCCTTCGACGACAAGTTTGATGTGGTCGCTGCGCACGCCGGCGAGTTCAACCCTCACGAGTACGGTGCGGCCGCCGTCGGTGAGCTGCACGTCGGCGTTGGGGTTGAACGAGCCGCGGCGCGCGTGGCTCGTCATCGGCAAGCTCAGCTCGGCGAACATGCGGTCGAATTCGCGGAATAAATCGTCGGGATACATCGGCCTCTGTATTCCTCGTGTTTTGGGGGGACGGATGTGTTCGGCCTGAAGGGGCCGACTTCATGTCGGCCCGCGTTTGGGCAGCTCTGGACGCGCGATCTAGCCGTCATCCTTGAGCTCAATCGTTGACAAAAGCGGCGGAGTCGCGATCGCAGCGTCGAGAATCGCGCCGCAGTTCGGGTCGCTCGCGCACGGCCGCATCGAGAGCAATGCGTTGCGGAGCAACCGCGTTAGTTCGGGCGTCACCGGACACGTCTGCGAACCGACCGGCCTCTTACTCCTCAGGACGCGAAAGGGTAACTAAGAGGGGCCGTCCCGTATTTAGACATGAATAATAACTCACGTTATTAAAGTAAAAGGTCGATTTCCATGAACAACGCGAATCCTTATTCATGGCGTCCACGCGCAAGCGAGACTCTGGTTCACTTTTTACTCAACCGACCGGTTACCGTGCGTTCATACCTAGGCCGTTGCCGCTTGAACCGCCGCTTGAGCACGATGACCACACGTTGCAGCTACTTGAGCGTGCAACGCTTTCGCTAGGACGCCTCGATGGGTGCGCACGCATTTTGCCGGACCCAGACCTCTTTGTCTATATGTACATCCGAAAAGAGGCAGTCCTTTCAAGTCAGATCGAGGGCACGCAGGCGTCGTTGCAAGATGTCCTCGAGTTCGAAGAATCGCTTGCTACACCCGACGCTGACGTCGAAGAAGTTCTAAACTACGTTGAGGCGATGAACTATGGCCTCGACCGCTTGCAGTCGCTTCCGATGTCACTTCGGCTCATCCGCGAAATCCACGCGAAACTGATGGCGGGCGTCCGTGGCAAAGATCGACACCCAGGCGAATTTCGAACCACACAAAACTGGATCGGCCCCGCAGGCTCAAGCCTTGCGACGGCAACCTTTGTTCCACCGCCGCCGGCGGCGATGCTCGATGCGCTGAGCAATTTGGAGCATTTCGTACATTCGGAACAGACGATGCCTGCGCTCATCAAAGCTGGTGTCGTTCACGCGCAGTTCGAGACGATCCACCCATTTTTAGACGGCAACGGTAGGCTCGGCAGACTTCTTATCACGTTCTCGCTGTGTCAGCAGTCTGTCATGCTGCGCCCGCTTCTGTACTTATCCACATATTTCAACCAAAATAAGGCCGACTATTACGCGCTCTTACAGGCGACCCGTGACACCGGCGATTGGGAAGCATGGATCCGGTTTTTCTTGACAGGAATCGCCGCGGTTTCAAACGAGGCCGCAGACAGTGCCATGCAAATCACCGAATTGCGCGAGAAAGACCGGCGACTCATCGCGACAGGCCGTAGGGGATCGCCCGCTGCGGCGCAACTGCTCGAACACCTTTACGCAAGACCGATTGTCGACGTCAATTCGGTCGCACGCGCGACGAATGTGTCGTATCAAAACGCAAACGAACTCGTCCGTCGTTTTTGCGACTTGAATATCTTGACCGAATTTACGGGCCGGCAACGCGACCGACAGTTTTCATACGACGCTTATCTCGCCATCCTGCGCGCTTGATCTTGTAGTCAGACTTGGGGAAGAGTATAGCTTGGTCGGCCTCGAGCGGCTGGGACCTCGTCGGCTCACAACGCCTTGTTCAAAAAATCTTTTACGGCCCTAAGCGCGATCGGCGCGTGGAGCCCGAACGGCACGTCTTCAAATCCGTGCTCGGTCCACGGCAAGGTCACGAACGTGACGTCGTTGCCGTCGCGCCGGAGCGCGTCGCGAAAGGTTGTGGCGAAGTCGAAGTCCACGACGTGATCTCGGGTGCCGTAGATCAAGAGCGTCGGCGGCAGCCCGGGCCGAACGTGATCGATTGGGGACGCTTCGCGGTAATCTTGCGGCGCCTGCGCCGGCGTCGATCCCATGTACGCGCCGATGACGCCGCGGACGTCGATCGGGTCGGGCTTTGGCACGATCTCGTAGCCTTTGAGCAAGTCGATCGCGCCCGAGTAGCTGATGAGCGCACGAAACTGAGCGTGCGGCGCAAACGCACACAGCTCGGCGAGTTGTCCACCCGACGAATGTCCGAGCACCGCCATGCGCCGCGCGTCCGCGCGATATTGTGCGGCATGCGCGACGATCAGTGTGATCTCAGATTTGACGTCATCGAGTGCGTCGGGGAAGCGATATGCCGGCGCGTGGCGGTAGTCGAGCGCGAAGACCGCGTCGCCGTCTGCTGCCAGCCCGCGGTTGAGCCACGCATCGTTGACGGGCGTGCCGTTGCGCCAAGCGCCCCCGTAGATGGCGAAGACGATGGGATGGTTCGCGCCTGCAGCCGGCAGGTAGGCGCGGATGGCGGTCCGATCGTGCCCTAGCGTGACCGGGATGTCCATTTCGATGACCGAGCCGTTGTTTACCGCGGCCTCAGGCCAAACCGGGCGAGCGCCGGAAGCGATGAGCGCGCCCAGCGGCAGCGCGCACAGCACGATGTTAGCAGTGGCAACGGCGACGGCCGCCCACTTCACGCGCGCCCGCGATCGAAAGGCGCCGAACAGCAGCACCGCGTTGAGCACGAGCAAGTAGGGGCTGATTTCGATCGCGAACACGGTGGCGATGATCGCTGCTGCATTGGGCGGCGGCACAACGATCCAGAGGCACAAACACGCCAGCAGCGCCAGCGCGACTAGAAGCAGCACCAGTACACCCAAGCGATCAACACCGCTTGCAGCGGCAATCGCGCGTCGAGCGCAACTGGCGACGCGATCGCTGCGAACAGCGCCGGATGCAGAGCCATATAGAGGTTGGCGGGGAACACCGCGACAAGCAGCGCGATGAGTCCGACCCCCGCCGCCTTTCGCATCTGCGGCAGCACGACGCCGATACCGCCGAGGATCTCGCAGACGCCGCTAACGTACACCAGCGTTTCGGCGTGCCCGAACGTCGGCGGAACGATGCGGGCGTACGTTGACGGATAGATGAAATGCAAAGACCCGGTAACGACGAACGCCGCGGCCAGCACGTAACGCGCCAAAGTCCGCAGGCGTTCGACGGCTTCGGGCTTGATTCGGCTACCCCCGATTTCTGCAGTTGCGGTCTTGGGATGATATTCAACGCATATTTTGCATAGATAAGCCGATTTATTCTAGGCAAGACCAATTCGTGGGACCGATCAGGGGGCGGGGATGGAGCGGGCGGCGTGCACGCGCGAGCCGTCCGTTTCTAAGGCCCACACGGAGCCCTTTTCCCAGCGCGGTTCGCCTTCCAGAACTACGCCGGCTTCCGCGAAATGCTCCATGACGCCGGCGATGATGTCGCCGTGCGAACATAAGATGGTTGAGCTCTGCGCCGCTTCGTCGATGATCGCGCGAGCAGCAGCTGGATCCGCGCCTTCGGCGAGCGCGTCGGACAAGATCACTCGAAGTCCCAGCCGGCGGGCGATCGGTTCGACGGTTTCGAGGCAGCGCACGTGCGGACTCGACATGATGCGTGTGATCGAAAACGCCGCTAAGCGCTCCGCCAAGACTTCGGCCTGTTTCAATCCGCTCTTGGTGAGCGGGCGCATCTCGTCCGGCCCTTCCCACTCTTCGCGATCGCCGGCTTTCGCGTGGCGCACCAAGTATGCGGCGCGCAAATGCGGCTGATGCGGCAGTTCCACTCGGCCGTCCAGCCGTCCGAGCAGCGCGCGGTCGTGTTCGTACGTCATGAGATCTGCGGCTTTGTGCGGCGCGACCCAGCGCAGTTCGTCAACTTCTTTGTTGGGAGCAAAAAATCCAGACAGCGGCCGCATGAGCCAGTAGTGCACTACTTTGCGACGGCCCTTGTGATCCAGATAGCGCGTTGTCCCCAGCCAACGCTCCAAGCGGCAGCGTAGGCCCGTTTCTTCTTCTATCTCGCGGACGGCCGTGTACTCTTCGATCTCGCCGGGATCGAGCTTACCCTTTGGCAGCGTCCAATCGTCGTAGCCCGGGCGATGAACGAGCGCGATCTCAACAGCGCCGCCGGGCAGCGAGCGCGACACCACGCCGCCCGCGCCGCGGACGAGCCGCGTGCCTGCGAGAACGGGCGCGTCGACTGGCTTGACGCGCTCAGCCAACTGGTTCTGCCTGACGTTGCACGCGCGAGAGCGCGATCTCTTGGAAGCGGCGCTGGCTCGGCACGCCGTGATCGCCGTTGATGCGCCGCCACGAACCATCCGCTTGCAGCGTCCACGCGATTGCGTCGTGCGTGAGGTTGACGGCCAAGACGTCTTCGAGCCGTGCCTGTAAGACAGGATCCGCGACCGGTACGAGCGATTCCACGCGGCGGTCGAGATTGCGCGTCATGAGGTCGGCAGAACCAATGTAGTAGGCCGCGCCGCTGCCCGGCGGGCCGAAGCGATAGACGCGCGAATGTTCCAGAAAACGCCCAACCACCGAGCGCACGCGGATATTGTCGGAAACCCCGGGCACGCCCGGCCGCAAGCAGCACATGCCGCGCACGATCAGCTCGATACGCGCACCCGCCTGCGACGCGGACTCCAACACGGTTATCATCTCGGGATCGGTGAGGTGGTTGATCTTGATGACGATCTCGCCGCCCGGCTTGGATTGCGCGCGGATCATTTCGACGAGCCGTCGTCGCAAGCCGACCGGCGACACCAACAGTTTGTCGTACTCGCTCTGTTTCGAATAGCCGGTGAGGTAGTTGAAGACTTCCGCCACATCGTTGCCGAGCACGGGGTCGGCCGAGAGCAGGCCGATGTCTTCGTATAGTTCTGCGGTCTTCGGATTATAGTTGCCGGTGCTGGCGTGCGTGTAGCGGCGCAGCCCGCCTTCTTCGCGGCGCACGACGAGCAGCAGCTTCGCGTGCGTCTTCAGACCCACAATGCCATAGACGACGTGTGCGCCCGCTTGCTCCAGCGCGCGCGCCCATTCGATGTTCGCGGCTTCGTCGAAGCGCGCGGTCACTTCCACGACCACCACGACTTGCTTGCCGGCTTCGGCCGCGCGGATCAGCGACTTGATGATGCGGCTCTCGCCGCCCGACGTCCGATAGATGGTCTGCTTGATCGCCATGACGTTCGGATCGCGCGCTGCCTGATCGATGAACGCCTCCACGGATTTAGCGAACGAATCGTACGGATGGTGCAGCAGCACGTCGCCGTTGCCCAGCACCCGGAAGAAATCCACCGGCCGATCCGGTTCGGATGGCACGAGGCGCGGCGGCGTCACGGGCATCCACGGATCGAATTTCAGCTCGGGGCGGCGCAGCGCGTACATGCTCCAGAGCGAACCGAGATCCAACGTTCCCGGAACCACATAGACGTCGGATGATTCGATCTCGAGTTCGTCGAGCAAGAGGTCGCGCACGGTCGGCATCATGCCTGGCGCTATTTCCAGGCGTACGGCGTGCGGTGAACGGCGCCGCAAGCGCAGAACTTCTTCCACTGCGGCGAGCAGATCTTCGGCTTCGTCTTCGAGCGCGATATCCGCATTGCGCGTGACGCGGAAAAGGTGCGTGCCGAGTATTTGCACGCCGGGGAAGAGCGCGTCGAGATGCGCGGCGATGACTTGCTCGAGCGGCACGAAGCGGCCGCTGCCGCTCAAGCCGGTGCGGTTGCGCAGCGTCGGCACGAAGCGCGGCAGCGAGCCCGGCACCTTGATGCGCGCGATGCGCGGATCGTCGCCGTCGGCGGCGATCACGACCGCCAAGTTCAAGCTGAGGTTGGAGATGTAAGGAAACGGATGCGCTGGATCCACAGCCAGCGGCGTGAGCACGGGGAAGATCTGATCGGCGAAGACCGACGACATGTATTCGCGCTCAACTTGGTCGAGCGCGGCGAACGGCACGATGGCGATTTCGGCTTGCGCGAGCGCGGGGACGATTGAATCTTCGAATGCGCGCGCGGCGCGCGTGACGAGTTCTTCGACGCGCGGGCGGATCTCGACCAGCTGCGATTGTGGCGTGACGGGGGTTGCCGAAGTGGCGCCTTCGCCGGCACTGATCTGCACTTTTAGGCCGCCGACGCGCACTTGGAAGAACTCGTCGAGATTCTGGCTGCAGATGGCGAGGAAACGCGCGCGCTCGAGCAACGGCAGGCGCTCGTTTTCCGCAAGCGCCAAAACCCGGGCGTTAAAGTCCAGCCAGGAGAGCTCGCGGTTCAGGTTCCCGGTCACGTTGTGTAGTTGTCCTTGTTCTATACGAACGGACGGTCGTATGAAGCCGGTCTTTTTGAGGGGGCACAGAGGCGTCCGATTTGGGATTCGCTCGCTTGCGCGTCCCACCCTGGATGATGCGGAAACCGCAAGGTTCTGACGATAACACGACTGAGCGAGCAAGCAAATGGCAAAGAATTTAACCGTAGATTCCGCTGATAAGTCCGTGCGCTGGTACATCACGCCAGGCACGGCTTCAACATACGACCTACAAGTGCACAACGACACAGACCGGGCGGTATTGTGCCGCGTCACAGTTGCGTCGCATCTCGAGACCGCATCCGTCAAGCCCGGGTCGCTCACCCTCCAGGCGCACGAGACCCGCACCGTCGCCGTGACCTTCGGGGCGAACGCGGAACTGCCGCGCGACCGCAAGGCCGTGATCACGGTCAAGGACGCGGCCGGCCAGACTTTGAGCACGATTGAGCGCGAGCTGGTTTCGGGCGCAAGCACCGACGCCACGCTGGTACTCTCGTGGAAAGAACCTATCATTGAAGAGGGCGCGCTGCGCGGCTTCATCCTCTACTGTAACATCCGCAGCCTGAGCGGCACAGCCGACGATTTCACTCCCGACTTCACCCCGCATCCCGCTTTGACGTACCCGAAGCACGAGCCGGTCTGGCTTGAGCCGGGCGCAACCGCGATGCTCGAACTGCCGATCCGCTGGGATCGCGCCAAGCGCGATAACGAAGGATGGAATCACCCGCGCGCCATCGAGGCATCGGTTGCGGTTTCGCAGGGCCGGCGCAGTACACGCATGGTCTGGGATGTCGTGCAGCGCGCCGCCGGAGATCTGTTAGACCGCGCGGATAAGTCGCCGTTCGTCGAACGGCGCGCGAGCGCACCCGCGTTTGCGACGAGCGCGTCGCCGCAGCCCGCCGCGACGACCGACGCGCCAAAGGATCATTCTGAAGGGGCCGACCGTACTGAAGGGGCCAGCAGAACTGAAGGGGCCGACGCTAGTCGGCCCGCAACCGCGACGCCCGTTCAGCCATCGAAGAACGGCGTCGCAAAATCAGTTGAAGCGCCCGCTAAAGATTCCGCTCCCGCGAAGGACGCAGCGCTAGCGAAAGACGCTGCGCCCGCGAACGATTCTGCGCCCTTGAATAGTTCGGCGGCGCCGAAAGAATCTGTCGAGAAAAAAGATTCGGCCTCGCAGCAAGTTGTTGCACCGACGCAGCCATCAAACCCGCCACAACCGCAAGTCGTGGCATTGCCGTTAGCAATCCCGCCCGCCGCGCCGCACCCCGCGGAGATCGCCGCATCCGCCGCGCCAGCCGAGCATGCGGACATCCACAAATCGGTGCGCGACATCAAGACCGATGTTGAGAAGAATTTCGAAGGCTATCATCCTGCCTTCCAGATGGGAGCGGTGACCGCCGCTGCCATTCGTCCGCAGACCGGGCTCGCATTGCACGATGATCCCGCGCAGTCTTCAACCGGTACGCTTGTGACCGACGATCTCGACGGAGCAGTCGTCATCACAGGATCCCACTCAACGTATCACCCGATCGCGACTCAGCCGGAGAAGCCGAGAGCGCCGATCGGTCGCGGCAGTTTCTGGGTTGCCGGCGGCGTTGCGGCCTTGGCTTTGGTCGTTCTCTTGGCGCGTCCGCACGCGCCGACCAACACTCCGCAGGTAGCGGCGCCTGCAGCGGTTGCCGCCGCTCCGGTCGCGCCTCCCGCAAATCAACCTGTAGTAGGGCAAGCATCGCTTGCCCACGTTTCGCACCCCGCCCGCACGAAGTCGGCCGGTGCGAAGACGAAGTCCGCGACGCCGGTGAAAGTGGCACCGACAATTGCGCCCGCGCCGACGCCGGCCGCTCAAATAACTGCTGCACCCGTGGCGCAGGCCGCGGCTGCCCAAGCTTCACGCCCCACGCCCGCACCGGCGAAGTTCGCTGTGCTATCATCGAGCGCTATCGCGCGCCGCATCGCGCCGCGCCCTGCGCCGATCGATCGCAGTGCGCTGCCTGAGATCGACAATGTGGATGCGGCCTATACTCGGCTTGGCCGTGCAGTTCGGATAGCATGGGCTTCGTACGCGCAAGCGGGCGCCGATGTGCAATTGACCGATGCGCGCGGAACGTTGATCGCCCAAGGCGCGGTCCGCGGCATGCGCGCGCGGTTGCTGTTACCGCTGCCGCGCGGTTATCATGGCGACGTGTACGTGCAAGTGAGCGTCACGGGATTCCACGACGAGCGCGTCGTTCAGACTTCCTCGCTCCCGCCGTTCTAAAAAGTCCCGACGCTCAAATAGATCTGAATGGGCTGATTTTTGAAGGGGCCGATTTTATATCGGCCCACGT
>Ga0210384_10000650_pt1 | contig 52191 bp, 46 predicted proteins | sample IncBWH2MmetaG_FD_160574 | JGI IMG/M metagenome (GOLD analysis project Ga0210384, IMG submission 160574) | Forest soil microbial communities from Barre Woods Harvard Forest LTER site, Petersham, Massachusetts, United States - Inc-BW-H-2-M | ecosystem: Environmental > Terrestrial > Soil >...
TTGGCTTCGGGCTCATTGGTTGAGGGCAACTATCGCCTGACATTTGACACGCAGGGCTACTTCCAGACACGCAAGGTTGAAAGTTTGTATCCGCAGGTGACCATTGTTTTTCAGGTGCGGGATGCAGAACAGAATTACCACGTCCCGCTTCTGCTGAGCCCCTACGGATACTCCACGTATCGCGGGAGCTGACGCATGGCCATTAAGCTCGGCGAAAACAATTACGGAAAATCACGCGTCCGCTTATTGCGCGTGGTGAGGCAGGAAGGACGCCACGACATCAAGGAAATGACGCTGGGGATTCGATTTGAAGGAGATTTTGAAACGGCGCATGCGAAAGGCGACAACCGCAAAATCCTGCCCACGGACACAATGAAAAACACAGTGTACGCGCTGGCTCGGCAGTATCCTGTCGAAGCAGTTGAGGATTTCTGTCAGCACCTGGTGGAGCACTTCCTTACATATAATCCGCAAGTCTCTCGAGTCATCATTGAGGCAGCCGAAAATCTCTGGTCCCGGCTTTCACATGGTGGCAAGCCCAGTGCATTCACGTTCACGCGCTCAGGCTCGGAGAAGCGCACAACAACGCTCAGTGGTACCCGCGAAGGAACCGTAATTCGCTCGGGAATCGAAGACTTGACGGTGCTGAAGACGGCGAAATCGGCCTTCGACGGATTCTTGCGTGATCCCTATACGACTCTAAAAGAGGACCGCAACCGCATACTCTCGACTACCATCCACAGCGAATGGCTCTATGAAGGAAACGAACCTGAGTTTAGCCCTATTTGGCACGGAGTCCGGCAGACACTGCTGGAGACATTCGCCGAGCACGATAGCCATTCTCTGCAGCACACGCTATACGCCATGGGAGAAGCTGTGCTTGGCAGCTTTGATCGCATCCGAGAAATTCAGCTTCGGCTGCCGAATAAACACTTCCAACTCGTGGACCTCTCTCCATTCGGCATGGACAACCCCGCAGAAGTTTTTCTGCCCACCGACGAACCTCACGGGTTAATCGAAGCTACACTCCGGAAGGAATGATCAAGCGTGTGATTTTGAGAAGGGAACTATCTTCCGTTTCCTGCCGCGGTTGCGCGAATCGGAGTTGTCCGAGAATTCGCGGCACGATACATTTGATTTGATGGGGCAGCCTCCGTTGAGTGCCGCACGGCGCTACGTGGAGCGCGTGGCAAATTGCGAAGGAGATTGCGGATTGCGTCCTGGTGAATATTTAGCAGGAATTGAGCCGATTGGATGATTGGAAAAATTTTAATTGTGGACGATGAATCCGGCGCACGCGGAGCGCTCGAAACATTGCTGAGGCGCGAGGGCTTCGACGTGCGCAACGCAAGTGACGGGCCGTCAGCGCTTGCCGAATGCGCCAAGTTTTCTCCCGACTTGATACTGCTCGACATTCTCATGCCGGGAATGAACGGGTTCGAGGTCTGCCGGAGGATCAAGGCCACACCGGAGACTCGGCTAACTCCGGTTGTCCTGATCACCGGCCTCTCGGCGACCGAAGATCGCATCGAAGGAATCAATGCGGGCGCCGATGATTTTCTGAGCAAACCGATCGACATTAATGAACTGCTCGCGCGCACACGATCACTCCTTCGGTTGAAGCAATATACAGACGAGCTCGAAAATGCGGAGGCAGTGGTATTCACGTTGGCGCAGAGCATCGAAGCGCGTGATCCCTACACTCGCGGACACTGCGAGCGTCTCGCCGATATGTCAGCCCGGCTCGGGGCGCGGCTGGAAATTCCGGAGGAAGATATCAAGGCGCTCCGCTGGGCCGGTATTGTGCATGATATTGGAAAAGTCGTGGTGCCCGATGCGATCTTGCTAAAGCCCGGGCCTCTCACACCTGAAGAAATGGATGTGATGCGCAAACATTCAGTTGTAGGTGAGCGCATCTGCGAGCCGCTCAAGTCCTTCCGACCAGTGCTCCCGATCATTCGACATCATCATGAGAAGCACAACGGCTCAGGGTATCCAGACGGCAAGTCTGGTGAGGAGATCCCGCTTACTGCTCGCATCTTGCAGCTAGCCGATGTTTACGATGCGCTTACAACGAATCGACCTTACCGTACCGCGGTGTCCTCTGAGGAGGCCCTGCTAATCATGGACGATGAAGCGAAGCTTGGCTGGTGGGATCAGGGCATGTTCAACAATTTCCGGGACATGATCCGTGATGGCTGTGCTTTCGATACTCCAAGAAATACTCGCGGTGCTGTGAAGTAGCGCGCCGCTCCATTCTTCAGTGTTTTTCTAAACGCTCCTCTCCAGCGTAAATTACGAATCGCCGTCCACGGAGAAATCCGACCAGGGTCAGTCGCAGCTCACGCGCAAGCTGCACTGCCAGGCTCGAAGGGGCCGAGACCGATGCGACCACTGGGACGCCGGCGATGATTGCCTTTTGTATGATTTCGAATCCCCCGCGCCCGCTCACCAGAAGCACTGATTCCGCCAGCGGCAGACGGTTCTCGCGCAGCGCCCAACCGATTAGTTTGTCCACCGCATTGTGACGTCCGATATCCTCGCGCAGCACCAGGAGCGTGCCACGAGCGTCGAACAGCGCCGCGGCATGAAGTCCGCCTGTGCGCTCAAACATGTCTTGGAAAGATCGAAGGACATCAGGGAGCCTTAGCAGCAACTCCGGCGCGACCCTGAAATTCGGATTTGGAGGCTTGAGTACGCGCGAGCGCACGGAATCAATGGAGGCTTTGCCGCAGATCCCGCAGCTCGAAGCCGCGAAAAAGTGGCGGCGCAATTTGCCGAAATCGGGCACGGCATCCGGCGTAAGTTCTACGTTTACGACGTTACCGCTACCCGGCGCGCCATCCGAGGCTTCATTCTGCAGCTTCAGAATTTGGTCCCGCTGCCGTACCAACCCCTCGGTGAAAAGAAACCCGGCTGCAAGCTCCAGATCATGCCCCGGCGTACGCATAGTGACGCTGAGGGGGTGTTCGCCGATCCGGATCTCGAGCGGCTCTTCCCCGGCTAAAAAGTCATCTTTCCGGCGCAGCTTTCCGTCGGCCCATTCGGAAACCTGCGTAAGATCAACGCTGCGAACTCTTCGTGGCAAGTGCAAGGCTCCGAAACACGGATAACGCCTGGCAAGGCGAGTGTCAAGGGTACAGCCGAACAGGGCAATGCGGGCGCCAAAAACGGGACTGGCTCGCCCCGGCGGGGACCGGGACGAGCCAGGGGGCATTACCTGGTGAGAGCTTCTGCGGAGATGTGATCCTCTTTACTCTGATTCAGTTGCCACCACTTGACCGGTCAAGGTATCGAGGAAAACCTTTTCATTTCGCCGATGATGAAAATCAAACATGTTGTTGAGCGGTCCGGCAATGGCGTCGAATGAACCGCCTCCGATCCGCCCGAGATCCCAGTTATCCTCGATGAACCGCAAGATGGAACTCTGATCCGTGAGAGTACCGTCCACGAAGTTCTTCTTCGCCCATGAGGACACTACTTGCAGAGGCAGGCGCGGACCATAGCCGCAGCGCCCCTGGAACCCTCCCAGCGCGTTTGCTCCGGTTCCACAGGCACCGGGACCGTTCAGTGCGTCCGCAGGCGTGGCCGATTGATTCACGATTGGACCCATCTGGTGGTCATACCAGCCGTCCGAGTCGTCCCAAGCGATAATCACCGCGGTTTCTTTCCATTCCTGGAGCGATTGAAGTTTGTTGAGGGTGTCCACGATGAACACTTGCTCGTCGAGCGGGCTGGAGTTGTTGGCATGCCCATCCTGTGCGCGGTTTGCCTTCAGGAAGGTGACTGCCGGAAGGTTTCCGCTGAAGGCCGCGTTCCAGAAATCGCTAAGGTCATATTGATGGTTCGCTTGATCGGTGTAGCCGATCATGGCCACCGAGGTCGGGGGCAAATGGTGCGGGTTCGACGTCGACTTGTAATACTGGAACGGTTCGTGGTGGGGGCTGTAGGCATGGACAACAGTGCCGTCCAACCGGGTGGTGGACGCATTACAAACTGCCTTCCCGCTCACAGGGTCGGTGCCGGTCGGCTTGAACCCTCCTTGAAACCATCCCCAACTGATCCCTTTTTGATTCAGCAAATCGCCGACGTTCTTGTTAGTGCTCACCATGCCGATCACGTCCGACCCACTGCAATCGTCGTAGGCAGGATCTGGATCGCCGATGTCGGCTCCTGCGACGACATCGTCGGCGGTATTATTCTTGCTAACAGCGGGATCTACACCACTCGTTTGTCCTGACACAAGGTTCAAAGCGCCTGGGGTGGAGGGGCCAAATGTCGTTCCATAGGAATTATCGTTCATAGCGAAGTATTGGGCGTAATTCCAAAGGCCGGTCACTGTGTTTCCATCGTAATAACCCATTACGATTCCCTTGCCTAGGCTGACTTCATTGGCATCGGTGCAGGCATTCCCTAGGGACTCGACGAATTTGTCCATCAGCCCCCTATCCACGGCCTGCTGCTCTGGACCGTAGTCGTGATTCATGTCGCAGGTGTGGTTCAGGCTGCGGTCGAGGCGGAAGGGTTGGACGGAATTCGGATTGTGGGTCAGAAGGCCGATGTTCAGTCCGTTCACGGTTGGGGTGCCGGACTTGGCGTGGAAATAGACGGAACTGTCGAGGTTCGGTTCTGCATGGGGATAGGTCCCGAAATAATGGTCAAACGATACGTTTTCCTGGAAAATTACGATCACATGCTTGATTGGCGTGTCCGTCCTAAAATCATCAGTATCCTTATCTTTATTTCGTGCAAATGCGCTGCTCGGGGTCATGATCGCTAGATTGCACACCATGATTCCTGCCACGAGCCAGCGAAGATTCTTCCTTATCATGTTTTCTCCTCGAGGGAATTTCTTGGTCTGAAGCCGCCCTGCCTCTTTTGGAGACACGCCACCGCGGATGGCGGCAAGTCGGAAGGCAGCGCCGTCAAATTCCTGCATGGGGTGGATACGCTCAGGTTGTTAAGCCCGGATGAAAAGGAGATGAAAACTCGGCGCGTGTAGAAAATTCACTCCCACCGGTGTACCATACCTATTCCCTCCCTGTTCCCTGACAGGTTGGATATTCCATGGCAAATTCAATTCTGATTTCACGTGGTAATGCGGACAAACGTATTGGCCTGGAAGCCTGGATGGAACGGGTTCTTGTGAAAGCCGAGGAAGCTCGTCACGGCTGGGACGCCGAGGCAGTCCATGATTTAAGAGTGGCGCTTCGCCGTTGTCGCACTATGGCGGAAGCACTAAGCGAAGTGAACCCCGCGCCGAGCTGGCGGAAACTAAAGAAGTCCAGCCGGGTCCTGTTTCACAAGTTGGGCGCTCTCCGAGATACCCAAGTGGAAAGGGATTGGGTTAAGAGACTTGGACCAACTGCCGATCCCATCCGCAAACACATGCTGAGGGTACTCAGCCTGGAAGAGCGAAAACAGCGCAAAGCAGCGGAGGAGGCACTGGACAAATTTGACCGGAAGGACTGGCGCAAATGGTCAAAGAAGCTCAACCAGAAAGCGCAATTTTTTCCGCTCGAGAGCGTGGTCTTCCAGCGTTTGGCGCTGGCCAGTCTGAATGAATCGGTTGACCTCTACCGGCGGGCACGCAAAGGGCGCAGCCGCATCGCCTGGCACAGGCTGAGGATCGGACTCAAGCATTTTCGTTACATCGTCGAGAATTTTCTGCCGCAGCGTTATGAGGCTTGGGGGGAAGAATTGCAACATTTACAAGATTTGCTCGGCGATGTGCATGATTTGGATGTGCTGCGCGCTGAAATCCGCCGCCGCTATGCTGGCCGTGACCCCGCGGCAACGGCCCCGTGGTTCGAAAGGATTGAATCGGAACGAAAGGCCCGCCTGGAGCTGCTTCGCTCAAAAACCAACGACAAGGAGTTTCTTTGGCTTGCCTGGCGCGGCGGCCTTCAGGGAGGAAATACAATCCAAACCGTATCTCTTATTGACACCGAGAACACCTACTCCGCCAGTTGACGCAGCATCTTCGGGGTCACCAGCCACTGAAGTTCCCACCTTCCATGACTAGATGCGTGCTCGAAGCATGCCACACCAGCCTTCTTGAGCGATGTGAATGCCCCGCGTCCGCCAGCCAGCTCATAGATCATCTGGTCTAGATGCGGAGCGTGGCCGAAACACATCACTTCCTTCGCACGCAACCGCGATATCTCCTTAATCGCATCAACAGGATTGCCGCCCGGCTTTAGTGCCTCGCTGGCGCGGATTTTTTCTGTCGGATATTCCAGCGCCTCGGCAAAAATCTCGGCTGTCTGCGCCGCCCGCACGTAGGGGCTGGTGATCAGCACGTCGGGTTTCGCACCCCAGGCGCGCAATCCCAGTGCAGCAGCACGTGTTTTCTGCACCCCCTTGGCTGTCAGGGGTCTCTCTGGTTCTGGCGGAGATTTTGGATCTGTGGGGTCCATGGCAACGCCGTGTCGAACGATGTAGAGAAGCATGGCTTATGCAACCTTTTCCTTCCGCTGTGCTCGGCGGAATTCAGCTTTGAGATGGAATTCTCTTTCAAACAGTTCGGCCTTGCGCTCCAGTCCGGCAAGATCGAGTCTGATGCCGTCGGACGCGCGGATCATAAAGATGGCTTTATGGCCGGCGATTTGGATATCAGCGCCCGCCACGCGCTGGGCATGTTCCGATTCGAGTTTCTCGGCGATTCGGAGTAGAGACGAGAGTAGCCGGCACTGGCGCCTGCGTGGGCCCTCAAGCGCTGCATAAGACGCGTGCTCGAGTTGAGGTTCGGATTTGCAATTGTGGTAGCGGACCAGGGCGGCGGCCATGTCTCGCCGCCAGCCGCGCAGCCCGGGAATCTCGCCGTTGCGAATCAGATATTCACCGTGCCGATGGTGCGACTTGCGGTGAACGAAATGCCCCGTATCGTGGAGCAGCGCGCCGATCTCCAGCACCAACCGCAGGTCCGCCCCCATCTCATGCAATGGCCGCAATTGGTCGAATAGTGAGAGGGCCAGTCGCGCTACCTGATCCGCGTGCTGCGGATCGTAATCCAGCCGCCGCGCGAACCAGCGGACTCCAGCAAGTAATTCTACAGCCCGCCCCTTCTCTTCTTCCGATGAGTGGCCCACTGAATATTGTTGCGCCACTAAATCGAGCAGGATGCCTTCCCGCACCCCTACACCGGGGACGACCATTGTCCGGATGTCGAGCCATTTTGCCAGGGTAGTGATAATGATTGCTGCGATGCCCATCACTTCGGCACGATCCTTCCTTACACGAAACACCCTCATGCGCCCCGGGACGTCGAGGCCGAGCAATCGCCACGTCTGATCACGCAACAGGCGCACATTGATTGTGGGCGTCCTCTCGACCATTGGACCTGACGCGAGGCGGACCAAGGCTTCGGCGTTGCCGCCGCAAGCCACGGCAATGGCGCGCGACAGTTTCGGGGGGGAAGGCAACGCGCTGCGTAGGAGCGAAAGAATGTGATGGCGTAGGCGGCTGGCATTGTCCTCATCGATGGCCCCTTCAATCGAGTACGTTTCCATCAACCGAATCGTCCCCAGTGGCAAAGCGATACGGTGTTGCAGGACTCCGCGCTGAAAAAAATTAAGCTCCAGGCTACCACCGCCCAAATCAAAAATCAGCCGCGGTTGCAAGCGATCCCCCAATGCATCCTGAACCGCCGAGCACACCAGCCGCGCCTCTTCTTCGCTGCTGATCACTTCGAGTTCGATTCCCGCTTTGCGGCGGATTCGCTCCATCAGCCGGCGATAATTCCGGGCTTCGCGGGCAGCGGCAGTTGCGACGGCGCGATAGGCCGTAACGTGGTGGCGGTCCATCCGGCCGCGAAACTCGCGAAAAGCCCGGGCAGCTCGTGCAATCGTTTTTTCGTCGAGCAGGCGGTGCGTGAAGGCGTTGTGCCCCAGGCGAACAGCAGCCCGTTCGCTATCGAGAATCTGGATGTGATTCGGAGAAGTGGCTCGAGCAATCGCGAGTCGAATGGCATTCGAGCCAGCGTCGATCGCAGCCAGTTGGACGGGGGCGGCCACTATTAGCGCCAGAGGTGCGACAAGGCGTGCGAGGGCTGGTAGTGCGTACTCCGAATTCCCAGGTGCGCCGCGATCCGCTTTCGCAGCACACGATTGACATCGGAGACGCTACCCTCGCCATCCAATTCAATGAAGCCGTGCCTCTTCGAAAGGTACTCAAATTCCCGTTTGATCAACGATTGGTAACGAATGAATGATTGAAAGAGATCGTTCGAAAGTGACATGTCACGGCCGGATTCCCAGTAGCTGATTGTCTGAGCTTTTTTGAATTCCCTATCGAACGCGATTTCCGGCCTCACGTTGAGCCAGAAGGTTAAGTCGGGACGAAGGGCCATCTCATAAATGCCATGAAGATAATCGCGGCCGATCCCTCGCACTGCTGAACGCGCGATTAACGTGAAAATATAGCGATCAGCGAGGACAATCAGGCCGGAGCGCAGAGCCGGAAGAATGCGGCGCTCAAGCTGGTCGAAGAAATCGGTGCTGTACATCAAGGAAAGCGTGGTGCGTGTTACCGAATTTTCAGCCATCAATGCGTCGATGTCCTCACCCACCAGGAAGGATCGCCGCAGTCCCATCGTTTGTACCGCGAAGCCCTCTGATTCAAGCCACTCGGTGAGCAAAGAGATTTGCGTTGACCGGCCGGAACCGTCTGTGCCTTCCAGCACAAACAATGTCCCGCTCAATTCTTCCAGTTTGACGCCTGGCAAAGGCGTCCCGTAGAAGCGCGAAGGAGGCTCCGGCCGTCCTTTCTTCTTAGCTTCCTTGGACGGTCGGCCGTTCGGACCTGTGCTTGAGCCGTTCGTTTTATCAGTTCGCGTCATTTCTTTTTTGGGGCAAACTGATCCAGATTGATCCTCTCGCCCACAATCTGTCGCATCAGCTTCTGTAGCTTGTTTACGCGAACCGTTCCGTCCATCAGAATGAATTGGTCCGTTTCGATCATCTGATCATAGTTGCCTAATATTCGTTCTTGAAATATGCGAAAGCTTTCAGCGCGATCTAGCGAGATGCCCAGATCCATGCCGGCTTCGTAGTATTTCAGTTTTGGGCGGCCGGCGACGATGCGATTGACGGCTACATCAAGCGGTGCGCGGAAATAAAATGTGATGTCCGGAACGGGCGCAAAGCTGTAGAGGTTGCGAAGCCATCGTGGCGCACATCCGCGCGCCGCGTCCCGTGCAAACGCCGTGTAAATGTAACGATCGGCCAAAACCAGGTACCCACCATGGAGCAGGGGCAGTATCTGACGTTCGCATCGGTCAGCAAAGTCCGCAGCGTGCAGTAGAGAGAAAGTAGTGGGCGTGAGTAGGCGGCGTTGTTTTCCACGGCGCGTAGCGGATTTCACAAGTGGCGAGGAATTCCACTCAGTGAAGTGAATACGATAACCGCCGATTTCGAGCCATCTCTTCAGCAGGTAGAGTTGCGTGCTTTTTCCAGAGCCGTCGATGCCTTCGACCACCACCAGAGCGCCCGGGTACTGGCGCTTGGTTGCAACCGCTTTGACGGTGGCTGTGTCCTCAGCAGCGGGAATATTGGGAAAAGTGATGGCCATATAAAACGCGCCCAAACACAAACGTTTATCATACTTCCGAAATGTGAATTCAATGTTAAAAATTGTTACGGCGCTCTTGGCACTTCTCCACAATGAGACCGTCGGCGTGCAGTAGGCATCGTGCCCAAAAGGCGATATCCTTCCCCGTGCGACGTCTACCCCAGGATTTATTGAGGGAGAAGGTGACTCGATGGCGGAGAATTTCAGCCGGAAACTCATGGTGCACCCAGGCAAGAAAGTAAGATTGGCCAGTTACGATCCGGACGCCACGCTCGGCTGGCAAAAAGGGCGAAAAGCGAAAGAAAGCCTGGAGAAAGCCGTCGCCAAATTAGACGACCTTCAATATCTTCTGTACGCCGAACGAAAGCATGCCCTGTTGATCGTGTTTCAAGGCTTGGATGCATCCGGTAAGGACGGAACCATCCGGCATGTCATGTCAGGCATCAACCCCCAGGGTTGCCGTGTCACCTCCTTCAAAGAGCCCTCCGCCGAAGAGATGGCGCACGATTTTTTGTGGAGGATTCACGCTGCCGCTCCCAAGGTAGGGGATTTCGGAGTGTTTAATCGCTCCCATTACGAAGACGTCCTGGTGGTACGAGTCCACAATCTCGTCCCTAAGGACGTGTGGTCGCAGCGATACGATCAAATCAACGAGTTTGAAGGCATCCTCACAGCAAACAATGTTGCAATCCTTAAATTCTTCCTGCATATCAGCAGAGATGAACAGAAAAAACGGTTCCTCCAGCGCCTGGATGATCCGAAGAAGCAGTGGAAAATTTCCGAGGCAGATTTCAATGAGCGGAAATATTGGGACGAATATCAGAAAGCTTATGAGGCCGTCCTGGAAAGGTGCAGCACTTCGCACGCTCCTTGGTTCATCATTCCCGCCAACAAGAAATGGTTTCGCAATCTGGCCGTATCTCACGTCATTGTCGAAACGCTCGACCGAATGAGGATGAAATTGCCTCCCCCCTCTCCCGATGTTAAGAAATTGAAGTGGCGCTGACGTCTCCGGTCAGCTTTGGATTTTTCTGTTAGAATCGCTCGATTTCTGGCGCCGGAAGTTTCCAAGAGCGGGCCGAGCATTCAAGAGTTCCAGGATGGACGAAGCCATTTTCCCCCGAAGTTTCTTGAAGTCCTACCCGCAGGCGGTTCGCGGAGACGGGTGCTTTATTCTCACCGCCGAGGGCCGGCGGTACCTGGACGCATCCGGCGGCGCGGCTGTGGTGAACATCGGCCATGGCATCGAAGAAATTTCGCAGGCCATGGCGGAACAAGCTGCGCAGCTTGCCTACGTGCACTCTTCACAGTTTCATACCGCCGTTACAGATCGACTTGCGCAAAGAATTCTCAGTCTGGCGCCTCGGGGAATGCGCGCAGGTGGGCGTGTCTATTTCACATCTGGGGGATCCGAAGCAACGGAGACCGCACTGAAACTTGCGCGGCAATACTGGCTCGAACGTGGCGAGAAGCAGCGCTGGCGCGTGATCTCCCGTGGGCAGAGCTATCATGGCACCACACTAGGTGCGCTGGCGGTTTCAGGCAATCTCCGCCGACGCGAGCCATTTGCGCCCATGCTCCCTGAGTGGGGCCATATTCATCCTTGCTTTTGCTACCGATGTCCGCTGGGACTTCAGTATCCATCTTGCAACGTGGACTGCGCTGATGACCTCGAACGCCTGCTCAAGGGCGAAGGATCGGAGGATGTCGCCGCATTTATTTTCGAGCCCGTGGTGGGAGCGACTTTGGGAGCTGTCGCCCCGCCGGAAGGTTACCTACAGCGGATTGCCGACATCTGTCGCCGTCATGGGATTCTGACAATCGCAGACGAAGTGATGAGCGGCATGGGGCGTACTGGAAAGCCGTTTTCAGTGGACCATTGGGGCTTTACCCCGGATATGATCCTGGTTGGGAAAGGCATTGCCGGCGGCTACGCACCTCTGGGTGCGATCATTGTCGCGCCACGCATTGTGGAAAGCATCTCGCATGGGACAGGCACTTTTCTACACGGCTTCACTTACAACGCACATCCCGTAGCCGCGGCCGCCGGAAATGCTGTGCTCGACTATATCGAGCGCGAGAATCTGTTTGCGCGCGTCGAACCAGTGGGCCAGGAGCTCCGCGTCGCTCTCGAACCTTTGCGAAAATATTCCGTAGTAGGCGACATTCGAGGGATGGGACTGCTCTTCGGCGTCGAGATGGTGCACGATGCAAGAACGCGGGAGCCTTTTCCGCCTGACGCGCAAATCGCGCAGCGAATTCAAAAGGATGCTCTTGAGGCCGGTGTGATGACTTATCCCATTCAGGGCTGTGTCGATGGCACGCGCGGAGACCACATCCTGCTCGCGCCGCCCTTCACCATCACTACCAATTCGATTCGAATGATCACTGCCGCGCTAGACCATGCCATCGCAGATCTCGAAAAATCACATCTTGCACGCGCCGGAGGCTCTTCTGCGCGCGCCTGATTCGAAATGTCGCACTCTCACTCGCGGCCTCCCAACAGCCTTATTCAGCATATTCATCTCTGCCCTGGTTGGCGCTCAGGATTTCCCACGAATGTCTGGCTATTCTTCGCAGGGCGCAACACAGGAGAGAACAATCGAGGCCCAGTACCAGGCGGGGATTTCCACGGACGAAATCACAAAATTTCATCGCTATCTCACCGCGGAGCCACATCCGGCAGGCTCAACTCGCAACAACGAATTGGCGCAATGGATTGCCATGCAATGGCGCCAGCAGGGACTGGAAGACATCACCATCCATGAATATGATGTTCTAAATTCTTCGCCGCGTGAAATTTCGCTCGAGATGGTAAAGCCTACTCATTACCGCGCCAGCCTCCGTGAAGACGCCTACGACTCGGACCCTGATACCAAAAATCCCAGCATTTCTGGCGCTTACCTCGGTTATTCCGCATCGGGCGAAGTGACAGCGTCAGTTGTCTATGCGCACAGCGGCAATCCCGAAGACTATGAATATCTGAAAAAGCGCGGCATCGACGTGCGCGGCAAGATCGTGTTGGTCCGGTACTCGAACCCATACAGCTATCGCGGCTTCAAAGCGCTCACGGCGGAGAAGCTTGGCGCGGCCGCCATCCTGATTTATTCCGATCCTGCCGAAGACGGCTTCAAACAAGGACCGGTATTCCCCAATGGCCCCTGGGGACCGGAAAGCCACATACAGCGCGGCGCTATCACCTACGATTTTCTCGAACCGGGGGATCCGCTTACACCGGGATGGGCTTCCGTCCCCGGTGCCAGGCGGATTCCGCCGGAGCAAGCAATCTCTCTCCCTAAGATTATCGGCGTGCCCCTCTCCTGGCGGGACGCCAAGCCGCTGCTTGAAAATATGGGCGGTCCGATCGCCCCTGCTGACTGGCAGGGCGGATTGCCTCTGCAATACAGGCTCGGCGGCAAGCGTGTTCGTGTCCACTTGAAGGTGGACATGGATACTAGGGTCGAGCCCTACTACGTCACAGAGGCGCGTATTCGCGGTGCTGAATCACCCGACGAGTGGGTAATTCTGGGCAACCATCGCGATGCTTGGGTGTTCGGGGGAGTGGACCCATCGAGCGGTACGGCCGCCATGCTCGAGATGACGCGCAATCTTGGAGGTTTGTTGCAGGGCGGAATTCGCCCCAGACGCACGCTCGTTTTTTGCAGTTGGGATGGAGAAGAATACGCCCTCACAGGGTCCACCGAATGGGGAGAGCAATATGCCGACGAATTGAAGCAGAAGACTGTCGCGTACCTGAATGTGGACGAAGCGACTGCCGGCAAGAATTTTCAAGGTGACGCAGTCGGCTCGCTCGCGCCGTTGCTCGTGGAAGTGAGCCGTAGCCTTACCGCGCCGTCTGGGAAAACTCTGTATGACGACTGGAAATTGTCACGTCAAGCTGAACTCCATAGTACGGCTCCCACACTCGATTCTGAGCTTGCGGACACGCGCATCGGCAGCGGCTCAGACCATACTGTTTTCCTGAATTATCTTGGGATTCCCACGATTGAGCTGACCTTTACAGGTCCCTATGGCGTTTATCATTCTGCGTATGACAATTTCTATTGGATGAACCATTTTGGCGACCCCGGTTATCGGTACCACGCCTCGATGTCGCAAATCTGGGGTACCACCGCACTGCGCCTGGCAAATGCGGAGATTCTCCCTTATGATTTCGAATCCTACGGCACAAATATCCGGATGTTCGTGACGGATCTTGATGCCTCAACCCACTCGAGCGGTCAAATTACGCTCTCACCGCTTTTGGAAAGTGTTGCCGAGTTTACGGCTGCCGGGCATGAGCTAAATCACAGCGTCTCACTGGCAATCGCGAGTGGCCGGCTCTCACCCGCAGGTGTTCGGTCTGTGAATCAGGAACTGATGCAAATCGAGCGCAATTGGTGCACCGAGCAGGGAATTCCCGGGCGGCCATGGTTTAAGCACACAATCTATGGCACGCGGTCCACTTACGCGCATCTCGAATTACCGGGTTTGGCTGAAGCTGCCGAAGCGCGCGATTGGAAGCGTGCCGCGAATCAGGCGAAGATATTGGAAGCCGAGTTGGCGAAGAATTCCGACGTGTTGCGTAGGGCGAGAAAGTGGCTGGATTCTAGCAGGGAGGCCCCAAAAAAGTGAAGAGCTGCACCCTCGCTGTCGTTTGGACCGTTTTCGCGACTGCGTTGCCGTGCGTGGCGCAAACTGCGCAGCGTGCGCGCGATCTGGGCGTGCCATTTGATGGAACTCCCGGACCCCTGAATGCCATCACCGATGTGAATGGTGTAGAAGTCGGATACCGCACGTTAATTTCCGGAGAGGGGAAGTTGCAGGTTGGCGTTGGTCCGGTCCGTACAGGGGTGACTGCCATCTTCCCGCGCGGCAAGAAATCGGTTGACCCTGTTTTTGCAGGATGGTTCGCCCAGAACGGCAACGGAGAGATGACCGGCGCTGCGTGGGTCGAGGAGTCGGGATTTTTGAACGCTCCGGTAATGATCACGAACACCCATAGCGTCGGGATTATTCGCGACACGGTAATATCCTGGCTCGTCAGGCGCGCGCCTCCTGGTTCGCTCGATGACTGGTGGTCGCTGCCTGTGGTCACTGAAACTTGGGATGGCTACTTGAACGACATCAATGGCTTCCACGTGAAGCCGGAAGACGCTCTCGCAGCCATTGAAGATGCACACGACGGCCCGATCGCTGAAGGGAATGTCGGCGGCGGCACGGGAATGATTTGCTTCGAATTCAAGGGCGGCACCGGGACATCTTCGCGCAAGCTCCCTGTAAAGTACGGAGGCTATACTGTCGGAGTCCTGGTGCAATGCAACACCAGCCTTCATCGTTATTTGAGGATCGCCGGTGTTCCCGTTGGACGCGAGATTTCTGGACAAAATATCTGGGAGTCAGAGACAGGGTCGATTATCGTAGTGGTGGCGACGGATGCCCCACTTCTTCCGCATCAGTTGAAACGCGTTGCGCGCCGGGTTACGCTGGCCCTTGGGCGGCTGGGCAGCATCTCCGGCAACGGTTCAGGCGATATCTTCATCGCATTCTCCACCGCCAATTCCGGTGCGGGATTGGCGGAAAAGCAGGCGATGGTTGCCACGCTCAATAATTCGCAGATGGACGAGCTGTTTGAAGCAACGGTGCAGTCAACTGAGGAGGCCATTGTAAATGCGATGATCGCGGCTAAGACAACGACCGGCCCAGGCGACCGTATTGTCAAGGCTCTGCCGCACGATCAGCTTCAAGAAGTGTTGAGAAAGTACAACCGGCTGGCAAGAATAAACTGAACTCCGAACTGGCCCCGAGAGTGCGGGGCTTCAGAGGTGACGCGATGAGGGGTTTCGTCTTGGGAATTATTTTCACCGCCTTGCTGCTTCTCGTGATTGGCTTCATTGTTGTCAAGCAGGGGTACGTAAACATTGAGGCGGATCAGCAGCCCAGTCCGCTCGAAAAGAAGATCGCGATGTCCGCAGTGGACGCCTCGGTGGATCGGCACGCGCCCAATCAAAAAAACCCGGTTGAGTCGACAGAAGAGAATCTGGCGGAAGGAGCAAAAATATACCTTAACCACTGCGCTGGATGCCACGGGCTGCCATCCAATCCGGACACCCAATTTGGCAATTCCTTCAACCCCCCGGTACCACAATTTTTCAAGCATGCGCCAGACATGCCTGATAACCAGAACTTCTATGTTACGCAGCACGGTACTCGATGGACCGGCATGCCTGCATGGGGAAAGACGCTCAGCGAACCGCAAATTTGGACTGTGGTGACATTCCTCGCACGGATTGAAAAGCTTCCACCCACAGCGCTGAAAGTACTCGAGCTGCCTGCCCCTGCACCAGGCGTGGCGGCTGCACCGCTAAGCCGTTGACGCGGGCCAGAGGCTTGATCCGCGGTGGTCGAAGAAAAACATCAAGCCCCGAACGCATGGTGCTGTTAGGATTTGATTTTCGGCCCCGCTTGGGCTAATTTTTGAATGTAGATGACTCACATTTATTGTGCTGCCCGGCCCCCTGCGGGCAGATTAAATTGCGCGAATAAAAACCCGCTTTTACGGGAGCAGCTTGATGGCTGATGCCGTAGCAGCAAGAGTGATCGCAACGCTAGCATCGGTAAAACGGATTCCCGCGGAAAAGATTGCTCTCGAAACAAATCTGCAGGAATTGGGCATCGATTCCCTCGATGTGTTCACCCTGCTCTTCGAACTGGAGAATGCTTTCCACATCTCAATTCCAGACGACGACGTCCGTTCCATCCGCACAGTTAACGACGTTGTCGAAGGCGTTAGAAAGTTGATTCCCGCGGCATCTCCCGGCACTTCAGTGGGTTCAGCCACGTCCGCGGATTGAGGAATGGTGCCGCGCCGAGTTGTTGTCACGGGACTGGGAATCATCTCTCCTCTGGGACAGACGGTCGCGGAAAATTGGGAATCGTTGCGCGAAGGCCGCTCCGCGATCGGTCCCATCCATTCTGTCGATTGTTCTACACTTCGTTTTCAGAACGGCGCCGAAGTGCGCGGCTTCGATCCCCTCGCCCATTTCGCGGGCGGCAAGGACGCCCAGATTGACCGATTTGCGCAGTTCGCCGTGGTGGCCGCGCGCCACGCGATGCGCGATTCAGGAATCGTGCTCACGCCAGCTTTGCGCGAGCAATCCGCCGTCATTTCCGGCTCATCCGTCGGCGGTCAGTTGGCGATTGAGGAAGGCTACCAAGATTTGTACCTCAAGGATCGCGGCCGCGTTCATCCGCTCACGATTCCAAGGACCATGTCAAATGCAGGCGCCAGCCACATTGCTATGGACCTGGGTTTCAGCGGTCCAACCTATACCGTCACCACCGCCTGCTCTTCTGCCAATCACGCCATCGGCCAGGCGTTTCGGATGGTGCGCAATGGCGAAGCTGATCTCGCTGTCACCGGCGGCAGCGAGGCAAACTTTGCTTACGGATTTTTAAAGGCTTGGGAAGCAATGCGCGTGATTTCAACCGATACCTGCCGCCCCTTTAGCAAGAATCGCCGTGGGATGATTCTGGGTGAAGGCGGCGCCATCTTGATACTGGAGTCGCTGGAAGCCGCGAAGGCGCGCGGGGCCAAAATCTATGCAGAAATCAGCGGCTTTGCCATGACCTCCGACGCCCATCACCTCACTCAGCCGACAGTCGAAGGTCCGTCACGCGCGATGCGGGGCGCCCTCCGCGATGCCGGAATGACCCCGGAGGAAGTGGGGTATATTAATGCACACGGTACTGGGACGCCCGGAAATGATCCCGTTGAAACTCGCGCGATTCGCGCCGTCTTTGGTGCACACGCGGATAAACTGGCGGTCAGCTCCACTAAATCGATGCACGGCCACGCGCTCGGTGCGGCTGGCGCGCTCGAAGCCGTGGCCACCATCCTGGCGCTCCACCACGGCGTCCTGCCGCCGACGGCCAATTACGACCAATGCGATCCGGAATGCGACCTCGATTACGTTCCGAACCAGGCTCGATCAATCCAGGTGGGAGCAGCACTGTCTAATTCATTCGCTTTTGGTGGCCTAAATGCGGTCCTCGCATTCCGCGCAGTTCATTCCTAGTCGCTATAGCAAGCCTCGAATCAATGGGAAAATAAGACCCCATGGCGTGGGAACAGGCGTCCAGTTGCGCGTGAGTTCATCGGAGAGTGTGAGCGCTACAAGAATCGCAAACCAGAAAAAACCCACGAGGATAATCAGCCGAGTCAGGCCGGAGCTGTATTTTACGTGCATGAAAAACAGAATGACCAGCAGCATTTTCGTAACGGCAATGGCCAGCGCTACGATCGTGTTCACGGGACCCAGGTCAAGATACGCCACCCCGGTAGTAAGCCCTGTCAGAGCAAGCAAGGCCAAAAAAACACTAATATAAGTCCTTACAGGAACCACATGCCCCGACATCAGTGTCCTCCTCTCATGGCATAGTGGCCCCCGATCAAGTACAACAGCGGGAAAAGAAAGATCCACACGATATCCACGAAGTGCCAGTAGAGCCCGGTAACTTCCAGCGGCGCGTAATACTCTTCATTGAAGCGATCCCGTGAAGCCATGAGGGTGAGCACGGTCAAAATCCCCATTCCGATTATCATGTGCAAGGCATGTAGCCCGGTCATGAAAAAGTAGAAACAAAAAAACATTGGGACTTGATTGCTGACGTTCCCCCATTCCGGCCTGATCTGAAATCCGAACCCGGGCACAAGATGCTCCACAAAATCATGGTGCCATTCAAAAGTGAATTTGATTGCCAGGAATGCTGCGCCCAGAATCATCGTCAGCACGAGATAAGACATCACCACAGACTTGCGCTTTCCGGTTTGCGCCGAGAGAATCGCCAGCGCCATGGTCAGACTGCTGGCGATTAGTACCACTGTGTTCACCGCGCCGAATCGGACATACAGCAGTCGGCTCCCAAGTTCAAACGCCTGCAGGTGCAGCGCGCGATACACCGCGTAGCAGGCAAACAGCCCTCCGAAAAACATGATTTCCGTAACCAGGAACACCCACATGCCGAGGCTCCCGGCTTCACGCTGTTGCTCCATGTCCTCAAACTGGTGCGCAAACTCAGCAGAATGAGACTTGTGAATCGCTGCATCACCCACGGGTCACCGCCCTAGGTGGATTTGCGTAGTCGTATGCTTCTTCGGTGACGATTGGAATTTCCTCAAAATTTTCTGTTGGTGGCGGAGAAGGCGTCTCCCACTCAAGCCCTTTTGCGCCCCATGGATTGGGCCCAGCCGCAGGCCCGTAGCGCATGGACCACATCAGATAGATCAGCGGAATCAGGTACCCTACACCTAGAATGGAGGCCCCTGCAGACGACAGCACATTAAGCACCTGAAACTCTGCGGGATATACAGCGTAGCGCCGCGGCATTCCTAGGTAGCCCAACATGAACTGAGGGAAAAATGTGAGATTGAAGCCCACAAAAATTACCAGAGCTGCAAATCGCGCCCACCCGTCTGGATACAGCCGTCCGGTTATCTTCGGCCACCAAAAGTGAATTCCTCCCAAGTAGGCCATCACGGCGCCACCCACCATGATGTAATGAAAATGCGCAACGATGAAGTACGTGCCATTTAGATGGACATCGGTCGCCAGTGAAGCCAGGAACAATCCTGTCAGCCCGCCCATGGTGAACAGCCCAATGAATCCCAGCGCATAGAGCATTGGCGCTTGGTACGAAACCGACCCTTTATAGAGCGTCGCCGTCCAATTGAACACCTTGATCGCTGAAGGAATCGCCACAAGAAAACTCAACACGGAGAAAATCAACCCGGCATAAATGGATTGGCCCGAGACGAACATGTGGTGTCCCCAAACCAGAAAGCTGATCACCGCAATTGCCATGCTCGAGAACGCCACGAAGCCGTACCCAAATATTTTCTTGCGCGAAAAGCATGTAACCAACTCGCTCATCACTCCCATGCCCGGAAGAATCATGATGTATACGGCCGGGTGCGAGTAGAACCAGAACAAATGCTGGAACAGAATCGGATCGCCGCCGATGGCCGGGTCGAATATTCCGATGTGCAGCAACCGCTCCAAACCCAGCAGGAAGAGCGTGATCGCGATCACTGGCGTGCCCAGAATGAAAATAATGCTGGTGGCATATATCGCCCAGATGAACAGCGGGAGGCGGAACCAGGTCAGGCCCGGCGCGCGCATCTTGTGGATGGTGACCACGAAATTGAGCCCCGTCAAAATCGAGGAGAAACCCGTGATGAAGACGCCTACCGCAACCGGCACCACTTGCGTGTGAGAAAAACCGCTACTGTATGGGGTGTAGAATGTCCAGCCGGTGTCCACGCCGCCGGAGATGGCGGCATAAAGTGTGAAGATTGCCCCGACTATGTAAATGTACCAGCTCAACAGATTCAATCTTGGGAAAGCGAGATCGCGGGCTCCGATCATCATCGGGACCAGAAAATTGCCAAGCGTGGCAGGAATCGAGGGGACCAAAAAGAAAAAAACCATGATGATCCCATGCATGGTGAAAAGCTTGTTGTAAGTGTCGGGCTCCACCAGGGCGCCCTGCGGCTCGATCAGATGGAGGCGCATGAGGACGGCAAACGCCCCGCCGACGAAAAACATCAGTGTGATCGATCCCAGGTACAGCAGCGCAATGCGCTTGTGGTCAGTTGTCAGCAGCCAGGACTTGATCCCGTAATTCGCGTTCAGGTAGTGAACACGCGAAGATTCAGGCGGTGAAGCTTGTTGCATGTCCGTGACCGCAGTGCTCATTTCGTGTCTGTCTTCCTTTCCTCCGCCCCCAGCGACTTCACATAGGCGATTAACTGCAGCACTTGCTCTTCGCTGGTCTGGCCCTGGAAAGTGGGCATGATCGGTGGATAATTAGGCAGAAGTAGTGAGTTCGGATTCACGATAGCCTGGCGTATAAACGCTTCATCCACCGTGCGTGTTTCGCCGCTGCGAAGCTTTTCTTGTTTACCGTAAAGTCCAATGAGGGAGGGACCTCGGCCTGTCCCGTCCCCGACATGGCACGTTACGCAGCCAAGTTGGTTGAACAACCGCTCACCCGTCTCCGACATGGACTCGTTTCTCGCCCCGCCCGAAAGCCACGCCGAGTAGTCCGCAGGCGTCATCACGTACACCCAGCCAACCATTTCGGCGTGATCCGCCCCGCAATACTGCGCGCAAAACAGATGGTATATGCCGGTTTTTGTCGCCTGAAACCATAGCGAGGTGTAGCGCCCCGGGACGACGTCCTTCTTCACTCGAAACGCGGGAACGTAAAAATCGTGAATCACGTCTTCGGATGTCATTGTCAATTTCACCGCCACGTCCACCGGCACGTGAAGCTCGTTAATCTCCCGCGGGCCTTCCGGGTGCTGCAAATGCCACATCCACTGTTTCCCCACCACAAAAATTTCCATAGCCGCGGAAGGTGGGCGCGAATTCTGAAAGTACAGGCTCGATGACCACACGAAGACGACTACCGTGAGCAAAGTCGGAACCAGCGTCCAGGTCAGCTCAAGTGCGAGGTGGTCTTCGGTCTCGGCGGGCCGTTCGTCTTCTGACCTACGGCGGTACTTCACCATGAAGTAGAAAATGATGCTGAAGATCAGCGCCGTGAAAAAAAGCGTAAGCCCGGTCAGGAAATAGTGCAGCCGGTCCACACCCTCGGCAATGGATGAGGCCGCCGGCGGGCGGAGTGGGATCCCCTCCTGAATCGCCGCTAGCAGATCCAACCCAAATTCGATGAACCCGGTCATATTCCTTCCGACATAAAACTTTCCCGCACGCCCCGCCCCTGATGGGGCTCGTCTAGGCCTTGTGCTCCGGCAATCCGTAATGTTCGGTGCGCGAGAGAACCAGAATCAGGATCCCGATCGCCAGCACCGTCAGCAATCCCCCTGTCTTGATGATCCGCGAAATCAGCAGTCCATACTTTCCGGTCACCGGGTCGTAGTGGTAGCAGAACAGCAGCACCTGATCCACGGCCGAACCGATCTTCCCCTCAGATGCTTCTACCAATCCCAGGCGCATGTCTCGCGCGGGATAAGTGATGCCATAAAAGTAACGCGAGATTTTCCCTTCAGGCGTCAACACCATCACGCCGCTCGCATGCGCAAACTGTTTAGAATCCGCGTCGTAGGCGTAGCGGAACCCCACAGCATCGGCGAGTCGCCGGATCTGTGATTCCTCGCCCGTCAGGAAATGCCACCCCTGGGCGGCGCCGGGTCTCCCATAAATTCCTGTGTACAAATCGCGCTTTGCCGCAGCCAACTTCGGTGCCTCGCTCGGATCGATGCTCACCGTCACCACGTTGAATCCCGTGCCGATGTCCATCGGCACGTCTTTGAGGCTGCGGTCGAGCCCATTCAACACTTGGGTGCACAGCATCGGGCAGTTGTAATACACCAATGCGACGACTACGGGTTTCTGCCCAAAAAATTCTGACAATCTGACTCCATTCCCATTTTCGTCGCGGAATGTCAGTCCGAGCGGGATTTCAGCATTCAGCTTCTGGTCAATTCCGACATCCCTCAGGAGTTCCGGTCGCACGCCAATGTTCTGCACGGGTCCGGTCAGTTGCGCCCGGCAAGTCACCGGAACCAATAGCAGGACGATCGAAATCAATCCGATGTCCAGAGACGCCACTGTCGTTTTGAATCTTCCGCTCACTGATCTTTTCTCTCGCTTTCCATGGAAGCCTGCGTCGCACCCATCATGTTTATTTCTTTTCTTCCTCTGCCGGTGGTTTCACCAGGTATCCACACGGCCCTTGCAATCCACTTGTGTGCGGCACGCTCATCGCCCCCGCTGTTTCTGCGACCGCCCCAGACTCCGCGCCCGGTGAGGTGCTTGTGGCAGGCCGCGCCGGCAAGCCGCGCTGGACGATCAAATCCATCGCCCGATCCACTGGAATCCGTACAACGTCGTTGTGCGGATCCACCCAGCCGTAAGTGTTTAGCTGCTCCATTTGCTCTTCACAGTAGGCTTGCAGGTCCATACGAGGTTGCACCTGCAAACGCGGTTGTGGCGGCAGCACTCGCACTTCCTCAAACGGCGATGCAGGCAGCCCGAGTTTCTGCGATCTTGCAAAGTAGAAAAACATCGACTTCATCGCAATCAGAACGATAATCAGGATCACCAGCAACCAGGCGCCGAACTTCAGCAGGCTCCGCACGTCCGCGTCACTATGCTCATATCCCTCGCGGCGCTTGTCCTGCGTTGCGCGGAGTCTAGCCTCCGTGCTCATGCTCGAGCACTCCTTCAAACCGCGGATCATGTTGCGGCAGCAGTGGCCATTTCTTTAGCTCCGAGAAAAATGCAGCGAGCCACAGGCCACCGATGCCTACGACCGCGAAAATATCCTGCACTGCAACGCGCGGCCCGGACGTCTCGTAGGCCGGAGCCACCAACCAATAAACATCCACCAGGCTCAGCACTATTAACATCCCGGCCACCAGGGAAAGCATCCGCAGGCGCCGCTTCACGCTACGCTGCAGCAGCAGCAGAAATGGCAATGCGAAATGCAGCACGATCAGGATCACAGCAATCACGCCCCATCCCCCAAAGGCTCGCGAAATGTACCAGGGAATTTCATCCTTGATGTTTCCCGCCCAGATAATCAAGAATTGCGAAAAAGAGAGATAAGCCCACAGCATCACGAAGGCCAGCATCAGGTTGCCCAGGTCGTTGAATTGAGAAGCAGTCACTGCGCTTGAAATTGGCTCCTGCCCTGAAAGCTGGCGCAACACGAAAATCACGAATGACATCGCCGTGAGCGCCGCCACCACCATCACGATCATTCCGTACATTGTCGAAAACCAATGCGCCTCAAGCGACATTACCCAATCAATCGAAGAATACGTCGCCGCCAATCCCCACAAAATCAATCCGGGTCCACTCAACGCTTCCAGGCGCGTGGCCAGGCTCGGGTCGCCTGTGCGGTCCTGCTCGCTTGACCATTTGTTCAGAATTCGCGCAAGTCCGATCCAGATGGCGAAATAAACCAACACACGGACGGTGAAAAATGGTGCATTCAAATACGGCCGCTTGTACTGCAACATTGAGTCCGCCGCCACCTCCGCCGGCTGTGCCCATTTGTAGAGGCGCGACATTCCCAGCAATACCGGAACAAAAAGTGCCGCCATCCAGACAAACGTCCGCGTCCCAGCCTCCAGCAGCCGTCGGATCGGGTAGCCCCACCACCCGCCGGTGAGATGGTGCAGCATGAGTATGGCCATGCAGCCCATGGGGATCGCCAGCCAGAAAACGTACGCAAATAAATACGAACGGAAAAATTGCGTCCGGTTCCACAGCGCAAACACGACACAAATCAGCAGACTGATCGCGCCAGCTCTCATGGCCAGGCGTTGCACGCGGTCGAACTGCTCTCGAATCGTGCTGCCTTCGCTCATCGCGTTTGCCCCATCGGATTTTCATCCGCCAATTTGCGGCGGGTCGTTCCGGGTGCGTCTTGCATCGTTGCCTGACGGCTCAGTTGCAGCGCGCGGATATAGGCCGCAATCCGCCAGCGGTCCTCCGGCTCCACGCGTGCCGCGTAGCTGTACATTGATCCAAGCCCATTGGTGATCACATCGAAGAAATGTCCCGCAGGGGCATTCCGCAGGCGGTCGGTGTGAAACGAAGGCGGAGATGGAAATCCGCGCTGTACGATCATGCCGTGGCCGCTCCCAACGTAATCATGGCAAGGTGTGCAGTAGATGTTGTAGCGCTCTCGCCCGCGTTCCAGATCAGCGCGCGTGATCGCGAAAGGAAATTTGTCCGTCATCGCGCCATTCTCTTTCCCTGTGTACAGCAGTTCGTCTTCGCGAAGATGACCACGCGCCACTGTACCGGGCACAGGCGGGCGCTCTGAGCGTCCATCGCCAAAAAAATTGGTCGGTTCATAGGGCAGATATTTTGGCTGAACGTGCATGTCCAGACGGCACCCACCCAGCAGCAACCCGATCGTACACAGACGGCCAACTCTCCACGCCCGGCCTGAAACGCCGTTGCGCATCGCGCTCCGTCTGTCTCTGGACTTGATCTCAGGCTTCAATCTCAAATACCCCTTGCGGATGCAAGCTCTCGAGAAACGCTTTCGTCTGTCCCAGTTCGAACTTCTTGTCGCGCGCCTTTACGCACAGAAAAAACCGGTCCTTTGATGCCAGCGCAAACCGCGCCACGTTAAAAACAGGATGATAGGGTGTTGGCAATCCATTCATCGCCAGCATCCCGAAGACGGCCGAAAGCGCTGCGCCGAGCACTGTCAATTCGAACGTGATGGGAATAAATGCGGGCCAGCTATTCAGCGGTTTTCCGCCGATATTCAGTGGATAGCTGATGACATTTGCGTAATATTGCATGAAGAATCCGCTCAAGCAGCCAATTAGTCCGCCTGTAAAAACCACTGCCGGAAGATTTGTATGCCCGTATCCTACCGCCTCCGAGAGTCCTTCGATCGGCAGCGGCGTGAACGCGTCGATACTCTTGTAACCTCCGTCACGGGTTTGGCGCGCGGCCTCCAGCAATTGCTCGGGCGTTTCAAATTCCGCCAGCAGTCCGTATATCGGTTTTCTCTTCATGCTGTTACTCGTGAATCTCCGGATTCGGATTCCGCACGCGCGCCAGGTAGGTGGTTCGTGGCCGCGTATTCAAATCATCGAGCAGACTGTAGTTCCGCGATTGCGCCTTCAGTTTTGACACCCGGCTGTTCGGATCGTTTATGTTGCCGAAGACGATCGCTTCCGCGGGGCACGCGCCCTGGCATGCTGTAACAATTTCGCCGTCGCGAACCGCTCGATCTTCTTCTTCAGACCGGATCTTCGCTGCGTTGATCCGTTGCACGCAATAGCTGCACTTTTCCATTACGCCCCGGCTGCGAACCGTCACATTCGGATTCCGCAGTCCGTAAAGGCTCGGCGTCTTCCAGTCCGAATACAGATAGAAATTGAAGCGCCGCACTTTATAAGGACAGTTGTTGGCGCAATACCGTGTGCCGACGCAGCGGTTGTACGTCATCTCGTTTAGCCCTTCAGGGCTATGCGTCGTCGCGCCCACCGGACAGACCACCTCGCAGGGCGCGTTCTCACAATGCATGCAAAGCACCGGCTCATAATAGGTCTCTGGATTTTCCAGGCCGCCGCGGAAATACGTGTCCACGCGTATCCAGTGCATCGCACGACCGCGCATCACCTGCTCCTTGCCCACCACGGGAATGTTGTTTTCCGATTGACAGGCGATTACGCAAGCGTTGCAGCCGACGCAACGGTTCAAATCGATGGCCATGCCCCAGGAATAGCCTTCATACTTAAATCCTGGGTAAAGGGTCAAACCCTTTGTGGCCACTTCCTCAGGAATCTTCGCGAAATTTGGATCCTTGCGGAATTCATCCAGCGTCGCCACACGCACGAGATCCCGTCGAAATGCTTCCACGCTTTCCATTTCTGCAGGGTGGCCTTGCAGGTCAATTGCGTATTGGTGCTGGGTCACAGCGAAATAGTATTTCTCCCCGGTTTTTTCCACGCGCAGCCCCGTGGCAATCCACGGCGCCGAGGAAGCACGGATGAAATTCGCATTGAAACCGGTTCCCGTTCCCACATTCCCCGCGCGGCGCCGGCCGTACCCCAGATGGAGCGTCACGGAATCATCCGCATGACCGGGTACGACCATCACGCCCACTTTCGCCTCGCTGTTTCCGACCTGAAGTTTTACGTAGTCCCCAGTTGTGACACTCAGTTTTTGTGCCGTCGCCGCGCTCATCATCGCGGCATTGTCCCAGGTCAGCTTTGTGATCGGCTTCGGCAATTCCTGTAGCCAGCCGCTATTCGCGAATCGCCCATCGAAAATCGCAGGGTCAGCTCGGAAGACGATCTCAAGCGGCTTAATGCTGCCACTTGGTTCAGCTTGCGCTTCGCCTTTCGCATCGCCCCCCTTCTGCGCGACAGAAATTACAGGGAGCGACGTCCCCGCCATCAATCCGTCATGCAGCGATTTCTCCCAGAAAACTTCGAACGCCTTGTCCTTCTCGGGGCGTTGGCTCTGCCAATACTCACGGACTAGATCATGCCCGGACTTTCCCGCTTGCCCTGATAACACCGCCACGATTTCATGCGCGGAGTGTCCGTCGTAAATCGGTGCGATCAGGGGCTGCATGATCCCAACCGTGCCGTCATAAGCGCGTGCGTCGCCCCATGCTTCCAGGAAATGCGCCGCATTCACATGCCAGTGGCACAGCTCCGCTGTCTCGTCGTTGTACAGACCGGAATGAACCCGGAGCTTTGCTTTCAGCAGCGCGGGACCAAACTCAAAATCTGCCGGCGCGTCATAGACTGGATTGCCACCGAGAATGATGAGTGTTTCCACCTTCCCGCCATTCAAATCGTTCACCAGATCGCGCAACGACTCGATCTGATTGACCGGATTCGCCTCCAATGGCTCGGTGTAATAAACCGTCTTGCCGACATTTCCGAGCGCCGCGTTCATGGCATGCGCGAGCGCGTGTACAAGCGGAGGTTGCTCTTCACCGGGAAGCAGCACACACGCGCCCCGATGCCGGTCGAGATCCCTCGCGATGACGCTCCAGGGCCCTGTGTTTCCATCCAACTTAATCCCCGGAACATTCAGGGCCGCCGCGAGAGAAGAAGCCGCAGACTGGATGTCTCCAGCCCGCATGGGAAACCGATGGTCCGCCATCGCTCCCGTATTCGTGGGCATACTCTCCACAACGTACAGGCGATTTAATTGCGCCCCTGGGTCCGGCATCGAACGTCGCGAAGAAAACTCGCGCGCATAGCGCACGTGGCCCGGTCCGGAAGAAAGAAAATCAGAATCCAGCGAAACGATCACGTCCGCCTTGTCAAAGTGATAGACCGTGTTCACCGGCCTCCCGAAAGCCTGCTTCGCGCCTTCCCGCTCGTTGTCCCGCCCGCATGGTTCATACTGGTGCCACTTCGCCTCTGGAAATTGCGCGAGCAGTCCGCGCATCTGCGCCGCAAGCGTCGGAGACGTCACTGTCTCCGTCAGAATCCGCAACCCTGTCCCCTTCGGAGCAAGTTGCAAGCGCGCATTCCCCATCGCCGTCACGAATGCGCCCCAACTGCTGATGCGTCCCTCCAGCATTACTGTCTGCGAGCGATCCGGATCATAGAGCGTCAACACCGACGCCTGCGCGAAGATGTCCGTTCCGCCCAAGCTACCCGGGTGCTCCGGGTTTCCTTCCACTTTCGTCGGCCGTCCCATATGGCTTTCCACAAGCACGCCAGTTGCAACGCCCGCAAGCAGCATCGAAGTCGCGTAAAAAAGCGGCTTTCCTGGAATAATTTCCTCGGGTGGCCTCACGTAAGGAACAATTTTCTCCGTTGGTAGCTTCGTGCAGGCGCTCAGTCCCGCCATGGCTACTGATGCCACTGCAAGCTTCAGAATTTCCCGGCGATTGATCCCGCCCGCCTGCATCTCCGAATTTGCAGGAAATTCATTTTCGAGGAACTCCCGGTATTCCTTCGTCTCCGACAATTGCTCCAGGCTCTGCCAGAATCGCCTTCCATTGCCTTCTGCAAGCTTCGCGCGTAACGATTCGAGGTCCATTGAATTTAGCTGCTTCCCGTTGTTATCAGCGTTCATCGGGCCTTTTGTCTCGCTTTCATCGATGGCAGGTCGTGCAGTTCGTCAATCTCTGAATTTTGTATTCCTTCACCAGCTTCAGTCCGATTTCCGTCTGATTTCTCGGAGCCTGGTAAACCGGATTGAACACTTCCGATCTCGGCCGCACATATTTTTCCGGCGCACGATGGCAATCCAGGCACCACGACATGTACAGCGTTTGCGCCCGCCACGTGAGCGGCATTTCCGCCACCGGTCCGTGGCAGGTGGTACAACCCACGCCTTTATCCACATGAATGCTGTGGTCGAAATAAACGAAATCCGGAAGCGCGTTCACTCGCGTCCAGGAAATAGACTTGTTTTCGCGATAACTTGCCCGCACCGGCTCGAGCATCGGGGCGTTCGTCCAGATTTGGGAGTGGCACATCATGCACGTCTGCGTTGGCGGTACGCCGGCAAACGACGAATTCTCAACCGACGTGTGGCAATACCGGCAGTCCAGTCCCAGTTCACCCACGTGATGCTTGTGGCTGAATGGCACGGGTTGTTCCCGCGCCAGATTCACATCCGTGTAGTACGACGACATCCCGATTTCGTACAGCGCATAGCCCAGCAAGCCAAGTATGAACACGCTGCCGTAAATACTCAGCCGCGAGATCAGGTTCGTGCTGTGATGAAATATCTGCGCCATAGGAATTCTGAGACGCTCTCCCTACTTGCTCCCGTTTTCTTCCTGCGTCTCTTCCACCAGCCCCCGCATTTCATAAATCGAAATCATCGGCAGGAATCGAAGGAAGAGGAACAGCAATGTCAGGAACAATCCAATCGTGCCAACGTATGTCGCCCAGTCCCACCTGGTCGGGTAGTACATCCCCCACGACGACGGCAAAAAATCACGATGCAGGCTGATCACCACGATTACAAACCGCTCCAGCCACATTCCTACGTTTACGATCAGCGATATGACGAACAACATCGGAACGCTCGACCGCACCCGGGAAGACCACAGCATTTGCGGAATCCCAATATTGCAGACAATCAGCATCCAGTAGAAAAATGCGTACGGCCCGGTCATGCGGTTCAAAATTGTGAATTTGTCGAATTGGTTGCCGCTGTAGAAGGCCATGAATGTTTCCATCATGTAGCCATAGGCCACGATCAGCCCCGTCGCCAGCATCACCTTGGCCATATTCCCGAGATGTCGCATTGTGATGAAATCTTCCAGGTTGTAAAATTTTCGAATCGGAATCGCCAGCGTCATCACCATCGCGAATCCCGAATATATTGCGCCGGCCACAAAGTAAGGCGGGAAGATCGTCGTATGCCACCCCGGAACTTGCCCTACGGCGAAGTCGAAGCTCACCACCGTGTGCACCGAAACCACCAGTGGTGTTGCGAGCCCGGCCAGCAGCAACGAAGCCGTTTCATAGCGGTGCCAGTGGACCGCTGACCCGCGCCAGCCCATCGCCAGCATCCCGTAGATAGTCTGCGCAGCGCGATTCTTGGCCCGGTCGCGCAACGTCGCAAGATCCGGTATCAGGCCTACAAACCAGAACAGCAGCGAAACGGTGGCATATGTGGACACCGCGAATACGTCCCAAACGAGTGGGCTCCGGAACTGCGGCCACATCCACATGGGATTTGGGTAGGGCGCCATCCAGTAAGCAAGCCAGGGCCGCCCCATGTGTATCAGCGGAAACAGTCCCGCGCATGACACTGCGAATAGCGTCATAGCTTCGGCAAAACGGTTGATGGAAGTGCGCCATTTCTGTCGGAGCAGGAGAAGGATTGCTGAAATCAGAGTCCCGGCGTGGCCAATCCCAATCCACCAGACGAAATTGACGATGGCAAAGCCCCAGCCAATCGGAGCGTTGATACCCCAGATGCCCACACCGGCAACCAGGAGGTAGGCGACCGCAAGAAACAAGACCATCACGAGGCCAAACGCGATGGCGAAACCCAAGAGCCAGCCTTTAGTCGTGCCGCGGCTCAGCACGATTGAGCTGATCTTGTCCGTTACAGTCCCAAGCGTGTGGCCGGGTTCGAGCAGCAGATTGCTCTCGCTGGCTGCAAGGGGATGGTGCGAGCCCTCAGAATCCACGAAGTGACCCCATCACTGTTTCTGGATGCCTGCGAACATCGAGAAGGGGCATCGATCGGGTTTCGGTCAGCGCCTTTGCGCCCGTCTAGCTGGAAATTCGCGCTGTAAATCTCTCCAGCAGAGCGAGTGTGGCACGGGGCGTCTCGGCAATCCGGTCCGAACTGAAATTTCCGAGTCTGCCGGGTCGCTCAAGACGGGGTAGGATAAGGCGGGAAGTCCTAAGACGCAAGTTCAATCCAAGATTCTTCAACTTGTCTAACGCTGCAGGAAGCTCAAGTCCTCATGCGAGAACCTGATTGCTAATCAGTCCGGCAAAGTAAGGTTTGCTGGGGGTCAATCAATATCCGCGGCGGACGATTCCTGCTCACGAAGTGGAAATGTGTCTCCGCTCCCGTAGTCACTACCAATCCTAACCGCTCCAGCTTTCCGCCCGGCTTGCCGCCATATAGGGGCACGGCGGCCGTGAAAATATCCTCGACCCCGGTTTGTATTAATTTCCCCGTCGCCAGATATTCCTTCCCATGCGGTTTCACCTGGAATTCCACCGAGTAGTGGGGAATTCCTGTGCCGCGCACCCATTGCGCGAAGAACCAGTCCATCGAATGCGTGCTTTCGAGGTCCATTCCCAAAGTCATGCGCTGCTCCACTTCACGCTGGAAATCTGCTGTCGTGAGCGCGTGAAAATGATAGTCGATTAGTATTGCACGCAACAGCTCGCGGAACCGCGCGTCAGGATCGCTGGCACTTGGATCGCGCAGCATTTCGCGAAGCATATGTATTACCCATGTGCCTTTGCCATAAGTAACCGTCTCATACGCGTTCTGCGCCCTTGATGATGTCAACCGGACTCCGAAAGTCAGCGGGCCTGCGTCCCCTACGATTTCTGTGGAACCTGGAATCGGGGTGCTTAGTGCCGCGCGGTAATGATCCAGCCACGACGCCAGCCGGTGCTCGCCAGGTTTTTTCGCGTCCGTGTACATAAGCGCGAGATAATTTGCCATCCCTTCTTCGATCCAGGCATCCCGGTAAATCGCGGAGCCAACCACGTTGCCCCACCATTGATGCGCCACCTCGTGGAACGGCATCAGTTCGCGAGCTTCCTCCTGTGTTCGTTCCGCAAGGCCCACTCGCGCTTGCGTTTCCGGCGTCATAAAAACCAGCGTTGAGAGATACACCAGGCCGGGCCAGCCTTGCCCAAAGCTGCCCGGAATCTGGGATACGTCTAGATGGTCAAACGGGAAGGGACCGTTCAGTGCTTCGAAAAAATGAACCGAATCCGCCACTTGCCCGCCCAACTGCTTCAGAACCGCGGCTGGGCTCGGCGCCGGGTCGAGGGACGCGTTAAACCTCGCAGGGTTGCGCGGAGATTGCAACGAGGGTGGCAATGCCCCCGTAGCGCCAGGGGCACTTCCCTTGCGGAGAAGGTCGAGGATTGAATCTTCGAGTTGCTGGTTGGCGTAGAGATAAATTCTCGGGTGCTCTCCACCCGCCATCTCCATTTTGTACTCGCCGAGATTAAATCCTGCCACTCCGAACGGCACTTCGGAACGCCATCGACCCGTCCGAGTACCGCCTTCCTCGTGTGATTCCACTTTTGTACCGGTGGCAACCAGTGTGAAGCGCTTCGGCCACCGGAACGACAGCTCGAAAGGTACAAAATGGTCGCCGCCCCCCACGTGCGCATACCAAGTGCCGTGCTCTCCAACGAATTCCACGCCGTTGCCTGCTTGGCTGATGACCGTGCCTCGATACCGGATATCTATCTGAAACTCTTCGCCCGGCTTTGCGCCCTCGGGAAGAACTACCAGCAACGAATCGTTCCCTTGCCTTAAAATGTCGCGGCGGCTCAATTCTTCGTTCTGAAAATACACTAGCGGCTGCCCGCCGCTTAATTTCACTTCCTCCACCGCCAGGTTGCGCGACAGCTCCAGCGGAACGACGCGTTCGCCCGCGCGTACGGTTCGGATGTGCAGGCTTGTTTTCCCCTCGAGTGACAAGTCTTCCGCAATTGTCGTCTCCACGCGATAGTCAATTGGGGCAAACTCTACGATTGGCGCTCCCGGGGCGTCCAAGGATCGGAACGACGCCCACGTATCGTAAAAACGCGCCCCGTTTACAAAACGCGGCTGCCCGAATAGCACTTGCTCATCTCGCCGGTTGTCGAACAGGGCGTCGAATGGTCCTACATTTTCGCTGCCGATCCCTGCATAGAAGTAGGGCTGCGCGCTGGTGGACAACAGGTCAAACATGATTCGGATTGAATGCCAGGGGTTCAGGTTCGCGACAATCGGCTCCCAGTTCGCCGCAAATTCTGGATCGCTCGTCGCGATTGATTCGCTCGATTTCAATTGCTGCGCTATTTCACTCGCACTGTCGTCAGTGAATCGCAAATATGCGCGTACGAACACCTGATCCACAAGAGGCACGCCCAGGAATCGCGCCAGTGATTGCCGTTCGCCCCGGTCATGTGGCGTCGCATATATGTGCCCGTTACCTGTGAACACGGCACCGGTAATTCGTCCGTCAAGCGCCTGCAGGAAAGCAAGCTTGCCGTCCCTGAGTCGCAAATTGATTACATCACGACGCAGATTCAGCTCCTTCACCGTGTAAACGTGGGCGGAGTCAGGCCGAAGTTCATTGAGCGCCAGATAAAGTGCGCGAGGATCGGCTGGAACGTCCTGTGCGGCGGGAACCTTTGCGCTACTCGACACGGCTTGCAGTGCGTAACAACTCGAAGAAGATGCCACCCCGATTGCAATGGTCATCCAGACCGCACAAAATGAGGCCAAAACCTCGCGCGGCAAGTTCGAGGAAAATCTCCGCATGATCTTGACTGTACATCTTAGGGCATGGGTCATCAAGGAGCACGCCAGCCACGCGAGTTGCACTTGATAGACTTCTCGTATGCGCCGCGCAGTGCTTCTTCTCGCCATGCTCTATCTTGCCGCGTCATCCATCGCGGCCGATACCATTGTCCTGAAAAATGGCCGGCGAATTGTCGCTGCCAACGTCAAGGAAGAAGGCGAGCACATTACCTACGAAACTCCCGCCGGCACCATGTCCATCCCGAAATCCATCGTCGCTCGCATTGATCACAATGATTTTGTTTACTCCTCGGCGGCAAGAGCCTCCTCGGAAGCGCCTATTTCTGCGCCACATATTGACCCGGTCGCTGGTTATGAAGACGTCCTTAGCTCGACCATCCACGGCGACTCCATCGATTTTGGCTACATCGCTCGCCTGGAATCGGATGCCAGGTCAGGCTCCGCTGTTGCTATTGAAAAAATCGCCGCCGCGCACTATGCCGCCGCGCAATTCCTTGCTGCCAAGGGCGACACCAGCTCTGCCATTGATCACTACCGCCAGGCGCTCGTCTTCGCACCCAAAAACGTGGGCTTGCTCCTGAATCTCGCGGTCCTCTTTCTCAATACCAATCAGCCCACCGCCGCACTCGATCCGTTAGAACGCGCTCGTCGGGTCGAACCGAATTCAGCCGATGTGGCCAAGCTCACCGGTTGGGCCTATCGCGACTCCAACAAAATGGATCAGGCCATCGCGGAATGGAGTCGTGCCCAGAAAATACGCCGCGACCCCGATGTGGAGCGCGCCTTAGAAAAAGCTTCGCGAGATAAAGCTGAGGAAGAGAGCTACCGCCAGGGCGAGACACTTCACTTTGCCTTGAAATACAGCGGCACCGCTACCCCGGAACTCGCTCAAGCTATTCTTCGCGTCCTCGAGGACGATTTCCACGATCTCGAATCCCAGCTCGATTACACTCCGCGCGAGCAAATCTCCGTGATCCTCTACACCGAAGACGCCTTCGCAGATATCACCCGCGCGCCAGGATGGGTCGGCGCACTGAACGACGGTCGCATACGTGTTCCTGTGCGCGGACTAGCGGGCATGAGTTCAGACCTCGCACGCGTCTTGAAACACGAACTCACCCACAGTTTTGTCGGCCAGAAATCGCGCGGCCGTGCACCCACTTGGCTTCAGGAGGGTGTCGCGCAATGGATGGAGGGCCGGCGCAGCGGTGGCACCGCCGCTGCGTTGGTCGAAACTGCAGGTCAGGGGCAGGCTCTGCGCCTCGAGTTGCTCGAAGGCCCATGGATGGGCCTTTCCGGCAGCCAGGCGGCCTTCGCCTATGCGTACGCTCTCGCCGCCGTTGAATCCATCATTCAATCTGGAGGCGTCAGCGACATCAGCCGCTTGCTCGACCGCATTTCCGCTGCTCCCTCAACTGAAGCAGCCCTGCGGGAAACTCTCCACTCTGATTATTCCGACCTCGACCAGCAGACCATCGCTTACCTTCGCAAAGAATATGTTCGCTAGAGGATGCACTCCGATCGCTAAATTGCTTTTGCCAGACCACTGCCTTTACCCTGAGGCTCGAAGGGCAGCCCCGGCGAATATCCGCAGTAACAAACCACGGGGCCGTCAGCCGCTGGCAGACGAATGGGACACTGTGTCATTCATGGATCTGCAATCACAACCTGGCAAGCAGTCCCGCGAGGATCGCCGCCCGCTCAGCCAGGAGTCGAATCACAACGTGTTCTTGGGGGCTGTGAGCGCCATCACCCACAGCCCCAAGTCCGTCCAGGGTCGGCACTCCTAGAGCACCCGTAAAATTCCCATCCGAGCCACCGCCGGTTGCAACCTCGCCCAGCTTAATCCCAATTTCGCCCGCAATTTCCTGTGCCCGTCGGAACAGCCTTTGCACGCCGGCGGTTCGTTCCAGCGGCGGCCGGCTCGGCAAGATATTCACTGTCACCCGCGCACCCTTCAAAATCGGCCGCAAGCTCCGCAGTTTTCGTTCGATCGTCCGCGCGTCTGCCATCTTTTGATATCGCAAATCCACCTGCGCCCGAGCTTCCGCCGGAACCGCATTCGACACTGTCCCGCCCTGTACCACCGTGGCCTGCACAGTGAGGCCGCGCCGCGAATCGTTCATGCTTACCAGTCGTGCAATCTGCAGCGCTAATTCGTGAACCGCGTTCACACCTTTCTCCGGCTCAATTCCCGCGTGCGCAGCGCGTCCCGTCACAATAATTTCGGCGCTCCCGACGCCTTTGCGCGCAGTTTTCAATCGGCCGTCGGGTCCATACGCAGGTTCGAGCACCAGCACCGCGTCGCTCCGCTGTGCCTCGTGTTCAATCACCGCCCGAGAACTCTCGCTTCCGATTTCCTCATCCGAGGTCCACAGAAAAATTAGGCGCTTTTCGGGACGAATTCCCGCCACTCGAAGCGCATCCACGGCTGCCAGCGCCACCACCAGCCCCGCTTTCATGTCAAATACCCCCGGCCCCCACGCGACGCCCCCTTTCACACGAAATGGCATTTTCCCCAGCGAACCAAGCGGATACACGGTATCGAGATGCCCGAGCACCAGGATTTGGCCGCCGGGTTGTCCTCCCCCGGACCACACTTCTGCACGCACATGATTCCCGCGCTTGGCCTGCTTCAGCACGCTCACTCTTGCTACGCGTCGCCGCCATTCGCTGGCCAAGATTCGACCCATCCGGTCCACCGCCGGCTTGTTGTGGCTCGGCGACTCGCACTCTACAAACTGCTTCAAGAGCCGCAGCATCTGCTCCTCGCGGCCACGCAAAAAACTCAACAGATTTTGAATTTCTGCCCGTTCCATCGCCATCGCGCCGTTATCCTAGCAGCCACATCCTCAGGCGGCAACGACCTGACGCTTGCACGCGGATTCCCACCTGCCACTCTTTCGTATAGAATTGTTCGATTGCGCCGGGACAAAAGTGAATCGCCGTTAGGCACGTTCAAAGCGGTTCAAACGCACCGTACACACAAGCGCAGAGGCTAAACATGATCCTCGACATCAACGGGATCCAAAAGATCCTCCCGCATCGCTATCCGTTCCTCCTCGTCGACGCTATCGAAGAAATGGAACGCCGCAAGAACATCGTTGCAATCAAAAATGTCACCATCAACGAATACTATTTCCAGGGTCATTTCCCTGGAAAACCCATCATGCCCGGCGTCCTGATTCTGGAATCCATGGCCCAGACCTCCGGCGTGCTGATTCTCCATGAAATTCCAGATCGCGACAAAAAGCTTCTCTACTTCGCTGGCATAGACAAAGCTCGCTTCCGCAGGCCCGTGATTCCTGGCGACCAGTTGAAAGTCGAAGCAACAGTCATCCACTGGCGCGGAACAATCTGCAAATTCGGCTGCCGCGCCTCCGTCAACGGCGAGCTCGCCGCCGAAGCAGAGTTGCTTTGCAAGATGGTGGACCTCGAACAGGCGGAGCGCGCGACCCAGGATGCCGTCGAGAACGCGCGATGAGTGAGATTGATTCCCGTGCCCTCGTTTCGACCTCGGCGCGACTGGGCTCAAGAGTAAAAATCGGCGCCTACGCCGTCGTTGGCGATGAAGTTGAGTTGGGCGAGGGTTGCGTCCTCGAACCGCACGCTATGGTCCAGGGTCCCTCGCGCCTGGGACGCGATAATCATCTATCGCCCTTTTGTTCGATTGGAGGCAATCCGCAGGACCTTACCTACAAAGGAGAACGCGTTTCGCTAGAGGTCGGCGACTCGAACGAGTTCCACGAATTCTGCACCGTCAACCGCGGCACAGTGAAGGGAGGCGGCGTCACTCGTCTCGGCAGCCACAACTTGATCATGGCCTACGCTCACATCGCCCACGATTCCCAGGTCGGCAGCCACACGGTGTTCATGAACGCCGCCACTCTCGCGGGACATGTGACATTCGAGGACTATGCCACTCTTGGCGCCTTCTCCGCCGTCCACCAATTCTGCCGCGTCGGCAAGCACGCTTATATCGCTGGATATTCCGTGATTACTCAGGACGTTCCGCCGTTCTCGAAAGTGGTGGCGCCGCGTGAAACGCGCTGCTACGGCGTCAACTCCATCGGCCTCGAGCGCCAGGGCTTCACTCCCGAGCGCATCCGACCCATCGAAGAGGCCTACCGACTCTTGCTGCGTTCCAAACTCAACACTGCTCAGGCCCTCGAAAAAATGCGTGGAACCCTCTCCGCCTCTGAGGACGTCTTAACACTAATCCGGTTCATCGAATCGGCTGAGCGCGGCGTGACAAAATAACCATGAAGGCCGCCGCCTTACCCGATACCGCCTCCGCACACTGGGGGCTGATTGCCGGAAACGGCGATTTTCCCTTTCTTGTGCTTGAAGGCGCGCGCAATCGCGGCATTGAGATGGCCGTCATCGCCATCCGCGAAGAAGCTTCGCCCTCGCTCGAGCGCGTGGCGAAAAGGCTGCATTGGGTCAGCCTCGGCGAACTGAGCCGCGCCATTGAACTGTTGCATCAGGAGGGTGTGAAACGCGCCGTGATGGCCGGGCAGGTGAAGCACAACAAGATCTTCAGCTCCATCCGCCCCGATTGGCGGCTTGCAAAACTGCTTTTTTCGTTGCCCAAGAAAAATACCGATTCACTCATCGGAGCCGTTGCGCGCGTGTTGGAAGACGAAGGCATCGAACTGGTGGACTCGACAAAATTTCTTGGCACTCTCTTGCCCGCGCCCGGCGTTCTCACGCGCCGCGCCCCGGATGAAGCCGAATCCGCGGACATTGCCTACGGCCGCGATGTCGCGCAGCGCATTGCCGCACTCGACCTCGGCCAGACGGTCGTCGTCCGCGAACTGGCGTGCGTCGCCATCGAAGCCATGGAGGGTACGGATGAAACCATCGAGCGCGCCGCCCGCATCACCCGCGGCCAGCGCTTGGTGGTTGTAAAGGTCAGCAAGCCGCACCAGGACATGCGCTTCGATGTCCCCGTGGTTGGCTTGAAAACCATCGAAATGATGCACCGCTCCCACGCCACGGCGCTTGCCATCGATGCCTCGCGCACTCTGCTCTTCGATCGCGATGACATGATTCGTGCCGCGGATGAAGCGGGCATCGCCATCCAGGCATTCGCTCCTGCGCAAGACAGTTTGCCGGCCCAGAAATCAGGCAGCCAGAGAAAGTCGTGAGCGACAAACCCATCCGCGTTGCTGTCGTCGGTGCCGGAGAGTTCGGCCGCAATCATGTGCGCGTGTGGCGTGAGCTCGAAGGCGCTGAGCTTGTCGGTATCGTGGACTCCGATCCCGGTCGCGCTGCCCAGGTTGCTGCAGAATTTGCCACCCGCGTCCTTCCCGGCCTCGAATCCCTCGCCGCCGAGCGTGTCGAGGCAGTCAGCCTGGCGGTCCCCACGAAGGACCACGCGCGTATCGGCTGTCGCTTGCTCGAAAGTGGTCTCGATGTGTTGGTTGAAAAGCCCATGACCGCCTCCCTATCTGAAGCGGACGCTCTCATCGCCGTTGCCAGACAATACGGACGCATTCTTCAAGTCGGCCACGTCGAGCGCTTCAATCCGGCCGTCACCGCCGTGCAGTGCATCGTGTCGCGTCCTATGTTTTTCGAGGTTCATCGCCTAGGCATCTTCACCCCTCGCAGCCTCGATATCGACGTCGTGTACGACGTGATGATCCACGATCTCGATATTGTTCTCTCACTCGTCCACTCTCCCGTCGCGGATTTGAAAGCTGTGGGCATTCCGGTGATGACCGACAAGGTCGATATCGCCCATGCGCGCGTGGAATTTGAGATCGGCACCGTCGCCAATCTCACTGCCAGCCGCGTTTCCACTGAGCGTGTCCGCAAGATGCGCTTCTTCCAGGAGCATGAATATATTTCGCTCGACTTCACGCGCCAGGACGTCTTGCGCGTTCGCGTGCAGCCGGGCAATCCCCAACCCGAAATTAATTTCGAAAAACTGCCCACAGCCTCCGAAGAGCCACTCCACGCCGAGCTTCGCGCATTCCTCGATTCTGTCCGCACGCGCCACGCCCCTGTCGTTGACGGTCCCGCTGGCCGCCGCGCTCTCGAATTGGCCGATCGCGTGATGGCGGGCATCCTCGAGCACGCCGGCCGCGTCCAACTCGGTACGTACGCTCCGCAGGGTTCTCGATGATTCCCCGCATCCTAGTTCCGAGAGATGTGCGCCCCGTCTCCAAAGACGAGGTGCGGAAAAACGGGCACCGGTTCGAGACTTACATGGACGACCGAACCGTCGTTCCCTCCGGATTATCCGACGCCCCGCCGCTTGACGGTAAAACCACGATCCCCGGTCATCTCCCTCTCGGTGTTCTCGTGGATCGCACCCTTGTGCCGCGCGGCCTTCCGCAAAAGGCCATCGAAAGTTTCAAGCCGCTTTCCGAATACGCGCCCATCGCCATTCTGGATTCTCGGGTGGTGGTCCCCGCGTACGTCGAGCCGCCTGAGCCGGAGGAAATCCAGGAATTCGTGGACCGCGCTCCGGACATGTCTGCTGCGCGCCGAGAGGTTGTTCAGCCGGACATTTTCACTACTGGCGATGCCAACCTGCTCATCGAGCCCGAAGAAAAGAAGGACGCCAAATCAGATCTTGTCACCCGCACTGCGTCTCTTGTGTTTCACATCGGCTTGATTGTCTTCCTCGTCTCCATCCCCAAACTTTTTCCACCGCACATTCCCACCAGACAGGAAGTCGAACTTGCCAGCCGCCAATTGGGCGTCACCTACATTTCGCCCGACGAGATCCCCAAGATGCCTGGACCGCCTCCCGGTCCCAAAATGCGCATCACTCCAAAAGTTCTGAATCAAGTGGCCCCGCCGCGCGCGGAAACTCATGCCCCTGTTGAGGCTCCGCCTGTTTCCTCCCCGCGTCCGCCAGCCGAATTGCCTTCTGCTCCCACGCCGCATGTCCCTGCCTATAATGTTCCAGTTCAGCCTTCTCCCGAGCCCTCGCAAGTATTGCCCGCAGCTCCACCGGAAAGCGCTCCTCGCAAGAAGCTCGACCTTGGTCTGCCGAATGCGTCTCCCGGCAAAGCTCTCCAGGATCAAGAGCAAGAAGCACTCCGCCGTGGCGGAGGCGGCGTGGTGTACGGTTCTCCCGGAGGTGGCGGAGGCGGAGGCCGTGGCGGAGGCGGTGGTGGCGGGGGACGTGGCCTCCAGAACATGCAGCCCGGCGTCTCGATTCTCACCCCGCATCCTGGAGTGGACTTCGATAGCTACATCAATCGGCTTCTCGCAATAGTGAAACGCAATTGGTACGCCGTCATGCCCGAATCCGCGCGCATGGGCGACAAGGGAATCGTCGTAATTACATTCCGCATCAAGAAGGATGGCGTGGTCCCCTTGCCCGACCCGAATCTCGAGCGAACGTCAGGCAAGCAACCGCTTGATGTGGCTGCCATGTCTTCGATCCGCACTTCGAGCCCCTTTGAGCCGCTGCCGCCGCAATTTAAAGGTCCGGAAATCGAGCTTCGTTTCATTTTCTACTATAATCTGCCCATCGATTACTCGCAGTGATTTTTCCGTGAAGCTGAATCGTACGCAAATTTTCGGCGCGCTTCTCCTCGCAGCCCTCGCCCTGCTCGCTCTCCTGCTCCGCTATTGGAAATTTTCCGGATGAGCGATCTTGCCCGCCTCATTGTCATCCTCGGACCAACCGCTTCCGGCAAATCCGCGCTGGGCATCAGCCTCGCCGGACATTTCGCAGGAGAGGTCGTCGTCTGTGATTCCACACAGGTGTATCGCTATTTCGATATTGGCACCGCAAAAGTCCCCCGGGCCGAACAGCGCAACATTCCTCACCACCTGGTGGATCTTGTCGAGCCAGTGGAAATTTTCACTGCGGGTGAATACCGCAAACGCGCGCTGATTGTTCTGGATGATCTTCGGCGCCGTGGCAAACTCCCCATCCTGACCGCCGGCACTGGATTGTATCTTCGAGCTCTTCTCGAAGGCCTGGCCGATGCCCCCACGCGCTCCGAAGAATTGCGCAACCGCCTGCGCCGCATTGCGGAACTCCGCGGCCCGGAGCACCTCCACAGCATACTGATCCGGCTCGACCCAGCCATAGCCGCACGCGTCGCATCGCGCGACACCCAAAAAGTAATTCGTGCTATTGAAATGCGCATCCTGGCAGGCAAGTCAGTCCAGGAAATTCACGGCAGCGGCCGTACAGGTCTCACAGGTTACAAAGTATTGAAAATCGGCCTCAACCCACCGCGAGCGGGTCTCTATGCCCGCATCCACTCCCGCGTCGAGTCGATGCTTGCTGCAGGCTGGATCGACGAGACGCGCGATCTGATCGTAAAGGGAATCCCCGCCGACGCAAAGCCCTTTCAATTCATCGGCTACTCTCAAATCCGCGCTCACCTGGACGCCGGTCTCAGCAGGGAAGAGGCCACCGAACAAATTCAACAGGCTACTCGTCACTTCGCGAAACGCCAGCTCACCTGGTTTCGCAAAGAACCCGGTGTTCATTGGCTCCAGGGATTCGGCGACGCGCCAGAAACACTTGCTTCGGCTCTCCAATATCTGCAATCCGAATCCCTCTAACTGCTTGACCACTTCCACTCAGTTGGATATTGTGGTCCCGGCATACGTTAACGTATGGCATCCGCCGCCCCTGCTCCTCTCAAGCACGCTGCTCTCCAGCCGTCCGACTGGATTCGCGCCGCTTCCGCACGTCTCTCCCAGGAAGGAATTGAGGCTGTCCGCGTGGAAGTTCTTGCTCGCGATCTTCACGTTAGCAAGGGCAGCTTCTATTGGCATTTTCGCGACCGCGAAGATCTGCTGAATTCCATGCTGTTGAAATGGGAGGAAGCGGAAACTGCATGGCTCCACGAAGCAGCCGACAGTGAAAGGAGCGCTGCTGCTCGCTGGGCTACGTTGGTTGAGCACTTGGCCAGTGCGCACCGATGCCGGTTTGAAGCCGCCTTACGCGCTTGGGCTCGCCGCGACAACCGCGTGGCTGTCCGGATTGCTGCAGCCGAAAAAGCCCGCCGTGAATTTATTGCCAATGTTCTTCAGGATGTCGGGTTCGCACCGCCCGCGGCAAATTCATGGGCCGACTTGGCCCAACTCGTGTATCTCGGTTGGCTTGATCGTTCCACCCGCGACGCGGAATTCAGGCTCGCTGGCCACGGTCTCGGTGAATTTCTTTCTGAGTTAATCCTCGCGGCTTCTGCGCGCCTCCCCGCCTCAGATCGCTGAATTCCGTCCCACTCATCTGTGTTTGCATTTCGGCGCGCGTCCCGTGGAGATTCACACCCAGGAATAAATCAGCGTATAATTATGCTCAGATGAGCGCGAATTCCTCCAGGCCCCGGCCGGCCCTCTACTCTGCAATCGAATGAAAACTGCGCAATCCCTGGACAATCGAGAGCGTGTTCTGCTGGTCGGTATTGGTCTGAAAAAATCCCCCCGTGGCCGTGCGGGCGATCCCACAGCCGCGGGGCGGGATTCGCTGGAAGAGCTTCAGGAGCTGGCCCAGAGCGCCGGAGCAAGCATCGCCGGTAGTTTGCTCCAGGTCCGCGAATTGCTCGACCCAGCCACCCTCGTCGGCCGCGGCAAACTCGAAGAAATTCGCGTCGAAGCACAAATTCAGCGCGCGCCGCTGGTAATTGTTGATCACGATCTGACTCCCGGTCAGCTACGCAATTTTGAAAAGGGCGTAGGCTGCCGCGTCATCGATCGCACCCAGCTCATTCTCGATATTTTCGCTTGCCACGCGCGCTCTCGCGAAGGCCAGCTTCAGGTGGAATTGGCGCAACTCAATTATCTTCTCCCGCGCCTTACCGGCAGAGGCGAAGCGCTCTCGCGCCTCGGCGGCGGAATCGGCACGCGCGGACCCGGCGAACAAAAACTGGAAACCGATCGCCGGCGCATTCGCGATCGCGTGCGAAAGATTCAGCAGGCCATCGAGACGGTTCGTCGCCAGCGCGCCACTCGTCGCAGTGCCCGCCAGGCCGTTCCTCTCGGCATGATCGCACTGGTTGGATATACCAACGCCGGAAAATCTACTCTCTTCAATGCGCTCACGCACGCCGAGGTCCTTACTTCTTCGCAGATGTTTGCAACTCTCGATCCCACCATCCGCGCCGTCCGCTTGCCCTCGCGCCGCCGCGCTTTGCTCTCCGACACCGTGGGATTTCTTCGCGACCTTCCCCCGGATTTGATCGCCGCTTTCCGCGCCACTCTCGAGGAAGTGCAGGAGGCCGCACTCATCCTTCACGTCACAGATATTTCCAACCCTCATCATGCGGAGCAGGATGCCGAAGTGACGAAAGTCCTCGCCGATCTTGGCGTCCAGGACCGCCCACGCTTGCACGTCCTGAATAAAACGGACCTGCTTTCCCCCGAAGATCTCTCAGCGATGGTTCGCTCCAACGGTCATCACGACCAAAAAACCTTTGTTTCCGCTGCCACAGGTGCGGGCCTTGAAGATCTCCTCGCAAAGATTGACGCCGCTCTGCCCGTGGACCCTCTTATCCACCTACGACTGCGTGTGCCGCTCTCCGATGGCCGCCATCTCTCATTAGTCTATGCCTGCGGTCGTGTTCTTCATTCCGAAGTCATCGAAAATCACCTCCATCTCGACGCGGAATTGCCTCAATCTCTTGCCCGCCGGATGGAAGAATTCGTTGTGGCCACGGAGCAAGTGGCGCGCTCCGCGGATGTTGCAAAATCCTAAATGACCGTCGAATTGTGCCATTTAGGACGCGGACTTCTTACCTGCTGGTGACTTCAGGACAAACGACAATTCAAGCATTTTCAATTGCCTGTTGAAAACGCTGTGGAAAAAGCTGCCTCTAAGTCGTGTAATCCATTGCCCTTGCACCGTTTCGATTCAGCATTGAAATCCTCGCATCTTGTTGTAAGTCTTTTCTTTTTACATATTTACAATGAATCGCCACCCATCTCGCCTAATTCTTCTCGGTGATTCCTGTTCATTTTCTCAACATTTTGAATTTGCACAGGTTTGCAGCACTTCGTGGCCTAAGAGTCACTGGGTAAGTTATTTGTCTTTCTCGTCATATCCACCAATTGTCCTAATTTCGCTTCAATCACGCCCTCGAACTCCCCTCCCGTTGACTCACCTTCATCGCAGGACTATAGTGAATGGGCCGGTCGCTGGAGGCGTTTAAGGGCGAATTGCCGTCCGTTCCGAGATCGACATGAACCTTCCGAATAGTCTGACGATTCTGCGCATCTTTTTTGTCCCCCTCTTGGTTGTCGTCCTCTTGACTCGCCAGCCCAACTGGGAATTCTGGGGTTTTCCGGTCCATTTTGAAGTTTTGGGTGTGCTGATTTTGTTGATGGCCGCAGTGACGGACGTGATGGACGGATACATCGCGCGCAAGCGCCGCGAAGTCACCACACTCGGAATCCTCCTCGATCCCATCGCTGACAAGCTTCTGATTTCCGCAGCCTTCATTTCCTTGGTGCAGATGGACCTGGTACCTGCTTGGATGGTGGTCATCATCATCGGCCGTGAATTCATTGTCACCGGGTTGCGCGAGATCGCTTCCGCCGAGGGGCTTGTAATTCCTGCTTCCGCGCTGGGAAAGACCAAGATGGTCCTGCAAGTGCTTGCGGGTTGCGCCGTGATTCTCACCGCAAAATATTCGGCCCTGAAGCCGCTGGGAACGACTCTGCTCTGGCTGGTGGTGCTCAGTGCCGTAGCTTCGGCTGTGCATTATTTTCAGATGTTCTGGAGCCAGGTTAATTCCCGCGTGCAGCAGCGGCGCAGCGGCGTTTTGATGGTCAAGCAGGAAGAAAAGCCGCAGGATGTCCTCACTCGTTGATCGCGAGCAGCAAACGCTTCTCCAAATCGCCCGGCGCGCCTTGACGGCGGCAGTGGAGCAGCGTGAATTCCTCGAAAATCTCCCGGCGAATGAAATCTTGCAACGTCCCGCTGGTGCCTTTGTCACTCTGCACTGCCGAGGCCGCTTGCGTGGCTGCATAGGTCAACTCGCCACAGCAGACCCTCTGATCCAAGTCGTCGTGCATTGCGCTAAAGCCGCTGCGCTAGAGGATCCGCGATTTGAACCCGTCCGCCCGCAGGAACTGCCCGATTTGAACATCGAGGTCTCGGTTCTATCGCCGCTTTTCGAAATCGCTCCGGATCAGATCGTAATTGGGAAGCATGGCTTGCTGATTACACGAGGTTGGCAGCGCGGTGTGCTTTTGCCCCAGGTGGCCAGCGAGTTTGGTTGGCCGGCGGAACGTTTCCTGGAAGAAACCTGCGCGAAAGCTGGTTTGGAGCGGGATGCCTGGAAACACCCGGACGCCCGGGTGGAAGCCTTTACTGCGGAAATTTTCAGCGAATCGGATTTCTCGCGTCCGGCCAAGGCGCCGGGGTAGACGAGTTACTCGAGTTCCACGTAGTCGCCCGCATCCACTTCGCGCAGGCTGAACGTAATCAGCATCGTCGCGGAGTTCGGTGCCGTCCGCACTACCACGCCCTCTCCCAGAATCTCCCGCGGCACATTGCTCCAATTCCACTTTTTCGGAACGCTGCCGTATCCAGCCAATCCAAATTCGGGCTCGATCTCGAATGCGATGCGCTTGATCTGATACGCCGTCTCGTGCTCCGTACCCTGATATCGGAAGATCCGGAAATAGTCGCCGATTTTCACGCCCTGGTTGGTCCCCAGGTTCACATAGACCGTGCTGTTCGTTCCGCTCTGCTGCGCCCAGTATCTTCCGGTGATAATCATCGCGGTTGGCTTGCCGCTCGGCGGTGCAAACCGGTCAAAATTGCTTTCTGATTTCAAAGGTGGCGATGGCCGCTCCGTGAATGGCAGCACAATGTCCCCACGCTGCAGGTAGCTGCAGGAATTCTGCACTTGTGCGATCGACACGTCCGGCTGCGCCACCACCACTCTCAATCGTCCCTCGTCCGCCCACATCGTTCCAAGCTTCTTTAAGATCGAAATTTGCCACTTGGTCCACTGTACATCGGTCGGATCCTTGATTTTCCTTACCACGGAGAATTGATCTCCCACCTTCACGCCCTGGTTAGCGCCTTTGTTGAAGTAAACGTAGTCGCCTTCCTGGAAGGTGTTTTTCACGTTCGACCCTTCACCAGTGATCAAGTAGGTTTCTCGCGGCATACTTTCGGTCGTCACCACGCCCGAGCAGTAAATGTCGTCCTGAGTCGTCGTTTGCCCCCCACCTTGGGCCGAAGCGCAGGTTGCCGAAAGGGCCAAAATCAGTCCAGCAAAGGCAATTTTCCCGTGCATAATGCGTGCTCCTTTGAATTCTTGGCGCCTTCGAGCGGGCGCTACCCGATGAGCCGAACGTAACATCCGTACTGGAACCCGTCAAGACAATGGTCACCCTCACTTTACACATTGGGTACCGCATGATAGAAGCCAGAACTCCCTGTCCGGTGGGACAGGTATTTCTCGGAACCTCCGGAAGGCCGGGGTCTTAACCCACCTTGCGATAGTCTTGGGAATGGAGCTTTAGCCCTTGGAACCAGGGTTCATTTTCGCCGAAATTTTGTGCATATTTCGCGTCTCCCAGAGCCTTCCTAACGATGCTCAGTAAAGACAAAATCTGCGCCGTAGTCGCTGCTCGCGATTCCAAATCTATGGCGCGCCAGCTTGCCCAGGCCCTGCTATCCACGCGTACCATCGAATTGCGGCTCGATTGGCTTGCCACCGACCATGAAATCGCGCGATTCCTTCGCCACCTCGCCGCAAAACCTCCCCGGGCCACCCTCCTCGCCACTTGCCGCCGCCGTGAAGCAGGCGGAAATTACCGCGGAACCATCGCGCGCCAACTCCTGCATCTCGCCGAAGCTCTCCGCGCCGGCTGCACCTGGTACGACCTCGAAATCGAATCCGCCTCCAAGTGTCCGCTCGAGTTGCTCGACGTCCTTCTCGGTGAAGGCCGTCAGATTGCCTCCGCGCACTTCTTCCACGGGATGCCACGCAGCCTGACGCGCACGGTCCGCCAGCTCCGCTCCACCGGTCCCGAAGCGATTAAAATCGCGGCCCTGTGTGACTCGCTCGCCTCGGGGCTGCGTCTCTTAGCGCTCGCTCGCCGCCGGCAGGACGTCATTGCTGTCCCCATGGGTGAAGTAGCGATGCCTCTTCGAATCCTTGCGCATCTGCTGGGCAGCGCATTCTCCTACGCGCCAGTCGAACAGCCCACGGCAGCAGGTCAGGTGTCGCTCGCAGAAATGATCGGTTTATATCGCGCCGACCGCATCACGCGCCGCACGCGCGTTTATGGCGTTATTGGCGATCCCGTCGCTCATTCGCTCTCGCCTCAACTTCACAACGCCGGGTTCCATTCTCGTAAAATGGATGCCGTGTACATTCCCTTCCTCGTCCACCATCTTCGCGACTTTCTTAGCGTCATCGCCCCGCTCAACATCGCGGGTTTCAGCGTCACTCTCCCTCACAAGGAAACCATCCTCCGTCACCTCCACGGCTGCGATCCGCTCGCATCTGCCATTGGTGCCGTCAACACTGTTGTAGTCCGTGGAGGTGGAAAACTTTACGGCTACAATACCGACTATGTCGGAGTGTTGCGCGCGCTCGAGCAGCGCCTGCCTCTTCGCGCCAGCCGCGTCCTGATCGTTGGCGCCGGCGGAGTTGCTCGCGCCGTGGCCTTCGCCCTCGCCCAGGCCGGCGCCTCGGTTTGCATTTGCGCTCGCAGGAATCGCAGAGCCGAGTCGCTTGCGCGGGCAGTCGGTGGCCAGGCCATTGCCCGGCCTCGTTTGGCTCACGAATTCTTTGACGCCATCGTCAATGCCACCCCGGTCGGCATGTATCCCGATGTTCACCGCTCCCCGCTCGAATCCAGCGAGCTGAACTGCCGCCTTCTCTTCGACACAATTTACCGTCCCGAGCGCACCAAGTTGATGCAACTTGCCGCCCGCCGCAGCATCGAAGTGGTATCCGGAATCGAAATGTTCATCGCCCAGGGAACTGCGCAATGGGAAATCTGGACCGGCGAACGCGCTCCCATGGTCCCCATGCGCCGTGCGGTTCTACGTGCGCTGCGAAAGGCGGAGTGAGCGCAAGCCTCGCGGTCGGAGCCGCGAAAAGCGGATAGCTTTTGTCAGGGCCCCAAGAAAGACTAGATCGCCACATGATTCAACCCGACTTCAATTCTTTCCGCCGCCTCGCACGCCAGGGAAACCTCGTCCCTGTATATGAGCAGTTCACCGCCGATCTCCTCACCCCCGTCGGCGCTCATCTCCGCCTTGCGCACAACGCCAAATATTCTTTTCTTCTCGAAAGCGTCGAGGGTGGTGAAAGAATTGCCCGCTACACTTTCACGGGCGCTAACCCGAACGAGGTATTCCGCGCGCGTGGCCGCGTCTGCACCCTTGAATCCGGGGGCCGCAGCGTCCAGTTCGATGAAAATCCCATCGAACAATTGCGCCGCCTCACTGCGCGCTATCGTCCCGTCCGGGTTCCCGGCCTCCCGCCTCTCATCGCCGGTGCGATCGGTTATTTCGCCTACGATATGGTGCGCCTCGTAGAACGCATTCCATCCACCGGGGCGGACGATCTAGGCCACGACGATTGCGTCATGATGTTTTACCTCGGCCTGGTCGCTTTCGATCACGTCAAGCACAGCGTCTGGGTAATCCGCAATGTATTCACCGAAGGCCCGGGCACCCTCCGCGCGAAATACGACGCCGCCGTGCGCGAGATCCGACGCATTCGCCGGCTCCTCGAAGGCCCACTCCCCCCGCAGCGCCGCTCACGCCGCGCCCGCCCGCTGCATATCCGCTCCAATTTTTCCAAGTCGCAATATCTTGCCGCGGTCCGCAAAGCAAAATCCTATATCCGCGCCGGCGACATTTTTCAGGTTGTCCCCAGCCAGCGCTTCTCGACGGACACCAACACCGACCCATTCGAAATCTATCGTGCCCTCCGCGCCGTGAATCCCTCGCCGCATCTCTACTTTCTTAGACTCGACGACCTCTCCGTCGTCGGCAGCTCGCCTGAAATGCTCATCAAAGTCCAGGGCCGCGATGCCTTCTATCGTCCTATCGCCGGAACGCTTCCCCGCGGCCGCACCGAGACGGAAGATCGCGCGCTCGAATCCAAGCTCCTCGCTGATCCCAAGGAGCGCGCCGAGCACATCATGCTTGTGGATCTGGGCCGCAACGATCTGGGCCGCGTCTGCGAGTACGGGTCCGTGCAGGTTGAACGGCTCATGTTTGTCGAGCGCTATTCGCACGTGATGCATCTCGTCTCTAGTTTGCGCGGCCGCTTGCGTCCCGATGTGGATTGCCTCGACGCGCTGATGGCCTGCTTTCCCGCAGGGACTCTTTCCGGCGCGCCCAAAATTCGCGCCATGGAAATTATTGACGAACTCGAGCCCACCCGCCGCGGCCTTTACGCGGGCGCCGTCCTGTATCTCGATTTCTCCGGCAACCTCGATTCCTGCATCGCCCTCCGCACTCTGGTCGCCAAAAACGGCCGCGCCTACATTCAGGCTGGCGGCGGAATTGTCGCCGATTCCGTTCCCGAGCGCGAATATCAGGAAACAGTCAACAAAGCTCGCGCCCTCGTGAAAGCGCTCGAAATCGCGCATCATGGTGCCGACGGTAGTCGCACCGAATGATGCGCAGAGCTAAAATGGAAGTCGTGAAATGATTTTGCTCCTCGACAACTACGACTCCTTCACCTACAACCTGGCGCAGTATCTCGGCCAGATGGGTCAGCAACTCGAAGTCCGCCGTAACGATCAAATCACGCTTAAAGAAGTCGAGGAGCTCGCCCCCGAACGCATCGTAATCTCGCCCGGCCCCTGCACCCCCAAAGAAGCAGGCATCAGCGTCCCGCTCGTCCAGCGCTTCGCAGGAAAAATTCCGATTCTGGGCGTCTGCCTGGGCCACCAGGCAATTGGCGCCGCGTTTGGCGGCCGCGTAATCCGCGCGCCGAAGATCATGCACGGGAAAACGAGTGAAATTCACCACGATGGCAAGACCGTCTTTCGTGGCCTCCCGCAAGATTTTCAGGCCACGCGTTACCACTCGCTGATCGTCGAGCGCAAGTCTCTCCCGCGCGCGCTCGAAATTTCCGCCGAAACCGCCGACGGCACCATCATGGGCCTTCGCCACCGCAAACTCCGCGTCGAAGGTGTCCAGTTCCACCCCGAATCTGTCCTCACAGGCTCCGGCTTCCGCCTCCTCCAAAATTTCCTGGCCATCTGAGGGTATTCCCAAATATTTTTCGCAAGTGCATTGCTGAACTTGTCCGGATTGGCCTAAGAAGTCCTGCTGGAGATTACTCTGGAAGCCCTCGCGGGAGCCCCCTGCATCAGCAGGGGGAGCTGGAGTCTAGTCCAGCGGAAATGCGTTCGATGTCAAAAAGGGCTTTAGCCCCGGACTTTTCGATGCCCGCTTCTAAATTGCACTCTGTCCGCGGAATTGTTCTTCTTGCGAAAATGCCACCAAGGCATCGAGCCTCGCCCGCGCCGCCCCCGAGTCAATCGACTCCGCCGCCAGCCGCACTCCGTCCAGAAAATCTGTCGCGCGCCCGGAAGCTACCAGTGCCGCCGAAGAATTCGCCAGCACAATGTCGCGGTGCGGCCCATGCTCATGCGGCGCATCCCGATGTCCCAGCACGTGCTTGATGATCTGCGCGTTGTGTTTTGCGTCTCCGCCCTGAATGCTCTCCAGTGGCGCTCTGCTCAACCCGAAATCCTCCGGCGCGACTGTGTAACTATGCACTGCCCCGTCGCGCAGCTCTGCAATAAACGTCTCCCCCGAAATTGAAATCTCGTCCAACCCGTCCGCGCCGTGAACCACAAACGCCCGGCGCACCCTCAGCTCACCCAGCGCCCGTGCCAGCAAATCCGTCAAGCTCGCGTCATAAACGCCAACAACTTGCGCCGAAGCACCTGCCGGATTCGTCAGCGGTCCCAGCAGATTAAACACTGTCCGCACTTTGAGCTCTCGCCGCGCATTCATGGCATGTCGCATCGCCGTGTGCGCCGCCGGAGCGTACAGAAATCCGATCCCGATTTCCTCGATCGCGCGCGCCACGCGCTCCATCGGCATTTCCATCCGTACTCCCAGTTCTTCCAGCACGTCCGCCGATCCGCATCTCGAGGTAAATGCGCGATTCCCATGCTTGGCCACCAGCACGCCCGCGCCCGCCGTCACGAACGCCGCCGCTGTGGAAATATTAAAAGTACCGCGCGCGTCCCCGCCCGTCCCGGCCGTATCCACCAGCGCGGCATTCGGCGCTAGCCGCAAATTGCTGAATACAGGTGACGCGTGCCGCCGCATCGCCGTCGCAAACCCCACCAGTTCATCTACTGTCTCACCCTTGAATCGGAGCGCTGTGAGGAACTGCGCGATCTGGATTGACTCTGCCCGGCCCAACAGGATCTCTTCCATCGCATTTTCCGCCTGCTTTCGCGACAGATCCTCTCCCTGAGCGACAACCAAGTTGGTAATTGCGAAGCCGACGATGGGTCCCTCGGCGCCACGTGCAATCCAGCGATCCGAGAATTGAATCGGATACTTCTGTCTGGCAGCTTCTATCCCCTCATTTTCTTCTTTTGTCATACCTTTCATCGAAAGGGCCGTCATAAATGCCGCGGACTCCGCGTCTGTCACCGGGCCAAGGAGCATCTCTTCAATGACCGCTTCGGCTTCATCTCGTGACAAATCCTCGCCAGCCAATACTTTTTCTAGTGCTTCGTGGATCATTGGAACTCCGATGGCGTTGTCATGATGTTGTACATCAAAAGGCCGTTCTCGCAGCGCGCTGCGCCCTACGCTTCATGCCGCTCCTTGCTCGTCCTCGGTGTTCCAAGTAAACTAAATCGCTTTTTGCGTCCGTAAATACTAGCACTATCTACGCGCGCTTCAGAAAGCCCGCGGAGCTGGAATGAAGATCCACGAATATCAGGCCAAGGCCATCCTCGCCAAATTTGGCGTCCCCATCCCGCGCGGCGAAGTTGTCTTCAAAAAAGTCGAAGCGCGCGCCGCTGCCCAGCGCCTCGGCACGCCCGTGGTCGTGGTGAAGGCGCAAATCCACGCAGGTGGACGCGGCAAGGCTGGCGGCGTGAAGCTCGCAAAATCTCCCGACGAAGCGGCGAAACTTGCCGACCAGATTCTCGGCAT